>Ga0006574J49614_1001395_pt1 | contig 13150 bp, 11 predicted proteins | sample HigsolmetaAR204R_FD_49614 | JGI IMG/M metagenome (IMG submission 49614) | reverse complement strand
AAATCAGAGGTAAAAAGGATACTCCTTTTTACCTCTTTATAATATAGTTTTATAGAATACAAGGAGGCCACTGAAAAACTATTTGAATAGGTTTATTAGCACAATATATAGTATGATAAAACCCGAAATACATCTAAATACGGGGTTTGACAAGATTATATTGCACTATATCAGTGGCCTTATACAAGAGGAATTTTGTATGTTAGGTAAACTTTTTCGGAAAAAGGAAAAAGTAGGATCTCTTTTTGCGCCAATTACAGGAAAAGTTATAAAAATGGAAGATGTGCCAGATAAAATGTTTAATGAAAAAATGCATGGTGATGGAATTGCGATCGAGCAAACAGAAGGTGTTGTAGTGGCTCCGTTAGATGGAGAGGTTCACAAGTCCCGACTTTGACAGTCAAAGATATAAAAACTCCCCGAAAACAACTGTATAATCGCATTTTGAGGAGTTTTTATTCTTTTAATGTAGATATGTATTTGTTCTTGTCATTTTAACCATAAGTCGGAATATCTTTCAAATTAAGTGTTGATAAAATATCAGAAAAGAAATCATCGGGTGTGTATTAAAGACTTCCCTTCTTATATAAGATCACAATCCTTCATTATCTTCTCAATAGATTCCCAGATTGTAAGAGACGGATTTTCCAAGTAATATTTATATCCTCTATAATCTATCATTCTATAGTTATTTTTAGTATTAAATTGCATAATCGTTTTTCCCCTCTTAATTGCTTCCCTGACATCATCTAGGTAAATTTGATTTAATATTCTTTTGAAATTCTTTTCCTCCTTCCACTCATCTATGCTGGAAAAATTTTCACCATATGCTCGATTCAACGGTTTTAAATAGCTCTTTCGATGATCGAAAAATGTAAAACAATCAATCTTATGTAAAATTAGCCAAAGTTCGAATGTGAAATTACAATAGCCTAATTGATATTTTATTTGTTTCCCCAGACTTGATGCTTTTTTCATTAAGTCCAGGGAGCCCTCAAAATTTTTTATGTGTTTTGGTTCGGTACTCTCCAAGTCTAGTAAATGTGTAATTTCTATTTTATCAATGTGAGTGACCGACTTTACAAATTTCAAAGGATTTTTTTCAACCTTACTAACAAAGGAGACATAATGCACGGATGATGGTTCATTATTGATTAAAAATTGTAATCTGTCTAGGTACCACTTTTCGGTTTGCCCCTCGACAGAAAAATAATACTTTTTATTCCTCTTCCTTTTCATATGACGTGCTTTCTGCCTCCTTTAAAATCTTTTCAAATATAGGAGTAAAATCAACTTCTTTTATAGCACCATATTGACTAATGAAATAATTTTTCATGTAGTCACTTTGTTTCCTTGCTCCACTTTTTCCACTTGTACCAAAGTCTGACAAAGAGTAAAGAGTACTGTTATGTGTAAAATCATCCCGCTCCACAAACTTAATTTCATCTCTACGAAATAAATTTCGGTTTAAGAAAATTGGATTGTGTGTATTAAAAATAAGCTGAGCTTTATTGACGTTAACTTCATCATTATGAAATATATTAACGATATTCATTAAAGCCATTGGATGAATAGATGCATCAAATTCGTCAATGACTAAAGTTCCACCATTTTTCAAGGCACTTACTAATAAAGGAAACATATTCATAAAGCGAATCGTTCCGTAAGATTCAAACAAGTCTGTCAGTATAGCTCGATTACCAACAATTGATACACGGGTAGGCTCGGCTTCTTCATCCTCTACAATATATCCTACATCACTAAAAGAAGAGCCAAAAATGCGAGCCGCCTCATTAAAATCATCTTTATAAATCATATTTTTTTTGGGTTTTGTAATGTCTTTATGTGTTTCCAGCATATCCGCTCTATAAACAATGATAAATTTATTTTTGAACCATGAAGTAATCATGTTAACAATTATCGAACTAAACATTACTTTAAAACCACTTGTTAAAAATAACTCCTCTTCCTGTAAATTTTCCTTTGCCAAAGAAATAACACTTGATTTATTCTCATCAAATCCCAAAATTCCAAATTTCTCAACAAAACTTAGTTCACCAAATTGTAGTTCATTTTTATTCCTTGAAAAAACAACCTTTTCATTAACGGACAGGTGTTCGTATATAATCTTTCTTTTATAGTTTTTATCAAGAAAACCACCTAGATCAATTATTAACTTAAATTCAAATAATATGTTATTTTCAAAAAATTTAATAAAAAACATTGTTGGTTTATTATTTTTATTTTTCGCATTGGGGATTAATTCTAACTTACTCAACGCAATATTAGGGCTAAGATATTCATTAGCATTTTTAACATTTCCACGGAGTACAATTGATTTTAAAACCTCCATTGCCCCAATCAAGTTTGTTTTCCCGGATGCATTAGGACCGTAGATAACAGAGCTGCATAATGCTTTATAGACTTTAGATCCAATTTTTTCTATTAAGATACTATAATCAAGCCCCTTCTGCTTAGGTGCCGGTACCATAGAAAAGATTAATTCCTCATTAAACGACTTATAATTTTTTGTTCTAAATTCGATTAACATAAAATAACCCCCATTTTGCGGAAATACTGCAAATTACAATTCCAATATATGCTATATTCTTCCCAAATGTCAATTTTTATATTCGATTTTGCATAACTTTTTCAAAATGTTAACTAAATAATAAGGATAAACTTCCTTAAGGTGTCTGTCTAACAGAATACCAAATTTGTTTAGTTGCTGTAGCTTGTACACAGCTACTTTAAAATGCTGTTTTAGCACTCATCTCCGCTACTGGAATATACCTTTCAAGTATAGGATTTATAAGTTTAGTTCTACTCAATGCAAGCATATATTTTTTATATTTATTAAATATTATTTTATACGACAAAATTCCCCTTATTATTTATTTTGAAAATTTGTATTGACTATTTATGTAAGTTCTTATATAAAAGGAGTAAGTAATGTATAAAATTTTATATTTTTTAGAGCAGTGTGAAGGCAGTAACAATTAACAGGGACAGAGGGACAGCTTCATTTTCCCAAATAATAACGAGGGGCAAGGGGCTAGTTTATTGTCCAGAATGAATAAACTGAAGTGGGTCGAGGAACCTGTCCCAGTGGCCTTTATGGCTATAGAACCTGTCCCCATGTCTCAAAAGGAGGTTTTTATGAAGAGAATTGGATTACTTTCGCAAATTTTAATTGCTTTTGTACTTGCTATTATTGTTGGTGCTATCGTCGGGCCAAAGATTGAGGTTGTAAAACCATTTGGCGATTTATTCTTACGTATGATCAAATTTATTATCGTTCCTTTAGTTCTGGCTTCCCTTGTTGTGGGCGTTGCAGGTACTGGGGACATTAAAAAAATTGGACGAATGGGTGGAATCACACTTGTTTATTATTTGTTAACCACGGCCATTGCGGTAACAATCGGATTAATTCTTGCCAATATTTTCTCCCCAGGTAAAGGTGTCAATATTGATGCATCTGTGGAGAAAGTTGAACCAACCGAGGCCCCCAGTATAATCGACACCTTATTAAATATCGTCCCTACGAATCCAATTGCCTCATTAGTAAATGGGGATATGTTGCAAATCATTTTCTTTGCCATTTTTCTCGGTGCAGCCATTACGATATTAGGAGATAAGGCAAAGACGGTTTATAACTTTTTTAATGAATTTGCTGAAATCATGTATAAAATTACAGCCATTGTAATGAAACTGGCTCCAATTGGGGTTTTCGGTTTAATCGCACCAACTGTTGGAGAGTATGGTCTTTCTGTACTTCTTCCACTTATGAAGGTGATATTAGTCGTTTATTTCGGTTGTATCCTTCACGCCGTATTAGTCTATTCAACATCAGTTAAACTATTTGCGAATATGAATCCACTTAAATTTTTTACAGGAATTGCACCTGCTAGCTTGGTCGCATTCAGCACATCAAGCAGCTCGGGAACTTTGCCAATAACAATTAAAAACACAGAAGAGAACCTCGGTGTTTCTAGAAAAGTAAGCAGCTTTGTTCTTCCATTAGGAGCCACCGTTAATATGGACGGAACCGCATTGTATCAGGGTATATGTGTTTTATTTATTGCACAATTTTTCGGATATGACCTCTCTTTGGTACAACAGTTAACAATTGTATTAACTGCCACTCTTGCTTCAATCGGTACTGCAGGGGTTCCTGGCGCTGGCTTGATTATGCTTACGATGGTCGTTACTTCCGTAGGGCTTCCGGTAGAAGGTATTGCTCTCATTGCTGGAATTGATAGATTATTGGATATGATCCGGACATCTGTAAATATCACGGGTGATGCCTCCGCAGCAGTTGTAGTGAATGCTATAGAGGAAAATCGAGAATTAAAAATATCGAATGACGTTAGTGTATAGTGGGACATGGGGACAGGTTCATCGTCCCATCTTTTTCAATCTACTATTAAAATAACTTTTAAAAGACTTCCTACGATTCCAATAAGAACGGTAATAAGAATTAAAGTTTGTGGTTAAAAAAGTAGATTCAAGCAGTTAAGTTATAAGAAAATGGTTTTTAAACCCACATTTCGCACGTCTTAAGTGAAATTCATCGTAATTTTTGAATGAACTTTATCTAAATAGCTTGATGGGGTGATATTTTCATTTTTTGATGGATTTTCGACAAATTTCTATTGAATTCGACATTTTTTTCGGAGTTTCCTCCTGTTATGTGTTATTTACCTTGATTTTCGACATTTTTTGACACGTATATCGATAGATCATACCCGCATAATTCAATGATTTTTTTGGCTTGTGAATCAATATTGTCGGGTAGGAGTCTTATTTTTTTGCTGATTTTGATTGATAAGGATCACGGTAATATCTTCTAATTGCTCTAACAATGCTTGACCTGTGGGTTGAAGGAGCTGTCTTTTTCCCTTCAGGATTAGAGAAAGGTTCCTTTCTTTCAGTTCTTTTCTAACTCGATATTCCAAAATTCCATAGATTAATAGAGCCATCACATATACAATCCCTAAGGCTTCAACCCTTTCCGGGGTTTTCAAGTAAACGGCATCAATCATTTGTGAATCGTTGATTAATCGGAAACGGGTCTCAGCGGCCGACTGTCCTTTATAAATTTTCAGAACTTCTTGATTGGATAGTGTCTCCTCGTCTAATTTATTCGTGATTAGAACAAACGTGCTAAGTTTTTTCTTCTTTTTTTCGATAAAATCACGATCTTTTTTAAACGATTCCAGTTGAATCTGATAGACTTGTTCTCGCATTGTCTGTTCGTCTTTTTTGGGTCTGCCCCTCTTTTTTCGTTTGACAGGTTGATCACTCATCTGGACATTTGGTTCATAACAGAAATAGGAGGTCTTTTGTTTTTTCTTGAAAGCTTGTATTGCCTCAAGTGCGTCTTCTTTACAATGAAAGGGAACTTTACTCAGTTTTTCTATCTCTTTTTTTAATTTTGTTTCTTCCTTTTCGATCGCTCGATTTAGGGTTTTCTCTTTTCGTTGATCTAAAATGTTTGAGTGGACAACAAGAAACCGGTAAGGAAGGTCTTTGATTTGTCTTTCAAAAGCTTGAATTTGGTAAATAGCTGCGTCTTTTTTATCGCTGAGTGAGCCGACCATCTCCCAGTTATTGAGCGACCACGCCTCTTTCTTTAGTTCCGTGCTTAAACCAAATGTATCAGGTAAACGGGAGATAAACGATAATTTTTGTTGTTGAATTTCCACCAGATTCTCCGTTGTAATTAATGCAGAATCGGCCTGATAAATGAGATTTTTCCAATCTTCATTGGAAAGGATTTTTCTCATCTTTTGAATGAACTCCACGTTCCAAGATTTATCCGAAATATTCCCATTTTCTACTTTTGCAAGGATCGGAATTCGTTCAGGTGTAACACCCATCCCCAGAACGATTTGTTTTAAATCAGGTCTATGGGCCTTACTATACCCATACGTAATTTGCAGTCCATCTTCCTTCGGTTGTTTATATTCACCGTAAACAGAAATTGATGTTGTATCGTTATGTAGTACACCAATAGGAAGGTTCAATTTTTTTCAGTGCTTTCAGTGCGAGGGTAGAATAGACTTTCCATGCTTCGGCTTCATGCAAGTAATCTAATGCTCTCCCTAATGCATCATCATTCAATTGATCAGGTGAAATCGATGTATCGAAAAGCATCTCAGAGTCTAGGGTTTGATAGAATTCATGAACCTTATAAAGGGGTTTGCCACTGCATAAAATGTTTAAGACAAGGGCTTTAATCCTTGTTCCAGGTGAGAGATGACAACGAACAGAATCCCATTTGACTAAATCATTAATGGTCTTTTCGAGTTCTATTTCATCACACAGTTTGGATAAAAGCTGAGACGGACCCACATGTAAAGTTAAAATTTGATCTGACATGAATATTCCCTCGTTTTCTCCATAGTTTAGATAATCACTCAATTCTACAAAGAAGAGGAAAATTCCTTTAAAAAATGAAAAATGTAAAAAATTTACATGCGGAATATGCGATACATAATCAAAATTGAAATTCCTTGAGAAATTGATGGTTTAATGGTCAAACACCTTAGCCAGCACTTCAACTGTTTTACTGCGATTTCTTGAATAATTAGAGTCATCAATAACAAAAGCAGGGAGCAGTAACACGAAGTATTAGCTTTAAATGCTGATTAACCTTACTGCAAAAAAAAGTAATTAGCCAATAATATCAGTAGAAATAGATGAGCTTTTATTAAACCAAGGTTCATTACCGAACATCGAAGGAAATTACGCTTTTACTTGTCTCTTTTAGTCATGTTCGATTTAGTCCAGACTATAACTATGTTTTGCTTGTATTGAGTTTGTCTCTAGTGAATTTCGTTCAGATGCATCTTCTTATTATTCCTTTATCTTTCCTCTAAAATAATTCAAATAATCACTTGGCAATGAATTCGTATATTTTTTAAATACCTGACTAAAATATCGATAATTTCCAAAGCCAACTTCAATTGCAATATTCGTTATCTTCTCTTTCCCATCCATAAGTTTCTCTATTGCTTTTTTTATCCTATATCTGTTAAGAAAATCATTAAATGTGTATCCTGTTTCTTCTTTAAACTTTTGATTTAAATAAGTTACACTCATGTCAAGCTTATCCACTAAATCAGTAATACTGATTTTATTTTTATAATTTTTCTCAATATACTCAATCATTGCTAAAACATGTTTTGAAGTACAAAAGGTACTTTGTAAGACGTTAAAATCTAGGACCCCAATATTTTCTGGAGTGAGAAGATTTGATTCTATATATTGATAATTCTTTTTTACCTTAATTGATGTTTTGGCTTTTTCTAATGCTTGATATAATTCCTCGTAATCGATTGGTTTTAAAAGATAATCTGTAACGCTATACTTTATTGCACTTTGAGCATACTTAAACTCATCATAGCCAGATAATATGATTGAGCTAAAAATATACTTTTCACTACATTCGGCCAGTAATTCAATTCCATTTAATATAGGCATGTTGACATCAAGAATTACAATATCAGGTTCCAATTCTGCTATTTTACTTTTGCCTTCTACTCCATTACTCGCCTCACCAATAATGGTGCATTCAGACCTTTCCCATTCATAGGTATACTTTAGACCATTCCGAATAATTTCTTCGTCCTCAACCAAAATGACTTTATACATTGTAAAACCTCCACGTATAATAAGTTAAAAAATTTTTATACGAATGCTATGATAAGCTAAACTGTAAATGGCAGTTTCATTTGTACCTCAGTGCCTTCTCCATAATTACTTATAATAGAAATACCATATCTATCACCATATAAAATTTTTAATCGGCGATTTGCATTATATAAACCAATATTATTCGATTCATTTTTATCCATTTGGAGGATTCGAGTAATATCATTTAGTACATCTGGCTCAATTCCACCACCATTATCAATAATAAAAAACTTCACCACATCTCCTTCAAGTTTAGCTTTTATGATAATGTTAAGGTTCATTTTTTCTTTATATCCGTATTTTATTGCATTTTCAATAATCGGTTGTAAAAGTAATTTTGGTACCAAACATTCTTTTATTTCATCTGATATGTTAATTTCATATGTTAGCCGATCTTTAAAACGATATTTATGAAGTTTTAAATAATCCATAGTATAAGCTAAGTCCTCATTTAAATGGGTATAATCCTTATTATTACTTATACTATATCTTAGTAATTTTGATAATATCAAAATAATGTTTTGCGCTTCTTTTAAATCTGTCAACATTGTATACCTTAAAGTTTCTAATACATTAAATAAAAAATGAGGATTAAAATGGCTCTGTAACAATCGAATTTCATTTATCCGTTTAATATTCGCTAATTCTTCATTCTTTCTCATTAGCTCATTTAAATTATCTAACATAATATTATATTGATTAGCCAGTATTTCAAATTCATCACCGGTTTTTATTTTTACGTATGCATTCATGTCTCCTTTTTGCAACCGCTGTACACCTAATAATAATCTATCAATCGATTCCGCATTTTTAGAAGACATCTTTTCTGCTAATTTTATTACTAAAAAGTAAAGAACAAGGCCTAGGAACAGTGTATATAATAGATAGGAAGTAATTAATAAATTGCAGAACTTTGTTGAATTTAAAACATATACTTTCAGATTAGGTGTGTTATTCTCTTTTAAATAATACGTTTGTCCATTTATTTTTAAATGTGAATTGTTTATTAACCGAGGACTAAATTTATTCATCTTGCCCCTAACCAATTCGCTCGTTGAAACAATTATATTATTAAATTGATCCGTTACTACTGCTAAATCTGCATCATCTGTATAAATGAGATTTAATATATCATCCTCATACAGCTGATATATGAGATATCCTTTAACAATTCCATCTTTAACCACTGCCTTCCCAAAAGTTAATATAGTCGTTCTCTTATGGGAATATTGTGTCTCATGTACATCTACCAGAATTTGATTGGGATTTTTCCTTATTAATCTTACATAGTAGTTTAAAAAGTCATCCCGTACTTGATCATCATTATTACCTGTTGACAGGAGTACGTTATTATGATAATCAAGTAAGTGAAATACAGACCTTGCCTTTTGAGCATTGTTGAAATTATAAAAATCCTCGTAGATTAGGTTGTGATCTGTATTCGTCTCTAAAAAAGTGAAAACTTTTTGGGACTCTGCCATTTGATGAATTTCTTTTGTATATGCATTGTAAATTGATATCATTTGGGATTCAATATATTCCATTGCGTTATTCGTATCATAGATAGTTTTCCATTTAAAAATACCTACAATAAAGATAAAAAAGAGGATAAAAAGAATGAGTATAGGAATAACGGTAAACTTTAAAAAAAAGCGACTTTGTCTTCTGTTTAAAATTACCCTTGCTAGCAGTCACCTTTATCCTCCTAAAATAATTCATTCTGAAATGAACGGTGCTTCTATTCCCTACAAGGAAATTACAAAACACCGTTGATAACTTTTCACTTTAATTATAACGTTATTTCTTTCTTACCCGTTAATTTAAAGAAGATTAATAGAGATATTATCGTAACGATAGATAAAATTGTTGCTAAAGCTGCTGCAGTACCGTAATTACCTCTTATAACCTCCGTATAAATCGCAATTGTCATAGTCTTAGTTTTAGCAGTATACAAGATGATAGAAGTGCTTAATTCACTAATAATGGTGACCCAACTAAGAATTGCCCCAGATATTACACCAGGCAACATCATTGGCAATGTGATTTTAAAAAATGTCTTTAAATTGGATGCCCCTAAGCTAATGGATGCCTCTTCAATACTCGGGCTAATCTGGTGCATAATAGCCGCACTTGAACGAATTGTATAAGGTAACCTTCGAATGACAAAGGATATTACTAAGATAAAAGCCGTTCCGCTCAACAATAATGGTTTACTGTTAAAACTTAATAAAAGGGCAATACCTAGAACGGAACCAGGGACGATATATGGAATCATTGTGATAATATCTAAGCCATTGGTTAATGTACTTTTTCTTCTTACAGTAACATATGCTATTAAAATGGCTAAAGTAACAACAATTACCAATGCAGAAAGTCCAATCATAAAGGTATTATATATAGCATCTCCTCCTCGATCAAAGGCCAATTTAAAGCTATCAAGAGAAAATCCTTTAACAAATATTCTCCCTGAAGTTTTTAGAAATGCGGTATAGGTGACATATAATTGCGGTAATATCGCTAATGCAATAAAACCGTACACATAAATATGAGCTAAGATATTTTTCAAACCTTTTTCTTGTTTTTCTGAAATGGGATGTAATGCATTCATAGAGAAGGATTTTTTATTTGAAATATATTTTTGAAGTAAAAATACAGCTAATGCAAATATGATAACAATAACGCTTATTGCTGCCGCAAACCCATCATCGCCACCCATTTCACTTATAAATTCATTAAAAATCATAACAGGTACAGTCTGATATCCTTCACCAATCAGCATAGGAGTTCCAAAATCGGCTAATGCACGCATGAAAACAAGTAGTGCTCCGGCAAGTAATGTTGGCATAATAAGTGGAATTATTACTTTCCACATTTTTCGAATTCCTGTAACCCCCATACTTTCGGCAGCTTCTAATAAGGAACTATCAATACTTTTTAACGCTCCCATTAAATACATGTAGATCAATGGTGTAAGCTGGAGCGTTAGAACTAACAGTATTCCGGTAAATCCATAAATATCCGGTGTTTGAATATGGAAAACATTATTCATGAAATTAGTAACCACACCATTTCTGCCTAGCAATAAAATCCATGAATACGCCCCTATAAAAGGCGGTGCCATTGATGATATTAGGATTAAGATTTGCAAATATATTTTTCCCTCAATTTTAAATGTTGTCATAATATAGGCTAAAGGAGTAGCTAGAATTGCAGAAAGAAGTGTAACAGAAACAGTAACCTTTAAACTATTTATTAGGGATCCATAATAATACTTTTTACTAAAGAACTCTATAAAATAGTTAAGCGAGAATCTCCCTCCTTCACCGCCCACAAAACTTTCTTTTAGCAAAGTAAATAATGGAAGGACTAATAAAATTAAATAGAATAAGAATATTACTGTTGTTATGATTGTCCATACATCTCTCTTTTTATGATAAAGCGACATCGTTAACAACTCCTTCAGTAATATTCATTTCACTCTCATAATCAAATAAATTGATTTTTTCCTTCTTCACTTTAAGGCAGATTTTTGTCCCTGGATCTAAAATTTCATCTAAAGAGGATTCTTGAGTGATCTCAACTTGTTCCCCATTGGATAATCTAACAATATAATGGGTATTTACTCCTAAAAACATATTGCTTATTACGATAGCTGACATTCCATCACTACTGTCAGTTATAACAAATTCCTCAGGACGAATAGAGACTTTTACAGGTAATTGATTTACTTCTTTATTTGTAGGAACAATTTTATCCATTTCAACCTGATAATTTTCATCTAATTTTAATACAGTCTTCCCATTAATAATACTCAATTCTCTTTCAATAATATTTGTTCGACCAATAAATGTAGCAACAAATACATTTGCTGGTCGATGATATATATTTTGAGGTGTTCCTATGTGTTGAATAACTCCGGAATTCATAACCGCAATCCGGTCAGAAACCGCCATTGCTTCTTCCTGATCATGGGTTACATATACCGTTGTTATACCAACTTCTTTTTGTATTTCTTTAATTGCATTTCGCATATCCACACGTAATTTTGCATCCAAGTTGGAAAGCGGTTCGTCCATTAATAGGACATCAGGTTCAATGACAATCGCCCTTGCTAAAGCTACCCGTTGCTGCTGACCGCCTGATAAATTTTCTGGTAAGCGATCCTTAAAATCACCGATTTGAACTGTTTGTAAAATTTTATCAACTCTTGATTCAATTTCTGGTTTTGGTATTTTTCTATTGGTTAATCCGAATGCAACGTTTTGTTTGACATTTAGGTGCGGGAATATAGCGTAATTTTGAAAGACCATTCCGATATTTCGGTTTTGTGGGGATTTATCATTAATAACCTCATCATTAAAATAAATCTGCCCGCCTTCAATACTATTAAATCCAGCAATCATTCTTAGTAAAGTTGTTTTTCCACATCCTGATGGACCAAGCAAGGTGAAAAACTCACCCTGCTTGATATCTAAGGATATGGAAGAGATAACAGTATTGTTATTATATTTTTTTACTAAGTCTCTAATCTTAATATTTATACTCACTGTCCATCATCCTCTATTAAACTTTTATTCTTGAACACTTGTAAAAATTTCTTTATATTTTTCTATTATTTTATCTCGATTATTTTTTACATACTCTTCGTCTTCTTTAATGATATTAATTTGGTCCAATGGTGTCATATGGTCGCCTAATTTTGCATCAGCTCTTAATGGTCGGTTTGTTAACTGTGTACCCAAAGAATCTTGAGCTTCTTTTGAAGTAACAAAGTCTACGAATTTCTTAGCGTTTTCCATATGTTTTGCACCTTTAATAATTTCAACACCTGCATCCAAATAGACAGTTCCTTCTTTTGGATAAACGATTTTAACAGGTGCTCCATCTCTTACATATGCAGCAGATGGATCTTCATAAGTTAATCCAACAGGATACTCTCCGTCCGCCACACTCTTATGAACGTTACCAGAACTACTAGCAACTTTTCCATCTAGATTTTTAACTAGTTCTTCAACATATTTCCAACCTTTTTCTGATTCATAGTCTCCACCCATTGCAAGGAGCTGGTTCGTTAATTGGGCAAATGCTGAGCTGGAGCTTATTGGATCTGCAGCAGCAATTTTTCCCTTCAATGCAGGATTTAATAAATCTTCGTACCCTTCCACTTTAATATCCCCTATGATGTCGGTATTAACGAGAATAACACTTCCATCAGCAACATAGGGTGTTAAAAATCCTTCTACATTCTTATGTCCCTCCAACATTGCATCATTATTTGTTGAAACATATTTCTGGAATAGGTCAGGATAACCTAAAACAGTTGCTTTACTGCCGCCAAATAAAACATCAGCATATGGATTGTCAGCTTCTGATTCAATCCGTTTTAATAGTTCACCTGTTCCAGCAGATACAAGTTCAACTTTAATTCCTGTTTCTTTTTCAAACATTG
>Ga0006574J49614_1004153_pt1 | contig 13756 bp, 28 predicted proteins | sample HigsolmetaAR204R_FD_49614 | JGI IMG/M metagenome (IMG submission 49614) | reverse complement strand
ATATACAACTCTCACACACTATCATAATAATCGATTTTATGACGCCAAAAGTGCAATTAAAGTGCAGTCTTATCTCCAACCGAGTCTCAACGCTATCTCTTGCACGATCTCATCTCGCCAGTTGATCGCTGTTCGCCTGCTCACATGCAGCTCCATCGCGATGCCGTCCCAGGTCAGCCTCTGTGGCCTTGTCCAGTACTTCAATCGAACCAGCTTCTGCCGCTCCGGCGACAGTCCGTCATATACGTCCTTGATGGCCTCGGCCACCTCGGACAAGCTGGACAACCGCTTATCCGTCACCAGGCGCGTTGCCCTCTGCGCTGTTGTGTCGCTCGGTAGATTGCTCCGTCCACCTCCGACTCTGTTCGGCTCCGGCGATGCGTGCAGGATCTCGTCTCGCAGCCTGGAGATCTCCTTGATCGTGTCCTGGTAAGCGTAGAGCTCTGCCTCGACATGCTGAAACGCTCCTCGGCTAATCTTGATTGTGGTTGTTGTTTCAGCCATTATTTCACCGCTCCCTTCTTCCGCTGGTTAAACTGATCCGGCATCCGCAGCACATACTCCCGCCCGGAGACGCGGATTATGGTCGGGACGCCCTTCTTGACTTTGAGAACGGTCACGACCGGACGGTATTTGTCACCGCGGTTCATGTTGCATCACCGCCGCACCGATTTCTGCCAACAACGTTCTCGCCCTGCGCCCACCGTCATTGATCTCTCTGCCACGTGCCATGCGCTCGTAAAACCGCAAACACTCGACCAGCTTCTCCCGTTGCTCAGCTTCCTTTTTCAACCGCTCATAGAATACTTCGCTTGAGGATTTGTACATGTTCCGTTCCTGTTCCAACTCGCACAACTCCGCCACATGCGCGTTATGTGCGGCGCGTTCTTCGGCGTATTCGCGTTCCAAACTCTCCAGTTCGGAGAGGAGGAAACGACACCGATTATCAGTTATAGTTCCGACAGTATATTTTCCTTTCGCGCGTTCCAACGCTTCCCGTATCTCCGCAATCTTCTTTTCCCGTTCTATTGCTTCGCTCATATTCATTCGCTCATCACCGCCAGTAGAGCCATTTGCTCTCTTGTGAGTCCGTCTGTGCTCATGCCGGTTCCTCCTTCAGCTTTCGGAACACTTCCCGTTGTTGGTTGATTAGCCTTTTTATCGCCTTATTCTCATAATTCACAAGCGTTAATTTCTCAAGTACCTTAAAGCCTTGATTTTTCACGTCAACAAATCTATCTTCGGTCATTCCAAGTGCTGAAATTGGAATTGGCACATCGTCCTCGTCTGCAATTTCTTTCGCTAACTCAAAATCATACAATCCGGCAGTTTCAAGGACGGCTGTATATCCTTGTTCGTTTGGACCCCAAAACAAATGTGCATTACCTCCGAAAAACATATCCCGATGTCGCAAACAAACGATCACGAACTTTTTACTCATCCCTTTATTCCTCCAATCCGGCGAGCTTTGCAAGCTCCGCCATCGCTTTTGTTTTGACGGAGGGAATGTCGTGATGATAGTCGATCATCGCCAACCTATACTCCAGCACCTTGCGCGCGACTTCTTCGGGTGATTCGGAAACTAAGCAAACGCCAGACACTGTATTGATTTGGGAATATCCATTATCCCACGGTTCGACCGATACGATTTTTTCAGCGGCAATGTAGACATCCTCCTTAAACCGTATCATTCGTTCTCGTCTCCTTTCATAACATCCACCACGATGCCTTCTTCAGAATATCTTCCGGGAATATGGTCATCAGGCGTGGCGTTTTTGTGCTGGTTCCTAAAATACAGTTCGCCATTTTCGTCACGTTCGACTTTGTACTGAACACCATGAAACTCCCAAATGTCTCCGACTTGAATATTCCTACATCGTTTCGATCACGCATCGTTCCCATCTCCTTCCTCGACTTCTTCCCAATATACGTCATAACGTGCGGCTCCGTTTAAAATACCTTCTTTTGTTTTTACAGCGAAATATCCACCATATTTTTCCCGTAAAAATTCCCGAAAATCTCCTTCGCAAATTTGGAGAACTGCGCCGTCTGATCTTCGCACAAACCTATACATCGTTCCCGTCTCCTTCCGGTGCGTTGATGCTGATTTCACATCCGCAACACGGGCATTCAATCCATTTCACCTTCGCCGCATTCATCACACAAATGTCTTTTTCTTGCCTTGCGCTCCTGCTTCGTCCAGTTTCCGAATCCCAAGGTGCCGCCTCCTTTCGCTAATAGAGTTCCGGGTCTGCCTCACACCCGTTCGGACAGTAACCTTCCTCGTCTTTCTGGTAAAAACATCCGCCCAAGTCGAAAAACATCGTAGCCCACCAAACTTCTCCACATTCAGGACATTTGTGCTTCACGTATTGTTCATCAAACATGATTGTCACCCCTCACATCTCACATTTTCCGCCGGTGCAGTCGTGTACGCGCTTTATACGCTCTCGTCGTATTGTGCGAAGCAACCGCAGCCTCCTATATCGAACAAGTCTATTTGCTTTCCTAGTCCGCTTTCCCATTCCTCACGCAACTGTCGTAACGTCAGCGTTTCCTCTTTCCCGTTTACTGTTCGCGTGAGAATCGAAACATCATCACGCCCCAGGTATTCGCGCATTTCTTGCTCTTTCTGCTCATGGTATTTGTAACGCTCTGGCATAGTTTTTAAGAGGTTGATAAAATGACCCTGACCAGCGCGTACACAGAACCCGCCGCAGTTGTTATGCGCGAATCCTAGTTCGTAAAGACGCGGTACTTTTATACCTACCTTGCGCAACTCTCTTTGCATGTCTTGCTTGTCCAGGTACGGCGCTTCCGTCATTGGTGCTTGTACCGTGTAAGGCTGCCAATGCTTCACGATGCTTGGGAGCCTATGAATCTCACTCCAGTCAATGCCGACATACAAGGTCACTTCATCCGGTTTGAAGTTTAATTCTACCCATTGTCGTGAAACCTTCTGTTTAAGCAAGTGGGAACATTGGGCGATCCGGCTATTTCCGATCCACCGAACGTCTTTGAATACTTCCCAAGGTGTTCTCCCGTCTTTGATCCATTCCAGCTTGACACCTAGGTTTTCCGCCGTTTCCCGCAGGAACCGGTATAAGTCCTCGTCTTCGATTAGCGTATCAGTGAAAAGAAGGATCACATTTTCTTTTCCGTGTTTCTCTATGACTCTTCGAGCCGCCATCCATGAGCCGAGGCCACCGCTGTACATAATCACATGTTTCATCGCTCGTGCCACCTATTCATCACATCCCGCACTGCCATCCCGGCAATCAACACCGTATACCCGCGACTCGTCCGGCAGATCATCCGGTATCCATCTCAGCGCTTGCCTCAACTGCGTCAATGTCGTCGCGTCAAGATCACCGTGTTCTTCGATCACATCGACGATAGCGGCCACTCGGTCAAGGCGCTCTTGCAGTATTTCAATCTCACACCACGGGCACGTCCGCTTGAAGTGGTCGTGTTTTTCGCACCAGTTCATTCCCCCGTCACCCCGATCTCTTTGAGGATGTCGCGAGCGCGTTGGCCGTGGTCAAGGACAATCGGTGCATAGTCCCCGTCCGGTCGGCGTTTGATTTCGTGCGTGTCTTTCTTCGCATACCACCGCAACCCTTCGATTAGTTTTTGCCGTTCTACTGCATAACTGATAATTACGTCTATATCTTGCTTTTTCAACCGATCAATCTCCTGTTGTTTTTGCTCCAGTTCTTCGCGGAACCATTCCAACTCGCACCCCACGCATTGGTGGTAAATCATCACCGGGTTGTCCGCATGTCGTTTGCAGACTTTTGCCATTCCACCGTCACCCCGATTTCGTGAAGAATGTTTTGGACAATTTCAAGCGGCTCTTCAAGAAGATCACAAACGTCGTACGCTTCTGCTTCGTGCGCTTCGTCATGATCGGTTTTCATAATGCGGTATAACTTTCGCAACCCCTCGATCAGTTTATTTCGTTGATCAAAATACCTTTCGCAATCTTCTTCCAGATCGTTGATGATTCGCGCGTAAGATTCAGCCACTTTTTTCAGCAGTTCGTTTTGTTCTTCCATGCTCAACGTCGTCGGAATTTGTGCAACCACATCACCGCACGACGGGCAGATATATTCGTTGCCGTTTTTCTCGGCTACCTTGAAACATTTTGGGCATCCGGGCTTCATTCCACTACCACCCCGATTTCTTTCAATTTCCTTTTTGCAAACGCAGATGTATACGGACATTCCGTGTCGGTCCTAATTGTTTGCAATGCATCGATCAGTTTTTCTCTGTCCTCGCACGCCTTTTTTAACCGCTCGTAGAATACTTCGCTAGAAGCCTTATACATATCCAGTTCCTGTTGTGCGGATACAAGTTTAGTCATCAATTCTCCTGCATATTTAACCTGTTGTTGGTATCCTTCAACTGCCGCGTCCCGTTCCTCTTTCAACCGTTCAATCTCCTGCTGCAATTCTGCGACCTTTTTTTCGGTGTCAGTCATGGGTTTCATCCTCCCCATTCATCACCGCCAGTAATGCCGCTTTGCAACGTTGTTCCGGTGTGGCGTGGATAAGCATGCACATTTTTCGAATGTCCGATATGTCCTGAACTTGACTATATCCGAATACAACTGATGCCAGTGCGTGGACATACATCGAAGGGTCTTTCTCGATTACTTTTGTTTCGGCTTCAAACGCTGCGGCTATGTCGGTGGAAGGTTTAAAATCCTTTACCAATCCCTTATGGCGATGAGTATTAGGATTGATTTCTTCCCACCAATCGGTCTTTAACCAGTTCGTTTTCCACCCCATCACCTTTTCAGCCACCAACGCATCCAGTTCCCGTCCCGGCTTCATGTTCATGATCTCTTCACGTGTCAAAACTCACACCTCCCGCTCGGACAGTCGTTGCCGTAGACGGTGGATTCGTCCAGTCGCTTTTTCCACATTTGCTCGAACCGGTCTCGCTCTACTTCAACGATCTCGCCGTCTTTTAACCGTCTGATCGTAACCTTATCGTCCGTAACATCTTTGATTAACACATCCGCATATTGTCCTGGACTATGAGTAGCATACACACGGTATGTTTCACCAATGTTCATTCCGACTCCACCTCTATCAATTTTTCTAAGTACCATCTTGCTTTTCGCAGATCATCCACTCCGTTCTTCCGCTTCCACCGCCACACGTACTTAATCACATTGCCCGTGCACACGGCTTCGATGCCCTCGAGTCCCACCGTCGCCGCCTCAATCGCGTCGATACACTCCACCTTTCCTGCGGTGTAGTGCGCCGGGCGATTGATGATGTCGGGGCGTTCCCGGCACTCGTGCTTTTGTAATTCAAGCGGGTTCCGGGCCCCAAATCCGCAATCAGCGCAAACATACATCGTTTCTCGATTGGTCATGCCTCGCACCTCCCGCTACGACAGTCCATCCCGTACACACTCGTCTCATCAGCTACCACCGCCAGTTCTGCGAATTGCTGCAGGATCATTTCCCCTTCCCCTCCTTCTGCTTCTCTATCGACTTCCCCACATCTTCCGGCAGTAGCACCGTCAGCGTTTTGCGTACTTTGTCACCGGGTTTCATGTTCCAGTCCCTCCATCAATTGTTTCACTTCCTCCAACGACTCCACCCACACGGCCACAGCTCCGGCCTCGCGCCACTTCTCGAGTTCGTGCATCTGCAGTTTTGTTGGCTTCTCGCCTGGCCGTTTCACTTCGATCTCGATGTGCCGGCCGCGGTAACACGCCGTGATGTCCGGCGTCCCGGCGCCGCTGTACGCGCTGCCGTGGTTGTTTCGCGCTCGGCAGCCGGGGAGGCTGTTTAGGTACCGGAGGATAGATGATTGAATGGATGCTTCTCGTTTAGGCGCTTGAGTGCGATGCGCAGCCAATCCAACCACCTCGCCAGATACTTTTCTTTCATCTCGTCGTATTCAGCCTGGCTACTCCAGGCGACGCGCCCCGTCGGGTTGATGTCCGGCCGGAGCACCCAACCGCTTTTCCCCGCGCGGATCCGCGTACCGCCGCAGCGCATCCCGTTCAGCACGGCGCAGAATTCCGCCGATTTTTCCGCATCCAGCGGATGAAAGGTATGCGCGATCCGCAATAGTTCGTTCCACAGATGCGAGTCCTCGGCAAGATCCGGACGCGGGTCTTCGTAGATGGGCGGCGGTGTGTATGTTTGTTCTTTTTCCTCGGTCTTATCGGCTTTCAATTCGAGTTGTTCCCCGGTTGAATATTGAAAAATCAGTTGTTCGAGGCTCAACTAAGTCACCTCCGATGAGTACATGTCCACATGTCCACTTTTTTTATGAATTAGTGGACATGCGAACATGCCTTGTGTTTCAAGCTATTTCAGCGATTTATGTCCACTGTCCACTAATTGAAAAACATATACCCACTTATAGAAGATGTTGTGCTGTGAGGTTGTTAGGTTCCACTTCCTTACCAGAAACACATCTCGCGCGTTACGAGAGTATATTTTTATTTTTGTGGACATAGTGGACATAAATTTGATAGAAAGCCCGATTTCATCAGGTTTTCTACATGTCCACTAACTTAAATTTCAGTGGACATGTAGTGGACATAGTGGACATATAGACTAATCATCGAGGTCATCTTTAAAACGCGATCGTTTAATAGCAACAAAGTATTTCAATTCGCTTTTGGCGTATTCGCTGTGTCCCATTCGGACATACTCGCGAACTTTATACCGGACTTTACTTTCGCCATTCCTTTGTTCCGTCTTAATTACCCCAGTCTGTGCCCAATCCTTGAGAATCCGTTTCGGGTTAAACCCGACGTCCTTCATCGCCTTCTCGAAAACCACCGGGAAGATATAAAGCCAGTCGTCCGTCTTTTTCCCATACCAAACGTTCTGGATCGTATCACTGAACGCCGCAGAATTTGCGTCCGACCAGCTCATGATATAGTCGTAAGCCCGCAGCGCGTCGTCTGCCTCGCTCGTTTTTTCGAGCATTCCGAGGATCTCCTCGCCCATCTTCACGGTTTCCATAAAGGCGGTTGTTTCGTCCAAACCGAAAATCCACTGACTAGCGTAGAAATCCGCCAGCATGGCGATGGTAACCGCCGAGACGTGGCTGGAAAGGTTGTCCGGGAATTTCTTTTGCAGGACATCGAGAAACTGCTCATACCCGGTCAGCACCATCTTCGGATCCTTGGACAACTCATCCATCAGCCGGCGGATAAACGCCACTCCGGCGGTGCCGTAGTGGTACACGATGCCGCGGTGAATCCTCTGCGCCGCAAGCTCGTCCGGGATCGGCGCCCCGTACACTTCCAGCGTGCGAGACTTCACCCCCGCTGTGCTGCTGTCCGTCGAAATCGGGTCCTCGCCAGTTGTCAGCACGATCGTTTTCCACTGCTGATACTCCCGGATTCCGCCGCCTTTCGAACCGCGTGTCCGGCCTTTCCCCATGGAGAGCATATAAACTAAGGATTCGATGAAACTTTGATTCCTAGCCGCAACCTGTTGCTCGTCCAGTCCAATCGGCAGATCGTTATAAAATCCGGCGAGCTGTTCGATGCCGACCTTCGTTGTGTTAAAGTTCGCCATGATATCTTCCGGTCGCCCCCACACGGAGAGCGCGGCGACCATCGACGCCGTTTTTCCGCCGCGGGACCGACCGTAGACGTGGAAAATGAAGATGCGCTGATTCACAAGTCGCATGAGCGGCGCGGCAAAGCTGCAGGCAAGCATGAACCTGGCGATCGGGAATTTGCGAATCGGCGCGATGAACGCCACCCAATCCTCCAACGTGCCGGCTTCGTGAAATCCGGAGAGTTGCTTTGCCATGTCGGGGTTGTCGACGATATAGTCGCCTTCCAGTCCCGGAAAAAAGTGCTTGGATCCGTACCACCCCATTCGGCTGACCGTTTTGACGAGCGGAATTTCCTGAATGTACGTCCGTTCAAACTCCTGGAGATAAGAGACAAAATATTTCGACGTCTCGGAGTTGATCGGCACGTCCATCTTCCGCAGAATCGTCGCCTTGCTGCTCGTGAACGCCACGTCTGCGTCCACAATGGCACGCTGCCACTCATTGTCCCGCCACCAGGATAACTCGACACGCGCCTCATCGAGACCGCTGTCCACCCGTTTCAGCCGCTTGGTAATGAAGAGCGGTGCCGAGCAAATCTGAATGTAATTGGGCCCTTCGTCGGTAAAAACGACCTTTGCGATGCCGCTTTCACTGATCATCCAGTCGCCGAATTTCCGAATCTCGAATGGAAACGGCTTGTTTTCGAGCCAGTCCGCTTTGATCGGAGGTGCTTCCTCGCCAGGCTGAACGACGCGAATGTTTTGCTGCTGCGCCTGCTTCTGTTTGACCGCGCGTTCCAGGTCAGGGATGCTGACGAGCCGGCCGGCGGCATCCTTGATTTCGCCTTTCAACCGCGCATATTCCGCCGCGTCACGTTGTCTGAGTACCGCCAGCGCGCCAATGACCTCGTCGTCATAAATCGTTTCCCGCTTAGGTCCCCGCCTAAGCTCCCGAATCGCCGCGTCCACCGTGATTTTCGCGAGTACCAACGGGCTCGACACAAACCCGATCGGCGCCTTGACGCCGCAGCCGCCCACCGGGCAGCCGGTGAATCCGAGATTATCCTGAATATACTGGCATGTGTGCGGTTCACCGTCCTGCAGGGCGTGCTCGATTTTTCGGTCCGTCTCCGCCGGCGAGTACCCGGGATACGGCCGGCTGAGCTCATGGATCAGTTCCCGCCCGCCATCCGCCCGCGCCAGATTCGAGATCATGGCGTACCATTCCGGTTCGCTGAGAGTCTCCGCATTATCCCGGCAGTGTTGGCAAAACGCGCAATTGTTCAGAATCACTTCCGCCCCGGCGCCGGGCTCATACTCGCGCTTCGGTTTTGGCGGCGGCGTTGGTTCGGGATCCTGTTTCTTTGTGAGCAGTTCCATCAACCACACCGGCGGATCGGCGGGCTCGGCGTCCTCGGGCGGAATTACCCATTCATACCGCCGCCCCGACGGATGGATCGACGGCGGCGCGACAATATATCCGCCGTCGCCGCGAAAATCGAGCCCCGGTTTTTTCCCGGCGAAGTTCCGCCACTCTCCACCGCCGGGATGCCGAAACAGATAGTGACGACCCTTCCCCGTGTTCGTGTGCGGTGTCCGCGGGATGTCGCTACCAGCGACTTGCTCAAGTGACCGCCGTCCGTCCTCACCGTCAACGTCCAGCACGACGATGCCGGATACCGCCCCTGTGGCGATGCCGATGTTTGCTTCCGGCCACTTTTCCCACCAGGAGCGAATTTCGTCCTCCGTCGCCCGGCGTTCCTGATATTCCTTCCATGAAGCGATCGCCGGCTTTTTGTCGCGGCGTCGGAGGGGAATCACACTCCATCCGAGCCGCGCGTATTCGAGTGCATGTTCAAGCATGTTCACGGTATCCCCTCCGACAAGGAGTGCGGCCGTTTGACCGCCTCACTTTATGCAATGTCTTCATCCGTGCTGGTTCCTGCCGTCTCCTGCACGTCGTAATCCGTCACATCGATCGTGACATTCCGCAGCACAGGCTTAATGCCGGCGACGTATGCCTTCATGTGTTCGATTTCCTCTTTGGTCAGGTCTTTCACGCGGGTAAATACACCTTCGCTGTATTCGATGCCTCCGCTATTTTTCGCCTTTTGCAGTTTGATTTTGGTCACGACGCCATAAAACTTTTTCAGTTTGGATGTGAGATTGACCATATACGCATTCCATGCTTTGACGCTGGTTGGCGGGATTGTGATAATGAGTGGCAGGATTTCACCTTCCCTTAGCAGCGCCACACGCTTCATGTTTTTGCAGGCCTTGCCGTTCGTCTTGTTTCCGTTTTGATCCACGGCCGTGCCCCACTGGTTGAACGGACAGGTTGCACACTCCTGGCATCCTCCGGCCCACGGCACGTTCGCACCTTCCGGGGCAAAACCGATTTTGCCGTCCATCGACGTGCAATCCGGCGCGTTTCTCTCGCCATCGAAGCGTCTGGACCAGTAGGCGTTCGCGGAATGCTGATCCACCACGACGCCGACCAATTCCTTAGCTACGTCCGCTTCGTCCTCGCCAGGAATTTCAAAAGCGAGATTGCCGCCGCTGGGGAATTTTACTCGCGGAAAATCCGGCGTAATGCCGTCCAGATTTTCCATCATATATTCTTGGACTTCATTCGGCTGGGTCAAGATAGGAAGATTGATCGAAGGATTTACGATTGCAGGGAGATTGTTGCTCATGGTTTGATTCGCTCCTTTGTGGTATTTTTTATCCGCGTCCTCTGCGGACAGCAATTTTTTGTTTTTGGTACACATTGAGCAGTTGCGCGAATTCTTCCGGCAATTCGCCGTTTTCGTCCAGCTCTTTATACAGTGACGTGAGAGACTGCGCGTTCACTTGCTCCTTAACCAAGTCACCGTAGCCGTTTTCCTTGAGCCACGCGAACGCCTCTTCTTTGCATTCGGCCCTGATGCTGGCGTAAGTTTTGACTTCCGGACGGAACGTGCGGCCGGCATAAGTGAATTTTTCCAAGTCTTCCGAGATCATCAGTTCAAAAAGCTGGCGCTCGGTTTCCTCTTCGAGCTTGTTGAGCTCCTTTTCTCGTTCCGAGAGCGCTTCTTTTTCGTCCCGGATCGTGACGAGCCGGTTGGCCAACTCGACGATCGGATTTTGCTGTTGCACTGTTGCTTCCATGTGAATCATCCTTTCATGAATTCTCGCCATCGGTCCACGACCAGATCGGCAACATTCTTCTTTTCCCGCAGCGCATCGTATATGTGCTCATCGACAGTACCTTGTGCAAGCAGATAGATATAGGTTACCGGGTACTTTTGCCCGATCCGGTGAATGCGCGCCTTCGCTTGCTCGTGATTCGCCAGGCTGAAATCCATGCTGTAAAAGATCGCCGTATCCGCCGCAGTCAAGGTGATTCCCAGCCCAGCCGTCTGAATCTGCGCAACAAACACTTTCACTTCCGGATTGGTCTGAAAATCCTGCACGGCTTGGCCACGGTCGGCCTGCTTTACGTCGCCCGTAATCACACGGTACCCGATACCGCGCTTTTCCAGCAGTTTGCCAATCTCTTTGATTTCCGGAATGAACCGGGCAAAGACGACCACTTTCTTGCCGGCGTCTAACAGATCGGTCAGCAGTTCATCAAATACTTTCAATTTCTCGCTCCCGACCCGATGCACAAAGCCATTTTCGTCGGTGACAAAACCTCCGGTCACCTGGGAAAGCCGCAATAGTTTGGTCAACACATTCGCCGCCGTGACCGTGCCGCCGGACAGCTCTGCGATTGCTTCTTTTCGCAGTTCGTTGTAGACGTGGCGGGCGTCTTTCTCCAGTTCGATATAATGCGGTTGCGTGATTTCTTTCGGCAGATCCAGGGCTTCCGCTTTCGTCACTCGAAACGCGATGCTGTGTGCCTTTTTCACCAGTTCGTCGAGTCGCTGGTATCCGACGATCTTTTTCGGTCCTTGCATCGGACGGCTTTTGTCCAGCGGCACCATTTGCGCGTAACGCGCGCGGAATGCCGTGAAACTCCCGCCGAAAATCTCTGGTTGCAGAAACTTGTACTGGCTGTAGAAGTCGAGCGGACTTTGCGTGACCGGCGTTCCCGTCAAAATCATCCGGTATGCCGCCAGCTGCCCGATCCGGTGCAAGCACTTGGACTGTGTTGCCCCTGGCGTTTTGATCCGCTGACTCTCGTCGCAGATGATCATTCCACCGCGGATCCATGCGGCCAGTTCCTTCTCTACTCGCCATGTGGACTCATAGTTGATCACGGCCACTTGCAGTTTGTCGCCGGGCGGAGGCCACTTTTTCAGCGTCTCCGCCTTTTCTTTGCTCGACCCTTGCAGGGCAATGACTTCCGTCGGAAAAGCGGCAAACTGTTTAAATTCTTTCGGCCAGACTGTAACAACGGAGGTCGGCGCCACGACCAGCACACGACGCAAACCGTCGTACTTGTATCGGTGTCCCGCGATGGCGATAGCCGTCAAAGTCTTGCCGCAACCCTGCTCCATAAGTGCAGCGAAATTGGGCAGCGTGATGCCGATCGCAAAAGCACGCTTTTGATGTTCGAATGGTTTGGCCAGGATCGGCATCTCTACATCCGGAACGTTATCACTGTTTTTAATCCGCTGCGCTTCTTGTTCCCGTTCCTCGATGCGCTGTACTGCCCGCACTGCTTCCGCATCGATGGAAACGGTCGGAAACAAACGACGGATATCCTTGACCACTTCCGGTCGGACCGGATACGTCCAGGCTTTTTCTGCGCTGTCCCATTTGTAACCGGGAATGTTTTTCGCAAGCTCCCGATCTTCATAGGGACAACGCAGAATGAGACGTTGATCTTTGATGCTGACTTTCGGAATATGCAATGCGGTAGACATCTCAATCCTCCATCCCCGCTACGACTATCCGCGCACCCATGAAGCGCATGAAGCACACGAAGTCACAGAAGTATTCGCCGCCGCTTTCAACAGCATCATCACCAAGGAAAATTGAGGCGCCGCACGCTTCGCACTTCGCTACGATCGCCGCCGGCTTCTCCTGCGGATCGGGGAGGCCGACGGCAAAACGATCCAAAGATGGAGCCATCTTCACATCCTCCTTGCTCCATCCTACCAACCGTGGTAGAATGTCTGTGATAGGTTGATTTCGCTTAGGTCGCCCTCAGCAGGCGGCTTTTCTTTTTTGCCAGCGTCGCCTGTTCTGCTCGCTGACGTGTGACAGCAGAGCCATGCGTTCGGCGCTGGTCAACATTCGCCAGACTCTCACGCGGATGAACATGCTCGATCACTCCTCGTGGTATTCCCGCAACCGCATAAGCCAGAGTTCCGCCGTCTCCATGTGCGTGATCGCGATACTCTTTTCACGGCAGTTTTCCAGCTCGCGGACGGCTTCCAGGGCGTCGTCGAGTTTTTGCAGTGCGGCTTGTATTTTCTCTTGCACGGTTTGGTCACCTCCTTTCAAGCAGATTTTCCGAATGTCAATTCCCAGCTGCCGTTCTCGACCATCTCCAACCAACGCTCGAACGTGATGCCGTATTTCTCACGCAACCGTAACCTTGCAAATACTCGTCCGAGTCGATCCACCCGGTCGTCGGGGTGCGCGTAGCCATCAGATTCGTAGCAAGGTCTGGGCATCATGCGCGCTCACTTGCCATTTCCAGCTTTTGCTCGTAACTGATCAGCGCGTCTGCGATCGTCCGCGTCGCAAACCACTCTCGCGCTTCTTTCGTGATGAGCTTGGCGCGCCGATCCGCGTCACAGACCTCGCCGATCCAAAAGACTTCCATGCTTACCGCCTCCATCTTCTCTTGTTTTGCTCGCTGGCAAACTCCAACATCGCCAGCCGCTTGCTGTCCGTCAGCGCCATCCAGACTCTGCCTGTCACTTTCACGTGTCGTCACCTCCCTTCGCCTTCATCAACTCTGCCTCCAGCCGCTTCTCCGCCGCGCACAGCTGATATATCGCGATGTCGATGTGATCGGGATCCGCCTGCTCAAACTGCTGCTGGGCGACCTGCCAGGCTTGCAGGGCCGCTTGGTACTCCTTACTCAACGTCTATCACCTCACAATCAGATAAATGAGTCCTATCACGGCCCCTACTACCGCTTAGATCAGCAGTGAGACCAGGCAGCCCCTAAACACCCCTACACCGTCATAGTCATCGTGCATAGCTCTGCCTCCCTCCTCCATCGCGACTTGTAGCCCCTCAGCGTTGATGGCCTGATGCCGTACA
>Ga0006574J49614_1005276_pt1 | contig 14433 bp, 9 predicted proteins | sample HigsolmetaAR204R_FD_49614 | JGI IMG/M metagenome (IMG submission 49614) | reverse complement strand
CTCGGATATATTACGTGAGCTGATTCATGCTCATCATCATCATGGTTCAAATTTGCTTCCACATTCTTGCGAATGCATCCGCTTGGGCTTGAATGATTTTTGTTCAGTTTTCAAAGAGCTTCCTCTGCATGATTCAATCGGATCTGACCGGTCGGCAGACCGACATTCCGAATTATACGTTTCGCTCACCGAGCGATCGGTCGATCACATCAGCGGCGACGAGATATAATATTATCAGCTTTTTACGGACTTTGCAACTGGTTTATGTCGGAAATTTTTTCGCCCGCAAATTCGTCAACAGAACTTCACATAATTGAACATGAATTCGGAATGTAGCCTAGCCAAAATCTGAGAGATTCACGTTGTGACAAGGCATTTTCGTCATAAAAAGTTGCCAATTTTTTTGCAAAATAAACAGGACACTGCAAGCCTCTTGTCAAAGGTTAAACCACCACGAATAACCAACGAGAGGAAGTGTCCCTAGCAACATGGTACCACAAGCAACGAACCATGCGCCAGAACGAAAATCACGCCGCGAACGCCGAATTGAAATTCTTGCGGAGCGTCGCCGAATCAAGCAGATCATGAAGAAGTTGAGACCGGTCACATTCGACAACAACACCGTCACGGAAGCCGGGAACTTCCAGTTCCTTGCCAGGTTCAAGGAACTCATCGGTCTGGACACCCTTATCGAGAGTCACATTCATCTGGAACAAAAAGCCAACTGTGTCTACACGGCCGAAAAGCTCGTCGATCACCTGCTGGACTGCGCGCTGCTCGGCCACACACGTTTTTCACATATGAATGCCCTGCAGTCGGACCCTGGTTACCAGATCGTTACCGGCATCGAGCGTTTTCCTGACGAAAGCACCTTTCGCAATTTCCTGGGCAAACTCACCTGGAGCCATCTGATTCAGCTTGTCGCGTTAAACCGGGATTTGCTGGCACATAAGGCGCGGACGGGCGAAAAGCGCCTGGTCTGGATCGACATCGACGACACGGTCATCACGCTGTTCGGGGAGCAGGAAGGCGCGACAAACGGCTACAATCCGCGTTACCACGGACGTCCCTCGTACAAGATCCGGGTTGCTTTCATCGCCGGAAGCGGCGAGCTGATCCACTTGCAACTGAATCCCGGCAACATGAACGGCATGAAGGATTTGCTCTCGTTCGTTAAAGAAGTCGAAGCGATGCTGCCGCCGAAATGGATCGTCGAAGGCATCCGGGCCGACTGCGGTTTTGCCGACGAAGCTGTCATGGCGTACGCCGAAGAACGCGGCTGGCAGTACATCTTCAAGCTCCCGAAGAAAGCGACCGTCAAGAAGGCCATCGCTTATCTGCAGCAGCATCCCGCCTTTTGGGAGACGCTGAACGAAAAGGAAGAGCACATTACGTTCGCAGACGAGGATGATCGTTGGGCTGCTGCCGACATCCCGATTCTCCTTACCAACTGGGAGAAAGCCAGGCGCTGTGTCATCTACCGGGAAGCCCACGAAACCGAGCGTACAACCGATGGCCAATTGACGATGGCTCTCACGACCTATTCCTTCCAAGCCATTGTCACCAATACCGATCTCAAGCCGCTCATGCTGCTTCGCTCGTACAACAAGCGCGCCAACATCGAGAATCGCATCGATGAATTGAAAGAAGGTTATGCGGTGGAACAAAACAGCCAACATTCCATGCTCCGCAACCTGCTGTTCAGCTGGATCAAGGCCATTGCCTACAACGTGATGGTCTGGTTCAAACAGACGCTGATGCCGGAAACCTTGCAGCGGTGCGAAGTCCAAACGATTCGCCGAGCGGTGATCCGGGTACCCGGCAATGTGGTCGGCTCCGGTCGCTACCAGCATATCCGGCTTGCGCCGAATCCGACGCTCGCTGGAATCGTCGATGCGATGCAGCAAAAGCTCAGAGCATTGGCCATAAGCTTCATTCCGACTCTACATGCGGCCTAACGGTTCGATTCATCCCTGGCCATAACGGCATTTCGACCTGTAAAAATCAGGTCTTCTTTGGGTTGTGCAAAAAAACGCAGGATCACATCAGAACGTAAGAAGACTTAAAAGCCCGGCTCCAAAAACGCATTGAAACAGGCATTCCGTAGTGCGATGGCGGGTTATCCACAGGCCTGAGTTATCCACATTCCGATTTCATGTTGAATGTTCTCCTAACGAACCGTTCAGCCGATCCGGCAATGTTCGACTTTCACCGCGAGCCCACGCATTCAGGCAAGTATCTTTTTTTTCGATGCATTCCCCAATTCGTTCCAAATCGTTCTTGACAAGTAAGGTTTGTCGGAATAAACTTCATCTAGAAGGTTTATCGGAATAAACCTGCAAGGAGGAGAAGCATTTGAACCAGTATAAACTGTTTGATGCCGAATTCAAGTTTGTCAACATCATATGGGAGCATGAACCGATCAACTCCACGGAATTGTCCAAGATATGCCTCGAACGTCTGGGATGGAAAAAATCGACCACCTTCAATATGATCCGAAAATTGGCCGAACGCGGCATTTTGAAAAATGAACACGCTACGGTTACGACGCTGGTGACGCGGGAGCAAGTGCAAAAATATGAAAGCGAGACGCTGCTGGAGAAAGCTTTCGGCGGTTCCCTCCCCATGTTCCTCGCAACGTTTCTGAAAGACAGGAAGCTGACGAAGAAAGAAGCCGAAGAACTCAAGAAAATGATTGAGGAGGCGACGCAATGAGCAGCCTGTTTGCCTCTATTTTGAATATGAGCCTCACCGCAAGCTATGTGGCGCTCATTGTGATGCTGATCCGCCTCGTATTAAGAAAAGTGCGGGCACCTTTGATTTTTTCCTATGCGCTTTGGCTGCCGGTGTTGATCCGTCTCGTTTTTCCGTTTTCGTTTGAAGGCCCGCTCAGTTTAATCCCCGGCCATTTCGTTCCCGGCTATTTCCAAGCCGCTTCTCATCCGGCGGCGCAATCCGAAAGCGCGGGCATTTCAGAAAAAGGGGTCTCGGACATGGACCGCGGCGCTGTCGCTGCCGGTGATGCCGTTTCATCCGTTCCGACGCTCATTCGCACCGCCGAACCTGTTTCATCCGCGCCGTCCGCGCTCGACCTGGCCGCATTCATATGGGTGCTCGGTATGGCGTTATTGTTGCTCCACACCCTCCTCACGTATTCGAAACTGAAACGAGGGATCAGATTTTCCACATTGGTCAAAGATCGGATGTTCGAGTCGGACCGGATCGCGACTCCCTTCGTGCTCGGCCTGTTCAAACCGAAAATCTATATCCCGACCGGCCTGACGGCCCGGGAACAGCACATCATCCTGTTGCATGAGCAGGTCCACATACAGCGTCTGGACTATATCATCAAGCCTTTGGCATTCGCGGTTTTGATCATCCACTGGTTCAATCCCGTCGTATGGCTGTCCTATTTCCTCATGATCAAAGACATGGAGATGTCCTGCGACGAGAAGGTCATGTCGAAAAGCGGGGATGACTTGCGCGCCGATTATGCCAAAACATTGCTCGCCGTCGCCTCCAGACAGAGCGGTCTGTTCAGTCCGCTGTCCTTCGGGGAGAGCAACGTAACGCCGAGGGTGAAAAATATACTCAATTTCAGACGCCCGGTCTTCTGGATGACCGCCGTTACGACCGTGATCATCGCGGCGCTGACCGTCATCCTGCTGATGAATCCTGCGGACCGGAACGCAGGCTCCATCGTAGATGAGGGAGATACCGCCGACGCCGACAAGCAAGCCGTTATGCAACTGGTGGAACAATTCGGAAACAAACTTCGGGATGTGTCACTTACAGCATCAAAGAAACAAGTCGAGAAACTCATGCACGAGCATTACGGTGAATACGTTACGCAAGAGCTTATCGGCAGCTGGCTGGAGGACCAGGAAAACGCGCCCGGCAGGCTGACTTCCAATCCTTATCCCGAGAGGATCGACATCTCCTCTGTAGAGAAAACATCAGAAGATGAATACACAGTGAACGGCCGCATCATGGAAGTTGCATTCAATAACATAGCGGCGACCCGCCCCATTTTGCTGAAAGTGACGCGTACGGGAGAGCGGTGGCTCATCCGTCATGCCGAACTGGGGCCGTACGAACCGGCGGCTCACGTGATCACAGGCAAGGTGACCGGTCATTATACTGTCTATTTCGACGGACTTATTCCGTTCTGGGATATGCCGGCTGGAGTCCCGATCCACAACTTTATTCTGGAAGTGAACGGTGGCGGACTGTTCGAAGTGGAGCCGCATGATTTCGAACGGTATGATATCGGCCATACGGTGTCCATTCGATTCTTTTACACGGACTTCGCCTTGTACGGCGAAGTGGCGCACATCAGCGACGACATGGTTGTGGTGAATCAGCCGGGCATACCTGTGTATAAAGCCTATGCCGTTACGGGCGACGGGTACACGGCATTCGACTGAACTTCGGAACAGCCGACGGGCTGCAAGCGAAAAAAATGCCGGCAAACCTTCATCAACGAAGGCCTGCCGGCTTTCATCGCATCGGCGGAAACACCGCGGGGAAGGCGCAAGCACCGCACCCCCATTCTAAGCGTCTCCTTCCGCCGTAAAATCATGCGCCGCTTCCATTTCCGCCCCCGCTTCACATTGGACTTCAACCCGCTTATTTCAACATCTCGAGCAATTCCTCTTCGCTGATGATCGGAACGCCCAACTCCTGCGCCTTGGTCAGCTTGCTTCCCGCTTCTTCTCCCGCCACGACAAACGACGTTTTCTTCGACACGCTTCCCGATACTTTGCCGCCGTGCATCTGGATCAGGCGCGTCGCCTCGTCCCGCTTCAGCGTCGGCAGCGTGCCGGTAATCACGAAGGTTTTGCCCGAAAGCCTGTCGTCCCTGCCGGTTTCCGATATTTTCGACCGGGTGTTCACGCCCGCCTGCTTCAACCGCTCGATCAACGTGTTGACGCTGTCCCGGCTGAAGAAATCGAGCACGCTGCGGGCGACGGTTTCACCGAAATCGGGCAGCATGATCAATTGCTCATAGGTCGCGTTGCGGATTTCATCGAGATCGGCAAAATGGGAAGCGAGCACTCTCGCGGTTTGCTTGCCCACATTTTTGATGCCGAAGCCGGTGATCAGCTGATCGAGGTCGTTGTCTTTCGATTTTTCGATCGCCCTGAGCAGATTATCGACCGACTTTTCCCGTCCGACGATCCCCTTTTCAATCAATTCGTCGCGATATTCATGCAGTTGATAAATATCCGCTATGTTTTTGATATATCCTTCCGACACCAGCGACTCCACCGAACTCGGCCCAAGCCCTTCGACGTCCATGGCGTCCTTCGACGCAAAGTACACGATGCCCCTGATCGTCTGCGCGTAACATTCGTCGCCGCTGCACCGTATATCGGCGCCGTTCTCATCGCGCACGGTCGGCGAACCGCAGATCGGGCACGTCTCGGGAAGTGTGAATCGGACCGCGCCCGGCGGCCTTTTCTCCGGCACGCTGCGGATGACTTCCGGGATAATGTCTCCGGCCTTCTGAATCACCACCGTATCGCCGATGCGGATATCCTTGGCGTCGATATAGTCCTGGTTGTGCAGCGTCGCTTTGGACACCGTCGTTCCCGCCAGCTTGACGGGCTTGAGAATCGCCAACGGCGTCAACCTGCCCGTGCGTCCGACCTGCACCTTAATATCTTCGATCACGGTCTCCTTCTGCTCGGGAGGATATTTGTACGCGATGGCCCATCTCGGCACCTTGCTCGTGCTTCCCAAAACTCTCCGGTCTTCCAGGTTGTCCACTTTCACGACGGCTCCGTCAATGCCGAAGGGCAGGTCGCCGCGCTTGTTCCCGATGTCGACGATGCTTTCCCACACTTCCTCGGCGGTGGAGCAGAGCTTGTAGTCGGGAACGACGGGAAACCCCAACGATTCGAGCCACTGCAGCGTTTCCACGTGGGAAGCGAACGTTTTGCCTTCCGCAATCTCCAGATTGAAGACGAACAGATCCAGATTGCGCTCTCTGACGATGCTCGGATCGAGCTGCCGCAATGTTCCCGCGGCCAGATTTCTCGCAGTCTTGTAGATTTTTCCGCCGCTCACCTGCTGCCTTTGCGTGATCGCTTCAAACGTCTCATTGGACATGTACACTTCCCCGCGCACTTCCACATAAGGGAGATCGGTCGGAATGTGCTTGGGCACGGCGTCGATCTCCAGCAAATTTTCGTACACCGATTCGCCTTCCTCGCCGTTGCCGCGCGTGATTCCTTCCACCAGCCTGCCTTCGCGGTATCTTAACATGACGGTCAGACCGTCGATCTTCATCTCCACGACAAATTTGGAATGCGGAAGCTGCGCCTTCACCTTCTCCACGAAAGCGTAGACCTCTTCCTTGCTGAACGCGTCCTGGAGACTGATGACCGGAACGTCGTGCTTGACTTTTCTCAGTTCGCGCTTGACCGTACCGCCCACTCTTTGCGTGGGTGAGTCGGGACTTGCGTACTCCGGATATTGCTCTTCAAGTTTCCGCAATTCCAGGAGCAGTTGGTCGTATTCGTAATCCGTAATTTCCGGACTGTCCTGATCGTAATATTTTTCGTTGTGGTATCGGATCAGCGACCGCAATTGTTCCATACGTTCTCTGACATCCATGAAGCAACACCTCCCGCACGTGATATCCTGGATTGGCAGCTATTCTATTATTTGCGGCATCCTGAGGCCGTTTTCACCGGATCCGGCCTGATCACCGAGAAGCGCAGGCCGGCACGTTCCGGCACCGGTATTTTCGCATGCCCTTTCCCGAGTCGTGTCTGCACGTTTTGCACTATGTTCTTCCCTATTCGATCCGTCTACACTTTCTCGATCGGTGCAAACTTCGCCAACAGTTTCTTAATGCCGGTCGGCGCGGGAAAAGCAATCTGGAGTTCCTGATCGTCCCCGCTTCCCTTCACCGATACGACGGTGCCGATGCCCCATTTGGCGTGCGACACTTTGTCGCCCGACTGCCACGAAACGGCGCCCGCTCCGCTTCCGGCGCGCGGCATGGCGCCGCCGGCCGGTTGCCCGGTTTGCGCTCTTGCGCGGGAAGCGGCGCCTCCGGCACCGACGGTTCCAGCATAATTCGACGATCCCCACGCGCCGCCGTCCCGTCCGTATGTGCCCAAGCCGTACCGCGGCGAACCGCCGAATTCGCGATCCGCGCCGAACCCATTTCTGCCGAAACCACGTCCCGATGCGTAACCGAAATCATCTTCGTCTTCGTAATCTCCGAATCCGAAGGCGGCGTAACCGATCCTCTCGGTGATCTCCTCGGGGATTTCCCGCAAGAACCGCGAGGGAAGGTTGCGACTCGTCCGTCCGAACAGCGTGCGCCCATGCGCGCACGACAGCACAAGCTCTTCCTCCGCACGGGTGATCGCCACATAGGCGAGACGCCGTTCCTCCTCCAGTTCTTCCGGATCATTCAACGCCCTGCTGTGCGGGAACACGCCCTCCTCCATGCCGATCACGAACACGCAGGGGAACTCCAACCCTTTCGCGCTGTGCATCGTCATCAGCGTAACCTTATCCTGCGGATCGGCATCGGCGCCGTCGTCATTCAGCGAATCGATGTCCGCGATTAACGCCAGATCGGTCAAAAACGCGAGCAGCGACTTATCGTCATTTTTGCTTTCAAAATCCTGCGTCACCGACAGAAACTCGTCGATATTTTCAATCCGCGAACGCGCTTCGATCGTATTTTCCTGCGCCAACATGTCCCGGTAACCCGACATCTCGATCAGCTTCTCCGTCAGCTCCGTCACCGGCAAATAATCCGCCATGCGGTGCAAATGATCGATCAACTGCCGGAAATCTTCCAGCGCATGCTTCTGTTTGGCTCCGATGTCGATCTGATCGAGTTCCTCCAGGCTGGCGAACAGCGATATCCCGCGTTGCTCGGCGTATTCCGCCAGCTTGTCCAGACTTGCCGCGCCGATTCCCCGCTTCGGTTCATTCACAATGCGCAAGAAGCTGATGTCATCGTCCGTGTTCGAGACGAGACGCAGATAGGCGAGCAGATCCTTGATCTCCTTGCGTTCGTAGAACCGGATGCCGCCGACGATCTGATAAGGGATGTTCGATTTGAGGAAAATTTCTTCGATGACCCGTGACTGCGCATTCGTCCGGTACAGGATGGCATGATCGCGGTACGACTTTCCTTCTTTCAGATGCCGCTGGATTTCGCTGACGATATAATAGCCTTCCGCATCCTCCGAATCGGCGTAATAGACTTTCACCTTCCGGCCCGCGCCCTTGTCCGTCCACAGCTTCTTCGGTTTGCGTCCGGTGTTGTTTTTGATCACTTCGTTCGCCGCTTGCAAGATGTAACCCGTCGAGCGGTAGTTCTGTTCCAGCATGATGACCGTCGCGTCGGGGTAATCTTTCTCGAAGTTCAGGATGTTCGAAATGTCCGCGCCGCGCCAGCGATAGATCGACTGGTCGCTGTCGCCGACGACGCACAGATTGCGGTGCGCGGCCGCAAGCATCCGGCACAGCACGTACTGCGCATGGTTCGTGTCCTGATACTCATCGACGTGAATGTAACGGAACTTCTTTTGATAAAAATCGAGCACTTCCGGCTCCTGCTTGAACAACTGGATCGTCTTCATGATGAGATCATCGAAATCCAGAGCATGGTTGCTGCGCAATTTCCGTTCGTACATTTCGTACACCTGGGCCGCGGCTTTCTTAAACGGGTCTTGTCCCGCCGACTCGCCGAACTTCTTCGCATCATGAAGCTCGTTCTTCGCGCTGCTGATCACCGACAGGATCGAGCGCGGCTCATACCGCTTCGGATCGAGATTCAGTTCCTTCAGACAGCCTCGTATGACGGACAGCTGATCATCCGCGTCGAGGATCGTGAAACTCGACTTGTACCCGATCCGTTCGATATCCCTGCGCAGGATTCGCACGCACATGCTGTGAAACGTCGAAACCCATATGTCCCGTCCTTCCTCGCCGACCAGAAGCGAGACCCGCTCCTGCATTTCGCGCGCCGCTTTGTTCGTAAACGTGATCGCGAGGATCGCCCACGGCGGCGCCTTGTGCGAGGCGATCAAATACGCGATGCGGTGCGTCAGGACGCGCGTCTTGCCGCTGCCCGCTCCCGCCACGATCAGAAGAGGGCCTTCCGTCGTATGCACCGCCTGCCGTTGTTTGTCGTTTAAACTGCGGATCGCTTCATGAATGTCCACTGACCGATTCATCGCCCAACTCCTTCTATCCGATCATGATATACGCGCACTCGCCTCACCGATGAACGACCGTCGAAAGCGCCCGCTCGATATCGTCATAGATGACGTTGCCGACGACGATCGTATCTGCCGCGGCCAGCGCCTGCCGCGCCCGCTCGGCGGAATCGATGCCTCCTCCGTAAAACAGCTGCGTTTCCTCCAGCGTGTCCCGCACCGTCCGCACGAGATCCATATCGCCGAACATGCCGCTGTATTCCAGATAGCATACCGGCAGGCGGAACAGCTTTTCCGTCAGATTCGCGCACGCGATGACGTCCTGCCGCCCCAGATCCGCATCCGCATGCGTCAGTCTGGCCACCGTGGAATCTCTGTTCAGCACGACATACCCTTCCGGCACGAGAGAGTCCCATGGGAGCATCTTCCCGAACTGCTTCAGCGCTTCGCGGTGTCTGCCGGTGATCCACTGGCCTTCGCGCGAATTGAGCACGACCGGAATAAAGTACAGATCGAATCCGGGTACGACCGCTTCCAGATTCGACACCTCGCTGACGCAGGGCAGCTCGTACCGTCTCACGCGGGACAGCAGTTCAATCGTATTATCAAACGTAACCCCGCTGGAACCGCCGACCATGATCGCGTCCGTGCCCGATAAGCATACGCGCTCCAGATGCTCGTCGGAAATCTCCTTATCCGGGTCCAGCTTGAACACATGCCTCCAATTGCGAATATCATCACGCATGATCATTCACCCGCTTTCGTCTTCTCACACAAACCACAGAAACCATCCTGCCGCTTCGTCACGGCATGTCCGGCTCATTTCCGCTGCGTCACATGCGCAACTTTCCCGTTTTCACGCCAAACGCCTGACTTTCTTCATCACGCCGTATGTTCTGCTGTATGACATCCGTGAGAGAAGGAAGCCCGGCCACTGAATCAAGTCTAAACGTTCTATTCCATCATATCAAACGAAACATACGTTCGGCAACGGAACTAAAAAATGATGACCGTAAACGCTCGTTCGCATGCGCGGTCGGCGAATACAAGATCCGTAAATGTTGTCCATCTATCCGTCAAAATCAGATCACAAATTCGTCCGCAAATGCCCGATTCCACGGCGACCCGAAGATGCGAATCGTGCCCGACAGGGTACGGCGGAAGGCGGAAACCATGCGGCGATCGAACATACGGCGTCCGGAATGCCCTTTAAAACGGCAAAACCGGTTGCGGTCCAACATGTTTGCTTCGCAACCGGCTTGCTGGTTTCGGTATCAAGATGGCGCAGCGGCCATACGCCCGAAACGCTAACCGTTCTGCTTCCATTTCTGATACCAGTCCCTGATATATGCGCTGGGCTTCTCGTTCAATTCTTCCCAAACGGCGGCTTCCAGCAGGCGATATTGACGATGCACGGCCAGGTTTTGCTGCTGAGCGGCATAAAGTTTCATCAAGGCGAAATGCGCTTCTTCCTCAGCCGGACAACGTTCGCAGATCCGGCCGTAATACAGAATCGCCTTATTGCGGTCGCCCGACCGTTCAAAATAGGAGGCGACGGACATCATCATCCGAATCCATAACGATTTCAGACGATGGCGTTCCCCCTCCACCCACCAATAGTCAACATCCTGCAAATAGTCTCCCTGGTACAAGGACAGGACGTTCTCGTACGTGCGGATCGTCGCGGCATCTATGATCGGAGCGGTATGTTCAAGCTGCTCCAACTGCCGGACATCCGTCACGACATTGTGCGTAACGATAATATAACCGTCCGATTCGTTCATGAGTTTAAAATAGTCAGAATATTCCCCGAGCGTTTTGCGGATATGGTAGATGGACGTGTACAACAGAGAAAACGCCTTGTCCGCCTCATGATCCGGCCACAACAAATCAATCAAGGTCGATTTGCGGACGATCTGTCCGCTGCATTGCAGCAAATAAAGAAACAATTCCTGCGATTTGTTCGTTCTCCATCGGAACGGTATGGGGTTTCCTTCGATCGACGCTGAAAAATGGCGAAAAAACGTCACGTTCATCACAGGCGCCGCATGGTTCGGATTCGCCGGCGGTTCGTCTTGCGGCGGCCGGCTTCTTGAGTGGATCCGCCGCAGCGTTTTTCGCAGCCGTTCCATGGTAACGGGCTTCAGCAAATAATCCAGCGCATGCAATTCAAACGCCCTTACGGCGTGTTCATCAAAAGCGGTGACGAACACGATCTCGATTCCCGGCTTATGTTCGATCAGTTGTTTCGCCAGTTCGATCCCGTTGATTTCAGGCATATGAATATCGAGGAACACGACATCCACATCCTGACTCAGCACGGCTTCCCTGCCTTCAACGGGGTTCGTATACCGGCCGACAATCCGATGGCCGGAAATCTGATTCAACAAATGCTCCAAATAGTCCAACGCCAGCGGATCGTCATCAATCAATACCATCTTCATTGATATCCACCATACTTATCATAAATTCGTTCAGACTCTTGTCTCTCGAAAACGTCTTCGCCGATGCCACTCTTGTGTATTGTCTTCAAGCATATACATGAACAATACTCTGCTCTCGAACAGATCGCTATCATTGTTCTCATCGTTTTTCAGGACATTATCATGTCGGATATGTCTTCTTGATCGAATGAAAAGGGCCGGATTGCGATTTCCAGCCCTTAAGAATAGCTCATCCTTGCTGTTCAACCTTCATCGCTGACCTTGATCATTCGCTCAGCACGAGCTCTTGCTCCGCCGTAAGCGTCAGTTTCACCGGCTCTTTGCCCGTCAGCTTCACGCTGCGGCTGTCAGGTTGAGACGTGCCGACATAGACGGAGAATTGACCTGCGTACACGCGTCTAACCGCTTCTTCGTCGTACAGCCCGAAGGCGTCGGCCGGCAGATGAATCGTAACCGTTTGCTCCTCCCGCGGCGCCAGCTGAACTTTCTTCAGCCCCTTCAGCTGCGCGTTCGGCGTCCCTTCGCGTTCCACTTTCACATACACTTGCACCGTCTCGCCGCCGGCCATCGGTCCGTTGTTGCGGATCGTCGCCGTTACCTCGACGCCCGCTTCCGTCACCCGATCCGTGTTCACCTTGACATTCGAGATCGTGAAATCGGAATAGGACAGGCCATATCCGAACGGATACAAAGCCTCCTGCGTCATGTAACGGTATGTACGGCCTTTCATCGAGTAGTCCGTAAATTCCGGAAGTTCTTCCGTCGAGCGGTAGAACGTCACCGGCAATTTCCCTTGCGGAGACACTTCGCCGAACAGCACTTCCGCGATCGCTCTGCCGCCTTGCGCACCCGGATACCAGCATTGCAGGATCGCCGGGATATGCTCGTCGGCCCAGCTCAGATCCATCGCGCTGCCCGACAGGACGAGGAGAATGACCGGCTTGCCGCTCTCATAAGCGACTTTGAGCACTTGCTCCTGAATGCCCGGGAAACGCAGGTCCGGTTTGTCGCCGCTGGCGAACTGGTTGCCCGTGTCGCCTTCCTCGCCTTCGAGCGACGCGTCCAGACCGAGACAAACGATAACGACATCGCTTTCCTTGCAAATGCCTTTCACTTCCGAGATGCGGTCGTCACCCTGGCTAAGATTGCTGATTTTCTTCCTGAACAGATCGCAGCCTTCGGAATACAGCACGCGCACTTCATCGCCCAGATAGTCCTGAATGCCCTCGAGCGGTGTGATGTAGCGGGATGCCGTACCTTCGTAGTTGCCGACCAGCGCCCTGCGGTTATTGGCATTCGGTCCGATGACGCCGACGGTTTTCAGTTTCTTCTTGTCCAGCGGGAGCAGGTTGTTCTCGTTCTTCAGCAGCGTCAGCGTGGCGCGGGCTACCTGCAGGTTGAATTCGCGCATCTTCGGCGAATCGACTTCAAGATAGGAAATCTTGCTGTACGGAACTTTCTCCGGATCGTCGAACATGCCGAGTTTCATGCGTGTCGTCATCAGCCGGGTAACCGCTTCATCGATACGTTCTTCCTTCACGAGACCCTGTTCGACTGCATCCTTCAGCATCAGGAACAAACCGCCGCAGTTCAGATCGCAGCCGTTGTTCACAGCGAGCGCGACCGATTCGACCGGACCGGACGTCACTTTATGATGCTCGTGGAAGTCCTTGATCGCCCAGCAGTCCGACACCACATGCCCGTCGAATCCCCAGTCGTTGCGCAAAATCTTCACGAGCAGCGTCTCGCTGCCGCAGCAAGGCTCGCCGTTCGTCCGGTTGTAGGCTCCCATGACCGCTTCAACTCCGGCCTCCTGAACGCACGCCTTGAACGCAGGCAAATACGTTTCATACAAATCCTGCTTCGACACGACGGCATTGAAGCTGTGTCTCAATCCTTCCGGACCGGAATGCACGGCAAAATGCTTTGCGCAGGCGGCGGCTTTCAGATAATTCTCATCGTCGCCCTGCAGCCCTTGGATGAAACGGACGCCCAAACGGGATGTCAGGAACGGATCTTCCCCGTACGTTTCATGTCCCCGGCCCCAGCGCGGATCGCGGAAAATATTCACGTTCGGCGACCAGAACGTCAGTCCTTTGTAGATGTCCGTATCACCGAACTCCTGCTGCATGTTGAACTTCGCCCTTCCCTCCAAGGCGATGGCTTCGGCGATCTTCTCGATCAGGTCCTCATCGAAAGTCGCGGCCAGCCCGATCGCCTGCGGGAAGACCGTTGCCGTTCCGGCTCTCGCGACGCCGTGCAGCGCTTCGTTCCACCAGTTGTAAGCCTTTACACCGAGACGTTCAATAGCCGGCGCAAAGTGCACCATCTGGCGAATTTTTTCATCCAGCGTCATCTGTGCGACGAGTTCTCTCGCCCGCTGTTTGTACTCCTCGATTTTTTGGCGATTTTTTTGCAATCCCGCCATGAAACATGCACCATCCTTATCGGCTGATTGTTTGATCACTCTAACGATAATTATAGGCCATAAGCTCGTCTCGTACATCACATAATGAGGAAATAACTTTTCTAATTTTGTGATTTTTCAATATGTTTCGGCTAACAAAACGATGCCGACTCTAAAGATTAACGTACCCTGAAGAAGAGGAAGGCGATTCATCCGCGACCGCTTCAACTGCCCCGGCATGGCGAACGGGGGTTATGTTTATCTTCCCGCTGCTGCCGTGATGCCCGAGAAACTGCGAACCGCTTCGGAGATGACGAACGCCGCGGAACCTCCCTCCGCGGCCTGCGCATTTCCGCCGCCAGCCCCGCCGCCTCTCATCATGCCG
>Ga0006574J49614_1003407_pt1 | contig 14680 bp, 10 predicted proteins | sample HigsolmetaAR204R_FD_49614 | JGI IMG/M metagenome (IMG submission 49614) | reverse complement strand
CGAACCTATGGTAGTTTCATTATTTTTTGAACAATTCTCTTTCTAATTTAGCGTTGGCGAAGGATGCCAAATGAACAAACTTATTTTCCTTCCCGATTATTTAAAGATGAACGGATGAACTCTCTGAACAATGGATGTGGTTTTGTCGGTCTCGATTTAAACTCCGGATGAAATTGCGATGCGACGAACCATGGATGATCTTTTAACTCAATAATTTCAACTAAACGGCCGTCCGGACTAACTCCTGAAAAAACAAAACCTTTTTCTTCCATTATTTGACGGTATTGGTTATTAAACTCATAGCGATGACGATGACGTTCATAAATGAGTTCATCTTCATACGCATTAAATGCCTTCGTTCCTTCTACAATTTTACATGGGTAAAGGCCAAGGCGTAATGTTCCTCCCATATCTTCTACATCTTCTTGTTCCGGTAAAAGTGCTATAATCGGATGTTTTGTGTCCGGATTAATTTCAGAACTATGAGCACCGTTTAATCGAACGACATGACGAGCAAATTCAATGGAAGCTAATTGCATTCCTAAGCATATCCCAAGGAAAGGAACTTTGTTTTCACGAGCGTATTGAATTGCTGTAATCTTCCCTTCAATTCCGCGATCACCAAAACCGCCCGGTACCAAAATACCGTCTGCATCACCAAGTAATTCCGCCACGTTTTCTTCAGTCACATGTTCAGCATTAATCCAATGAATATCTATATCCGAGTCAAATACATAACCGGCATGCTTTAATGACTCTACAACCGATATATAGGCATCTTGTAATTCGACATATTTACCGACCAAGGCAATTTTGACCGTCTTGGACAAGTTTCGAACTTTATTTACCAATGCTTCCCATTCGGACATATTCGGTTCATGGCTGACGATTTTTAAATAATTGCAAACAATGGTATCCAAACCTTGGGACTGCATAGAAAGGGGAATTTCATATAAAGTATCCGCATCCCTTGATTCAATTACTGCTTGCGAATCGATGTCACAGAATAAAGCGATTTTATCTTTCATCTCTTGGGAAATTGGCATTTCTGTTCGTACAACGATGACATTTGGTTGAATCCCGAGACTGCGTAACTCTTTTACACTATGTTGTGTTGGTTTTGTTTTCATTTCACCGGCTGCTTTAATATATGGAACAAGCGTGCAGTGAATATACATAACATTAGATGAACCAAGATCGCTCTTTAACTGGCGAATGGCTTCCAAAAATGGTAATGATTCAATATCTCCGACGGTCCCGCCAATTTCTGTAATGACAACATCAGCATTTGTTTCTTTTCCGGCACGATAAACTTGGTCTTTGATTTCATTCGTAATATGCGGAATGACTTGAACAGTAGCCCCAAGATAATCCCCGCGACGTTCCTTTTTTATTACCCGTGAATAAATTTTTCCTGTCGTAACATTGGAATATTTATTTAAATTAATATCAATAAAACGTTCATAATGGCCTAAATCGAGGTCTGTTTCTGCACCATCATCGGTAACAAACACTTCACCATGTTGATACGGACTCATGGTTCCCGGGTCCACATTGATATATGGATCAAATTTTTGAATGGTTACTTTTAAACCGCGATTTTTTAGTAAGCGGCCGAGTGATGCTGCAACAATCCCTTTTCCTAAAGATGAAACAACCCCGCCTGTGACAAATACATATTTTGTCATAATGAAATCTCTCCTTACTATTTTTTCTAATCATAGTTTACAAAACCAGTGGTTACTTTATAAAAAAAAGAAAAAACAAAAAAGCCCCACTTACTGATGTAAGGGAGCTATTTGCTTTTTTAAAATGAACAAATATATTTTTATTTTTTATTGAGCCCAAATAGAATAATACATAGGAAAAGTTAAAATGTCAAGAATGTGCTCACGATTCTTCGTCTTCTTCAATATATTCGTCTTCATCTATATCTTCTTCATCGTCCAACTCTTCCTCAAATTCCTCATCGATGATTAGTTCCTCATCTTCTTCCTCAACAATATCTTCGTCATCTTCAAATACATCATCAACATCTTCAAGGTCATCTTCTTCTATAAATTCATCCTCATCTTCATCCTCATCGATGAATTCATCTAAATCTTCTTCGTATTCAACAAGATCCTCTTCCAATTCCTCAAAATCGTCTTCCACTTCATCAACTTTTGCCTTTTTCTTTTTCGAACGGACTGTCGGAACAAAATCATCTTCATATTGTTCAACCGGATACCATCCTTTATATCCCCAAATATTACCGCCGACATTTAAAAACCGACCGTCAATGTTCAAATCCGTATAAAATTGAGCAATATTTTCCTGGACTTCTTCCTTTGTTGCACCCAATAATTTAGCAACCTCATCTACTAAATCATTTAGGTGCATAGGTTGTTTTCTGTCATACAAAAGTTCATATGCAATTTCGATTAATGACATTTCCTGTAATTGTTCTTGGGTTAAATTTTCTAAACTCACTTGTGCACGTCCTTTCTCTCTTAACAAAAACAGAAAAGATTTCTTTATGGAATGATTGCTATAAAAACTGGATACCCACTCTTCATGCATATTATTCATTATAAACAAAAGTTATCTGTTTATGCTAGTCTGTGTCATTCGTCAAATAATGATATTTTATGGCGTGGAATTAGTCACCTTTTTTATATTCTTGCCAGGCAATATAGATAAAAAATATAGAGAGAATTAAAAATGGAATAGCACCCAGCTGCATATCATAGAAAAAAGATATTCCATATATAGAGAGAATAATTATAACGACGATTAGAAGATATTTCAAGTTCATTTCACTTCCCAATAACGACATCTTGGGGTAGAGATAATCTTATTTATAAAATCCCTATTTCCTTCTTTCCTACCAATTTTATTATAAAACAATTTATTGTCAATTTTTAGATGTCCGGCGAAAATATTTTTATTCGTATGGTGAAACATTAAAGTTAGTTTTAAAGTTCACTTCTTTAATTATACCCGGCTAAACTGACTCTGAAAAGCGTTGGCTTCACACCTGAAAAACTGAAAAATGAAAGCAGGGGATTCCGACTTTGCATCATATGAGTCGGTACTCCCCTTTTAATATCTTATTTTAGTTATCATTTTTTGCCGTATCCGGTTTATACATTCCTTCGATACTGACCGCCGACTTCGTACAGGGCATTGGTAATTTGCCCGAGGCTGGCGACTTTTACCGTTTCCATCAATTCTTCAAAAATATTCCCCCCGGAAAGAGCCACCTGTTTTAGTTTCCGCAATGCATCTTCCACTTTATCTTGATTTCGTTCTTTAAATTTCATTAAGTTTTTAATTTGAGTTTCTTTTTCCTCTTTTGATGCCCGGGCTACTTGGATATTATCTATTTCTTCTTCTTTTGGCGGATTCGGATTTAAATATGTGTTCACGCCAATGATCGGCAGTTCCCCTGAATGCTTTTTCGTCTCATAGTATAGTGATTCATCTTGAATTTTTCCGCGTTGATATTGACTCTCCATCGCACCGAGAACACCACCGCGATCATTCAGTCGCTCAAATTCCTGTAATACTGCTTCTTCAACAAGATCTGTTAATTCCTCAATGATGAAGGAACCTTGCAACGGGTTTTCATTTTTAGCTAGCCCATATTCTTTTGTAATAATCATTTGAATGGCCATCGCCCGACGTACCGATTCTTCTGTCGGCGTTGTAATTGCTTCATCATAGGCGTTTGTATGGAGCGAATTGCAATTATCATAAATCGCCATTAATGCCTGTAAAGTGGTCCGAATATCATTAAAATCAATCTCTTGAGCATGAAGGGACCGACCGGATGTTTGAACATGATATTTCAATTTTTGACTCCGTTCATTGGCCCCATATTTTTCTTTCATGACAATCGCCCAAATTCTCCTTGCTACACGGCCGATAACACTATATTCCGGATCGAGCCCGTTTGAGAAAAAGAATGACAAGTTTGGAGCAAAGTCATCAATATGCATGCCACGGCTTAAATAATATTCTACATACGTAAAGCCGTTCGCCAAGGTGAAGGCCAACTGGGTGATCGGATTGGCACCGGCCTCGGCAATATGGTAACCGGAAATGGATACCGAGTAATAGTTTCTGATATGATGATCGATAAAATATTGTTGAATATCCCCCATCATACGTAAGGCAAATTCAGTCGAAAAAATACATGTATTTTGCCCTTGGTCTTCTTTTAAAATATCCGCTTGTACCGTACCCCGAACGGTTGACAATGTGTAGGCTTTAACTTTTTCATATTCTTCTTCGGTTAATGGTCGCCCTAATTCTTTTTCCTTAAGTTCAACTTGCTGTTCAATGGCGGTATTCATGAACATAGCAAGAATAATCGGTGCCGGTCCATTAATGGTCATCGAAACGGATGTTAACGGATGGCATAAGTCAAATCCTTGATACAATTTTTTCATATCATCTAAGGTACAAACACTGACACCGCTCTCGCCAACCTTTCCATAAATGTCAGGTCGATAATCCGGATCCTCACCGTACAATGTAACGGAATCAAACGCCGTACTTAGTCGTTTGGCCGGGTCATCTTTTGACAAATAATGGAAGCGCCTGTTGGTTCGCTCCGGTGTCCCTTCTCCGGCAAATTGACGTTTCGGGTCTTCTTCTTTCCGCTTAAACGGGAACACTCCAGCCGTAAAAGGAAATGCACCCGGAACATTTTCTTTATATACCCAGCGTAAAATTTCCCCATAATCCTTGTATTTTGGTAAAGCGACTTTCGGAATCCATAAACCTGAAAGACTTTTTGTTCGTAATTCAGTCGTTATTTCTTTATCACGGACTTTAGTTACGAGCCGGTCTTTTGCGTATGTTTCTTTTGTTTGATCCCAGTCTTCCATAATTCTTTTCGAAGTATCGTTCAGCTTGTCGGCCATCTTGTTTTTCCAAGCTTCTAATAAATCAATGAGGGCCCCTTCTGTTTCATTTCCTTTAGTTAGCTCGATGGTACCTTCGATTTGGAAAAGTTTTCGGGCATATTCAACTTGTTCTTCAACCCTTTTATGATAATTTCTGACAGTATCAGCAATCTCCCGCAAATAATACCGTCTACTGTTTGGGATGATAATATCATGTTTTTCAACAACCTCTTTTTTAGAATAGGAGGTTGACCAGCCCAAGTGCAGCACCTCATTAAATTTCTCAATGATAGCTGCAAATAATGCGTTTGTTCCCGGATCGTTGAATTGACTGGCGATGGTCCCATAAACAGGCATTTTTTCGGGCGATACATGGAAAAGTTCATGACTGCGTTGATACTGTTTTTGTACTTGCCTTCTTGCATCCTCTGATCCTGTTTTTTCAAATTTGTTAATGGCGATAAGATCAGCATAGTCAATCATATCGATCTTTTCTAATTGGGACGGTGCTCCGAACTCACTGGTCATAACATAGAGGGCGACATCGCTAATTGCGCGAATTTCGGCATCACCTTGGCCGATCCCGCTCGTTTCAACAATGATAAAATCAAATCCGGATGCTTTTGTAATTGCTAAAGCATCTCGAATGGCGAGTGACAATTCACTTTTGGAGTTACGGGTAGCCAAAGAACGCATAAATACACGCGGTGAAAAAATGGCGTTCATTCGAATGCGGTCACCAAGAAGCGCACCGCCGGTTTTTTGTTTCGTTGGATCAACCGACAAAATGGCCAATTTTTTTTCGGGAAATTCACTTAAAAAACGAAGGACCAATTCATCTATTAGGGAACTCTTTCCGGCCCCGCCTGTACCGGTAATACCAAGAACCGGTACCGCTTTTTCCGCTTCCTTGACCTTTTCTAAAATCGTTTCAAGTCCTGGAGCCAATTCACCAACATTTGTTGCGATCCGTTTGTCTGATAAATATTCCGCCAATGTAATCATTTTGGCAATTATGTATTGGTTTTGGTTTTGTAAATTCACAACTTGGTTGGCTACTTCCTCATTGATTGTTGGAAAATCGCATTGTTCGAGCATGAGGTTAATCATTCCCTGCAACCCGAGCACACGTCCATCTTCCGGTGAAAAAATGTGAGCGATTCCATATTCATGTAATTCTTTTATTTCTTTTGGCAGAATTACACCGCCACCACCGCCAAAAATCCGGATTTGTCCGGCACCCTTTTCATGAAGGAGATCATACATATATTTAAAAAATTCCATGTGTCCACCCTGATAAGAAGTAACCGCAATTCCTTGAACATCTTCTTGGATGGCGGCGTTAACAATTTCCTCAACAGAGCGGTTATGTCCCAGATGGATGACCTCGGCTCCACTCGCTTGAAGAATCCGCCGCATAATATTAATGGTCGCATCATGACCATCAAACAGACTGGATGCTGTCACAAAGCGAATCGGATGTTTTGCTTGGTAAACCTTTGTCTCCATGCTTTCTCCCCCTATCCCCTTATATGAAAAAATGTTCTTAATTAAAACCCGTAACTCGTAGTAACGAATACTTTTTGAACTACGTGTCAAAAATTGTTTTCTGGTCAGATTTATACCCGCAACACGAAAAATGCTTTTTGCCTTGCGTTTAAGCTGGCTTAAATGGATGATCTCTCTTTTTCCCGGAGAAAGTTTGCACCCCTTGGATAAACAGTTCAACCTGCATATTGGTATATTCATCTAGTGTGTATATTTTTTGTAATGCCCACCGGCGGAAGCTCCACATTTGCCCATGAACAAAAATATTATGAGCCAACAATTTTATTTCTTTATCCTTTAAAAGCAGCCCGTAGTTTTCACTAAACAATTTAATCAACTGTTCAAACATAGCCACCATTTGCATTTCCTTTTTCAAAACATATGGCAACGATTCTTTTGTCAATGATTTCGCCTCTTGATATAACACCAAAACCTCATCCTGCATTTCATCAATCACCAGGAAATATGAAGTAATTCCTTCCCGAATCGTTTCAATGGTGACTTTTTTCAAATCAAGTGCGTCCTGAATTTTCGACTGAACTTCATCATATATTTGATCACAAACTAAATATAAAATATCTTCCTTGGAACGAATGTATTCATAAAGGGTTCCAATACTGAAACCGGCTTTGCGGGCAATCTCCCTTGTCGTCGTACGATGAAATCCCTTCTCCTTAAAAAGAGAGATGGCCCCTTTAACCATTTGCTCCCGGCGAATATTAATCAATCGCTCATCTTTTACGGAAGCGTAGACTTTTTGTTTTTCTGCCAAAGGACCACCTGCTTTCCGTTAAGACTTTCTTAATTAGAGCATCCGGGAAATGACTAAACGCTGAATTTCTTGGGTACCTTCATAAATTTGAGTTATTTTTGCATCACGCATAAATCTTTCCACCGGATATTCTTTTGTATATCCATAACCGCCGAAAACTTGAACAGCTTCGGTCGTTACCTTCATGGCTGTATCTCCGGCAAATAATTTAGCCATGGCAGACGCTTTTCCATAAGGCAGTCCGGCCGATTCCAACCAAGCTGCTTGATATGTTAATAGTCTTGCCGCTTCAATATTTGTTGCCATATCTGCTAATTTAAACGATATCCCTTGATTGGCGATAATCGGTTTCCCAAATTGGACCCGTTCTTTTGCATAACTAACGGCAGCATCTAATGCACCTTGGGCAATACCGACTGCTTGAGCCGCAATCCCGTTTCTTCCTCCATCTAATGTCATCATCGCAATTTTAAAGCCTTGACCTTCTTCACCTAAAACATTTTCTTGCGGCACGATACAATCTTCAAAAATGATTTCCGTTGTCGGGGATGAACGAATACCCATTTTCTTTTCTTTTTTCCCTACTTTAAATCCGGAAAAGTTGCTTTCTACAATAAATGCAGTCGTCCCTTTATGTTTTGACTCAGGGTCCGTGGTGGCAAAAACGACATAAATTTCAGCAACTCCTCCATTGGTAATAAATATTTTCGAACCGTTTAAAACGTAATGATCCCCTTCTTTTCTTGCCATTGTTTTCATCCCGCCTGCATCTGACCCCGAGCCGGATTCCGTCAGACAGTAAGCTCCGATTTTTTTCCCTTGCGCCATCGGTTTTAAATATTTTTGTTTCTGTTCTTCTGTTCCAAATTTAAAAATCGGCCAACCGGCAAGCGATGTATGTGCAGATAATGTAACGCCCGTTGAAGCACAAACCCGGGATAATTCCTCTACTGCAATGGCATAGGCTAAAAAGTCGCTGCCAATACCGCCGTATTCTTCCGGCCATGGAATTCCGGTTAAGCCAAGCTCGGCCATTTGATCAAATATTTCCCGATCAAATCGTTCCTCTTCATCCCGTTCACTGGCGGTAGGTGCTACTTCATTGATGGCAAAATCACGGACCATTTTTCGAATCATTTCGTGTTCTTCAGATAATGTAAATTGCATAGATATCCCCCTCTTTTTTAAAAACTGATACGATTATGAATGGAAAATTATAAATATTTTGTAATCACAACTTTTTGAATTTCATTTGTTCCTTCGTATATTTGGGTTATTTTTGCATCGCGAAAATAGCGCTCCACATCATACTCTTTTATATACCCATAGCCGCCAAAAATTTGGATTGCTTCGGTCGTTACCTCCATTGCCGTATTGGAAGCAAACATTTTCGCCATGGAAGCTTCTTTTGAACAGTTTATTCCTGTCCCTTTCAAGTAGGCAGCTCGATAAACGAGTAATTTCGCCGCTTCAATCTGTGTCGCCATCTCAGCTAATTTAAAACTAATGCCTTGGTTTTCAATAATCGGAACCCCGAATTGCCTCCGCTCTTTTGCATAAGCGTTGGCTTGTAAAAATGCCCCTTCTGCAATACCTAAAGCTTGGGCGGCAATTCCAATTCGTCCCGCATCAAGGTTGGCCATGGCAATTTTATAGCCTTCTCCTTCTTTGCCGAGCCGTTGACTTTCATGGACACGAAGATGATCAAACATAATTTGGACTGTTTTGGAACCATGCAAGCCCATCTTTTGCTCATTTTTACCGATGATAAAACCCGGTGTATTTTTTTCGACAATAAATGCGGTAATTCCTTTAGAACCGAGGGCGGGATTTGTTTTTACGAAGACAATATATACATCCGCTTCCCCGCCGTTTGTTATAAATATCTTACTGCCGTTAATGACATAATGATCGCCATCTTTAACCGCCCTTGTTGAAAGACTGCCTACATCCGAGCCGGCATTCGGTTCAGTTAAGCAAAAGGCACCTAGGTACTTTCCGCTTGCCAATTTTGGGATATATTGCTGCTTTTGCTCTTCTGTCCCAAAGTTCAAAATCGGATAGGTACCGACCGAGGTATGCACGGATAAAATAACTGCAAGTGTCGGACTCACTTTCGCTATTTCATGAATTGCCATCATATAGGCGGTGAAATCCATTCCGGTACCGCCATATTCGATTGGAATCGGGATTCCCATTAAACCGAGTTCCCCCATTTTTTTTATGAGATGTCGGGGAAACTGTCCCGCTTCCATGTTTGAAACAAAGGGCGCAATCTCTTTTTCAGCAAAATCTCGAACCATTTTCTGGAGCAACAATTGTTCTTCGGTAAATTGCAGATGCATATATGTTTGCCCCTTTCTGTGTTGTCTTTGAAAAGTAGAAAATATTTGTTTCGTTTACTTATATACGTAAAACCCGCGGCCGGTTTTTCTGCCTAACCAACCGGCACTTACATATTTCCGTAATAATGGACATGGCCGGTACTTATCATCACCTAAACCTTCAAACAATGTCTCCATTATAAACAGACATGTATCCAGCCCGATCATATCCGCCAATGTTAGCGGACCCATCGGATGGTTCATACCGAGTTTCATGACACTGTCAATGGCTTCTTTTGAGGCAACACCCTCATATAATGCATAAATGGCTTCATTGATCATCGGAATTAAAATGCGGTTTGAGACAAAACCGGGAAAATCATTTACCTCAACCGGTTCTTTATTCAAATTTCTTGCAATCGTATAAATTATTTTATATGTTTCATCACTCGTTGCCAGCCCGCGGATAACTTCAACCAGTTTCATAACTGGCACCGGATTCATAAAATGCATACCGATTACCTTTTCCGGCCGACTTGTTACCGATGCGATTTCTGTTATCGGCAAGGATGATGTATTTGTAGCTAAAATCGTTTCTTTTGGAGTGATTTCATCCAGCTGTCGGAAAATACTTTTTTTCGTCTCCATATTTTCTATGACGGCTTCAATGACGACATCGCATGTTGAGCCGTCCTCAAGATTGGTTGATGAACTCATCCGGTTAATGATAGCTGTCTTTTCCTCTTCGGTCATTTTTCCTTTCGCTACCTGTTTTGTAAGTCGCCCGTATATACCAGCCATCCCTTTGTCCACTGCCTCTTGATTGATGTCCTGTAATATGACTTCATAGCCTGCTTGTGCACAAACTTGGGCAATCCCTGAACCCATTTGGCCACTACCTACAACCATAATTTTTTGTACATCCATCTGTTCTACCTCCCGTTGAAAAATTTTTCTATATTAAGTCCCATTTGGTATTTAAATCCACCGGCAATATCGCTCATTGTTACCGGTTGGCTTTCAAAATATGAAATTTCGATTTCGATAATGAATGGTCATATGCCACTAGTATTTGATAAAACCCAACTGTCAGCATGTTTTAGAAATGACTCGTGCCTCGATGTTCGTTTTTAAAATAGCACCCTTCCACTTATTGTTTCGGGACTTCAATTAAAATAGCATCCCCTTGACCGCCGCCGGAACAAATAGCTGCTATTCCAAGGCCACCGCCTCTTCTTCTCAATTCATAGGCTAATGTTAAAATAATTCTCGCCCCGCTTGCTCCGATTGGATGTCCTAAAGCAACGGCACCGCCATTTACATTCACCTTTTCCAAATCCAATCCGGCAATTTGTGCGGACGCAAGTGTAACCGCTGAAAATGCCTCATTAATTTCAAACAGATCAATGTCTTTCGCAGTTTTACCGACTTTTTCCAACAATAGATTAATAACCAGTCCTGGAGTCTTCGGGAAATCTTTTGCCTCTACCGCTACCGTCGCATTGGCAAGAATTTTTGCCAGCGGTTTTTTCCCTTGTTTTTCCGCTTTTTCTTCACTCATTAAAACTAATGCACAAGCACCATCGTTAACCCCCGGTGCATTTCCTGCGGTGATGGTTCCATTTTTATCAAAGGCAGGTTTGAGATTGGCTAATTTTTCTAATGACGTATCTTTCCTTGGTGCTTCATCTGTTGATACAACAATCGGCTGCCCCTTCCTCTGCACAATTTCAACCGGAACAATTTCTTCTTGAAGCGTTCCGGACTCGATTGCGGCACATGCCCGCTCATGACTGCGTAATGCCCATTGATCCTGTGCTTCCCGGGTCAGTCCCAATTCCTCGGCAGTACTGTTTCCGTATGTTCCCATATGAACACCGGTAAAACTGCAGGTGAGACCGTCATAAATCATTAAGTCGATAAGCTGTCCATGGCCCATCCGGTAACCGGTTCTTGCCTTTGGTAAAATATACGGGGCATTGGACATCGATTCCATTCCACCGGCAACAATTGTCTCTTTTTCGCCGGCACGAATAAGCAAATCAGCCAAAGCAACACTTCTCATCCCTGAAGCACAAACTTTATTAATCGTCTCTGTACTTGTTTGCCACGGGATATTGGCGTTCCGTGCTGCCTGCCTTGATGGTAATTGACCTTGACCGCCTTGTAAAACCGTACCAAGTAAAACATGTTCCACTTCTTCCGGTTGAACGTTTGCTCTTTCTAGCGCCCCTTTAATGGCTACTCCGCCCAATTCCGTTGCGGATAAACCGCTTAAACTGCCGTTTAATTTCCCAAACGGTGTTCTTGCCCCTTCTAAAATAACCGTTTTTCCCATAAAAATCCCCCTTATAAAATATAAGTATCTTAAAAACTATGTATATAGTTTTTTAATACGTTAAGAAAGTATAAATTTCCAGCAAAGAAGCGAATTCGACGTAGTTGGAAATTTTAAGAATTAAGTATAAGTGCTCTTGCGGCTTTGCCATCGCCTAAAGGCTCGGACGCCCGAGTTTTCTTTAAAATTGAACAAATTTCCTTTCTACCCAGCTTCTTGTACTTCTAAAACAATTCCAAAGCCCGTTCACCCCTATTGTTAACGGTTACAAAATTATGCAGATGATAGAAAAGCTCTTGAAACACATTGACTGAACGCTCGCTCGATGATGTATCTAAAGGTAGAGGGGAAATCTAATCCATCCCCTCCACTATCTATTAATATAATAAATTTATTTTTTGCTCATGACAAATTTACGAAACTAATTCTTTTCTTTCACCGCAAACGGCTTTTTCCAATATTTCAGCCACATCGTATGTTTTTACGGTTTCTTCTACTTCTTTTGCCTTCGTTCCGTCTGATAACATTGTTAAACAATACGGGCAGCCGGAACTGATAATATTCGGATTTACTTTTAACGCTTGTTCGGTTCTGGCAACATTAATCCGATGACCGGTATCTTCTTCCGTCCACATGAGACCACCGCCGGCACCACAGCACATGCCTGTTTCACGGTTTCTTTCCATTTCCACCAATTTCACCCCTTTGATGGCTTTCAAAATTTCCCGCGGCGGATCATACACTTCATTGTAACGACCGAGATAACATGAGTCATGGAAGGTAATCGTTTCATTAACTTCATAAATTGGTTTTAATTTTCCTTTTTTCACAAGATCATACAATATTTCGGTATGGTGGTAAACTTCAGCTTTTAAACCAAAGTCCGGATACTCATTTTTAAAAATATTGTATGCGTGCGGGTCAATCGTGATAATTTTCTTTACATCATTTTTCTCAAATTCCTCAATATTTTTTGTTGCCAGTTCTTGGAAGAGAAATTCGTTACCGAGACGACGAGCCGTATCCCCGGAATTTCTTTCTTTATTTCCTAAAATCGCAAATTTCACGCCTGCTTCATTTAGCAATCTGGCAAAGGATAGGGCAATTTTTTGGCTTCGGTTATCATAGGACCCCATGGAACCAACCCAGAATAAGTATTCGAATTCTTCCCCTTTTTTCTTCAGTTCTTTTACCGTTGGGATTTCCACATCATCACGAAGGTCACGCCAATTTTCCCGATCTTTCTTGTTCAAGCCCCACGGATTGCCTTGTTTTTCAATATTTTGAATGGCACGCTGGGCATCCGGTTTCATTTTCCCTTCCGTTAAAACAAGATAACGACGAAGGTCAATAATTTTATCCACATGTTCATTCATAACCGGACATTGATCTTCACAGTTCCGACAAGTTGTACAAGCCCAAATTTCTTCTTCGGTAATAATATCACCGATTAAATTTTTATCATAAATTGATGTTGCTGCCGATTCTTGTGCCCCGAGGCCTCTTGCTTGCAGGGCCAATTGATTGCCTACTGAATTCGAAAATAGGAATCCGGGTACCCAAGGTGTTTTTGATGTGACGGCCGCTCCATAATTGGTCAAATGGTCACGCATCTTTACAATTAAGTCCATCGGCGACAACATTTTCCCCGTACCGGTTGCCGGACACATATTGGTACAGCGCCCGCACTCAACGCATGCATATAGATCCACCAATTGGTATTGGGTGAAATCCGTTATTTTCCCGGCACCAAAGGATTCTTGTGTTTCATCTTCAAAATCAATCGGCCGGAGTTTACCGGGATTCTCTAACCGATTTAAGAACACGTTAGCCGGACCTGCAATTAAGTGCGCATGCTTGGATTGCGGTACATAAACTAAGAATGTTAGTAAAACGAGTAAGTGAATCCACCAAGCTATGTAAAATACAACAATACTTGCTGTTTCACCAATCCAAGAAAATCCAGTAGCAATTAATGAAGCTATCGGTTCTGTCCAAGTAGGTTCATGGCCGTGCCAAATTTGCGCCATTCCGTTTCCGACTAAAACGGATATCATCAAACTTCCAATAAATATAAGAACGAGTCCGTTTTTTAGACCGCGTTTCAAACGAACCAGTTTCTCAATATACCGCCGATAAAATGCCCAAACAACCGCAACTAAAATAATGAATGTAACAATTTCTTGGAAGAAGGTGAATCCCGGATACAATGGTCCAAAAGGCAAGTGGACGCCGGGAATTAACCCCTTCGCAATGAAATCGATGGCACCAAATTGGACAAGAATGAATCCATAGAAAAACATGACATGAATGGCACCACTTTTTTTATCTTTCAGCAATTTCTTTTGACCAAATACATAAACCCATATTTTCTGAAAGCGTTCTTTACATTTACGGTCAAATTCTTCTTTTTTCCCTAATTTAATATAGGAGAGTCTTGTTTTTATGAGATAGATAAATAAATATACCCCGTAAGCGATTACAGCAATTGTAGCAATCCAGTTAACCGCTAGCAATGATTGGCTCATTATGTTTCCCCCTTTTTCGTAATCCCAATCCCCATGATGATTTTTTTAAACAACAGTCCTTATTCACTTACTTCTATTATATAATGAATGAGCATTCAGTCAATAATTTTGTTTGTTTTTTTAAAAAATTATTTATACGAGCTGCTATGTAATTGACTTGTTAAGGACCAAAAAAGGTCTTTTGAGAATTTTACGCAAAAAATAGTATGATTTTTATTTATAATACCACAATTCTTTTAGTTTTGGCATTTGTTTTTTAGGAAAACTTCTTCGGG
>Ga0006574J49614_1006215_pt1 | contig 14860 bp, 12 predicted proteins | sample HigsolmetaAR204R_FD_49614 | JGI IMG/M metagenome (IMG submission 49614) | reverse complement strand
GCATACTCGACTGCCCGTGTTTCGCGGATGACGGTCACCTTGATGTGACCCGGGTAGTCAAGTTCATTTTCGATTCGTTTGGTAATGTCGCGTGCCAGGCGCGCCGCTTCCGCATCGTCAATCTTCTCAGGCTGCACCATTACGCGGATTTCGCGGCCGGCCTGAATTGCGTACGATTTTTCCACGCCGTCGAACGACTCGGAGATCTCCTCCAGCTTTTCCAGCCGCTTGATGTACGTCTCCAGCGTTTCGCGGCGAGCTCCCGGCCGGGCGGCGGAAAGTGCGTCAGCCGCTCCCACCAGCATCGCAATGACGGATGTCGGCTCGGTATCCCCGTGATGGGACGCGATGCTGTTGATGACAACGGGATGCTCGTTGTATTTCTTCGCCAGTTCCACGCCGATCTCCACGTGGGAACCTTCCACTTCATGGTCGATAGCCTTGCCGATGTCGTGAAGCAGACCGGCCCGTTTTGCCAGTTTGACATCTTCGCGCAGTTCGGCTGCCATCAGTCCGGCCAGGTGGGCCACTTCCATCGAGTGCTTCAGCACGTTTTGCCCGTAGCTGGTCCGGTAGCGCAGACGGCCGAGAATCTTGATCAAATCCGGATGCAGGCCATGAACACCGGTTTCAAATGTCGCCTGCTCGCCGTATTCGCGGATGCGCTCATCCACTTCCCGACGCGCTTTTTCCACCATCTCCTCGATGCGGGCAGGGTGGATGCGTCCGTCGGCAACAAGCTTGTCCAGAGCAGTTTTGGCGATCTCCCGACGAATCGGATCGAAGCCGGACAGAATGACCGCTTCCGGCGTGTCATCGATAATCAAGTCAATGCCGGTCAGCGTTTCCAGCGCGCGGATGTTGCGGCCTTCGCGTCCGATAATGCGGCCCTTCATCTCATCGTTCGGCAGCGTTACCACGGAAACGGTGGTCTCCGCTACATGGTCTGCCGCACACCGCTGGATGGCGGTGGTGATGATCTCGCGTGCCCGCTTGTCCGCCTCTTCCTTGGCTTGTGTCTCAATCTCCTTGATCATGACCGCCATTTCATGGCGAACGGTGTTCTCCACATCGGTCAGGATAATGTTCTTGGCTTCTTCCTGAGTCAGTCCGGAGATGCGTTCCAGCTCGGCCACTTGTTCTTTATATAAGTGCTCTACCTTGCTTTGCAGTTCCGCGATGGTTCTGTCCCGCTCGGACAGTTCGCTCTCCTTGCGCTCCAGCTGTTCCATCTTGCGGTCCAACGCCTCTTCCTTCTGAAGGATGCGGCGTTCCTGGCGCTGTATTTCGTTGCGGCGTTCGCGCAGCTCGTTTTCGGCCTCGGAGCGCAGTTTGAATACCTCGTCCTTGGCTTCCAGCACCTTTTCCTTTTTGACGGCTTCGGCGTCCCGTTTGGCTTCTTCGACGATCTGCCGCGCCGCTTCCTCGGCGCTGGAGATCTTCGCCTCCGCAATGGATTTGCGCGTGAAGTAGCCGGCACCATAACCGACAATCAGCACGGCGAATAGCACGATCAGTACAATCGGATCCATAATGGCCATAGGCTCTTTTGTTTCACCTCCTTGTGGTAAGACATCTCCCCGCTTTCCACACATTCGTTTTCATGGCGTGTCGCTGTTGTTTCGCTCTGGTATTAGTTAAAAAACAAGACCGATTTTACTCGGTCCGCTGAATCCGCACTGGTATGTACGGGTGTTCAGTTGTGACACTGGCAACGAGCGATCAAATCAGCGAAATAGTATGATGCACCAAGTAAATACACATCTATTTTATTATTTGTGAACAAGAAATGTCAAGAACTGCAAGTGTGCCGCTCCTGCCTACGACTCCACGTCCTCGCGCAATTCGCGGCGAATCCTCTGCACGATTGAGCCGGCGAACCCCTTGCGCGCCAGCATGGCCAGCAGCTTTCGCTCTTCGTCCGGTTCCGGCGGCCCTTGCCGGTGCCGCCGCTTTTTTTCCACCAGCCTGCGGGCCGCTTCCAGCTCATCCTCGTAGGAAACGGCGCGCACGGCCGCCTCCGCCGTGTCGCTGTCAATCCCCCGCTGCTGCAGTTCCATCCGCATCATGTACGAGCTGCGCGGCTTGAGCCGCATCCGCTCGTCGACCCACTGCCGGGCAAACCGCTCATCGTCCAGATAGCCCTGCTCTTCCATGCGGCGGCAGATTTCATCCGCCACGTCCCCTTCATACCCTTTTTCCCGGAGATAGGAAGCGACTTGTTTTTTCGTCCGCGGGCGGATGCCCAGATAGCGGAGTGCCAACAGGTAGGCCTTGTGCTTTTCTTCCGCCTCAAGCACTTCCCGGCAAAACGCCTCGTCCAGCTCTGTTCCCTTTAACAGCTGATACTTGACGAGGATGTCTTCATGAACGGAAAAGACAATGTCATCGCCGATCTGAATGTGATAGCGATGCTGGTTTTTCGCGTCGCGGTGAACGGCGGTAATCCGGCCGCTTTTCATCGCGCCTCTCCCCCTTTACGGCAAACACCGCCCGGCTCGCAGCTCCTCACACCGGGCGGTTTGAACATGAAACAGCCTGTCAGGCCGACAGGCTGTCATGCGATTAGTCGAAATCAAATACCGGTTCCTCATCCTGCTCCGGATCGTTGATCGGCTCCATGCTCGGGATGGAGCTGGGATTGAGGCTGTAATACTCACGTACTTTGGCTTCGATTTGCGCCGCCACTTCCGGATTTTCCTTGAGGAAGAGCTTGGCGTTCTCCCGTCCTTGACCCAGACGCTCATCGTTGAAGGAGTACCATGCTCCGCTCTTTTGAACCACATCAATCTCCGCGCCGATGTCGAGAATGCTGCCCTCTTTGGAGATGCCTTCACCGTACATGATGTCCACTTCGGCAGTTTTGAACGGCGGCGCCACCTTGTTTTTCACGACCTTGATCTTGGTCTTGCTGCCGACCACGTCGTTGCCCACCTTGATCGCTTCCGCCTTGCGCACGTCCAAGCGAATGCTCGCGTAGAACTTGAGCGCGCGCCCACCCGGAGTCGTCTCCGGATTGCCGAACATGACGCCCACTTTCTCCCGGAGCTGGTTGATGAAGATGGCGATGGTTTTCGATTTGTTGATGGCACCGGACAGCTTGCGCAGCGCCTGCGACATGAGGCGGGCCTGCAGCCCCACGTGGGAGTCTCCCATTTCGCCTTCAATCTCTGCTTTTGGCACGAGCGCGGCTACCGAGTCTACGACGATGATGTCAACGGCACCGGAACGCACCAGCGCCTCGGCGATTTCCAGCGCCTGCTCCCCTGTGTCAGGCTGGGAGAGCAGCAGTTCGTCAATGTTTACTCCCAATTTTGCCGCGTAGACCGGGTCCAGTGCGTGCTCTGCGTCGATAAACGCAGCTTGTCCGCCCTGGCGCTGCACTTCGGCGATGGCGTGAAGGGCAACCGTCGTTTTACCGGAGGATTCCGGTCCGTAAATTTCGATGATCCGTCCACGCGGGAATCCGCCCACACCCAGGGCGATGTCGAGGGCAAGCGCACCGCTGGAGACCGTGGAAACCTGAACGTTGGCCATGTCCCCCAGCTTCATGATGGACCCTTTCCCGAACTGTTTTTCTATTTGACGCAATGCGTTTTCCAAAGCAGCGCGACGATCTGACAAATGGTACACTCCCTTTCAACTCGTAACTGATTTGCTTGTCTTCATCATACATCGAGACAGAAGCGTTTGCCAAGTATTTTTTGCGAACAAATATTCGCATCGCAAAAAGAGGCCGTCCGTCCCGAAAACGGAACGTGACGGCCTGTGTCTGCGTGCTGTCGGTATCAGGAACGCTTGGCGCGCGGTTTTGCCGGCTCCAGATTGATCCGTCTGCCGTTGATGCGCGTTTGACGCAGCGATTCGTAGACGAACGGGGCCACGTCTTCGGGAACTTCCACGAAGGTGAAGTTCTCGAAGATGTCGATGCGGCCAACCGCCTTTCCGGGGATTCCGACGGACTCGGAAATCTCCCGCACCAAATCCTGCGGGCGTACGTTGACATTGCGGCCCACGTTGAGGAAGAAACGCACCATTCCCTTGGCGGCACCCGTCTCCCCGAAGTTGTAGGCGTCGGTATCGTCCGTCTCGCCGATCTCGGTATGGAACGCGAGGTGCAGCGCTGCAGCGGCGATTTTTTCAGCCGGGTACTGAGCGATGAGCGAGTTGGCCACCTTCAGGTACATGTCGGCCACTCCATCGCTCTCCAGCAGGTTGACCAGTTGTTCCCGCAGCTGTTCCTGCTTGCGTTCCGCCACTTCCTCCAGGGACGGCACGTTGCGGCAGATCAGTTGGGCTTTGGTCTGTTTCTGGATGAACATCATCTGGCGCATCTCGCGCGGCGTCACCAGCGTCATGGCAATGCCTTTGCGGCCGGCGCGGCCCGTACGGCCGATCCGGTGCACGTAGCTTTCCGAATCCTGCGGAATGTCGTAGTTGATGACGTGGGAGACGTTGCCGACGTCAATGCCGCGCGCCGCCACGTCGGTCGCGATCAACAGTTCGATGGAACCCTCGCGGAACGCATTCATCACCTTGTCGCGCTGAGCCTGGGACAGGTCGCCGTGCAGACCGTCGGCCAGGTAGCCGCGCGCCTGCAGCACTTCGGTCAGCTCGTCCACGCCCCGCTTAGTGCGGCAGAAGATGATTCCCAGCTCGACGTCTTCGCTGTCCAGAATGCGGCAGAGGCTTTCCACCTTGTTCCGTTCAAATACCTTGTAGTACACCTGCTCGATCAGTGGAGCGGTCACTTCTTCGCGGCTGACGGCGATCGTCTGCGGCTGTTTCATGTAGCGGGTCGCCAGGCGTTTGATTTCCGGCGGCATGGTCGCGGAGAACAGCAGGGTCTGACGGTCTTCCGGGAGGTGGTTGATAATGGTTTCAATGTCGTCGATGAATCCCATGTCCAGCATTTCATCCGCTTCGTCCAGGACCAGTGTGTGTACGTAATCCAGCTTCAGCGTTTTGCGGCGCAGGTGGTCAAGCACGCGGCCGGGGGTCCCCACCACGACCTGGACACCCTGGCGGAGCGCACGGATTTGGTGGCCGATGGACTGTCCGCCGTAGATCGGCAGTGTCCGCACCTTTTTGTATTTGGAGATGCGCAAAAGCTCGCCTGCCACTTGGATGGCCAGTTCGCGGGTGGGCGTGAGCACAATCGCCTGCACGCGGTTGCCCGGCGTCACTTTTTCAATCAGCGGAATCCCGAACGCGGCGGTTTTACCCGTACCTGTTTGCGCCTGACCGATCAGGTCGCCGCCCTCCAGTACTTTCGGGATGCAGGCAGCCTGGATCGGGCTGGGCTCTTCAAAGCCCATGTCGTAAATGGCTTGCAGAATGGATTTATGTAAAGGAAAATCAGAAAAAATCGTCATGTGTTGTCACCTTTCTTTTAGTCGTTGCAACGCGTAAAACAACGCAAATTTCGCTGCCCGGCCGACGATGGCCTGGCGCCGCCCGGCCAGGCGAAGCTCCTTGACCAGCGTGGGCAGTCCTTCCACGGCAACGCCAACGTAGACCAGTCCCACCGGTTTGCCTTCCGCAGGGTCTGGGCCGGCCACCCCCGTCACGGAGATGCCGACGTCCGCGCCGAGCGTCGCCCTGATATTTTCGGCGAGCAACCGGGCCGTCTGCTCGCTGATGGCCCCTGCCTCTGCCAGGACTTCTTCCGGCACGTTGAGCATCTGCCGCTTCGCCTCGTTGGTATAGCACACCACGCCTCCGCGCATGACGGCAGAGCTGCCGGGTACGGACGTAATGAGGGATGCGACCGTTCCCCCGGTACAACTTTCCGCACAGGCGATCGTCGCCCCCCTGCGATTCAGTTCGTCCACCAGCACCTCGTGCAGTGACGTTTCTCCTGTCGCGTAGATGTACTCGCCCAACCGCTCACGTATTTCCCGCTCTACAGGTTGAATCAGCCGCTCCGCATCGTCTACGTTCGCCGCCCTGGCCGTAATCCGCAGCGTCACTTCAAACTCTTTGGCATACGGGGCTATGGTCGGGTTGTCCTGCTGTTCAATCAGGTCGATCAACCGTTCTTCCAGCGCCGATTCGCCGATGCCGTAGAAGCGCAGCACGCGCGAATGAAACACTTGCTGTTCCGGCTTTAAGCCGATCAGATACGGCATCACGTATTTCTCTACCATCGGATACAGTTCACTGGGCGGCCCCGGCAGCAGTACAAACGTGCGTCCGTCGCGCTGCGCTGCCATGCCCGGTGCCATGCCGTGATCGTTCGGGAAGACGTGGCTGCCCGCCAGCACCAGTGCCTGCTTGCGGTTGTTTTCCGTCATCGTAATGCCACGCTGGCGGAAAAACGCCTCGATCCGCGCCATCGCCGTCTGATCAATGGTCAACCCGACGCCCAGGTGCTCCGCCACCGTCTCCTTGGTCAAGTCATCCTGGGTCGGTCCCAGTCCGCCGGTGAACACGATCAGCTCGGACCGGGCCGCGGCCTGACGAATCACGCTAGCCAGCCGTTCGGCGTTATCCCCCACCACTGTGTGGAAATAGACGCCGATACCAATCTCGGCGAGCTTTTGGGAGAGATACTGGGCGTTCGTATTGGCGATCTGCCCAAGCAACAGTTCCGTTCCAACCGCGATTATCTCCGCTCTCATGCCCCTCATCCACTCTCTTTGGAATAAAGTAACGCTGCCGGCAAAGCCCATCCGGCGAAGCCTTTCCTTACGCATCGTCAGGCCGCCTCGGACGTTTCCTGTCTGACGCGGAAGAAAAGAAGACCAATACCCGTTTTTCACGAGTATTGGATGACATTGCGATTTTTGACAAAGTAGTCATACCCGGAGTACAGGGTAATCACCACCATTGCCCATATCGCTGCTTCATCAAAGGGAATGCCGAAAATCTCAAACGGAAAATTGTTTACCATCACCGCCGTAATGGCCACGATCTGCACCCATGTTTTTAGTTTGCCCAATGCGCTGGCGGCAATTACCTGTCCTTCCGCCGCTGCGACCAGTCTTAGACCGGTCACGGCAAACTCACGGCTGATGATGACGATGGCAATCCACGCTTCCAACCGATGCATTTCCACCAGCGAAATCAACGCAGCGGAAATCAGCAGCTTGTCAGCCAACGGATCAAGGAATTTCCCCAAGTTGGTCACGATTTTGCGCTTGCGGGCGATATAGCCGTCCAGTCCGTCCGTACTGGCTGCCAGGATGAACACCAATGCCGCAATCAGTTCGTTGTACGTCATCGACACGGTGCCGATGGTAAACGTCCCGATGTTGTATCGCACCAGCAGAAAAAACATGACTACCGGCACCAGGAAGATCCTGGCGAGGGTGATGCGGTTGGCGAGATTCACCTAGACTACCTCCCCGGCCAAGTCGTATTCGTAGGAGTGCGTAATCTTCACCTTTACGATTTTGCCCAGTTCGCCCTTGTATCCCGTGACGAACACCTCGCCGTCAATCTCCGGAGCGTCGTACTGGGTGCGGCCGACGTAAATGTCATTGTGCCCTTCGTACCGCTCAATGAGCACATCCAGTACCTTTCCGACAAAGCGGCCGTTTTGCTCGGCAGCCACTTCCCGCTGAATCTCCATCAGGATGTTGGCCCGTTTTTCCTTGGTCTCCTCATCGACGTGGTCCGGCAGTCGGCTTGCCGGCGTATCGTCTTCATTTGAATAGGTGAAGACGCCCAGCCGGTCAAACTTCACTTCCTTCACAAATTCACACAGCCGCTGGAAGTCCTCTTCCGTCTCACCGGGGAAGCCGACGATCAGGGACGTGCGCAGGGCGACGTCCGGTACGCGGGCGCGAATCTTCGCCACCAGTTCGCGAACATCCCGCTGGCGGCCGGGGCGGCGCATCTTTTTCAGGATATGATCCTCGGAGTGCTGCAGCGGCATATCGATGTATTTGCACACTTTGGGGTTGGTTGCAAACACCTCGATCAGCTCGTCGGTAAAGAAGCCGGGGTACGCATAGTGCAGTCTGATCCACTGAATCCCATCCACTTCGGCCAATCGGTTCAGCAATTCGGGCAGCATGTGCTTGCCGTCGTAAATGTCCGTGCCGTAGTTGGTGGAATCCTGCGCGATCAGGCTGATCTCCACAATCCCCTGTTCGGCGAGATGCTTTGCCTCCTCCACGATCGATTCGATGGTCCGGCTGCGAAATCCTCCGCGCATCAGCGGAATGCTGCAGAACGTACAGGCGTTGTCGCAGCCTTCCGCAATCTTGATGTAGGAGGAATAAGTGCCCGCCTTCACTTTCCGTTTGACCACTTCCTCGTACGTGAAAACGGGATTGCCGACATAGACGGGCCGCTTGCCCGCGAGCGATTCAGCAATAATGTCCGTAATCGACATAAAATCGCCTGTTCCGACAATGCCGTCCACTTCCGGGATCTCCTGTAGAATTTCCTCTTTGTACCGTTGCGTGAGACAGCCTGCCACGACAAGCGATTTCAACTTGCCGGATTCCTTCAGCTCCGCCATGTCAAGAATCTTGTTGACCGATTCTTCCTTGGCGGCGTCGATGAATCCGCAGGTATTGACGATGACGACCGTTGCTTCTTCGGGGTTATCAACCAATTCGTACCCTTTTTCATCTATCAGATGGGCCATCATGTCCGAATCGACAAGATTCTTTTCACAGCCCAGCGTAACGATCGCTACTTTTTCACGTGAGCCTACCTTCTCTGTCATTTGTTTTCCTCCAATTGGTCACACCTGCCCAGATTACACCTATTCAGTATAATATAAGCCCCAACAGAGTGTCAAAAGTGAAGAAAGTACGAAAGGCAAGCGAGATGCTTGCCTCAGGCTGAAGACAATGTGCATCGCATGGCGGGATGGGCCAAGCGAGCTCCTTTGACGACCAACTCAGCGGAAAAACGAAAGACGCGGGGATACACAGGGGACACGAGTCTCACATCATCGAAACACCCAGATGTTTGTCCCCTGCCCGCGTCTCGTTTTGGAGCGGACTTCATCCGCCTCTGTGCTGGGCGTCAAGCGAGCGAGCGGGCCCGATCTCCCATGCGCCTCGGACTTTGTCTACACGCTTTGGCAAGCATGACGCTTGCCTATTGCGTAGGGGATTGTGCCATCGTAACGACGACGTTGGACGGCATGTATTTCATGTTGGATGTGTCTACATGCGCGCCGTTGACCGTCAACTCTACAGCCATCGGCTTGCCCAGACGGATGTATGCCGTCTTGCCCAGTTCGACGACGACTTCCTCGTCTTTCTTCAACGTGCCCTCTTTGACGTACTTCTTGCCCTTCGCCTCGGACACCCCGTACCAGCATTTGTCGTCGACAACTTTCAGTTTGACCGTGATCTTGTCGCCGCCGCTCAGCGTGTAATTGTACAAGGCCCCCTGCTGCGACTCGAATGTGACCGTCGCCTGCTGCTCGCTGCTCGGAACTTCCGGGTTGACCGCGGTCGAGCCGGGGTCTGGTTCCGTATCGGTGGACGGAGGGATAGGCGTTTGACTCTGCGGTGAAGGAGTTGGCGTCGCGTTTCCGCCCTGGCCCGGTTTCACGATTTCCGCGCCCGGCGACAGGTTCCCCCCCGGCAGCGCCGGCTGGATGTTCATTCCGCTGTTGACGACAGCGATGTAGATCACCCCGATGATCAGCGCAATAAACAGCACCAGCAGCGTCTTGGTCAACCATCTTCCGGCCTGCAGCGGGTTGTTGGCGGCCACCACCCGGCGACGGCGCAGCCGTTCCACTTGTTCCTGCGGAGGTTGGGCAGGCAGGTCTGCCTGGAAGTGACTCATGATGTGGTTCGGATCAAGACCGACGGCTTCCGCGTAGCTCTTGACGAAAGCCCGTGCGTAAAAGTGGCCAGGGAGTACGTGAAAATGGCCCCTTTCTATGGCTTCCAAATATCGCCGTTGGATCTTGGTGATCCGTTGAATGTCGTCGAGCGTGATCCCTTTTTCTTCGCGGGCCCTTTGTAGTACTTGACCTAGCTCAGACACAGCTTACCCTCCTTAATTCATGTCGAAATGGTCGAAGCCGCGGTTGTTGATCAACTCGTATGTAATCTCTTCGTCCGGATGCTGACGCAGCTCGATGATGTAGTGAAAATCTGACAGTTCATACTCCGACTCGCGGACAAAAATATCGGGGTGTTCAATGATCTTGGCCGCCGGGAAGTTCATGATTTCCCTCAGCAGTGCGTGATGTTTCTCCGTAGAGCGCAGCGTCGACACAATTCCATCTATTAAATATACATGATCAGTCGACATCTCATCAACGGCAAGGGAACTGCGCACGGTCTGCCGCAGCAGCGTCGAAGAGATGAACGTCCAGCGCTTGTTGGCCGAGACGCTGGCCGCGATCATCGACTCGGTTTTGCCGACGCGCGGCATGCCGCGAATGCCGATCAGCTGGTGGCCCTCCCGCTTCAAAATCTCCGCCATGAAGTCGACCAGCAGCCCCAGCTCGTCGCGCACAAAGCGGAAAGTTTTTTTATCCTCGCTATCGCGCTCGATGTAACGACCGTGGCGAACAGCCAGTCTGTCCAGCATCGTCGGCGGACGCAGCCTCGTTATGGTTATTTTGTCCATTTTTTGCACAACGTTGCGCAGCACCTCTATTTTTTCGTCATCATCCGTCAATAGCAGCATGCCGCGTCGCATATTGTCGACACCGTTGATCGTCACGATGTTGATGTTGAGCATACCCAGGATGGAGGCGACATCCCCCAGCAGACCGGGCCGGTTTTTGGAGATTTCGTATTCCATGTACCATTCTTTTTTCGCTTCCATGCCCTATCCCTCTCCGACAGCCAATTTTCTCTTCGTATGTAGTATATCACGTTCCATACAATCGACAATCAGTATTCAGACAGAAAAGAAAAATCCCCGTAAAAAGGGGATTTTCAAGCAAGTTACCTGTTTTGATTGGCGTCGTTCTCCACCAGCTTGACCATCATGGAAGCGAGCGCGCGCTGCTGCTGTTCGTCGCCGGCGTCCCACAGCTGTTTCAGCAGGCGTTCCTGATCGTTTTTCGGATCCACCTGATCAGCCAGGTAATGGCCAATCTGGTACGCCACATTTTCAATCGTGTCAGATTCCATGCCTGCCTGTTTGGCCTGCTCTACTCGCTCGCCGAGAAATTGCTTCCAGTCGCGGAAATTGTCGAGAACCGACATGTACTATTCCCTCCTTACTGTCGTTACGGACTAGGTTTGTGCCCGTATATTGGTAGAATGCCTTCATCAAGAGGGAATTATGCATGCCGCCTCAGGCGTACCAGCCACCGTTGGGGCTGATGATCTGACCGGTCAGGTAGCTCGCCTCTGCCGTCAGCAAAAAGCGAACGACCGCAGCCACCTCCGCCGGCGTGCCAAGTCGGCCGGCAGGGATCTCGGCCGCGATCATCTCCCGTTCTTCGGGAGAAAACCGCTCCATCATGCCGCCTTGGATCGCTCCCGGTGCCACTGCGTTTACGGTGATCCCGTTGGGGGCAAGCTCTTTGGCCAGCGCTTTGGTAAAGGCGTTGACAGCCCCTTTGGTGAGCGAGTAAAGCACTTCGCAGGAGCCGCCCGTCAGGCCCCAGACGGAGGAGATGTTGACGATCCGGCCGTACCGCTCCAAGAGCATCGCGCCCAACGCCGCCTGTGTCACAAAATAGGCGGAGCGGACGTTGAGCGCCACCAGTTCGTCAAACGTTTCCGGCGACACATCGGTAAAAAGGCCGACGTGATCCGCTGACGCGTTGTTGACGAGCAGCAGCGGAGCGACGGGCATGGCCTGAAACATGGCGGTGATTTGCTTCACATCGCGCAAGTCGGCCTGCAGGGCATACGCAGGGACGCCTAGCGCCCGGCATTCGCTCAGCACCGGCTCCAGTTTGTCGTAGGATTGATGGTAATGAAGGTACAGCGGGACGCCCGACGCGGCCAACGCCAGGCTGATGGCGCGGCCGATCTCGCCGGACGCCCCTGTCACCAACGCCCACGGCGTCTGTTGATTCATCTGTGTTCACTACTCCTGCGGCGAAGCGGAACGAACGATCGAGACAGACATTTGTTCCGGCAGGAAGTGCTCCCTCATGCGTTCTTCCACGTCTTCGCGGGTGATCGACTCCAGCATCGGCACCACGGAGAAAAGATCGTTGCCGTTGAATTTGTAGCTGGTGAACTGGTTGGCGATAAACTCCACGGAATTCAGCGAGCGCAAAAACTGGCCGATTTTTTTTCCGCTTGGCGCGTTCAAAATCGTCCTCCGCGATGCCCGACTGCTTCAACGCCTCGATCCCCAGCTTGACTTCCTCGGCCAGGCGGTCGGGATCTGGGGTGTCGGCGCCGATAATGGAGTAGCCGTAGTCCTGTTCACCGCTGTAGTCGACGTCGAAATTCTCCGTGATCAGCCCGCTGTCGTACCATTTCTGGTAGAGCGCGGAACTGGTGCCAAATGCGATGTCCAACAACAGTTTAGTGGCTAGCTCCCGTTTTAACAAGGCCTCTTGAGACAACCCGCATTGTTTTTCCTTAAAGCCGATCATGCATTTGGGAATCCCCACGGGCAGATGATGTTCGATGCGCTGTTTGGCCACCTCCGCCGGCTCTTCGGGAAAGATGCGTTCAATCTTCGGCGCCGGCGGGAACTGCTTGGCGGCCTGATTGTTCCGGATCAACTCCATCACTGCTTCTGGCGCAAACGATCCCACCACCAACAGCAGCATGTTGGCCGGGTGGTAAAACGTTTCGTAGCACTGGTACAGCATCTCCTTGGTGATCTTGGAGATGGAGTCAATCGTGCCGGCGATCTCGATGTTGATCGGATACCGCTGGTACATGGCTTTCAGCAGATTCATGTACACTTTCCAGTCCGGGTTGTCGTCGTACATGGTGATTTCCTGCCCGATGATGCCTTTTTCCTTTTCCACGCTGGCATCGGAAAAGTACGGCTCCTGCACGTAATCCAGCAGCAGGTTAAGGTTGGCCTCCAGCTTGTCAGTGCAGGAAAACAGATACGCCGTGCGGTTGAAGCTGGTGAACGCGTTGCAGGAGGCGCCGTTCTTGCTGAACTCGTGCATGACATCCCAGTCCTGCTTCTCAAACATTTTATGTTCCAGAAAATGAGCGATCCCGTCCGGCACGTGCACTTCCTCCCCGTTGCGGGTGCGAAAATGGCTGTCGATTGAGCCGTACCGCGTGGTAAAGACGGCGTATGTCTTGCTGAATCCCTGCTTGGGCACCAGGTATACCTGCAGGCCGTTCGGCAGTGTCTCGTGATAGACGGTCTCGTTCACCTGTTCAAAGACGGTGGTCTGCATGTTACACGTCCCCCTTTTTGTCCCGCAACAGATAGATGGTATCAATGGCGACGCGTTCTGCCACGCGCTTGATATCGTCCACTGTCACGCTGTTGATCTCGTTCAGCAGTTCCGTCAACTGCCGTTTCCGCCCGCTGAGCACGCCATTGTAGGCAAAGTCGATCATCATCCGGGCGCTGTCCAGCAGTTCACGGAACTGGTTGGTCAGCGTCGCTTTCGTCTGCTCCAGTTCTCCGGCGGTGATGCTTCCCTGTCGCATCAACTCCAACTGTTCCTTGATGATGTCGACCGCCCGCCGGTAATTGTTTACGTCGATGCCGGACATCATCATCAGGATGCCTTTGTGGCTCTCCAGCCGGGAGACGGCGTAGTAAGCCAGGCTCGCCTTTTCGCGGACATTGACAAACAGTTTGGAATGGGGAAAGCCGCCCAGCACGCCGTTGTAGACCAAAAGCGCCGGGTAATCGTCGTCCTTAAAGGAAATCTGCGTCCGGCAGCCGATGTTCAGCTTCGCCTGGGTGACATCGAGCCGCTCGATCACTTCCCGCTCCTGGGTTACTTGCTTGGTGACGTCAGTCGGCGGGAACGCTTTCACATCGGCCCGCTTCAGCGTCACATGAGTGCCGATTGCCCGCTCCACCTCCGCCTGCTGCACATCCCCGACCACGAAGATGTCGATCGGATTGCACGACGTGATCTCACGGAAATAGCGGTACAGCTCCGCCCCCGTAATGGACGGCAGGTCCTCGGTACGCCCCTGAACAAGCAGGGCGAACGGCTCCCCTTTGCACATCTCCGCCGTCACCCGCTGGTTGGCGTACTTCATCTTGTCGTCAATCAGGCTCTCGATCCGCTTGCGCAGTGACTCTTTTTCCTGAGCGACGTACTTTTCGGCAAACGCTTCCCCTTCCAGATAGGGACGGGTCAGCACGTCGCCGACGAAGTGAATCGCCTGGTCCAAAAGGGACGTTTCAGTTGACAGGTACTTCTCGTTGGGCACTTCCATGTAGATTTGGAGGATTTGTCGCTCCCCCTTTTTCACCACGTCCACGTCGAACGTGGCCCCGTAAAGAAAGTCCAGATGTTCACGAAGCTGCTTGGTCTCAGGAAAACGGGCGGTTGCCCGCTTCATTAGCATGGCCAGCAGCGCCGTCTTGGTCACGTGCGCTTCGGAGAGTTCCTGTTCAATCATCGTCACGATGGTCGTCGTCTTGAATTTGGCAGTCGGCAGGATATGTACGCGAATACCGTTGACTGAGGAGGTGTGAAACGCTATCTCATTCCGCTGCTCGCTCATATTCCAATCTCCCTTCTCGGTCGGCTTGATCGTTTCTATTGTAACCAATTGGCAGGCCGTTCAGCAAAACAGACGAGAAAAGGCGGGACCGTACCGTCGCCGCCTTTTCATCGTGGAAATGATCTCTGCTGTTACTGTATGCACCCCGGACGATACCTACCACTACCGAATGGATTTTTTCTTGTGTCGTTACAAATCGGTGTCATCCCACTCGCTGAGGTCGTCAGGGTCCCAATTTCTGTCGACAAACCGGCCGCAGTCTGGTTCCATGCATAGGATCCCATCCA
>Ga0006574J49614_1001797_pt1 | contig 15170 bp, 9 predicted proteins | sample HigsolmetaAR204R_FD_49614 | JGI IMG/M metagenome (IMG submission 49614) | reverse complement strand
TTGCCGCATCCTTTTTTCGATGCTGAACCATCAGTTGATATTACGGTCGGTATTCTTCGTGAGATCATCGCGGAGGTTCGTCCGAACGGCGGGAACGGGTTCGTCCGTTCCCTGCGGAAACCCGGATGCCCCCGCGCTGACGGACGCGATGAACAACAGAACAAGCCGAGACGGGACCGTAAGCTTGCATGACACAATCCGCTTACGTCCGGCTGACATCCGGCAGCTTGAACGTCAAGAAACCGAGCAGGGGCAGGGCGCTGCCCGCGATGAAGACCGGATGAAGTCCGATCTTGTCGATCGCGTATCCGATCGCCACCGCGCCGATCGCCCCCAATCCGAAGGACAACCCGACGGTGAGACCGGATGCCATTCCGATGCGCGACGGCATCAGCATCTGAGCATAGACGACGATGACCGCAAATCCGAGCATCAGGATGAATCCCGTCACGATCAGGATCGGAATGACCCACAGCTTGCCGACGAAGGGTAGCACGAGCGCAAAGGGAGCCGCTCCCGCCAGTGAGAAGAAGATGACGTTTTTCGGTCCGAAGCGATCGGCAAGCGGACCGCCGATCAGCGTTCCGATGACCCCCACCGCGCTGAACAGAAACAGGGGCAGCTGAGCATCGAGCAAGGTTAACGCGTACTTATCGGCAAAATAATACTGATAATAATTCTGGATTAAGGTCAGGTAAGAGGATCTTGCGATCATCTGGATCATCAGGATGACCATGCCGATCCCGACGACGCGCCTCGTCAACGTTGACACGGCGCCGTCAACCGAAGCGGCGGCCGCGTCCGCTTCGGCACGCTTTTGCTCCCCTTGCCGCCCCGCCGTTTTGACCCGCCGAATATGGAGATTCGCCTTGTACCATCGGGATACGATAAACGACACAACAACCGCCAGACCGGCGACAAACGTGAACCATAACGCCGCAAGCTGCCCAAAGGGGAGGAAAACATATTTCGTCAGCAAGGATTGCGTCGAACTGCCCGCATTGCCTCCGACCTGATAGATCGACTGCGCCAGTCCGCGTCTTCTGCCCGCCGCCATATGGACGACTTTGGAGCCTTCCGGGTGAAAGGCGGCGGAGCCGAGGCCGATCAGGACGACCGAAACGATCAGCCAGAAGTAGTTTGGACTTAAGGCGATGCCGACAATCCCGAGCAAACTCATCATCATGCCGATCGGCAGCATGAGGGGAGACGGTTTGCGGTCGGAATACAGGCCGACGAGCGGCTGCAATACGGACGACGTCATGTTCAGCATGAACAGCACGAACCCCACCTGGGTGTAAGTCAAATTCAGCGCCTCCCGCATATGCGGCAACACCGCGGGTACGACAGTCTGCATCGTGTCGTTCAAAAAATGGATGACGCTGATCGCCGCTACGACGGGAAATACGGTTTTGGCCGTCACGACGGCCGCTGATGAATTCGATGTCATTCGGTTTCTCCCTTCCGCTCCGAACCCGCGGGCTTTGCTTCATCACGGGCCTCTCTAATAACAACAGATAGTCAGATTACACAACTTTCTAAGCAACGAAGATCGGATCGACTCCACACTCCGCAATCGCAGAGAGTGTCGGTCGATCCGATCCGCTCCATTTCCGGCATGTGACGGCGTCACATGCGAGACATCCGATGATTATTTGCGCACCACGTTTCCGCCTGCGCCATTCGGTTGCTGATTCACTTTGGAAATATAAATTTTGTCAATCGCGAATCCGTCTTCCCTGCCCCAGAAGTTCACTTCGTGCACACCGGCTTCGGATACTTTCAGCGTTCCGATGCGCTGCCATTCGAAGTTGTTCGTCAGACGGAACGTCATGAACGTAAACTGATGAATCTTGTTCAGGCCGACATGGACCGAATCGGAGTTCGGGTCCGGCGTCCTTGCCAACAACCATATATGATAATCCCCTGCTTCCGGGAAGTCAACCATGTACGACAGCCCCGGAGCGTCAATCAACAATTGATACGTGTTCGTCCAACTCGATCCGTTATCCGGCAAAAGGTGCAGAGCGTGATGCGATTGTCCCTTCACCACTTTCCACGAATGATCGCCGCTTTCGCTGAAGAACGCGTGCTCGGATTGCTCCAGCGCGATTTCCGCCTCAATCCAGATCGCCCCCTTGTCGGACTTGAACACGCCCTTGCCCCAGTCCGGTATTCTGTCCGTCATCCTGCCTTCCGGGAACAGCTCCATGCCGTCGCCGTATTCGTCCGCTTCCAGCTTCGCCAGCAGCGGTCTTTCCCGATCCGCGACGCCGACATAATAGCTCTCGACCGGCCCGAGATACGAGGCAGGAAGCTTGTCTCTTGCCAACACGAGTTTTTGCAGCGTCAATCCCGCATCCAGACCGTAAATTCTGATCGTGTGCGTACCCGCCTTCAGATCGTGCGTCGTCGTCGTCGTGTGAACATTATTCGTCACGGCCTCCGCCCATGCGCCGGAATCTCCGGCCTTGTATTCCCAATGCAGCGCGTCGATCACGAGCGGTTTATTTCCGTCGATCTCGATCCCGAGCCGCAGTCTGGAACCGACGTGCAGATTGTTCGTCGGCGCAATGTACGTCGTCAGCGTGAATCTGCCGTCTTGCAGCACATGGACCGAATATTCGAGATACGGAGCTTCCGCCGGTTCTTCAAACGATACCGTCGTCGGGAACATCTTCACGGATGACAGCGTCCGGCCGTAATGATCGATCGTTTTCCACTCGACACCTTGCGCCGACTTCCGGTCGCTCGTATGCTCCGCCTCGATCGAGATGATGCCGTTCGTTTCCACGAACGTCATCTTGGGCAACCCTTTCACATCGATCATCTCCGCCCGCACGCCGACCTGAACGGTCTGTCCCGCGCCGCTGATCTTCAGGCTTCCACTCGCAGACTCCTTCAGATGGTTCCAATCGACGGATAATTCGACCGCTTGGCCGTACCGGACGGTTCCCTCCGCCTTGCTGATCACGATCCAGTCGGCGTCCGTTTCAATCTTGTAATCGAACGGTTCGACTCCGCCGTTGCTGATCGTGATCTTATACACTTCGTTCCCCAGATTCGTGAATGCCGGAAGTTCGAACGAGCCGGAAGTATACGCCTGATTCAAGGCGTCGGCATCGACGATCATCAGCGACCCTTCAAGCGGCTTGACGTAATTCACCGTCGGATATTGCCAGCCGTCCGAGTTCCAGGTGACGTAGCCGATATGAGGCGACGACATCATGCCTCTCCATTTTCCGCCCGCCATCTTGTTGTTGTATTCGGACTGCAGCCGCTCATCGATCCTGATCGCTTCCTCGGTCAGCGCCGCATACCAGTTCGCCAGGACGCTCTGATGATAAAATCCGAAATAGCGGTGATTCAAAGCGGCGTAAATATGCATCTTCTTCACGTTGGCGGAAGCGACCGCCGGATAATAAACCAGTTGGTAATAAGCGTCCTTATGGGTGTCCGGCATCATTTCATAATACCGCTTCGCCCGCTCCTCCAGCGACACCATCTGCGCCAACACGCGGTCGGCTTCCTGGAAGTTCGTCACGCTGTACGTATCGATGCGCGTGACTTCCGGTTTGCGGATGGCGTTCAGCTTCGTGTAATCCGCCAACACCTGCGCGATCCCTTCAACCGCGTCATCGTCGACGACATGACCGAACTGCTGGCGCGTCCAATCGACGAGATATTCCCGCGTCTTGTTGATCCCGCTTGTTCCCCATGTTTCAAAATCGTAAGCCAAATCGAGGAAATAGGAGATGGGGAGCTCCATCGGCTTCAGGTCGCCCACGTTGACGATCCAGATCTCCTTAACGCCGTAATCATAAGCCATGGACATCTGTTCCCATATTTTTTCGAGCTGGATCGTGTTCACCCATTCATAGGATGTCGGCCCGCCGTGGTAATCAAAATGATAATACATCCCCCATCCGGCGGGGCGGTCCCTCTCCTCCTCGGTCGGCAGGGTGCGCAGATTGCCGAAGTTGTCATCGGTCAGCATGATCGTCACGTCATCCAGCTGATCCCATTCCTTCAGGCCCGGTACGGTTTTGGTGCCGTGCCAAAATTGTTCCACCTCTTTATAAATGGTCAAAACTTTCGGCTTATCCGCGATCCCGTGCTTTTCCAGAATTTCTTTCTGCACGGTGATCACATCTTTCAACAGCTCGATGTTTTCCTCCACTCCGCCGCCCAGAGCGGAATCCGCCTCACCGCGCATTCCCAGCGTCACGATGTTGTCGTAATCCTTATTCCGAATGACGCCGTCTTCCCAGAACCTGGTGATCGCTTCGCCGTTCTTGCGGAAGTCCCACAGATTGCTGTTGCCGTATTGCTTGTAGATTTGCTGCCATTCCACGCCCTGCCGATACATCGGCTCATGATGGGAAGTGCCCATGACGATGCCGTACCGGTCGGCCAGTTCCGCGTTCGCCTGCCGGTGACTTTTGCCGTCCTCGCTGAACGAAGCGCTCCACATGGCCGGCCACAAATAGTTTCCCTTCAATCTCAGAATGAGCTCATACACCTTTTCGTAGAACTGTTCGTTGAATCCTCCGAACTTGCCGGTGACCCACGAACCGAGGGACGGCCATTCATCGTTCAAAAAGATGCCGCGGTATTTGACCGACGGCTCCTTCGACTCATAGTTCAGAGCGGAAACCGGGATGTGCAGTTCCGGTTTTTTCTCGGGAAGCACATCCGCCCAATACACCCACGGGCTGACGCCGATCAATTCCGAAATGCGGAACATCCCGTAGATCGTGCCCCGTTTATCGCTTCCCGCGATGACGATCGCTTCCTCAATGCCGGGCAACGGTTTTTTGACGACCTGAATTTTGAACGTTTCCCACTTGTCCTTGATCGCGGAAACATCCAGCTTCCGGTCGGCGATCAACGCGTCGATCACTTTGTTTTGGCCGATCGAGCCCGCGATGATCGGCGTACCGGCAAGCTGTCCGACGTCCGTCGCGATCTGCGGCCTGACGCCGGTCACAAGCCGGATGTCATCGGCGACGGCCTCCGCGATCAGGCTGAGCCCGTCGTAATCCGCTCCATCCGGATCTATATAGATCATGGATGCGCTTTCGCCTTGCACAATCGCAACCGTCCGGTCCCCGCCGAACGTCTTCGCGATCAGCAGCCCGATCGCGGCAAGGACGACGATCGCAAGGCCGGCGACGGTTAACAGCTTAGTAGTCTGCGCTCTTTTGCTCAATTTCCTTACTCCCTTCCATCCGTTCCTGTCATTGCCGAAAAAATATCCAAGAAAACGCATTCATAGAAGACATTATATCGGAACGCAAACAGCTTCACCATGAAATAATCCAAGAATGTTGCAAAAAAAAGACATCCCGCCGTGTTCACGGTTTCCCCGCTTACCGTGAACGCTGCAAGATGCCTTATGATCCATCCGTCGATACGACGCTCACATGTCATCTCGGCGACGGCTTCCTCCCCTCATCACCTTGATCATCGACATGACGGAAATCACCAGGCAGCCGACGCTCACGATCAACGCTATCGCCTTCAACATAACGTTATGTCCTCCTCATATGCGCCCTAATCGAATCTTTGACAACTATTATACTATAAAAAAAAGAAACCCCGTTTTCAAAAAAAAACTTTTGCATTTACCGCTTGCATTCTGATCGATGACGTGATATATTATTCACTGTCCCTGATCGATGGGCTGTAACTCAGCGGGAGAGTACTACCTTGACAGGGTAGGAGTCGTCGGTTCGATCCCGACCAGCCCAATTGAAGACGAAAGAGTATCAGAAGTCATTCTGGTACTCTTTCTTTTTTTTCTTTAAACTGCCGGACAGGCTAGATCCAGCCGCGCTCCTGCGCGATGCGGATCGCGTCCAGCTTGTTTTTCGCTTCCAGCTTCGCGATGATTTCGGACATATAGTTGCGGACCGTTCCGTGGCTCAAGTACAGCGAATCGCCGATTTCCTTCAGCGTCGCGCCTTTCGCCGCTTCCCGCAAAATATCCGCCTCCCGCTCGGTGAGCGGGTTTTTCTGCTCCCAGATGGCGAGCGACAGTTCAGGGTGGATCACCCTGCCGCCGGCGGCCACCTTCCGGATCGCATCCGCCAGCTCGCTGCTTGGCCCGTCCTTTAACAAATACCCGTGCACTCCGGAGGCGATGGCCCGTTGGAAATACCCCGCCCTCGCGAACGTCGTCAGCATGATGACGCGGCACGGATGTCCGATCTCCTTCAGTTTTTCCGCAACCTCAATGCCGTTCATCACGGGCATCTCAATATCGAGCACGCAAACGTCGGGATGATGAATGCGGAGCAGTTCCAAAGCCTCGGCGCCGTTTCCGGCCTGAGCGACGACCTCGATATCGTCTTCAAGGGACAGCAGCGTCGCCAATGCGCTGCGCAGCATTCCCTGATCGTCCGCCAGCAAGATACGAATCATTGCGCAACCCCTCCATATTGTTTCCGAACGATCGGAATCGTCATCAGCAGTCTTGCGCCTTTGCCCCCGCTTCCCGTCTCGATCGACAGATGTCCTTCGAGATGAGCCAAACGTTGTTTCATCCCGACGATGCCGTTGCCGGACATCTCCGTCCCGGCACCGCGCGCACCTTTCCCATTATCTTCAACCATACAGCGGATGCCGGATTCATCGGACGACAGTTCGATCACACATTCCGTCGCCTGACTGTGCCGGACGACGTTGGTGACCGCTTCACGCAGACACATCGCGATGACCGATTCCTGCAGCGCCGTCATCACGATCCCCCGCGGTTCAAGCCGGTTCCGGATGGTGAGACGAATATTGGCCGCCGCGCAAAGACTGAGCGCGTGCTCCCATTCGTCCGAAAGCCTCACGACCTTCATGTCATTCACGAGCTCCCGCATTCTTCTGAGCGCCGCCGCCGCCGTCTTCTGGATTTCCCGCGCTTCGGCGGCCGCTTTGTCCGGCGCCCGTTCGATCATCCGCTCCACCACTTCGCCTTTCAGCGCCAGCAGCGACAGCGTGTGCCCCAACGTATCGTGCAATTCCTGCGCGATGCGCTGCCTTTCCTCACTTTGCGCCAAGCGCTCGATTTCCTTCGTCGCGGCTTTCAGCCGATTCACCGTTTCCCTGTAATTGTTCGATACGCGGATGATATACGGCAAGGCCAATCCTCCGAAAAGCGGAGGAAGGATGTTCAGCCACATTTGGATATTCGCCAGATGGCCCGCTCGGAACATCATTCCCGGCACGCTGACTGCGAAGATAACGGTGAAGATGAACATCCACCGGAGCGGCATGTTCATGTAGAAATGCACAAATACGAAGATGAGGTACGTGTACATCGGATGGTAGGCAAATCCGAGCAAAATGACGATGGACAGTTGCCCAAGCGCCGTCCATCGGATGAGTTCAGGCCTTCTGACCGCCGCGATCTGCAGCAGCGCGACCGCCAACAGCAACGCGAGCCCCGGAATCATCCGCCGGACGGGTTCCTGCAGCATAAAGTAAACAACGATTCCCATATTCAACAACAGCACATAGCTCCATTGGCGTGCATTCCATCTCTTCATCGTCCGACCAGGCCCGCTTTCCGTTAAATCATGATCTCTTGAAAACGACTCCGGCAAATGAACCGAAAAAGGAAGATGAACCATCAGATAAACGATATGTTGTACAAAAATATCCGAAAAATAATGTTAAGACTACCATACAAGAAGGAACACCGTCAAGCGTTTCTCTCGAACGTCCAGACGGCCGCCGCCAAAAAGACCGCTCCGTAGCCGAGAAGCAGCAGCACGTTCCCCCAAGCCTCTCCGGCGCCCGCAACGATCGTCCAGGATGCGTCCGCATAGGCATGCGACGGCAACCATTCGCCAATTTTTTGCATCCAGTCCGGAAACGTGCTGAGCGGCATCCACAAACCGCCGGCCACGGACAACCCCATGTAAACGACGTTGGAGACGGCGGTCGTCACGTCGGGATTCCTGATCGCGCCCAGCAACACGCCGAGAGCGAGAAACGGAACGCTCCCGATAAGCAGCCACAGGCCGCTGAGCAGCCAGCGGTCGAACGTCATGCTCGTACCGAATACGAGCGCCGAAAATCCGAACATGATGACGATGATCAACAAATGAATAAGCAGGTGGGATGCCACTTTCGCCGAAACCCATGCGGTCATCGACAGCGGCGTCAGCTTCAGCACTTTCAACAGCCCTTCTTTCCGCTCATACGATAGACGAATGCCGAGCTGACCGGCCGCCGTGCCGATCAAACTGAAAGCGGTCATCGACATGAGAGAATAAGTCCCCCAGGTTGTGCCGCCGATTTCCCGGTCAACCCCGTTCAATACGGCGAACAACGAATAAAAGGCGATCGGCATGACGACCGAGAACAACAAGAAAAACGGACTTCTGATCAGCCGGATGATTTCCGCTTTGCTTTGGGCAATAAAACTTCTCATCAACATCCCGTGCATCCTCCTTTAATATTACCGGGCTTGAAAGTGATCATGTTATGAACGGACATGCTGCTGCGTCAGTCGGCGGAAAACGGACTCCAGACTGGCGGCGTGAACCTGAATGTCGCTTATGGCTATACCGCATTGCAGCAAATGCGGCAACAATTGATCCGAATCATCCGTCATCAGCTGAACGAGCTGCCCCGAGACCGTCACTTCGGCGACGCCGGGAAGCTCGTAGAAGCGATTCGCGTCGAATGCAGTGTCCGCGACGCGGAACGTGACTTTCCGCAGCGGCAGCGCAGCCTTGAGCTGTGCCGGCGTTCCTTCCGCAATCAATCTGCCGTCGGCGATCACCGTGATCCGGTCCGCAACGGCATCGGCTTCCTCAAGATAATGGGTGGTCAGCAAAATCGTCTTTCCTTGTCCCGCCAGCGCCTTGATCACATCCCAGAAACGGATGCGGGACTCGACATCCATGCCCGTCGTCGGTTCGTCCAGCACGATCATGTCCGGATCTCCGGCCATCGCCAAGGCAAACGCCAATCTTCTCTTCTGCCCGCCGGACAGAGCGGAAGCCCGCTTGTCCGCCGCCTGGCCCAGACCTGATATGTGAAGCAGCCGGTCAAGCGGCAACGGATTCCGGTAATAGCTGCGAAACAATTGCAGCATCTCTTTCACCTTCAGGCCGTCCGCGATCGGGCTTTCCTGCAGCATCGCTCCGATCCGCTCCCGCAGGACGCGATCCCCCGCTTTCCGCGCCCCGATGGTGACGGTCCCGCCCGAAGGTTTTTTCAGACCGAGCAGCAGCGAAACGAGCGTCGTTTTCCCCGCGCCGTTCGGACCCAGGAGCGCCGTCACCTTCCCGCTTTGAAACGTGACCGACAAATTCAGCGCCTCTTTGCTGCCGTATACCATTTTCACCTGATCAAATACGATCGGTCCCATCTTCCATACCCTCCCGCGACTTTGGATCAATCATGCGCTGCCGGCTCATGATCAAACGCAAGATTCATTGCTAAGACCATCATAAACCGCAGGGACGCCGATCGTTAGCGAATAGTGTCATCATGTTCATATGACAGTTGTCATCCGTTCCGTCTATTCGGGCCTCACCTTCCGATTGAACCTCACTGCATTCCGTCTGACCTTGCGGCTTATCCGTTTAGCCCGACTGTTTCATCCTTTGGCCTGACAGCTTATCTGTTTAACTTGACTGTTTATCCTTTGACCTGACAGCTTATCTGTTTAACTTGACTGTTTCATCCGTTGACCTGAAACATCATCCTCCGATCTCATTTGACCGCGTATGATCTGTTGCTCTGACGACGGTATCATACTGCACCATCCAGACGATCTTTAGCCGCAGCCGATAAAAAAGCACCGTATGAGCTTGGCGTACAAGCGCATACGGTGCCGCTATCTCTGTGGCGTGTATTGATTTCATGAAAGGCCTGGGACTATGCATGCATGTTGATTGCGGGGGCAGGATTTGAACCTGCGGCCTTCGGGTTATGAGCCCGACGAGCTGCCTGACTGCTCCACCCCGCGTCAGGAATACGGGAACAATTGTGGTTCTTCCATCCTTCGGATGCAACAGATTGAAGAAAATGAACCGCGCGCACGGCGGAACGTCAGAAGAAGTCTCCGTCTTGTTTCCCGTTCATGTGGAAGAAATCCCCTGACGACGTTCCTTCCCTGTACTCCGTTATCCATCATGGCGTTATCCGTTACAAGCGAAATCCATTCCATCAAGAACGCTGACGTCAGATCGTGAACCTTACGCCGAACCGTCCTTTCCGCGACCTAAAAACTTCGACCTGTTCAGGACATTCGTATCCGTAGATCCACCAATCTTCCTCCATTCGTTTGGCCAAACAGGACGCTTGGAACTTACTATCGTACAGTTTGCTCCAATATATCCAACTCATCGCCGACATTCACTCCGTAGATCAAAACTTATCGTTTTACCTACGAGTATGCCCAAAAACAGCTCTTTTTAAGCATGCCTTTTATTCGTCATATTTCTGCACACACAGTCGGCCGTGAGCGTGTTCCGCATGAAGACGGAAGTCAGCCGGCATTCTCTCCGGATGCGGAAGCGGCCGCTTCATTCGCCTCTTCCTCATCGCGCATCCGGTGCGCGATGCGCCCCGATGCCGCGGCGGCGATGCTGGCGACGAGATCGTCGAGGAACGTGTGCACGCCGTTCCCTCTTTTCGTATCGAGCCGCTTGATGATGCCGATCTTGTCTTTATCCAAATAACCGAAGGTGGTGACCGCTATGCTGCCGTAACCGAGAACGGACCCAAGCGCGAGCGTTTCATCGCAGCCGAACAGCCCTTCGTCGGTCGCAACGATCGTCTGCAACGGTTCGGAAAGTTTATTTTGCTCGGCCAGGATATCGAGTTCGATCCCGACCAGCAGCGCGTGCAGCACCTCCCGCTTTGAGAGCACTTTCAACACGCTTTCCGCGCATTGATCAATCGTCAATCCCTTGTTGTAAGGCGATTGCATCGCGTGCACGATCTCCGCGATATCCCGGATCGTGACTCCGCGTTCTTCCAGTTTTTTTAACGCTGCTGCCTTTACTTCGTCGCTGTGTACTCTCTTTCTCATCCAGTCATCTCCTCTCGCGTCCTTTATTCATTATATCACACCCGCATAAAACTTGGTTCGGTCAGTTTTCATTCCTCGACATATCTCCCCAATGTTTCATTTGTCAACAATAATGCCCCGGACTTGGTCCGGGGCGGTCGTTTACAGACTTCCATTTTCCGATTCGTTTTGTTTCGCTTCCATCATGGCCTGAATGGCCGCCTGACCTTCGGTATCCCACTCCCGCAGCGCAAGCTCGATATCCTTGCCGTTTTGAATGACATCATACATTTTCTGTTGGCCGATATTCATCAGTTCCCAGTAATTCGGAAGCTTCTGCGACAGCTGCAAATCGTAGGCCGAATCCTCAGGCGGCGACAATTGCAGGAATGCGTCGAGATTGTAGTCCGCGCCTTCTTTTTTCTGAATGTAAGACTTTCTCGCCAACATGCCGTACACGCTCTTCGACTTGATGCGCGCCCAGTCCTCTCCCGTGACGAACTTGATGAACTCCCAGGCGTCCTCAAGATTTTCCGCTTTTGCGTTGATGGCAAAAACAGCGTCATAACTGATATTCGTACCGATCCCCGGCGCTTCCGGATGCGTCGGCACCGTGACCACATCCCAATCGATCGGTTCGAATCCTTCGATCCGATCCGCGTTGTTATTCGCGGAGATCACATCCGTCAAATAATTGGACGAGACGATCGCCATCGCGATCTCGCCGGACAGGAACATGTCCCAAGCCACCGGGCCTTCGCGCGGCTTGTTCCAGTCCGGTTCTTGCGGGAAGACGCCTTCCTTGTACAGATCGGTGAACAGCTTCCACACCTCCTGCCATTCTTTCGTATTCGCCGTCATGGTCAGCGTATCGGCGTCAATCCATTTCATGCCGAGGGGCGCCGTATAGGTGCCTATGTTATGGAAATTATCCCATATGCCGCCTCCATAGTACGTGTTGAAGCTGAATCCGTACACCGGATTGTCCTTGTCTTTGACCGTCACGCGGCGCGCCAGCTCGAACATATCCTGCCAAGTCATGCCGTCCGTCGGGAACGGCACCCCTTTATCCAAGAAAAACTTCTTGTTATAAATGACGGCCGACGAGGAGAACAGCGGCGCGAGCGCGTACAGCGTTCCGTTCCCCGGTTTTCTCAATCCGTCGATGACGGCCGGGACGATATCGTCGATATTGTATTCCTTCTCGTTGCGGATCAGTTCGTCCAGCGAGACGAGCAAATTCTCATTGATGAGTTCGGCAAGCTGGCCGTAATCGATCATAACGATATCCGGCGGGATCGGGCCGGTCATCGCTTCCTTCAGCGCCTGAAGCGTATCGACCGGTTCTTCATCCTCCGGAGGTATGTAAATGCCGCCGAAATTGTTCTGGTCAACGGTCTCCACGTACTCGAGCTTGATGTGGTCATTGGCAAACTCGAACATTTCGGTATATAACCTGAACGCTTCACCGTTCTCGCCGAGATAACCGAAACCGCTGGCGAAGCGAAGTGTCCGAGGCGTCTTGTTCGAACCGTTCGACTGGGAATCGTCTTTCGTGCATGCCGCCAATACGGGAATGAGCAATGATGCGATGAGACCAATGATGAACCATCGTTTTCCTTTGTAGCGATCCTTCATAAAATGAACCTCCAATAGTTTTCAATGCATGTGCAGCACGGCGCATGAAACAATGCGATGCATGTTCGATATCGCCAACCGACCGGTGCATGCGCATAGATCAAAGCAGTGCATGGAACGGTAAGATTGCGGATTCCTTCCAACTTCGTCGCTGTAATATCTTCCTGCTGTTTTCACCGTCCTTTTGGGAATTTCATCTTTCCGATATCAAGCATACTCTCTCGCATCGCCCGTCGTTAGCGTACTTTGTCATCATGTTGCCATGACAACTGTCATTGCTTTTGACGAATTCTCAAGCAGCATTGCTGTATGATGGCTCCGTTTGGCGGCAACACACGCAAAAAAGGCTCCGCATGAGCTGTTCATCCGACAACTCATGCGGAGCCTTCGATGTGAATCCTCGTAAATGAAATTGTACGAAAGCGCCATGAACTGTGATGAATGAAAGGACATGATCGAATAATCGGATGGGCCCTACAGGACTCGAACCTGTGACCAATCGGTTATGAGCCGACCGCTCTGACCAACTGAGCTAAAGGCCCGAAATTGCGGGGGCAGGATTTGAACCTGCGGCCTTCGGGTTATGAGCCCGACGAGCTACCTGGCTGCTCCACCCCGCGTCATTTCATGATCATCGCTAATCGATGTACAGTGAAATACACCTTCTTTATAGCGACAAAAAATATTGTATTCCAATTATCACGCCATGTCAAGCGGTCATTTTGAGCAAGTAGAACTGCATCAACCGCGCCGGAACCGATCCGGCGCGGTTGATGGAACACATACATCCTGCACGGTTGCGTAACGGCAAGTGTTGTTACATTCAGGTTGTCCGTAACATCCCGCATCAACTGCGTGTGATCAGGATCGTATCTTAGAGGAACCGATCTTCCGATTAATCGATAATAACCGGCGCCGGGATGGCGGGCAGTTCGATCATGCGGAGACCGCCGTCCGATCCGTTTTGCTGACGCTCCTTAATCGACTGAATCATCGCCTGTCCTTCCGTCTCCCATTCCTGCAGCGCAAGTTCGATGCTCTTGTTGTTGTTGATGACATCGGCAAGCTTCTGCTCACCGATGTTCATAATCGACCAGTATTCGGGCAGCTTCTGGCGCAGTCTCGATTCATCGAGCGCATACTCCGACGGGAACAGCTGCAGAAAAGCGTCGATATTGTAGTCCACGCCTTCGATCTTCTCGATGAAGGACTTTCTGGACATGATATTGTACACGCTCTTCGACTTGACGCGCGCCCATTGTTCTCCCGTGATGAACTTGATGAACTCCCAGGCATCTTCCATATTTTCCGCTTTGGCGTTGATCGCGAAAAGACCGTCATAGTAGATCTCTGTTCCTACGCCGGGCGCCTCGGGATGCGTCGGCACCGTGACCACATCCCAATCGATCGGCTCGAATCCGTCAATTCGATCCGCATTGTTGTTAGCAGAGATGATTTCCCACAGGTAGGTGTACGGTACGATGGTCATCGCCACTTCGCCCGACAGGAACATATCCCATGCATACGGATTATCGCGCGGTTTGCTCCAATCCGGTTCCTGCGGCAGCACCCCTTCCTTATACAGATCGGTGAACAGCTTCCATACTCCCTGCCAGGCCGGAGTATTCACCTTCATCGTAAGGGTTTCTTCGTCGATCCACTTCATGCCGAGCGGCATCGTGTAGTTGTTCGTCATGTACCGCTGCAGCCCCCAAATGCCTCCGTTTCCGTAATATCTCTCGAAGGCAAAACCGTATACCGGGTTTTCCTCGTCTTTTACCGTCACGCGGCGCGCCAGTTCGAACATCTCCTGCCACGTCATGCCGTCCGTCGGAAACGGCACCGCTTTGTTCAGAAACAGCTGCTTATTGTAGATGAGGGCAGAAGAATAGAACATCGGGGCCAGAGCGTAAAGCGTGCCGTTCCCCGCTTTTCGCAATCCTTCGATCACGGCCGGAACGAAATCATCGATGTTATAATCTTTTTCATTCAGGATCAGTTCGTCCAGCGACACGAGCAAGTTCTCATTGATGAGCGAAGGCAGATGGCTGTAATCGATCAGGACGATATCCGGCGGAGTCGGCCCCGTCATCAGGTCAATCAGCGCCTTGATAGGATCGGCCTGCTCCTCTTCCTCACCAGATTGAGGCGGAATGTAGAAATATCCGCTGCCGTTTTTTTGCTGGTAACTCGTCTGGAGCGTCTCGATCCTGATGTCTTTATGGGAAAACTCGAATAATTCGGTATAATTCCTGAACACCTGCCCATCCTCGCCGACATATTCAAAACCGCTGGCAAAGCGGAGCGTCCGCTCCGTATTATGGTTTTTCGGCTGCGCTTCTTTGGTGCATGCCGCCAAGACGGGAATGAGCAAGGATACAATAAGACCGATCAGAAATAATCGTTTGTGTCCGGTTTGCCTCCGCATTTTCATGCCCCTCCAATAAATCCTAGTCCGAATGATGATGTTTTCTCTGAACGAATAACCGCCGAACTGAAAAAAAAA
>Ga0006574J49614_1003166_pt1 | contig 15980 bp, 10 predicted proteins | sample HigsolmetaAR204R_FD_49614 | JGI IMG/M metagenome (IMG submission 49614) | reverse complement strand
TCGACGCATTTCTGCGAACATCCGGTCACGAACTACGATGACGCGCAGCGTGCGGACGGCGAACTTTTCGCCGCCTTCTTCCACGAGATGCTGGACCGCGGCATCCTGCTCGCGCCATCCAAATACGAGGCGTGGTTCGTGACGACGGCTCACACGGACGAAGACATCGCTTTGACGATCAGCGCCGCGGAGGAAGCGTTCCGTTCGATCGCTTCGCGGCCGCGCGCAAGCCAAAGAACCTGAGACTTCCCCACGCGTCTCAGGTTCTTTTTTGTTAACCCTGTTGACAATTCAACATGTTACAGACAACGGGTTGCTGTTCAACGGACATGTTGCAGCAGTTCATCATGAATATGCCCGTTCGTCGCCACCACATCCCGCACCATCAGGTTGTACGGATTGCCCGCCGTATCGGTCACCCGGCCGCCCGCTTCCTCCACGAGCAGCACGCCTGCCGCCATATCCCACGCGTTCAGATTCGGTTCCCAGAACCCGCTCAATCTTCCCGCGGCGACGTAGGCGAGATGCAAAGCCGCCGATCCCGAAGTTCGAAGATTGCGAATCTTCGGCACGATTTTCGACAACGTTGCCAAATGATCGGCCTCTCTGTATTGCGGCGGGAATCCGCTGGCGAGCAGGCTGTCCTTCAAAAAGCGCTCATCCGACACCTTGAGCTGTTTTCCTTTCAGATATGCCCCCCTGCCTCTCTCGGCAACGAACAGTTCGTCACGCAACGGATCATAAACGACTCCCGCGACGACCTCTCCCCAATGCGCGAGCGCGATCGAAACGCAGAAAAACGGAAACCCGTGCACGAAATTCGTCGTGCCGTCGATCGGATCGATGATCCACAGAAATTCCGCGTCCTTCATTTTCTCCGTCGCGCGGATCGACGCTTCCGGTCCCGGCTCGACGCTCTCTTCGCCGAGAATTTTATGATCGGGATAGTAGGTTTTCAGCAATTTCGTGATCAGCATTTCGGCGCCTTTATCCACCTCGGTCACGAGATCGTGCGAGGTTGTCTTGGACTGCAGATTTTCATAGGCGCCAAGCTTCGTCTTGATCCATTCCCCCGCCTTGGCCGCCGTATTCACGGCAACCGCCACGGGACTTTTTCCGCCCAATGTCGTCAAATCCTTTTTTTCCACAACCATCTATCTCCACTCCCTTGCACAGACAATGATCGCATCATCAAAAATATGATACCGTTCAAGCCCCCTAAGCCATTAAACTTTCCACGATCAATCGAAGGGCGAGCCACAGCAGCACGATGCGCAGTATCCAGAGCAGCACCTTGCTGCTGAGCCGCTGGGCGACGCGGGCGCCGAGCCAGCCTCCGAGCAGCGCGCCAGGTATGAGAAACGCCGCGCTCAACCAATCGATCTCGCCCAGATAAATGTGCGTTGCGCTGCCGATAATCGACGACCACAGGATGACGAACATCGAAGTCGCGGAAGCGATATGGGGAGGAAAACGATACAGCAGCACCATCGCCGGAACGAACAGCGAACCGCCGCCGATGCCGAACAATCCCGATACGAGCCCGACGGCGAAACCGACCAACGCCGCGCTCCACAGATTGTATCCGTACGTCCACTGGCACCCGTCCCTTTCCGTATAAGTGCGTTTGATCGGCCAATCGACCTTGAGCGGGCGCAATTTATCTCTCACCAGCATCAGAACCGCCATCGATAACATGAACAGACCGAATCCGAGCTGGAACGTCGGCCCTTCAAAGGCGCTCGTCAGCGACGCGCCGAGAATCGAGGAAGGCGCGCTGATCAGCGTGAACAGCCACCCGCTCCGGTAATCGATCTTCTTCTGCCGCATATAGGTGATCGTCGAAGAAAGGCCCGTAAATATTAACATCGTTAATGATGTGCCGACGGCAACCGACGCGGGCATTTCGGCACCGAGCAACGGCTCCGACAGCAGCAGAAGCGCCGGAACGACCAGGAACCCTCCCCCCAGTCCGATCAAGCTTCCCACTATCGCCGCCGCCAGGCCGATGAAAAATAACGCGGTGTATCCGATCATGAAGACCCCTTCTTACGTACAAACTTAGCATCGTCCACGCCGGGATGTCCCAACGCCGGTCATGCTGCGCGCGCACCGCTCTCCGTCTCCGTCAGTCAAAATGTGTATATCGGAAGTTGAACCGTCGCACGCCCAGCATGACGTCGCACATCAAAACGCATGTCGTGCTCATCGATGAACCCATCGAATCCCATAGCTATATTATCATACTTCAGCGCTGATGACATATGCTTGCGGCCGGCCAGAAAAGCGGCAATACCGAGATATGCCTTCAATACACAAAAAAACATCCCATCAGGGGATGGGATTTCCACTAAGGATGGCGTTCGGCATTTTACATCGTCCTATAATGCAGTCATTCGGACGCGGGCATCATGCGGGCGCTGGCTTCAACCGGATCAAACCGCATGACGACCATAACCGTCAACTTTTTATCCGAATGCTTGCCTGGTCCACCACCTCGACGTCATCCACCTTGCGCAAATCGTCCATCAGCCTAAACAGCGCCTCGTCCTTCCGCTTCGCTTCGATCATCACGTCGAGGGCGGGCGTCACCGCCGCCACCTCGCGCAAAAAAGGCAATATGTGCTCCAGTTCCACGTAATCGGCGTGCGCCCGAACGTCTTTCTCGTTCTTCGGACTGGACACGTGAATTTTCGGCGGCAATTCCACCGGAACGAGATCCGACTTCCGCCAGGTGGCGGCGATGCGCGGCCAAAGTTCCGCCGCCGATTCGCCGTTATTGTTCACGATATGATGATGCAGATCGAGCACCATCGGCACGCCGAGCGCTTCGCATACGGCCAGCGTCTCGAGCGCGGTGTACGTTTTGTCGTCGTTCTCCAGCGTAATCCGGCTTCTGATCCGTTCGTCCATCGCCCGGAACTGTCGGAGAAACCGCTCCAGCGTCCGCTCGCGGTCGCCGTACGTGCCGCCGATATGAATGTTCAGCCGCGCTCTCTCATCAAGCCCCATCGCCTCCAACATGCGGACATGGTGATCGAGCGTCTGAAGCGAACTGCGCAACACCTCCCCGCGCGGCGTGCCGATGACGGTGAAATGATCCGGGTGAAAGCCGACCCTCATTCCATGTTTTTTCACAAACACGCCCAACTCCGCAAACGGCTCAGCCAGCACGGGAAACGGGTCCCAGCCGCTCAACATCTCATGTCCCAGAAGCGGAATGAGCTTCGAAGAAAACCGGAACACTCGGATGTCATGCGCGGCATTATGGCGGAGCAGCCGCAAGCAATTGCGGATGTTTTCCTCCGCCAGCCGCTCCAGCTTTCGGACGGCCGCTTCGCGATCGTCCAGCTTCCTGAAATGCGTTGCCGTCATCGTCCGCGACGGGGAAGCATTCTCCACGATAACCGACATCGCCACATAACCGAATCGGACCAACATCCTTCATCATCCCGCTACGTATGAGCCCCCGCTCATCCGCTTCTCATACCGTCGTAGTCCATCTTGCCGCATCGAAGCACATTCCTCCCGTCCGTTCATCATGCCAAATGTCCATCTTTCGACCTGCGGATATTGATCCGCCGAAGTCTATCTGTCGAATTTCCATCTTACCGGCTTGCCGTCTTCCCCTCGATCTCCGCTTCTTAAACCGTCATAGGAATCGTCTTCCCCATAGTATGAGGAACCGTATGACCGGATATGCGCGTCCGGAGCGGCGGAACTGCCGGCGCATCGAAAGGGCATACCGTTCACCCGAATCCCGGCATGAAAAAAGTCACCCCTCCTCAAGGGTGACCCTGCTTTCATCATGATGAACCCGGCGCCGATCGGCCTGTGACGGACCGTCATATCCATTCACACGTCACCTGACATTCGCATATCACATGCACGCGCGATTGTTTATCCGACCGTTAATTTTCGGAGAAATACATCTCCGCACCGAGTTTGGTGAGCACATCCGATTCCTCCGGGCTGAGCTTGCGCACAAGATCCATCTCGACCTTCGTAACCTCTTCGCCCTGGAAGTTGATCTCCGCGATCGAAGCGGTGATCTTGACGATCGCCACCGCTTCATTGTTCGGCGTGTAAGCAATCGCTTTCTGTCCGGTCGGATATATGCGGAAGCCGCTCTTGATCATCGCTGTCTTGCCGTATTCCAGCAGGTCGTCCAGTTCTTTCGCAGACTTGAACTTGCACACTGAGTTGAATTCAGATTGAAACCCCATCTCGATATCCTCCTTCAGACAGCTTGGAATCTTAATCCCAGTTTACCATGTCCGCGCGGCATCCGCCATGCCGAACCCGTCCGCGCTCCCGTCTCCCGGCCGTCTGCACGATCGTCCTCACAGCCGTTTTACACGATGATCTTACGGGCGAGCTTCGGTCTTCCCGCTACAGTTCGAAGCCGAACTCCAACTTCTGGCGCTGTTCGTAGCGTTCGATCGCCAGGCGGATCAGATCGTCCAGCAGCTCCCGGTACGGCTTGCCGCTCTCCTTCCACAGCAGCGGATACATGCTGTACGGCGTAAATCCGGGCATCGTGTTCACTTCGTTGAGGAGAATCGCGCCGTCCGACCGGCGCAGGAAGAAGTCAACGCGGCACAGACCCGATCCGTCGATCGCGCGAAACGCCTGCAGCGCCATCTGCCGCACCTGTTCGCTTTGCTCGGGAGTGATTTCCGCCGGAATGATCATCGTCGATTTGCCGTCAATATACTTGGCTTTATAATCATAGAACTCATTGGAATACACGATCTCGCCCGGCACGCTGGCGATCGGTTCGTCGTTGCCCAGCACGCTCACCTCGATCTCGCGGGCGTCGACGAATTCTTCCACGATGACTTTCCGGTCGTAACGGAACGCGTGCTTGACCGCTTCGAGCAGTTCCTCGCGGTTTTTCGCCTTCGAGATGCCGACGGACGAACCGAGATTGGCCGGCTTGACGAAGCACGGATATCCGAGCGCCGTCTCGATCTCGAGAATATAGAACATCTGGCGCTTCTCCCACTCCGTCCGCGTAAAACTGCGATAGATGCATTGCGGAAGGCCTTCCTGCGCGAACAGTTTCTTCATGATGACCTTATCCATGCCGACGGCCGAAGCAAGCACTCCCGCACCCACATACGGGATGCCCGCCATCTCAAACAATCCCTGGATCGTTCCGTCTTCTCCGAACGTCCCGTGCAGCAGCGGGAAAATGACATCCAGCCCCTCGATCGGCGCGGTTGATGCGCGGGCTTCCACAGGCTTCGGCGCACCGGCCTGACGGAGCATATTCCCCACCGCCGCCTCCCGGCTCGCCGTCGTCCGATCTTCAAGCAGAAGCTGCTGCTGGGATTTCGGGGGCCCCAACATGAGCCCGCCTGTCCTCCATTCGCCCGTCTTCGTGATATAGAATGGAACAATTTCGTATTTATCATAGTCAAAATGTGACAGCACTGAAAACGCCGTCGCCAGCGACACCTGATGCTCTCCCGACCGGCCTCCGTACACGATGCCGACACGCAGCTTTCCTGACATGATATACCCTCCGCTGTACGATATAATGATGAATCAATAACGGACTAAAAAAAAATCGGCAATATGAAAAAAACGATACCGTGTCTGTTCGGTCCAAGCCGGAGAATCACGGTAACTCCACAGTCTGGCACGGCTGTTCGCCGTATGTGCGTTGACGAGCGGTTCGCCCGCGGCGTCGAATCCGGTGACGATCGTGCTGTGCTGGTATCTCCCGTCACCGTCCCAGTCGTAAATGATCACATCTCCCAGATCGAGCTCATACGGCGACTGGACGAGTTCCGCCCGAAGTCCGCTGCGGCTCGTCATCAAGTAATGGTGCAGCGCATGAGACACCGACCAACTGTAGCTCCACCATTCACGACCGGCTTTTCGCCCCTGATACCACCAGCCCGTCTCCCTCCTACCAGTATAGTTCATCGGAGCGCCGCCTGCCAAGAGACATTGCGAGACGTAGTTCGTGCAGTCCACTTCGAACGAAAGGAAATCCGGATTATGCGAATTCCAATATTGATCCGCGTACTGTTTGGCGCGGAGCCTGTTGTATGGCTGTTTGCGCGAGTCCGCAGGCGCCGGTCCCGAGTGCCAGCCGTATAGCAGATGCGTATTCAGAAGCGGTCTCGAGCCCGCGGCCGCATCCGTTTGTTGCCCGCCTGACGCATGGGTTCCGACGTACGCCGCTTCGGCAGGGCGTTCCTGTGCGAACGGCTCCACGCGGACGATGCGCCACCCGTTCGGGCCGCGCCGCATCGTGATCGTTTCCAGCGTCACCTTCTCTTCATCATGTCGTTCTCCGGCCTGTATGTACGTCAGTTTCATCCCCAATTGCAGCACCGCGGTCACCGCATCGTCCGTCACATCGGCGCGGACGATTTTCGCATGCGTCTCACAGCGCTGCGGGCGGATCGCTCTTCTTTTCCTGTCGCGATGGTACCTTCGAATCGTCCTGTTCCGGTACTCCATGTACGAGGTGTCGTCCACCAACCGCTTCAACGCGTCGGAGTCGGCACGGATCAATGGTTCGTGATAGCCTTCGGCGTATTCGTATAAAATCGATTTCCACTCATCCTTCATCCATCATCCCTCCTTTTGCGGGATCTGTCCCCACACCGGAGCCGACGATCCAGCGGACACATATCGCACCCATCTGATATATATGAGATCTGTCATTGAAAAATGATCACAAATGACTTTACGCAACTTATAGGAAACGATATACTTATTTAATGGGGAATCCAGAACGTGAAATATCGTTTCACCTGATGAAACGCCCCGGAGCAATGGTTCTTACCTTGCTGCGCATAATGTGAATACACATAAATGGGAGGCATGACAGATGGCTTATAGAGACGAATTCTCGGTTCGTTCGACGCTGGAAGTCGGCGGCAAGCGGTATGCTTACTACTCGCTGCCCAAGTTTGCGAACGAACATCCGGAAGTAGCCCGGCTGCCGTTCTCCATCAAGGTTTTGCTGGAAGCCGCAATTCGTCAATTCGACGGCAGAGCGATCACGCGCGAACATGTGAAGCAGATCGCATCCTGGGCGGTTAGCCGTGACAACAACAAAGAAATTCCTTTCATCCCGGCACGCATCGTTCTTCAAGACTTCACAGGCGTTCCGGTCGTCGTCGACCTGGCGGCGATGCGCGCGACCATGAAACGTGCCGGCGGCGATCCGAAGCGCATCAACCCTCTCGTGCCCGTCGATCTTGTCATCGACCACTCGGTCATGGTCGACGCGTTCGGCACGAAGGAAGCGCTGGAATACAATATGAAGATCGAATTCGAACGCAACCAGGAACGTTACCGCTTCCTGCGCTGGGCGCAAACGGCGTTCGACAACTTCCGCGCCGTGCCGCCTGCAACGGGGATCGTTCACCAGGTGAACCTCGAATATTTGGCAAGCGTCGCCGCGACGAAAGTCGTCGACGGTGAAACGTATGTGTATCCCGACTCCCTCGTCGGCACGGACTCCCACACCACGATGATCAACGGTCTCGGCATCGTCGGTTGGGGCGTCGGCGGCATCGAAGCCGAAGCCGGCATGTTGGGACAACCTTTGTACTTCGTGGCGCCGGAAGTTATCGGCTTCAAGCTGACGGGCAAGCTGGCGGAAGGCGCTACCGCAACGGACCTGGCGCTGACCGTGACGGAAATGCTCCGCAAGAAAGGCGTCGTCGGCAAATTCGTCGAATTCTACGGTTCCGGTTTGAGCAACATCAGCCTCGCGGACCGCGCGACGGTCGCCAACATGTCGCCGGAATACGGCGCAACGATGGGCTTCTTCCCTGTCGATGAAGAAACGCTCAACTACCTGCGCGAAACAGGACGCTCGGAAGAACAGATCGAGCTCGTCCGCGCGTACTACCAGGCGCAAGGATTGTTCCGTACGGACGACACGCCGGACCCGGTATTCACCGACACGATCGAACTGGATCTGTCGACGATCGTGCCTTCGCTCGCAGGACCGAAGCGTCCGCAAGACCGGATCGAACTGACCAGAATGAAAGAAGCCTATAACGAAATCATCCGCAAACCGATCGATCAAGGCGGTTACGGCGTATCCGAAGAGAAACTGCAGGAATTCGTTGAAGTGAAACATCCGAACGGCGAAACGTCGAAGATCGGCGCGGGTTCGGTCGTCATCGCGGCGATCACGAGCTGCACGAACACCTCGAACCCGAGCGTCATGGTCGGTGCGGGACTTCTGGCGAAAAAGGCGGTCGAAAAAGGTCTCAAGAAACCGCCGTACGTGAAATCGAGCTTGACGCCGGGCTCCCTCGTCGTAACCGAATATTTGAAGAAAGCGAACCTGATCGAGCCGCTGGAGGCGCTCGGCTTCCACGTGGCGGGCTACGGATGCGCGACCTGTATCGGCAACTCCGGTCCGCTGCCGGATGAAGTCAGCCAGGCGATCGCCGATCACGACCTGACCGTGGCTTCCGTGCTGTCCGGCAACCGCAACTTCGAAGGCCGCGTGCACGCTCAGGTGAAGATGAACTTCCTCGCCTCGCCGCCTCTGGTCGTTGCCTATGCTCTGGCCGGAACGGTGAACATCGATCTGACGAAGGACCCGATCGGCTACGATCAGAACAATCAGCCGGTCTATCTGAAGGACATCTGGCCTTCCAGCGAAGAAATTCGCGAAACGATGGCCAATGCGATCTCGGCAGAGATGTACAAAGAGAAATATCGCGACGTATTCCGCGCCAACCAGCGCTGGAACGAAATCGACGTGCCGGAAGGCGAACTGTACGAATGGGACCCGAACTCCACGTACATTCAGGAACCGCCGTTCTTCACGGGACTCAGCGCTCAGCCGGATGACATCAAGCCGATCTTCGGCGCGAAGACGCTGGCGCTGCTCGGCGATTCGGTGACGACGGACCACATCTCGCCGGCCGGCAACATCAAGGTCGACAGCCCTGCGGGCAAATACCTGATCGAGCACGGCGTCGATCGCAAAGACTTCAACTCCTACGGTTCGCGTCGCGGCAACCATGAGGTGATGATGCGCGGCACGTTCGCCAACATCCGCATCCGCAACCACATGGCTCCGGGAACCGAAGGCGGCGTCACAACCTACCTGCCGACCGGAGAAATCATGCCGATCTACGACGCTTCGATGAAATATCAGGCTGACGGCGTGCCGCTCGTTGTCATCGCCGGCAAAGAATACGGTACGGGAAGCTCCCGCGACTGGGCTGCCAAGGGTACGTATCTGCTCGGCGTGAAGGCCGTTATCGCGGAAAGCTTCGAGCGCATCCACCGCAGCAACCTCGTCGGCATGGGCGTTCTGCCGCTGCAGTTCGTCGACGGCGCAAGCTGGAAATCGCTCGGCATCACGGGCCGCGAAACCTTCGATATTCCGGAACTGAATAACGACATTCAGCCCGGACAACGCCTGACCGTCAAAGCAACGCGCGAAGACGGAAGCACCTTCGAATTCCCGGTCATCTGCCGCCTCGACAGCATGGTCGAAATCGACTACTATCGCAACAACGGCATTCTGCAAACGGTTCTCCGTCAAATCATGAATTGATGCCGCACCACATGAAAGCCTCCTCGAGCCGCTCGGTTCAAGGAGGCTTTCGATTTTCGCGCAAAGCCCATGATCCACCCTGCCGGGCCGTTCCGGCTTTGCCCTTGCCTGCAATCGATCAGAAGAAACGCGTGAAACGACGCCGTATCGGTTACAGCTTCCGCTTCAGCTCCTCCGTCACCCTGTTTCGCTCCTGAATGTATTCCACGACGGATTCCCGCACTTTGTCTTCAAACCATGGATGGAATACTCCCGTTCATTCGATTCCGCATTCATTACAAATTCCATTCCCCTCAGAAAAGCGCCATGTTCCAGAATCTGATCGAACGAACCGACGGAGCGGTTGTCCATGAAGGAAACGAAAACCGGGCATAAAGAGGCGCCGCCGTTTCCAGTTCCTCGACAAGCGAATCGGCGTCCCCGCGAAGACTCAGCAGCCCTTTTGCATGTTTGCAAACTGGACATGCCTGGACGACAAATCGTGAATAAAAAGAAGAACCTTCCCGAATCAGGAAAGGTTCTTCCGCAACATCCGAACCGGCAGACGATTTGCCGAATTTCCAGGATTACAGCATTTCAAGCGTTACGCGCAGCCGATACACGCGGTTCGCGGGAAGCGTATATTCCGGATGCGGCCGCGCCCCCCAGCTGTCGTCGCCTCCGACCCCCATCTGGTGAGCGTTGATCCGCACGACCGATTTGTCGCTGACCGGCAACTTGTACACATGGTCATGGCTCTCAAGCTCTTCCCATGTATAAGGCAAGACGTTCCATTCAAACTTCGGTCTGCCCTTGATCAGGAAGCCGTTGCCCGCGGCATCGGTGATCCTGGCTTCCCGAACCTCCGTCTTGTTGCCGCATTCCTGAGGGCGCAAATACGGCACGAACTGATCCCGCACCTTGCCGGCGTACAGACCGAGCTTCGCTCCCAGCTGACGATCCCAGTAAGATTCGTGCGGTCCCTTGCCGTACCAGGTCAGATGGTCATATGTTCCGCCCATCTTGAACATGATGCCGACTTCCGGCAGATCGGGCAGATCGGATGACGGATTCAGAGCGAAGTCGATATCGATGCGTCCGGCCGCATCGATCTCATACGAAAGTTCGCACAGCGAATGATTCGCGTCCGGCAAACGGAAGATCGTGGTAACGCGCACCCGTCCGGGCAGTTCTTCCACCCGCATCCGTATCAGTTCGCGCCGGAGACTGGCTTCGCGCCAAACCGCGCTTCGTTCGTGCAGCCTGAAGCCGCGGTCGTTGTCCGTAATCGCCCGCCAGAAGTTCGGAACGACCGGCGATGCGAGCAACTGCTTGCCGTCCTTCACGCAAGAAGCCAGTTCACCCGTCCGCTTGTCGAACGAGACCGCCCATTTCCCGCCCGGGTTCGTCCCGTTCCCGCCCGAAATGATCCACTCGTCATCCGTCTCGCGAAGCTGCGGGGCGCCGACGGCCGTCTTGTGCGTCGTATCCTGTTCCGTCAGGAAGCGCGCCGCGCCCGTCCCCTCAGCCGCTCCATCGGCAGCTCCACCTGCCGTCCCGGCACCGCCCGTCGGTAAGATGAACTGCTCGAACGCGACCTCATGTCCCGCTTCCGCCCACGCTTTGCCCTCCTTCAGGACGAAGCTCAACGTAAGCACATATTCGGAGTCCGAAGCGCCTTCCGGAATGGCGTACGGAATGCGGACCACCGCCGTTTCGCCGGGTGCCGCCTGCACCTCCGTTTCGCCGGATTGCACGGGCTTGCCGTTCTCCAGCAGCTCCCATTTGAGCACATAGCCGCTCAGATCGGTGAACAGGTTCGCATTCGTGACGACGAACGTCTGTTTCTCCCAGTCCTCCGGTTTAAACTTCATATTTTGATAGCAGCGTTTCACCTCATACAGCTTCGGCGTCACCGTGCGGTCGGCAAAAATGAGACCATTGCCGCAGAAATTGCCGTCGTTCGGTTTATCGCCGAAATCGCCGCCGTAAGCGAGATATTCCGTTCCGTCTTCGGTTTTCGTGAGAATCGCCTGGTCGATCCAATCCCAGATGAATCCGCCCTGCAGGATCGGATAACGATCAAACAGTTCCCAATATTTATGAAGGCCGCCGCACGAGTTGCCCATCGCGTGGCTGTATTCGCACAGGATAATCGGCTTCTTCTTATTCCACATCGCAAACTGCTCGAGGTTCCCCGGTCTTGTATACATCTGGCTCTCCACGTCGGAAGCGGCCTCGCTCTCCCGGTAGTGAAAAATGCCTTCATAATGGACGAGGCGGGTCGGATCCTGACTGTGGAAGTAGTCATGCAGCTTCAGGAAATTGTCGCCTCCGAACGATTCGTTGCCGAGCGACCACAGCAAAATCGACGGGTGATTTTTATCCCGCTCATACATCGACCGGGCACGGTCCAGCACATTCGCCGTCCACTCCGGTCGCGAGCCCGGCACCGTATCCTCGAGCGTTTTTTGGCCGTACCGCCAGAGCCCGTGCGTCTCCAGGTTCATCTCATCGATCACATAGAGGCCGTACTCATCGCAAAGGTCGTACCAGGCGGGATGATTCGGGTAGTGGGAAGTCCGCACGGCATTGATATTGTGCGCTTTCATGATGCGGATGTCCGTGAGCATGTCTTCCAGACGAACCGATCTGCCTCTCCGCATGTTGAACTCATGCCGGTTCACCCCTTTGAAGACGATCCGCTTGCCGTTCAGCTTCAGAAGGCCGTCTTTGATCTCGAACTTGCGGAAGCCGACGCGTTCGCTGATCGCTTCAAGAAGTTCGCCGCCCTCCCCGCGCAACGTGACGACGCACGTGTACAGATTCGGATCTTCCGCGCTCCACTTGCGGGGATCGGTCACATTCATCATCAGCGTGATCTCCTGATAATCCGAACCGTCCAGCGCGACGACGGCCTGCGCCCTCACGCCCGGCACGACCCGCCGTTCCGCATCATAGAGCGCCGCCTCCACGGTCACTTCACGCGAAGCGACGGCCGGATAATTCAGCACCTTCGCCCGCACCGTCATCACGGCGTCCCGGTACTGTTCATCGAGATCCGTCAAAATCTTCACGTCATAAATATGTACGGGCGTGCGCGAATAAAGGAACACATCGCGGAAAATCCCCGACAAGCGCCAGAAATCCTGATCCTCCAGCCAGCTCGCGTCACACCAGCGGTACACCTCCACGGCGAGCCTGTTCTCCCCTTTGCGCAGATACGGGGTGAGGTCAAATTCGGCGGGCGTGAACGTATCTTCACTGTAGCCGACGAATTCGCCGTTCAGCCAGACGTAAAACGCGGACTCCACACCCTGAAAACTGATGAATACCGGATCATCCCCCCAGGACTCCGGAACGGTGAAAGTCCGCACGTAAGAACCGACGGGATTGTAGTTCGTCGGCGCGAACGGCGGCTTGATATCGTCCTTCAGCACCCACGGATAGACGATATTCGTATATTGCGGGTAATCATACCCTTGCAGCTGCCAATGGCCGGGCACCTCGATCTCATCCCAACCGTTCACGTCAAAATCATCCAGATAAAATTCACGCGGCCGGCTGTCCGGATTCGGGGAAAATGAGAAGCGCCACTTTCCGTTCAGGCTCATCACGCGGCGGGATTGCCAACGCTTGCCCTCCAAAGCCTCTTCCACCGTGTCGTACGGGGTGAAAGATGCATGCGCTTCCATCCGATTTAATTGGAAAATGTCCGGGTTGTTGTTCCATTCGGGATAGCCGTTCTCCGGCGGCCGGTACATCCATTTCGTTCGCATCGTTCCATTCCTCTCCTGTCATTATATAGTTCCATGTCCCAAACCGTCTAAACGTTGAAGATCTTCTAGCCTTGCGCAACGCTCGCTGTTCTCTCATTATACTGGAATTCCCTCTTGCTGCCTAGCACTGTTCCGTCATCATTTTCAACTGAATGTCTCCAACCATTCGTTGCCTGTTACTCATTTGGGCAGACACGCACTCCCTTAATCGTCTTTCTACATAATCGACAACCGAAAAACGTCATCGCTGAAAAACAAAACTTCAAATTATAAATGAAAAGATTCGATAGTTCGAACAACTCACTCCATTTACTTGCCGACCCATCAGTGAAAAAAAGATGACACTCTTTTGCCCGCCAATCTTTTTAGGGTTTCAGGTGTGAACACATTTCCTCCCCGCCGGACATCCCAAGACAATACATTATCACTGTTCTCAGACTATCAATTTCCAGTGGGATCATCAACCTGATATTATATACACCATATTCATTATTATTGATGGATAGAAAAAGTTTTTCGTCATCATTTTATGATCTTTATATTCTTAACGTCCTTAATCGAGCTTCTGTGGATGTTCCCCCTTTGATGCGTTGTATTGTGCTTTGGTTCACTTGACAATGTATCGATTCACCGTTGTCCGGATCCCGGCACGTCCATGAATAAAAGGAGCGATCAACTGAGATCATAAGGCTGTGTGAAGAACCATCTCGCGGCACGCGTTTGAAAGATACTTTGCAAAGTCAGGAGCGGTGCGGCAACATGATTATCGAAGTAATTCCCTACATTATGACGAACGGCAACACGTGCCTAGATGACATCCGAGCCGGCGTACTATGAAAGCCTCCTCGAGCTGTTCTTCTCACTCAAGGAGGTTTTTATTATCTTGAAAATACATGACCCAGCCTTGCCCGTGCCGTTCCGCCTCGCGCTTACCTGCAATCAAAAGAACCGGATGAAACGGCGACCGTATCGGTTATAATCTTCCATGCCGATCACTGCTCCATCTTCATTTTCAATTGAATGTCTTCGACATATCGTTGCCGGGCGCCGATTAGGATAGGCATTTGCTTACGTAAATCTTCTTCCTTCAAATCGACAATGACATCTCGATGATAGTCATCGGAGAAAACCAATGAATCCAATGAACGCACCACAACATGCGATAGTTCGAACAACTGACCCCATTTGCTTGCCGGTCCATCGGCGAAGAAAGATGACACTCTTTTGCCTGCCAATACAGTGTTCGATCCGAACTCTTCCTGAAATGCGTCCGCATCGGCCCGCAAACTGATAACCCCGTTCCGGCTGTTTTCCGCCTGCACTTCGTAAGATAACAAATACCGAAATACTTTAAAGGCGTCTTCCTTATGTTCGGACCCTGCCGCTACGCCGATTCCCAGGATCTGACGGGCCGGATTCAGCCGCCGGTCGTCATCGAATACGGGAAAGCTCACGACGTCCCAGTCCATATCATATAAACGAGAATACGGCACATAATGCAATAAACCGGGTCTCAAGGATTTATTCCCATACAAAGGCCCTGCGGCCATCGCCATCTTTCCGAGAGAAAACTCTGTCAGCCGATAACCCCCAAGCTTAGCTCGATTGTATTCAAAATCGTTCATGATCAGCATAATGCGTATGAATTCCTGCCACCCGGTCGAGTTAAAATCGAACGATTGCCTTTCCGGGTCGTATAAATCCGGAGCCGACTGGGTCAGCATCGAGTCGAAAGCCGTAACGGTAATCGGGATTTCCTCTCCCCTCCTGATCTCCATCGCCAGATCCATCACCTCGCTCCATGTCATGCCGTCCGAGGGGTAAGGAACTTGTCTTTCATCGAAAATCTCTTTATTGTAGTACAGCCCTTCCGCAATGCGCCCAAAGGGAAGTACATACAACAACGCATCGGATGCTGCAGCGCGAAGTTCTGCCACGGTGTCGTAATCCATTTCCAGTCCGTACGCATCCGGAATCGGAGCCAGATAATTTGATTCGATCAGAAAAGGCAAGTATCGGGTATCGAAGACAATCAAATCAGGACTGGGGTCGTTTTTCATCATCTCGGACAAATTCGGCAAACTATATTCAGACGTGAACGCGGGCGGAAAGAAAGTTTTGAATTCGAATTTCGTCTTGGGATACCGCTTTTCCAAAGCGTCAGCCGCCAATAACTTATATGGATAATCTTCCTCCCACCAAATCACGAGATGTTCAGAGTTTAATTTTTCGTCAGGATTTTCAAGGTCTGTCGGATCTAGCTGCTGCCCGTCGCTGCTCATATCGCATGCGGTTACGTAGAGCAGGAAGTTCATTAGGGTCAATAGAAAGACCCGAAGCTTGCAGAATGAAAACGATGCGGACTTCCGATTTTTTTGCGTTTCGAGCATCGAATGCTTTTCCTCCCCATAAAACTTCATAAGTCAATACATCATCAGACTATATACAACCTCAGACTATCAATTTCCATCTAAAACATCAACCTGTCAATCCATTCATCTTTACCCATTCGAACACGAATTTGATAATCGGCATTTTTAACTCGATGCTGTCGGACCAACAAACCACATGAAATATGTTCATGACATGATTTCAAGAGACAAATTTCCCAAAAAGACAAAAAGAGACCCACACCTGCGAAAGGTGTGGGCCTCTCTCTTTGG
>Ga0006574J49614_1000224_pt1 | contig 16475 bp, 17 predicted proteins | sample HigsolmetaAR204R_FD_49614 | JGI IMG/M metagenome (IMG submission 49614) | reverse complement strand
CCGATGTTCGTCATTCATGTGCATGCAACTAGCAGAGCTTCTTTAGTCCACAGACATTGGCAATGTGTTTCACTTTGTGCCAGCAACTACGCCAGTTCCGCCGCTGGTGCTTTTTCGCGTACCAGCGCGTCAACCGCATAAGAATATACCAGTCCAGCTTCGCCATCTTGCGGTGGCTGTATGCCGTCATGTAGTAATTCTTCCATCCTTGAATCTTCGGATTTAACCAGTCCACGTGTTCTTGAATCGACTTGTGCCGCATGGTCGCCGTTCCAAGCCGTTCTCTCACCACTTCCCGAATGTGCTTCTCCGCTTTCGCGCTCAGCCATTGCTGCGTGGTGTAATACGCCTGGTTCCGCGACGTCGCCGCTTTCGCCTTCCGGTGATGCAGTCCAAGAAAGTCAAACCCTTCCTCTCCTGTCCACATCCCCACGATCCGCGTTTTCGTCGGGTGCAAGGTCAGTTCCAGACGTTCCATAATTGCCCTAACCAACTGGTAGGCGTGCCGGGCGTCTTTCTTCGTCTTGCACACGATGACAAAATCATCCGCGTACCGGGTGAGTACCCCGACTTCCTTCCCGTGCTTTTCCCACAATCGGTCGAAGTAGTTTAGGTAAATGTTCGCCAATATCGGCGAGATCACTCCTCCCTGCGGTGTGCCGAGGTCCGAACGTTTGACGTTCCCTTCCTCCATCACGCCTGCCCCGAGCCATTGCCGGATCAGCTTTAGGACCTTTCGGTCACTGATGCGCATTTCTACCAGCTTCATCAGTTTCTCTTGGTTGATGTTGTCGAAGTATCCTTGGATGTCGACGTCGACTACCCAGTTCCCTTTCCGGTTGCAGGCTTTGCGTATGCGTTCCAGCGCCTGCTTCGCTCCACGCTTGGGGCGAAAGCCGAAGGAACAGTCCTGGAAATCCGCTTCAAAGATTGGTTCCAGCACGAGTTTGGTTGCCATCTGAATGACACGGTCCCGTATCGTCGGTATGCCAAGCGGCCGTTTCCTCCCGTCCGCCTTGGGGATGTACTGGCGGCGTACCGGTTGCGGACGATATCGACCCTCCCGGAGAAGGCGTTGGCATTCTTTCACAAAGGCGATTTCGCCCTGATTTTCGATATCCGCGATGGTTTCTCCGTCGACTCCTGCCGCTCCACGGTTCGCCTTGACTGCTCGCCATGCCTCCCATAACATATCCGTTCGATAGATCTTGTCATACAGTGCGTGGAATCGTCGCGTCTTGCTCGTCTTGGCAGCATGACCTAGCTTTTCTTGGAGTTGTTGAACTTTTTCCTTCGGTGTCGTTAGCCGTCTGGCATTCACTCACTCGTACCTCCTCGAAAAGCATGAACAAAGCAGGGGTCCTTCCCTCCCGCAGGTTGTGTTGTCCTGCGTTCCTCGGTACTATAACCCCCTCGGACTCCCTTCCTGCAGGCCGCTCACTTCACCTTTTGGGCTTATAGAGTGCCTCTTTACGGAATTGTTCCGTGCAGGGGAGGGTCTCCCCAGTTCACGGTATCTTCTTTCATGTCGTGCCGCTCCCTCTACGCCGGAGGATTCTTCGCTGCCGCTCCAAGTTCCCAGCAGCTTCCGTGGCCTTCGCCCATGTACGCGGGGCTCGGCTTCCTCTTTTCCCTCTTGCGAGGCCTTTTTGACGACGCGGCAGGATTCACTTGATGTTACGGCCTGACATGTTGCTCGCCCTGTCTCTGACAGGTACTTTCGTCGATACGCTTCTACGCACGGATTTCGCCGTACGCAGGCATCCTAGCTACACGGGGGCTTGGCCCCTCCCGTGGCCGGACTTTCACCGGCTAGAAGATACGTGCTTTCTGGGCACGCCATATCAGAAAAGCCGGCCCTTCCGGGCCGGCCGCAATCCTGGATGAACGAAACCATCAACCTTGTTCAATGAGTCCGTATTTGCCGTCATGGCGGCGGTAAACGACATTGACTTCCTTCGTGTCATCGTTGATGAAGACGAAGAAGTTGTGACCGAGCAGATTCATCTGCAGAATCGCTTCGTCCACATCCATCGGCTTCAGCGTGTGCCGCTTCGTGCGGACAACTTCGAAAGCGTCGTCTTCCTCGGCTTCGGCAACGGTGACCGCGCCGGCCGAATCTTCCGTGAACAACGCTTTCAATCCCCGGTCCTGGCGGAGTTTGCGGTTCACGCGGGTCTTGTGCTTGCGAATTTGGCGCTCGAGCTTGTCCACGACCAGATCGATCGCCGCGTACATGTCGTCATGCCGCTCTTCTGCCCGGAGCAGCACGCCCGGAAGCGGAATGGTCACTTCGACGACATGCTTGTTCTTGATGACGGAGAGCGTGACTTGTGCGTCTGAGGCAAGAGGCGCCTCGAAATACTTGTCCAGCCGGGACAGCTTTTTCTCGGCGTAATCCCTCAGTGCTTCCGTTACGGGCAATTGTCGGCCACGGATGTTGAACCTCATATCGCACTCCTCCTTATCTGACCTGATTTCATTGTAGCACATCGGCCCAGGCATTTACAAAAACTTGACACTCTTTTTCGTGAATAATTTTTGAATTTTTCGAATTTTTAGACCAGTAATATGGCGCTTATCGGGATTCGGGCGGATGGTTTCGGCCGGAATGGCTAAAAGGTCCGCCAAACAATGAAACCCCCGGATAAAACCGGGGGTACGGGGCCTTGGTCAACGTCTGACAGTTCGATTCACGTTTAGGACAGCTTAACGACGTTGGCTGCTTGTGGACCGCGTGCGCCTTGAACGATGTCGAACTCGACGGCTTGGCCTTCCTCGAGCGTCTTGAAACCTTCGGCCTGGATCGCGGAGAAGTGAACGAATACGTCGCCGCCTTCTTCCGTCTCGATGAACCCATAGCCTTTTTCCGCGTTAAACCACTTTACTCTTCCTTGCATCAAACATACATTCCCTTCGTGTTCATATGGCTGTGAGGCGACACGGTTTTATCATGGCCCACAACTTGACTATACACTCCGGGCAAAACAAAGTCAAACATTTTTTGAAAGCGAATTCATTCCGGGCTTTTCCGCCGCTTCCTGTCATTGACGAACAAAACGTTCCCAAACGTCTCGAACGGCGTCAATGACATCCTGCACATCCCGATCGGTCATACGCGGAAAGATGGGCAGAGACATGGATGACGCGTAATATGTTTCTGCGTTCGGGCAGACAGTGCCGCCGTAGCCGATCGACCGGTAATAAGGCTGTCGATAAACGGGAATATAATGAACATTCACGCCGATGTTCCGTTCCCGCAGCGCCTCGAACAGGGCCCGCCGGTCGGCGCGGAACTTCGCCGGCTCCCAGCGAAGAATATACAGATGCCAGCTCGACTCCGCCGACGGATGCTGCCAAGGTGTGGCCAACCCGTCCATCTCCGCAAATGCGGCGTCGTACGCGGCCGCGATCTCCCGCCGGCGCGCGACAAACCGGTCCAGCTTGTCCATCTGCGAGCAGCCGAGCGCCGCCTGGATGTCAGTCATCCGGAAGTTGAATCCGAGCGCATGCATCTCGTAATACCAAGGACCGTCATTCGCTTGCAAATGCGCCGGATCCCGCGTCATGCCATGGTTGCGGAACAAAAGCAGCCGCTTGTAGTAGGCTTCTTGGTCGGTAACGATCATGCCGCCCTCGCCCGTTGTGATATGCTTGACGGGATGGAAGCTGAACATCGTCATGTCGCCGAGCGTGCCGACCTTGCGCCCGCCGAAGGACGCGCCGAGCGAATGGGCCGCGTCGTGGATGACGACAAGGCCCCGGTCGCGGGCGAGCATGAGTATCCGGTCCATCTCCGCAGGCTGCCCGGCGAGATCGACGGGGATGATCGCCTTCGTGCGCGGCGTGATCCGTTCGGCCGCGCAGTCCGGATCCAGATTGTAGGTGCGCGGGTCGATGTCCGCGAACACCGGCCGGCCGCCCATATACAGCACACAGTTGCTGCTCGCCAGGAACGTGATCGGCGTCGTGATCACTTCGTCGCCGGGGCCGATGCCGGCCGCGAAGCACGCGGCGTGAAGCGCGGCCGTCCCGTTGCAGAACGCCACAGCGTATTTCGCGCCGACATAATCGGCGACCCTCCGTTCGAACCGTTCGATCGCCGGCCCTTGCGTAATGAAGTCGCTCTCCAGTACGGCGCGGACCGCAGCCAGATCGTCCTCGTCCAGCCATTGCCTGCCGTAAGGCAGCAACGTATCGCGGATCGGACGTTCTCCGCCGCCCGTTGTCATCTTGCGCTCATCTCCCTTCGCGCGGATTAAGGGCTGCCGTCAGAGCAGATCCGTCGACCGGATCCATTCTTCCGTCCGGCGGATGCCTTCCTCGAGACCGATCTTCGGTTCCCAGCCGAGCAGCCGCTTCGCCTTGCCGTAGTTGCACAGCAGCTTCTGAATCTCACTCTGCGGATGGATATGCTCGACGTGCCGAATCCGGCTCTCATCGCCGACGATCAACTTCGCCAGATCGTTGATCGCGATGTCCCGGCCGAGCCCGGCGTTCACGATCTCGCCGTTCACGCGGTCCGAGTAACCCGCTTCGACGACGAATCGCGCACAATCTTCGACATAGAGCAGATCGCGCGTCTGCGTACCGTCGCCGTAGATCCGCAGCTCCTTGCCGTCCAACTTGTTCTTGATGAAGATCGCCACGACGCCGCCTTCACCGCCCGTTTTCTGATAAGGACCATACGTATTGAACGGACGGATGACGACCGTCGGCAGTCCGTATGCGTGATAGTAGGACAAGACCATGTTCTCCGCCGCGATCTTGCTGCCCGCGTAGGGCGAAGCCGGCTTGATCGGATGTTCTTCGGTGATGCCGGTCTCGTCCGTGCAGCGGTCGTACACCATGCAGGTGCTCATGAAGACGACCTTGACGTTGTGGCGCCGGCATTGCTCCAGCACGTAGAACGTGCCGATCGTGTCGTTGTTGAACGTCGTGCGCGGATCGTCAATGGAATCCTGGACATTGATCGACGCGCCAAGATGGTAGCACAAGTCGAACTTGTTGCCGACGAACAGGTCGGAGAGGATCGACTCGTTCAGGATCGACCCTTTGACGAACGCCTGCAAGCCGGGGTGGCCGCGGAATTCGGCGATGTTCGCCTCCCGTCCGTTGGACAGGTCGTCCAGCACCCAGACCCGGTGGCCGTCGCCGAGCAGCCGCTTGAGCACCCAGCGTCCGATGAAGCCGGCGCCGCCGGTGAGAAGGATGTTCATGGTGCGGGTCATCGCATGATTCGTAGGCATCGCAACCTCCTGCATAGACTGGTGGGGAATGCACGCCGGAACATCAGAACGCCCGAACGAGCGGCGGTTCGTGATGGCCCAGCTTCCCGTCCAAAAAGTGATCGACGATATCGTTGTCGAACAAATTATAAATCAGCCTCAAATGCTCGGGCTTCCAATCCTCGGCGAGGAACAGCTTGCCGCTCGATTTCTGCGGCACTTCCGCAATCTGCGCGCCTCCTGCAACGAGACGCAGAATCGTCACAAGATCTTCGGCAACCTGCTGCACCGCCCGGCACGCCGTATCGTGGATGCCGTCTCCCCGTTCCAGACGGGGTACGGAATGATGGATAATGCCGCCGCCGTCCAGCTTGGACGTCAACCGATGGATCGTCATGCCCGCCCAGTTCGGTTTCAGGAAATAAAACGGCCAGAACAGCGTAATGGCGCCCCGATACCACGGCGACAATCCGCCGTGCACGTTCCAGGCGATCGGCGGAAACACGTCAAGCATGTCGTTCGAAATTTTGTGCACGCCGTACGATACGACGAAATCCGGTTCCCGGGCGACAATCCACGCTTGCAGTCGGGCGCCGTTCAACTCCTCGGGGTTCACTTCGCAAACATCGAGTCCGTCAAATCGGAACTGTTCCGCCGGACCGAAAAAACGATGTTCGGCATGCTCCCGGTCGCGGAAGTGACGGACGAAGTTGGCTTCGTCCATCGGCTGCAGACCGGGCGGCGGCGAAGGAACGAACGCTTCCCGCCGTTCGATGACAAGTCCTTTGAGCAGCCCGCTCCGGTGCAGTTTATCCGCCAGATACAGGTGCCGGGAATGCGATCCGGTCATCAGAATTCCTCTCACGGTGCCGGCGAACCTCCTTGTTCGCGGAACGGGCCCTCCAGGACGCCCTTATCCTTCAGAATGGCGACGATCTCTTCCAGTTCCAGCAGACCGCATCCGCATTTGTCGGCGATGTCCGCCAGGCTGTAAGTGCCGTCCGAATAGTTCAATACGTGCAAAATCCGGTTCAGCCGCAAGCGGTTGTCCCGCAGATCGTTGCCGGACAAACCGGCCGTGCTGGGCGCGTTCATATCCGGGTATAATCCGTGCTTGTCCAGCTTGATCTCGCCGTACGGATACCGATTGCGATAGTAGCCATCGAGTTCCAGCGCCCGCAAAATCTTCTCCGTCTCGTCCAGACTGCGCACTAACGCTTCGATGGTCATGAATGATTTGTCATCCAGCGAATTATGATAGCCCTCGTAGGTGCCGTTCACGCTGCGGGCCAGCTGGCCGACGGGCAAGTTGAATCCCGGCGAACAATATTGCCGTTCGTCCGAACCGTACGCCGGCGTGAACGGCCGGATTTCGCCCGAAATTTCACCGGAGCGAAACAGCTTGGCAACCGTCTTGTCGATCGGAGCGTCGCCTCTGCGGCTCATTTTGTAACTTAATGGATGCGGTCCGCCCAGACAAGTCAGAACAAGGCCGGCGTATACCCGTTCGCGCAATGTATCGCCGAATCGGGACAAGTAGGCGATGCTGCCGATCGTCTCCGGCACGAAGACGAAGCGGTACGTGAATTCGCGCGACGGCCACGCTGCCAGCCGCCTGTACAGGAACGCCGCCACCAGCGGCCCGCTGAGCTCGTTGTTCGCCAGCGACGGATGGCAGACGTACGTACTGATCAGGATTTCACGCTCGCTCTTCCCCGGCAGAACGGCATGCGCGTAATTCAATTCGCCCGATACGAACTCGCTGTCGATGTAAGCATGATATTCGCCGGGTTCCAGCTTCTCGAGCACGGCATGCGGCAGGCAGAATCCCCATCGTTCCTTGTAATAAGAGGTCACGTAAGGAATCGCGCCGGGCAGATGCGGGATCGAATGCAGATGGGGCTTCAATTCCTGAAGCGGCAGCTTCCGGTCGATCGGCGCGCTGTAATTGACGACATGCAGATTATGGTCGGCGAAATCGACGATTTTGCGGCCGTCCGGCCCCGCCAGCCACGCCTCGCGGATGCGCCATTCGAGCGGAATCGTCCAGTCGAAGACTTGCGTTCCGCTCGGAACGCCGAATAGGTCGAGCGGAAGATATTCGCCCAAGATGGACAACGTCTCGCGCAGCCCCGGCCCTGTAATGCTTCGGCAGATCGGGAAGAGCCGGTCGAACAGCGCGTCCATCTCGGCGTATTCTCGCGTGTTCAAGCCGTGTTGTCCCCTCACTCGATCAGCAACTCCCACGTCACCGGCGTTCCTTTGGCCGCGTCCTTGCGGATCCGCTTGCCGAGCAACATCGGCATATACTTCGGATGCAAGCCGAAGCCCGGCCGGATCGCCCGCAGGTTCTCGCGCGTGAACACGTCCCCGGCTTTCATATCCCGTGCAATATACAGCGTGCGCCGATGTTTCATCGATGCCTGCTCGCTGTCGATGCAGCCGTACCGTACGGTGCCGATCGCCTGCCGGGCCCGCTCGGTCTCGACGACGAGCGCCTTCATCTCTTCCGGCTCCATCGAGAAGGCGGCGTCGACGCCGCCGTCGCTCCTGCGCAGCGTGAAATGTTTCTCGATCACCGTCGCGCCGAACGCAACCGCCGCAACCGCCGCACCGATGCCGAGCGTGTGGTCGGACAACCCGACTTCGCAGCCGAACAGTTCGCGCATATGCGGAATCGTCGCCAGGTTGGAGTCTTCCGGCGTCGCCGGATACGAGCTTGTGCACTTGAGCAGCACCAAATCTCGGCAGCCCGCCTCGCGCGCCGTACGGACCAATTCGTCCAGTTCAGCGGCCGTTGCCATGCCGGTCGAGACAATGAGCGGCTTGCCGGTCGAAGCCGCCTTGCGGATCAGCGGCAGATCGATGTTTTCAAATGAAGCGATTTTGTAGGCCGGCACGTCGAGACTTTCGAGAAAATCGACCGCCGACTCGTCGAACGGCGTGCTGAAGCCGATGATGCCCCGCTCCCTGCATCGGTCGAATATCGCCTGGTGCCACTCCCATGGCGTATAGGCCTGCAAATACAAATTGTAAAGCGAGTTGCCTTCCCAGTTGTTCGTCGGGTCGTCGATGAAGAACTCGCCTTCATGGATGTCCAGCGTCATCGTATCGGCCGTGTAGGTTTGAATTTTCAACGCATCGACGCCCGCGTCGGCCGCCGCATCCACGATGGCGAGCGCCCGCTCCAGCGATTGATTGTGGTTGCCCGACATTTCGGCGATAATAAAAGGCCGGTGATTGCGGCCGATCGGCCGCCCGCCGATAGTAAATTCGCCCATCTCGGAAGCTCCTTCCTGACTTCTAACCGTAAATCCGGCGGATATATTCGATCAGTTCCGTCAAATCGTCGATCTCGTGCTCGGCCTCGTATTCGGCAGGTTTCCGAAGCCCGGCGTATGAACCGCGTCTTATCCGGACCGTCCGGTATCCGAGCGGCTTGATGCCGACGAAATCTTTGTTCGGATTGTCGCCGACATAGACGACGTCACGCGGCTCCGTCCGCTCCGCACGACAGATCAAGCCGAAGCAATACGGCGAAGGCTTCTCCCGCCGAATGCCGAACCGTCGCGTCACGAAGCAGCGGCGGATGTTCGGGTGTGCGGCAAGGCCGAGCGCTTGCAGCTTGTTCCATTGTACATGCTTGTTGCCGTCCGTCACAATATAGAGCGGGTATGCTCCGAGCGTCTCCAGCGCGTATTCCGCGTCCGGGAAGAGCCGGATGTCCGGCCGATGCGCGCGATAAACGGCGACGCAACGCGCCGCCAGACGCTTGCTGTAGCAGTCGTACTCCTGAAGCACCGCATCGAATACTTTCCCTCGGCCGTCCCGTTCCAGCCGTTCGAGCATGTCGGCGTAACTCTGTTCCGCAGGGATTCCCTTCTGCTCCTCCAGAAAGGCCGCAACCGCCTTGAACCCGCTGCGGACGAAGGTCAGTTCGTCGTACAAGGTATCGTCCAGATCGAATACGATTACCGGCATTCGATCCGATCCTCGGCATAGCGGACAAGCCGCTTCTCACGTTTCGATCGGGCGAACGGGTACGGCGCGATCGGCTGGCCAGACGCTTCCAACAGGAACCAATAGAGGCTGTCAAGCCCGGCTTCGAAGGCGAGGCGGGAAGCGCCGCCGACGCGGCAGTTGCATTCAATGACGTGATGGCCGCCGCCTTCGTCGACCAGCACTTGCAGCACAGCGTGTCCGTACAAATCGAGCGCGTCCGCTACCCGCTTGCCGAGCGCCTCCAGTTCCGGATCGGATACCGTCGTCGTCACCTGCGACTCGCCGTCAACGACCCGATCCCGCGTCCGGGCGATGGCACCTTTCGTCCTCCCGTCCAATCCGCGGTAGAGATCGATGCTGTACTCCCGACCGCTGACATAAGGTTGGAAAATCGGCGACGCCATCGAAGCGGCATGCCGGACCGCATCCTCGCGGGCCAAACCCAATCCGATACGGTGCGACCCGGCGCCGTAACGTTCCTTCACCGCATAAGCGGGCGCGTCCAACTCCTCGAGCCGTTCCGCCGTCGGTATCGCTGGAATGCTCTGTTCGCGCAAACGGCGCGCGAACAGCAGCTTGTCCACGCAGGCGTTCACTGACTCCGGCGAAGAGACCATCACGTGAATGCCCTCGTTGCGGAGCCGATCGGCCAAAGCCGCGAAGAAGCCGAGCTCGCCGTCCCGCGTCGGAATGATCGCGCGGATTCCGTTGGCGCGGCAATAATCGATCAGCGTCTCCGCGGGCAATTCGCTGGTGCGCGGCATCTGCCAAAATTCGTCGACGAAATACCTGCCGATGCAATTCGGATCCAGGTCGGCGCCGAACAGCCGGTTGTTCCCGCCCAGCTTGGACAGCGCCTTGCGGACCGCCTGCAAGAGCGGCACTTTCTTCGAGATGCTCGTCACAAGCACGTTGATCCCCGTCTCCGGCTCCAGGCCGCCTTCCCCGGAGGCGAGCATCTCCCGCTCGTGGCGGATCATGAGCGGAATGGCGTCCTCCAGCCGATGCTCGGGCATCCAACCGGTGATCGCGCGGAATCGCTCCATATCCGCCTGCGAAGCTTCGAACGGGATCGGCATATCCGTCGCCTGCGCTTTCAGCGACGGGAAGTGGGTCCGCAAAATGTCAATGACCTCCGATACCCGTCTTGCCCGCCCGCTGCCCAGGTTGACGATGCCCGTCGCCGGACTGACGGCCAGCCGCAGCAGCCCTTCGGCGACATCCCCGGCGTAGATGTAGTCGAACATGCCTTCCGGCTTGTACACCTGCAGCGTCTCGCCGTTCAGCAGCATGCGAATCCACCTGGAGATGACATCCCGCGACCGCTTGCCGTAGCTGCGGAAGATTCTGGCGCATACGGTCGTGAAGCGGCCTTCATTGAAACGGCCGAGGAATTCCAGTTCCAGCTCATGCAGCAGCTTGGCCGCGCCGCACAGATTGCGCGGAGAGATCTCGTCCGTCTCTTTCAGGCTGACCGGCCGATCGGCCGGACGGTCGAACGTATAATTGCGTTGGTTGTAAATGAGGTAACTGGACGCGAAAACGACCCGGCGCAATGTCGGACTGTCCTTCAGGCAAGACATCAGATGATGGCTGAGCCGGATATTGTGCCGGAAGTTCTCGCCCCAGAAATCGTAGGTCTCGATCGAGCGTTCGAATGTGGCCGCAAGATGGAAGAAATATTCGGGCGCGTACGCGTCCAACTCCTCTTGCGTGATCAGATTCAGATCGCCTTGCCGATAGATGACGCGCTCGTCCCAAAACGCCGGCTTTGGCTTGAGATCGCCCACGATGACGATCGCGCCCTGTTCCAGCAGCTTGTCCACCAGTTCCATCCCGATGACGCCGGCCCCGCCGCTGACGAATACCCTTTTATCTTTCAACATCGCAATACTCCTTCAGGCAGCCGTGGATCAACGAATCGACCGGTTGTCCCTGAATGATGACATGCTGTCTCATTCGGCCTTCCAGCCGGAACCCGTTCTCCTCCAGGATGCGGATATGGTGCGGTCGTATATCAAATGTTTCGGTAAACAAGCGGTTGAATTGCAACGTGCCGAACGCCGCCTGCTTCATCAAATGCAAAAAAGCGGCAAAATCTTCCTTGTATACGGCATGATCCCGCGTACGGTCCGTATTCACAAGAAACGAGATTTCCGCTCTTCTGGAATCCCAATCGATATTCGTCAAGCCGCCGTAACCGATGCAGGATTCGTACCGCAAATAACTGAACAAAATGATGCGCGGCCGATCCGCCGAGAACGAAGGGACCACGACCTCATGATAGTACCGCTCTTGATCCGCTTCCGTCAGCGGCCGGTTCTGGCGGAGCACATCCATCTGCTCGTTCCGCCACTGCATGATGAGGAACTTGTCTTCTTCCCGATACGGAACGACGGCATACGCCTGATAGTCGAACCGATTGACCGGCAGACATTTGTATCGCATCGAATCGGAACCTCCCGTCTTGCCGGTCAGACGACCGGTTTCTGCTGAATGTGCGCGTTGATCCGGGCGACTTCCGGATGTTCGAGCAGATAAGCGACGACCTGATCGGACGGCACCAGCACGTCGCCGGCGAATCGATCCGCGATCCGGCGGAGCAATTCATAATCTTCCGGCGTATCCAGCGTAATGCGCAGTTCCGGATGGCGCAGTTCCGCCGGCAGCTTGTAGACGACGGAACGGAACTGTTCCGGGAACTCGTAGGCGTAATAGGTGACGTGCTCCCGATGGCGGGGCAGCTTGCCGATCTCGTGCATGCGCTTCAGCGCTTCGAACGATACGATCTCGCTCCACAGGCCGCGCGGCGGCTCGCTGTCCTTCAAGACGATGTCGCAGGGCTCCCGTTCCATGGTGTCGATGATGCCGCCGATCGTATCGTAGTCGATGAACGGACAATCACTCGTCACGCGAATGACATAATCCGGCGCATAGGACATGGCGCATTCATAGTAGCGGGAAAGCACGTCGTCTTCGGAGCCGCTGAAGCAAGTCACCCCGTGCCGATCGCACCAGCTGCGGATCGGATCGTCCTGCTCCAGCACGGAAGTGGCCACGATGACATCGGCAATTCTCCGATCCTGCCGGCTGCGCTGCACCACATAATCCAATACGACGGTTTGCCCGAGCGGCAGCAGCACTTTCCCCGGCAGCCGGGTCGATCCCATGCGGGCCTGGATAATCAGAATGATCTTCATATCGGACGTCTCTCCCGAGAGCGGACTTATACGTTGATCTGTTGCTCGAACACCTTCAGAGCTTTCGCCACGCAGGCGTCCATGTCGTAGTACGTGTATTCGGCCAGCCGGCCCAGGAGGATCAGATTGTCGAACGTCTGCGCTTTCTTGAGATATAGCTTATAGCGCTCCTGATTCTCCGGACGGGGAATCGGATAATACGGAATATCCCGGCCGGGCGTATTCTTCTCATACGCCTGCGGATATTCGCGGACGATAGCCGTGTATGGATGCTGCTGGCCGGTCAGATGCTTAAACTCCGTGATGCGCGTGAAATCGTATTCGTTCGGGTAGTTGACGGTTCCGACCGGCTGATATTGGGACTGGTGCAGCGTCTCGAATTCGAACCGCAGGGAACGATACGGCAGTTCGCCGTATTCGTAATCGAACAGTTCGTCGATCTTGCCGGTGAAGATCAATTTCCCTTCGAACGGCTGCCCGAACAGACGGATTGCGCCGGTCGACCAATCCGTCTCCAACGCTTCCCGGTAATCCGTATTCAGCAGCAGTTTGATGTCCGGGTGATCCAGCATCCGCTCGATCATGCGCGTATAGCCGTCGGCAGGCATGCCTTGATAGGCGTCCTGGAAATAACGGTCGTCCCGCGATACGCTGACCGGCACCCGGCCGGTTACGGACGGATCCAAATCTTCCGGCTTCATGCCCCATTGCTTCGTCGTATAATGCAAGAATACTTTCTCATAGACGTAATCGGCAAGCCGCTTCAACTCGTCGTCGTCCGAATCGCGCAGCTTCAAGATCGGCACTTTGGCGGGATAACCGAACGTCCGGACCAGCTTGTTCTCCAACCTTCCGGCCAGCCCGCCGGGCAGCAGATGGTGCAGCGAGTTCAGATTGAACGGGATCGGCACAAGCCGGCCGTCAATATGTCCCAGCACACGGTGATGATAGAAGCGCCATTCCGTAAATTGGGACAAGTAGTCCCAGACGTGTCTCAACTTGGTGTGAAAGATATGCGGGCCGTACTGGTGGATCAGAATGCCCTGCTCGTTGAATCGATCATAGACATTGCCGGCGATATGGGGCCGTCTCTCGATAAGCAGCACTTTGCGTCCCATGACGCGGGCGATCCGTTCGGCCATGACCGCGCCGGACAGACCCGCTCCCACGATGATGTAGTCGAACATTCGACCGGCCTCCCTTTTATTCTTTCTTGGCAATGCGTTTCCACTGTACGAGCAGGAAAGCCGTTGCGAACAAAGCCGCGATCACCGTCGCACAGCCTGCCAGCCCCGCAAAGCAGACGTTCAGCACATGCTTCATTCGGATGCCGGCCGCCGTCACTTCGCGGATCTCGGACACGAGATTGCATATATATCGGCGTTTGGCCCGGATCGTCAACGAGAACCGCATGACATTCGAGAATCCCGAACCGCTCAAGTTCGACACCAAGACAATGACCGCATCGAACGGCTTGCCCTTGAAATCCGGCACTTTCCTGCGGGCGTGAAATCCCTCCGTATAAGGGTAAACGTAGATTCGGTCGATATCCTTGTATTTCCGTGCCGGCTGAACGCCGTGTTCATGAGTCAGGAGCGAAATGCGATGATTCGGAAATCGGCGGATGATTTCCGACAAGTTCTTGTCCAACTGTTGAAATCCGGCCGAACGAATAATGAGAAGCTCCTGCATGGCGAATCCTTTCTTAGCGATAGAAGGTAAAATTGATGTTGATCGGCGCGCGGAGACGGCGTGCGATGTCCGGGGCGACCGGCTTGCGCTTGCCTCTCAGCTTGCCGATCAGGGCGAAGGCGGACGCCATCGCTCTCAGGTAGATCCAGGTGCGCTGCTCGAACGAATGATAGAAACAACGGAATATCAGTTCGGCCGTATGCTTCAGCGCTTGCTGCGCGGGATAGTTCTTCCATACCACCCAGAACGCGTTGCGCGTATAGTAGAACGGCGCGCGCCATGAGCCGCGGTTGACCGGCGAATATTTGTGGTAGCCGACGATATCGGGGAACGATTGAATCGTATACCCTGCATCCCATATCCGGAAAGCCGTATCCAGCTCGTTGTTGTAGAGGAAGAACTCCTCCGGATAGTAGCCGGCCTGCCTGAAGACGTCGGCTCTGACCCCTGCCCCCGCGCCGTTGAACGACATGTAATATCGGTGATTCGCGACTGTACTACTATTGTCGACCATCTCGTCGACATTTTTAATATCATCGTAATTGTAGTAACTCAACTTTCGCAGCATGAAATAGGCAGATAAGCCTTGATGTAATTGAGCAGAGCAGCAATCCACTCCTTGAGTTGACGCTGAATAAATACCGAAAGCTTTTTGCCTGCTTTTGCAGCGACTTCATGGATCAAATCGACCAATTGCTGTAACGCTGCGACCCAGTCCACCGCACCGACTTCGTCACAAAGCAAATAAAACAGGCCGCCGAGCAAACGCACGTCCGTGCTTTGCCGATGCTGCCAGGCCAGCAGGATATAGCGCGAAAACACAATGGTCGTATGGCTTACGAGCATATCATACGAACGGCCCTGAAACTCGTTTTGCAGGCGCAGCAACGACTTGGCGCACTTGAAGAAAACCTCGATGTCCCATCGCATCCGATAGATCCGGATGATGTCCTGGGCCGTCAGCCCAAGGTCAGTCGAAAGCAGGGCAAGCCATTCGTTTTTCCTGGAACGATGGCGGACAAACACGACCACCACCGGGATTCCCGGGGCGAGCGAGGTTCGGATGAGACGAAGGATGTTGCGGTTCTTCCCTTCGACACGCGGGGAAGCGGCATACAGTTCCTTCAGGCTGAGCCGCTTCCCGTTCACGAGATAGCGCTTGTTATCGTTCTTGACCATGCCGATCACGTGCAGTCCGCGACGGATGATTGCCTGAATGAGCGGCGCATGTGTAAACCAACTGTCCATCAGGGCGTACGATGCCGAAACGCCGGCCTCAAGCGCACGATCCAGCATGGCCGCGATGACCTGCGGAGCCGTACAAAACGCTTCTTGCCGCCGCTTGTAGCCATGGCTTCGCTTGTCGATCCCGTCCGCCATGCCGTTGATGCCGGACTTCGCCGAACTCAGCAGCGCAAAGTCCATCGGGACAAACGAATGGCCGTCCGACCAGCCCATGGTCAGCATGCGGAAGCCTCTGTAGAAAGCGCCGGTCGCATGATCTTTGAAGCGCGCCAGCATCTCGACGGCCTTGCTCCGGTTGCGAGCGTACATGGAATCGTCGAAAATCAAGGCGGTCTCCCGGTTTGACGAGGTCAGCGGTTCCATTCTTGCGATCGTTTCGCCGCTGAGCGACAGCAAAAACCGCCGCCATGCGTAGCCGCCGTGATTCAAGAAACGATACACCGCATCTTTGCCGGGGAACGTCTCGCCTTTGTTGCTTTCCAGCAGACGAAACCAGTTCTTCTGATGGAACATCAGGACAAAGACAAGGCGAAACAACCAGGCGCAGGTAAATCCGAATTTCTTCCTGAACCCCGCGGCATTCAAGTGTTTGAGAACTTTCAGTTCCTGAAAAGCAGGTTTGATCTCTTGAGGGAGTTGATCGAATGGCGTCGTTTGATTTATCATGTAGGAAACACCTTTTCTGTTCGGTTTTGGGATCTTGGCAATTCCAATTATACCAAACAGAGAGGTGTTTTTCATTTCGTCAAGCCTGGAACCAAACGAGCTAAAACCCCATCATCCCAAGGAATTAGCGCCATTTTCTCTCTGCGAAAGTTGAGTAAAAATGTTATACTTGCCTCCCCTTCAATACTACTCACCCAGTTTCTTCTGTGCCACATGTTGATTGATTTGATGCAGGGAAGGGTCCTGCTCCATAAGATTTTGGATTTCCCGAAAGGTCATGCGGGCGCCCAATTTATCCAGTTTTTGATAAATCGTCCAAATCAAGAGCCAATCTTCTTCTGTATCCAGCGTCCAGCGGTAATGGGACAGATTCTCCTCTCCAACATAGGAGGCCAGGCGGAACCGTTCGGGATGCCTGTAAATATAGGGAGTCACATGTTCC
>Ga0006574J49614_1003957_pt1 | contig 16667 bp, 10 predicted proteins | sample HigsolmetaAR204R_FD_49614 | JGI IMG/M metagenome (IMG submission 49614) | reverse complement strand
GCCGCCGGACTACGTGGATCTGTTCCTGTCCAGGGTATCCGCAGAACGAAGGCAGAAAATCGCCCGGTTTGTTCGCAAGGAGGACGCTTACCGCTCCTTGTTGGGCGAGGTGCTGGTCCGCTCAACCCTCTCCGAGCATACCGGTGTGAGGCCCGATGCGCTTCAATTTGTCTACAATCCCTATGGAAAGCCGTCTTTGCAAAACAACCCGGATGTAGGATTCAATCTCTCCCACTCCGGGAACTGGATTGCCATGATCTGGGGCGACAGCTCTTGTTGTCCGGGTATTGATGTGGAGCGGATCGTGCGCATGGATCTGCACATCGCCGAACACCTCTTTACCCCGCAAGAAAACCGGATGCTTGCCTCCAAAACGGGAGATGCCCGGTTGGAGTATTTCTATCGCGTATGGACGTTGAAGGAAAGCTATGTGAAAGCCGTCGGCAAAGGCTTGTCCATTCCGCTTGATTCGTTTTCCGTGGTGTGTACGGAAGAACAGACGTGGTATTCCCCGGAGGCGGACGGTTTCCATTTTACAAGCATCAGATTGGACGAGGAGCACATCCTGTCGGCCTGCTCGTGCAAGGCTGCGCTCCCTGATCACGTCCAGCACGTCTCCCTATCGTCCTTGTACGAAACCCTCCTGTAGGGAAATGCAAAACAGCCGGATGCCTGGGCAACCGGCTGTCAGTGTGTAGACAATGTAGCTGTTGCGAGGAGAACACGTTTCCGTCAGCCCCTCCGTGCTCGCCCAGCAGGAAAGCCCAAACTGCACGCTTCGCATCGATTTGCGGGGGATCGCCAAAGCCGCATGGCTACGCAGCCTGTTCAACGGTGGCGCTCCCTTTTCCCGCAAATCGCTGCTCCGCTCAGTAGGGCTCACAAGTCGCTCTGCCTGGAAACGTGATTCTCCTTCGGTACAATCGGTTTGTCTTCAGTCTGACAGCCGGATTGCCTTGGCAACCGGCTGTCAGTGTGTAGACGAAGTCCGTGGCGCGGTGGAGGCGCGCCCCATGGAAGCCGGAGGAATGTTGGCGAAGGCGGCGATCTGCACCGCTCCGACCGTATGGCCCGGGAAAACGCCGACGCCGAACAACAGCGTGCGAATCAGCCACGGGTTGGTGCCAGCCCGCCGCGTATATGACGCACACGACTGCTTTCGGGTTCAGACGTGCCTTCATTGTCCTTGTCCGACAACAGCCCCTGACCCGGCTTGCAGGCTGCGGGGCCGCAGGTCGGTCCATTGTGAGCGGATGTAGTCCAGGCATTCCTGACGCGTCTGCGGCCCCAGCACAACAGTCCAGCCTTCAGGCACTGCGATGAATGCCGGCCACAGGGAATACTGCCCCTCGTGATTGATCAGCACCAGAAAGGTGCCATCCGCTTTTTCAAAAGGATTGGTCATCGAATCATTCCCTCCTCGAGTGTCCGGATGCCCGACGGTCCAAGGCCTTCAGCTTGGCCGCCAGTATCTGGCCGATTTCGGCAAGCGGGCCGGGCTGACACAAATCCTTGTGCCGGCACGCGATGTCATGCCGTTCGATCCGTCCGCTTACATAGGGAATCCACATATCCGGTTCAATCGGATCAAACCAGTCCGGGATGATCGTGGAGCGGAAAAACAGCAGGTCTCCCTCGTATCGCTCCGGTACATACGCTCCCAGAATGCGGACCGAGTTCACATACGTTTGTTTCAGATTCATGATGGTCGATTCATCCAGGCTGGCCAGTGCGCTGGCGTCGCTGCGGAGGATTTCGAGCGCGCTGGCCATGGTGAGCGGGCCGTCACCCAGGCTGTCCGGATCATAGCCGCCCAAGGCGAGCAGCGCGATCAGGGCCTCCTCTTCATCCGGTTCTCCGCGAAGCGGCAGGAGGTGGCTGGGGTACGAATCGAGCATGGCCAGGAACGAGACTTCTTCTCCCTCTTTCTGAAGCTGCACGGCCATCGCATGCGCTACATTGCCGCCAAACGACCAGCCCAGCAGCCGATACGGACCGGCAGGCTGAACGGAACGAACATGTTGAAGGTAATCGGCCGTCATTTCTCCCAGCGTTTTCGGAAACTCCTCGGGCTGGGCAATGCCTCGGGCCTGCAGGCCGTAGATCGGATATTCCGTGCCGAGATGTTTCATCAGCCCGGCATAGCACCAGCTGAGTCCTCCCGCAGGATGCACGCAGAACAGCGGGAGCTGCTCGCCGTGGGCGCGGAGCGGCAGCAGCACCTGGAGCGCGCTTTTTCCCGTGTCCATGTCAAGCCGTTCAGCAAGCCCGGCAACAGTAGGCGCCTCAAACAGCACGCCGATGCCGATGTCTCGGCCCATGGTCTCGCGGATGCGGCTCATCAGGCGAACGGCCAGCAGCGAATGGCCCCCCAGCTCGAAAAAGCTGTCATCAATACTTACACGCTGCAAACCCAGCACCTCGGCAAACAAATTGCACAAGACCTCTTCCTGCGGCGTTCTGGGGCCGCGCCCGCCTGAAGTCAGGGAGAAATCGGGCGCCGGAAGCGCCTTGCGGTCCAGCTTGCCATTCGGCGTGAGCGGCAGGACATCCATTTCCACGATCGCTGACGGCACCATGTAATCAGGCAGACTGGAGGCGGCAAACCGGCGCAGTACAGCAGGTTCGACGCTTGTGTCCGCGGCCGGAACGACGTAAGCCACCAGGCGTTTGTCTCCCGGCTGATCCTCCCGCACCACTACCGCCACCTGGGCCACAGCGGGATGTCTGGCGAGCACGGCCTCGATCTCGCCCAGTTCGATGCGGAACCCCCGAATCTTCACCTGCTGGTCGGCACGGCCCCAATACTCTAAAGACCCATCGCTGAGCCGCTTGGCAAGATCGCCGGTGCGATACATCCTCGTACCGGGGGGACCGAACGGATCGGCAACAAACCGCTCCGCCGTCAAATCCGGCCGTCCCCCGTAACCGCGGGCCAGTCCGGCACCGGCGACGTACATCTCCCCCGTCACTCCCGGCGGAACAGGCTGCAGGAAATCATCCAACACATACACCCGCAGATCCGGTATCGGGCGGCCGATCAGGCTGTTGGCACCGGAAGCTGCATGGTGACGGTCAAGCTCGATATAGCTGACATGCACGGTCGTCTCGGTGATACCGTACATGTTGATCAGCTTGGGAGCATCGTCCGGATGGCGCTGATACCAGTCCGCCAGACGTCCCAATTCCAGCGCCTCGCCGCCGAAAATCACGAAGCGCAAGGAGAGCATCTGACCCAGGTCGGGATGTTCCCGATCAGCCTGCATCAATTGATAGAACGCTGACGGCGTCTGGTTCAATACCGTCACGCCCTCCCGCACGAGAAGCTGGAGGAACTCTCCCGGCGACCTGCTGATCGCATGGGGCACCACTACAAGACGTCCGCCATGCAGGAGCGCTCCCCAAATCTCCCACACCGAGAAGTCGAAGGCATAGGAATGGAACAGCGTCCACACATCGTCAGAGCCAAAGCGGAACCAGTGATCGGTGGAAGCAAACAATCTCACCACGTTCTGATGCGGGATGACGACGCCCTTGGGCCTTCCCGTGGAGCCCGAGGTGTAGATGATATACGCCGGGCTGTGTGCAGACAGACGTCCGCGGCGTTCACGGTCACCAGGATTGGCAGGAGAATGCTGCCTGAGCCGCTCTTGCGTCTCCGGTTCATCCAGCACGATCAGGGGCAGACCGCCAGCATCAGGCAGTCTGGAGACCACCTGCGTGCTTGTAATAATGGAAACCGGTCTTGCGTCCTCCAGCATATATGCCAGCCGGTCGGCCGGGTAATCCGGATCGAGAGGCAGGTAGGCGGCTCCGGCCTTCAGCACGGCCAGCACGCCGACAACCATTTCAAACGACCGCGGCAGCGCCAGGGCCACAACCTGCTCCCGACCGACCCCCTCTGCAATCAGCAGATGCGCGAGCCGATTGGCCCGGGTGTTCAGCTCATCGTAGCTCAGGGAGACATCCTCATGGACGACGGCCACGGCCTCAGGACTTCGGACAACCTGCGCCTCAAACAATTCCGGCAGCACGGTCTGCGGCACATCGTTTCCAACCGCGCTCCATTCCTGCAGCATGCTTTGGCGCTCTTCCGGCATCAGAATATCAAGTTCTCCGATCGACTTGCCCGGATCAGCAGCCACAGCCTCCAGTACCCGCAGGAACCGGCCCGCCAATCTTTCAGCCGTACTGCGTTTGAACAGATCGGCGCTGTATTCCAGAATGCCATCCAGACCCGCAGGAGTGCCATCCGCCGAACGGCGCTCCTTCAACTCCACGGTCAGGTCAAATTTGGCCGTGCCCGCACTTTCAATTGTCAGGCTGCTCTCCACACCAGTAAGTTCCAACGCCGCATCAGGCGTGTTCTGGAGCACCAGCATGATCTGAAACAGCGGGTGTCTGGACCGGGAGCGGACGGGGTTCATAACCTCCACCAGCCGCTCGAAAGGCAGGTCCTGATGCTCGTACGCAGCCAGATTTACCTCACGGACTCTGGCCAGCAGTTCGCGGAAGCTGGGGTTTCCAGACGTGTCGGTACGAAGCACCAGCGTGTTGATGAACAATCCGACCAGGCTGTCCAGCGCATCGTCGGTCCGCCCGGCAATCGGACTGCCGATCGGAATATCGGTGCCTGCGCCGAGGCGGGTGAGCAAAGCGGCGAGGGCAGACTGCAGGACCATGAACAGGCTCGCTCTGTTTTCACGGGCCACTTCCAGCAGTCGGCCGTGCAGTTCCTCGCTGATGTGGAACGGAATGACACCGCCCCGGTAGCTGGCTTCTGCCGGTCTTGGATAATCGCACGGCAGTTCCAACTGATCCGGCAGGTTGGCAAGTGTCCGCGTCCAGTACGCAAGCTGTCTGGCGATCAAACTGTCGGGATCGCGCTCACTCCCCAGAAGCTGTTCCTGCCAAACCGCGTAATCCGCATACTGTACCGGCAGCGGCGGCCATGACGGGAGCTCGCCCCGGCAGCGGGCTGCGTAAGCGGTGGAGAGATCGCGGGCCAACGGGGTCAGCGACCAGCCATCTCCGGCGATATGGTGCAGCAGCAGCAAGAGTACGTACTCGTTTTGTCCAAGTACGAATAATTGGGCGCGGAGTGAAGGCTCCGATGAGAGTTGGAAGCTGTAGCGCACGGCGTCGGCAAGCAGCCCGGGCAGTTCAGCCTCGTTCGTTTCCGTCACAATCAGCTCAGGTCGAGCGTCGGCTGCGTCCAAAACCAGCTGGTGCGACGCGCCCGACTTGTCGGGAAAAATGGTGCGCAGGGTTTCATGGCGAGCGACGACATCGCCAATCGCATCCTCCAGCGCCTGTACATCCAGTTCGCCGGACAGGCGGGCCACGAGCGGAATGTTATAGGCCGGATTGGGTCCATCCAGTCGGTACAGGAACCACAAGCGGCGCTGGGCAAACGAAAGCGGCACTGCCTCCGGACGCGCGACCGGCCGCACAGGCGGTCTGGCATCCCGCGCATGATCGAGCCGCTTGACCAGCCCTGCTACCGTGGGTGACTCAAAGAGGCTGCCAATGCTCAATTCGACACCGAAGACATCGCGGATACGGGCGATTACCCGTCCGGCAAGCAGGGAGTGACCGCCCAATGCAAAAAAGTCCTCGTCTATCCCCACATGAGCCAGGCCGAGCACTTCGGCGAACAGGTCGCACAACATCTCTTCCTGCGGCGTCCTCGGTCCGCGCCCTGTAACCGTATGGAGATCAGGCGCCGGCAGTGCCTTGCGGTCAATCTTTTTGTTCGGCGTCAACGGCATTTCGGCAAGTTGGACAAACGCGGACGGGATCATGTAATCGGGCAGTTCGGCGGCGACATGCCGGCGCAGCTCGGCTGGGTCTATGCCGGCGTATGCATGCGGGACCACATATGCCACCAGCCGTTTGTCCCCTGGCTGGTCTTCCCGGACGACTACTGCAACCTGGGCGATCGCAGGATGCCGGGACAGGAGCGACTCGATCTCGCCGAGTTCGATCCGGAACCCGCGAATTTTCACCTGGTGATCGACACGGCCCACGTACTCAAGGGAGCCGTCCGGCAGCCATCTCACCAGATCTCCCGTGCGGTACATCCGGGAGCCCGGCGCGCCGTACGGGTCGGCCACGAATCGCTCGGCCGTCAGCTCCGGCCGTCCCAGGTAGCCGCGAGCCAAGCCGGCCCCGGCAATGTACAGCTCTCCCACCACTCCCGGCGGAACGGGCTTCAGTCCGCCATCCAGCACATACACCCGCGTATTCCAAATCGGCCTGCCAATCGGGGGTGTTCCCGCTCGCTCATCGCCAAGGTGCATGGCAGTGGAATAAATGGTGGTTTCCGTCGGACCGTATTGATTATGGACATCGCACCCCAGTTCCTGCAGGGCGAGTTTGAGCCCGCTGGGGAACGCCTCGCCTCCCGTAATGATGCGCAGGCCGTCAAATTTGTCGGGCCTGCTCCCTGCCAGCTCGTGCCACAGGGTCGGCGTCGCCTGCATGATCGTCGTGCCGGTCTCGCGAATCATTTTCGCCAGAGCCGACGGGTCCATGATCGTATCCTTCGCGGCGATGACAACACGGGCCCCGCTCGTGAGCGGCAGGTACAGCTCCAGAACCGAGATGTCAAATGAAATCGTGGTAACCGACAGCCACGCATCCCGTTCGTCCAGCGCAAACCGATCCTGCATCGCCAGGATCAGGTTGGTCAGATTGCCAAACGTGACCATGACCCCCTTGGGTCTTCCGGTCGAACCGGAGGTGTACAGCACGTAGGCAGGATGAAGCGGCGACAAGCAGTTTGTTCGATCAGCATTGCCGGGATTGTGAATCGCTTGCCGCATCAGCCTGTCGATGGTTTCCGGCTCGTCAAGCACGAGTCTTGAGCCCGTACCACAATCCGGCAGCCGATGGGCAACCTGTCTGGCTGTGATGACGCATACGGGTCTGGCGTCCTCCAGCATGTAGGCTAACCGGTCGGACGGAAAGTCCGGGTCCAGCGGCAGGTACGCCGCTCCCGCCTTGTGAACCGCCAGTATGGCGACGACCATCTCCGGTGAACGCGGCAGCGCAAGCGCGACCACACGCTCCGGTCCGACACCGTGCGCCATCAGCAGATGGGCAAGCTGATTGGCTCGTTTGTTCAGCTCGGCATAGCTGAGCGAAACGCCTTCAACCTCCACGGCGACAGCCTCAGGCGTGCGGGAGGCCTGCTGCTCAAACTGCTCGTGCGCGCTGGTCGTCGGCAGGTCATGAGCGGTTTCATTCCATTCAAACAGCACCTTCTGGCGTTCCTCCGGCAGGAGCAAGTCAATCTGCGAGACCGGCTGGCCGGAGTCAGCCGACGCCATATTGTCCAGGAAACAAAGAAAGCGCCGCTGATGAACCGCCAGCTCGTCGGCGCCGTAAATCGCCGGATTGGCGTCAAAATTGAAATGCAGCCCGCTGCCGTCTGATCTGTCGTAGACGTTTATCGTCAGGTCGTCCACGGGGCCGGCCGACAGGTTTCGCGTTGTCGCGCGATGGCCGGCAAAGCGCACATCATAGTCAAACGGCATCACATTGATCATCGGACCAAACAATCGCCGGTTGTCCCCCAGCAGTTTCAGATCGCGCCGCAGATCTTCATGCCGGTAACGCTGATGCCGTCTGATCTCGCGGATTTCCTGCGAGACCTGCTGCAGGAGAGCTGCCAGACTCATGTCCGGCCGCACCGTCAACCTTAGCGGCAGCACGTTCATGACCATTCCCGGCACGCGCAGCGATGCAGAGCCGAGTCGGCACATCATGGGCAAGCCGAGAATTACATCGTTTGCGCCGGTCAACCGCTGGACATAAGCCGCCGCAGCGGCAATCACGACGTCAGACCAGGTTGTCCCCGTCTGGCTTGCCAGCCCTTTTAGCGCAGTCATGCTGGTTGACGGAAGCTGTGCCGACTGACGCAAAAAGCCGCGGGATGTCCTCGCCGCCCTGTCTCCCAGACTGACCACCTCGGGCTCATCGGCGAAGCGTGACAGCCAAAACTGCCGATCCCGCTCCATTTGCTCCGAGCTGCGATAGGCTGCCTCTTCCTCCAGGATGGAGTGAACAGACCCAAAGGCCGCCTCGTCGTACGGCCGGCCATGGACGAGTGCCGTATAGATGTGTGCCACCCTTCGCGTCAACAGCGAATAGCCAAAGCCATCAATCGCAATATGATGGATACGCTGATACCAGAAGAACCGGTCAGGCGCCAATTTCAACAGCGCTTGTGCAAACAGGGGGCCGCGGGTGAGATCAACCGGTTGGGTCATGTCCTGCTTCATCCACGTTTCTGCCGCTTCCTGCGGATCTTCATGGCCGCTGACGTCCTCGAAATGCAGCGGCCAGTCAGCAGACGGGCAGAGGCTCTGCCACGGACCGTTCCAATCCTCGCCGAAGCGCAGATGCAGCGTTTCCGCCTCCGTCACGGCCCGGCGCAGGGCAGCCTCGAACAGCGCAGGATCGACGGGGCCATGGATTTCGATGCACTCGGCGGTGTTGAAGATCGGATTGTCCGGGTCGAGCTTTTGTGCAAACCAAATGCCATTCTGCGCACCCGACAAGGGCCAGCGTACATCCTGATGATCCGGCATGAACATCACCTCTTTCATACGACGAAGTAATCCTGATTGGGCAAACTCTGCTTCAATCGTGATGACAACAGCGCCCACCAGGCGGCCAGTGTCGGCTGCTCAGCCAGTTCCACAAAGGTCACCTCTGCACCGCTGCGGCGCCATCTCTCCACCAGCGACATGATCCTGACGGAATCAAGCCCCCACACGTTAATCAGGTCGTCGTTTTTCCCAAGGTTTGCCGGCAGTTCCTGGAGCAAATCAGCTACTTGCGCGCGGATCGCTTCCTGCGTGATCGGCTGCGTGTCACTTTCACGGGCGGCCGGCGCTTCAGCCTGCACGCCGCTCAGCTGATCGATCAGACGCTGCGTCGTGATCGTGACCGCGCAGCGCTCAGCCGCGTAGGTCAGCGCCATCATGTGCTTCTCCCGAGAGAAATCCGCTACCGCATCTGCAACGAAGAACGGCTGCACATCTTTCATGAACGCTTCGCACGCGGTCATCAGGCAGCCGATATGGGCGTAGATGCCGCACACGATAAGCTGATCCCGTCCGCGCTGCTGCAACATCTCCAGCAAATTGGTCTGTTGAAAGGCGCTGTACCGCCACTTGGTCAACACCAGATCCTGCCCGCCCGGCGCAAGCTCATCGACGATCTTCTGCTGATCGGGGCACTTCGTCAGTCCCGGCCCCCAGAAATCCTGCAGCAGTCCGCGCTGCTCTGGGGACTGTTTGCCAGGCTGCGCCGAATAGATGACGGGGATTCCCTGCTCGGCGCAATAGGCTTTGAGCTTTTGGATATTGGCCAGAAGCTCCACGACCGGAGACTCCGTAACGGTGAACGCATTCAGAAAATACTGCTGCATGTCATGAATCAGCAGAGCCGCCCGCTTCGGATCAGGTGTCCACGCCACCCTGTTCTTCGGCAGGTCAGACTCTACAGGCATCGGATACGGCAATATGGCGGGAATCGCCATGCTAACTCCTCCCTTGCTTGTGTTGGTGCGTACGCGACTGCAATTGCTGGGCGATGCGTTCACGCAGCATTTTTTTGCTGATCTTGCCGACTGCCGTCATGGGGAACGAATCGACAAATTCCACTCGATCCGGTATCTTGTAAGCCGCCAATCCACGCTCCCGCAGGAACGCTTTGAGTTCGGCCGCTGTGGGAGCCGGATGATGCGGAATCACGAAGGCGCACGTGCGCTCGCCCAGATAATCGTCCGGCATGGCGACCACGGCGGCGTCATGTACGCCGGGATGAGCGAGCAGATGGTTCTCCACTTCTTCAGCCGCCACCTTGTCTCCGCCCCGGTTGATCTGGTCTTTGGCACGTCCCTCTACGACCAGATGACCTGTTGGAGTCAACCGTGCCAGATCGCCCGTGCGGTAAAAACCGTCAGCAGTGAACGCCTTGGCGTTGTGCTCCTCGGCCTTGTAATAGCCGCGAATGGTATAAGGTCCCCGGGTCAGAAGGTGTCCCACCTGGCCCGGCTCGACTTCGCGATCATTGTCGTCAACCAGGCGAATCTCATCATACGGCGACATGGGTCTGCCCTGGGTGTTCACGATGATCTCCTCGGGATCATCCAGCCGCGTGTAATTAACCAGTCCCTCCGCCATCCCGAACACCTGCTGCAGGGTGCAGCCCATCGTCGGTTTGACCATCCTGGCAGCCTCAGCAGCGAACTTGGCCCCGCCCACCTGCAGGACCTGCAGGCTGGACAGATCATGCCTTCGCGATGCCGCCGCATCCAGCCAGACCAGGGCCAGCGGAGGCACTACGGCCGTAATCGTGACCTGCTCCCGCGCGATCAGCGGAAACGCCTCGTCCGGGCTGCCGCTGCGCGCGAGAACCACTCTGCCGCCGGCGTACAGCGTCCCGAGTACGCCGGGCGAGCTGAGCGGAAAGTTGTGGGCAACAGGCAGTACCGCGAGATACACGCTGCTCTCATCAAGCTGGCAAATCTCGGCGCTGACCCGCAAACTGTAGATGTAATCATCGTGCGTCCGGGGAATCAGCTTGGGCAGTCCGGTGCTGCCGCCGGACAGCTGGAGAAACGCCACATCGCTGGCGCTCGGCCCTTCCGGCAGACTGACGGGATCTGTGCGCATTTCATCCAGCGCGTCAAACTGTCCCGGGTCGCCCGCCACAATCACGTGACGCAAGGTGGGAACGCTCTCCTTGACATGAGCGGCAAGCTCGCGGTAGTCAAACCCCGCTTCAACGTCTGGGATGACGTACGCAACCGCTTCGGTGAACTCGCACAAATAGGTGATCTCACTCTTTCGATGCAGGGGGAGGGCAAACACAGGCAGCGCCCCCAGCCGAAACAGTGCAAAAATCACTTCAAAAAATTCCGGGATATTGGGAAGCTGCACGACGACCCGGTCCATCGGCTTGATTCCCAGCTTCTGAAACCCCGCTGCCAAGCGGTCGGCCCGGGCGTCAAGTTCCGCGTAGCTGATCCGCCTGTCACCGCTGACGATGGCGATGCGGTCCCCGTAAGCGGCGGCACGCTTCCGCAGCATCTCACCAAACGTCTCACCCTGCCAGCACCCTGCCGCCCGGTATCGATCGGCAAATTCCTTGGGCCACGTTGGGCATCCTGACAGCATGACTTACCCCTCCTTTCTTCCGGCCAGCACCGGCTGGTTCAGCCCCATGGCCAGAAGCATGGTGCGAAACTTCGCAGATGTTTCCAAAAGTTCTGCCTCCGGATTTGAGCCGAGGACGATACCTGCTCCCGCAAACAGACGAATCACGCGCCCCTCCACTTCGGCGCAGCGGATGGTGACTGCCCACTCCCCATCGCCGTTTGCATCGCACCATCCGACCATTCCCGTAAAGAACCCTCGATCAAACGGCTCCAACTCCTGAATCACCGCACGCGCCTGATCGACAGGCGTTCCGCATACAGCGGGAGTCGGGTGAAGCGCTGCCGCCAGCTGAAGCGACGAGGTGGAGGGATCGATCAGCTCCCCGTTTATTTCCGTGGAAAGATGCCACATGGTGTTGGTCTGCACCAGCGAAGGCTCCCGGGGAACGTCCAGATGCTTGCAATAGGGACGGAGCGCTTCGACGACTGCCTCGACGACCACCGCATGCTCATGCCGGTCCTTGGCGGAAGCAAGCAGCGAAGCCGCGCGCCGCTCATCCTCGCGGGGATCGTCACTGCGGGCCGCAGAACCTGCCAAGGGATTGGCCATGATGTACGGCCCTGTCTTGGCCACGAGCAGTTCCGGGCTGGCGCCGATCAACGTCCGCGATCCTTCGCTGTCCGCCGCAGCGCTGCGCACGCCCTTTGGCGTCAGGTTTGCCGCGAATGTGTAGCCGCGCGTGTTGTGCCGGGCCAGGTTGCGGAGCAGTTGATGGATATTCACGGAGTCAGAGGAGGTCAGGTGCAGCGATCTCGCCAGCACCACCTTCTGAATGTCACCTTGTTGAAGGCGCGCCAATATCCGGTTTACGCCCTCCTCATATTCCGCCGGCGCCGGTATTTCGCGAATCTCAAAGGCAGATGCAGCGTTCTGTTCAGCCAAAACGTCCGGTGTGAATTCAAGCGGTCCTGCCCATTGGAGGGTTTGCGGCACGACGAGTTGGGCTGGCTTCGTGTGATCAAACGGAACCGCGCCGACTGCGACCGACGTGCCGTGCCCGGACCGCTCGGCGCTGGCAAGCAGCTCGGCAACTCTTCGGGCCAGGCTTCTCAACGCATCCGGTCCCTCGTACTCCGGCAGTCTGGCCCATTCTCCCTCTGCCAGCAGGGTACGCTTGGGCGAAGAGAAAAAGAAGGCGGAGCCCGCTTGATATGCTTCGAGCAGCGCTGTGGCGCTTGCCGCGGAACCAGCAACTTGTTTCAGCATTCATCGTCATCTCCCATCCATTTTTACATTCCCAGGGTTGCACCGCCGTCGACGCACAGGTCGTGCATCGTAATATGCCGCGCCTGGTCGGATACCAGAAACAGCACCGCATCGGCAATGTCCGAGGGCTGGGCCATCCTTCCAAGCGGTATGCCCAGGCGGTACTGCTCCAAATTGCCGGCGATGACAGCCTGCGCGCCATGGTCATCCGCCCATAATGCCCGCTGCATGGCTGTGTCGGTTGAGCCGGGCGATACCACATTGCAGCGGATATTGTACCGGGCGTACTCCAACCCCAGGCACTTGGTGAACATCGTCGCAGCTGCCTTCGAGGCCGCGTAGGCCGACATCTGCATGCGCGGCACCCCAGCGGCGTTTGAAGCGACGGTCACAATCGCACCGGATCGGCGGGAGGCCATGCGCCTGACGACCGCGCGGGAAACATAGAACACTCCGTTTGCATTCACCGCGAACGTGGCCGCCCAATCCTCGTCGCTGAGCGATTCGATTGGCCCTGTGCGCAGCACGCCGGCGACGTTGACCAGTATGTCGATCGGACCGAGCTCCTGTTCGATTCGCTCTACCATCGCTTCGACGGCGCCGCTGTCACGAATGTCTGTGGGAAAAGCTGCTGCCTGATGACCGCCGGCACGCAGTTCTTCCACGAGTGCTTGGACGCCTGCGGCCTGCTTGTCTGCCGCCGCAACCAAGGCTCCACGCTCGGCCAGGGCCGCTGCTACCGCTCTCCCGATCCCCTGCGCGGCTCCTGTGACCAAGGCAACTTTACCCGTAATTCCCGCAATCTCCATAAAGGTCTCTCTCCTCTTACTCCCATCGGGGCTGCAATGATGCGGCGCACTCTCCACTCGTCACGCGCCGCATGGCCTCGTTATTTCTCTGGATACAAGGCAAAACGCAGGGCCCTGCTGATCAGGACCGGCAGCACCGATACATGGTTTTCGTCCTCAAACTCTTTGAACACCACCTGCAGCCCACGTGCAGCATGGGCGGACAGACGTTCTGACAACTCCCGGGCATGATAGCAATTTTGGGATACGTGATCTTTTTCCATTTCTCCGAACCCAAGCAGTACCTTGATGTTCAGCGATTCCTGCTCCAGGCGGGCTGCGAACTGCTTCTCCGCCTGCATCAGATGCTGCCGGTTCCAATGGATCGAGGGGCTGCCGGCGATATAGCACTGAAAGGCATCCGGCTTCGTAAACAGCACGTGCAGGGTGAACAGTCCGCCAAGGGAATGGCCGAAGAGCGTTTGTCTGCTGCGGTCGATCTTGAATTCCCGTGCGATCCGCGGCTTCAGCTCTTCTTCAATGAACTGCAGGAACGCTTCAGCTCCCCCTTGCGGAGGCAGGGCAGCCCCGTTCGGAAGTTGCGTAAATTCCGTGGTGGGCATGGGCGTCAGATCGTAATACCGGGCCGGGGCAAACGGGCCGTCCGTTTCATAGCCGATGCCGACGACCAACGCCGGTACAACCCCTGTCTTCTCCGGGCGGCCGCTCTGCAGGCGAACGGCCTCCACCATCGTTCCGAAAACGGAATTGGCATCCAGCACGTAAATGACCGGATATCCCGAGGGAGGCGGCGCTTCCGCCGGGGTGGCCACCATGATCTGATAGCTGCGGTTTTCCGCGCGCGACTGCATGATCCATCGTTTGGAACGGGGGATTTCCGCCTTGCCGCTCGCGGTCTCCTCGAGCGAGACAGAGCGCTGTTCAGGATGATCGAAAGACATGGATGACATTTCCTACCTTTCTTCACTTACATTTACATCTGGACGGCGTGAAAATCTCCCTTCCAGGCTGCAAGGTGGCCCCATCGATGTGATGTCGTTTCACTTGTTTGCCTTAAAGGGAGACGTTCAGACATGCGTTTGCTTCCGCTTATTTGGCAAGCAGTTTGACCGTATCGTCAATAATCTTTTCATAGGCGATCAGACCGCTGCCAAGCCAGTACTCGTCGTTCACCTCGTACACGTGCCCCTGCTTCACCGCCGGGATGCTCTTCCAGATGGAACTTTCCGTCATCTCCTTCATGCGCTGTGTCCCTTGACCATACGCATTGATGACAAATATGTAGTCAGCGTCAAGATTCGATAACGTCTCCAGCGTCACGTTCGCACTGTTTGCGTTCTCCACCAGCTTGGACTTTCCGACCCCCAACTGCTGGTGCACAACATTCCCGCACAGATAATTTGCTCCCATCAGGCTGACGCCTTTGGCAGCAAAGCGCATAATCGCGACCTTTTTTCCCCCGACCGCCTGATCCAGCTTTTCTTTGGCCTCCTGCACTTTCTGCCGGTACGCTTTCAGCGCTTGATCGGCTTCGGCAGATTTGCCGAGCAGCTCTCCCAGCGTGACGAGCGACTTTTCGACGTCGCCGGACGCATTCTGAAACACGTAGGTCGGTGCGATCTTGGCATAGTTCTCATAGGTGCCATTGGCGGCGTACGTCGCGGTGTGCAGGATGATCAAATCGGGATTGTAGGACATGATCACCTCTGGAGACGGCAGTCCTCCCGAGAAGTCCAGCTTCGGCACATCCTTCAGCTCCTCTTGCAGATACGCGTGTGCCATGTTGCCGTTGGACCATTGGACCACTGGCTTGATGCCCAGCTTGAGCAGCGAATCCTCGAGATAAGGGGCAAATACCCGCTTGGGTTCCGCTGGCACGGTGATTTCATGGCCAAGTTCGTCCTTGACCGTTCGCTCACCAGACGATGCGGGAGTGTTTGCTCCCGTTGCAGAAGTATCAGCGGCAGTTGACACCGATTGCGGCTGTTCGGACGACTCCGCACGTTGAGCCTGATTGGAGCCGCAGCCGGTCAGCAAACTGACTGCCAGCACCAGGCACAGCCAGACGGTAAACGGAAAACGAAAGACAGTGCCAAACCGATTGGCCAGATGAAACATGGTGTTCCTCCTCTTGTGATAATCATTCTCACCGAGAATGATTATAGATGATGCCGCTCAAGCGTCACCATGGGTTCTATCCAGAAGAACATTTGGACATTTTCCCGTAAACAGGAGCATGGCTTCATCCAGCATCCGGAGAATGGACATCGCCGAGTACTCAAACCACGGATCAGCAGAGATCAGGTGCACATTCAGGTTTGTGACTGCTTTCAACTGGCGCCAGGCCGCCTTGTGCTGCAGCGCCAGCCAGTACGCCCGCGACGATGCCTCGGGACACACCACCAGCAATATCCGGTCAGGATCAAGCTCCGCCACCTGCTCCAGCGTAAGCTGCGCATGTTCGGACGGTTCCGGCCGAAATACGGTCCTGATCCGCAGATCCCGGTGCAGCACGTCCTCCAGCCCGCGGTTCCAGTAGGCATGGATCGCCTGGCCGTAGATACGCAGCACCAGAATGCTGTCGTGTCCCAGCTTTGCCTCAATCTGCTCCCGGGCCGACTGAACCCTCTGTTCATATCGCCGGATCCACATCTCCGCCTGATCCTCCCTGTCCAAAAAACGGGCGATCATGCGGAGCTGGTCTCTCCACCCCAACTTCTCTGTCGGAACGAAAAACGAAGACGCCATGTCCGTCAATTTGTCTTTCTCGGCGGGCAGCAGTTGGTCGGTTCCGACAATGGCGTCCGGTCGAATTCGTATGATCTTGTCCAGGTTTGATTCAAACTGCCAGCTCGTGTACGGGTCGGTCAGCGTTAAATGCGCCTTGATCTGCGTGCGATAGGCGTTGTAGTAATAGGGCGTCCACTTGGGGTCCAGCGGCGCTGCAATCGGCACCACGTTCAACGCAAGCAGATGACCCGTAACCGCAGCGGAGCACGCAGCGATGCGTTTCTTGAAATGTTTCGCGAAATCGGACGGTGATACGCCCACTTCCTTTTTAAACTTGCGGCTAAAGTAAAACTCGTCGCTATACCCAACTTTTGCGGCGATATCCCGCAAGCGCTCCCCGGATTCGGCCAAATAGCGCTTCGCCCGGTTGATGCGCAAATCCGTCAAATATTCCATGGCGCTCTGACCAAATGTCTTTTTGAAAAGATCCACAAAATACTTGGGACTGATGTTCGCCATCTGCGCAAGCTGCTTGATCGAAAGAGGTTCGTTGTAGTGCTGGTCCATGTATTCCTTGATTTTGGCCAGGTTTGCTTTGGGATTCCGTCTCGGCCTGCACGAGCTGATGTCCGCTGCCTGTCCGTTGTCTGTACGCATGAGACGCCTCCCCCTCCCAAACACCAAT
>Ga0006574J49614_1004691_pt1 | contig 18080 bp, 10 predicted proteins | sample HigsolmetaAR204R_FD_49614 | JGI IMG/M metagenome (IMG submission 49614) | reverse complement strand
GCCCGCGACCTATGCTGCCGAGACGCACAAGGCAAGCGCGGAGGAATACGCCATATTCCTGCAGGACAAATATGGCATAAACATCGGGACATCGGTGACCAAAGGGCAATTTATCGAGTACATAGCGGATATCCTGGATCTTCAGGCGCCTGAAGAATACGTTGCGTTCACGGATCTGGCTGCAGTCGATGGGCTGTATGCCAGCGCGGCTGCTCTCTATGCCAATGGCATCTTAAGCGGGCCGGGAGTTGGCGCGGATGAGCCGCTGAAGCCTTGGGTGGCCGCCCTGATCGCGGTACGCGCTTCGAATCTGAAGGAATTGGCTCTTACCTACCCGCAATCCAAGGTGGATGCCGCGCTAGCTCGTCTCGGTCTATCCTCCGCATCGTTCAACACGGCGACTGCCCAGGAACTTGCGGCCGCTGTTGATACCGGTCTGATCCCGGCTTACTATTACGGGGAGATTGGCGCGAATCGCACGGCTTCGCCGGAGCTTGTTCAGACGTTGCTCGGCAAGGTGCTTGAGTTCAACGGCGCTTACAAGCGTTATATCGGTTATGTGAGCGATGACGATATTTACAGCAAATTCATCACCGCCTTCGAGACGTCGAACCTGATCGAAATCCCGACGCTGCAGCCGCTGGTGGATGATGCGCTTAAGCAGGACGTTGTCACCGGGTACAATCTCAAAGACAGCCGGTTCGACTCCAACTTCGTGCCGTCCCTGACGGTTACATACGGCCATTCGGATGTCCGCCACGCCATTCAACTCCTTGGTTTGCTGCGCAGCGAAGGTATCGATGCCAGAGTCCAGTTCGAGCCGAAGACTTCCGCATACGTGCATCGCAAGGAGTGGGGAGAACCGTACGTCGATGAGAACTCCAAGGCGGTGCTGACGGAAAACGGCAACTACATTCATTCGTCCAAGGAGTACGACCTCGTGCTGGAATTCTTCAACCAGACAGATAAGGAAGCATTCCAGGCGATCGTCCTGCAATATGCAAAGAAAAATGCCAGCGATCAGCCTGGTCTGATCTATGGTTCCTGGTTCCAGCCGCTGTTCTATACGCTGACAGAGCCGAACAGTGAAGGATACAAGCTGATCGCCAACAACAAGATCACCGACGGATACTTCTATGCACAGACGTTCTCCCTGATCGATGCGACGGATGACATCGCAGCCGGTTTCTCAGAGCTTAATCCGGAGATTGAAGTCGAGTCGTATACGTTCTGGGCCAACGAAGCGTTCTACAACTATCTGAACGGCGAAGGTCTGTAATAGAAGCGGGAACAGCCCCCTGTTCATGAGATGCCTGCCTCGAGCCTGCAGTTCGACTGCATGTAGGAGCATCGCATGAGCAGGGGGTTGTTTGTCTGTATACAGTGGAATAAGATGGATATGGGGAAATAGTTGGAATGTAATCATGTCCTACATATATATCAAGGAGCGATGCGGATGAACCCGGTCAGATCCAATCCACTGAAGACGCGCAGTGACGTTGAGTCGGCTTTGAAGCAATTGATCGAGCCGTTAAGGCCCTATTACAGTGAGGGGAAGGCCCATCTGCGAATGGGTGCAACGGCCTCCGGATGCACGATCGAGACGGCGGATATGGAAGGCTGCTCGCGGGTGTTATGGGGGCTGGCTCCGCTTGCCGCAGGAGGCGGAGAGTCCGATCTGTGGGAGTTGTACCGGGAAGGCATCGTGAACGGAACCAATCCATCGCATCCCGAATATTGGGGCCCGGTACATGACTATGATCAGAAGCTGGTGGAGATGGCTGCCTATGGCCTTGCGATGGCTATCGCGCCGGAGAGAATCTGGGAGCCGCTTAGTCAGGAAGAACGGGAGCGTGTGTATGCGTGGTTCGCCCAGATCAATGAGAAAGCGCTATATGATTGCAATTGGCTGCTATTTCTGGTGATGGTCAATCTGGGGTTCAAGAGGTTGGGCTTGCCCTATGACCAGCAGAAAATCGAGGCGAATCTGGCGAGAATCGAAGAGTATTACATGGACGAAGGCTGGTATTCCGACGGCATCGGCGCGCATTGTGATTACTACGGGCCGTTCGCGATCCATTTCTACTGCTTGCTCTATGCGGTGTGGATGAAAGAGGAAGACCCGGAGCGAAGCAAGCGTTACAGGGAGCGGGCTGCGCTGTTCGCCCGGCAGTTTATCCATTGGTTCGCCGCAGACGGTTCGGCGCTTCCGTATGGACGCAGCCTGACGTATCGATTCGCTCAGGCGGCGTTCTGGAGCGCGCTGGTCTACGCGGAAGAAGAGGTGTATCCTTATGGCGTGATGAAAGGGCTCATCCTCCGGCATCTGCGCTGGTGGTTCCAGCAGCCGATCTTCCAGGCGGACGGGACACTCTCGATCGGCTATGCTTACCCGAACCTGATCATGGCGGAAAACTACAATGCGCCGGGGTCTCCATACTGGGCGCTGAAGACGTTCCTGATCCTGGCGCTGCCAGAGTCTCATCCTTTCTGGCAGGCGGAGGAACTGCCGCTTCCCGCGCTGCCGGAGCGGGTTCTCCAACAGTCGCCGCACTTCATCGTCTGCAGGCATGAAGATCATGTGCTAGCCTTCAACTCCGGCCATCGCGGGACGAATGAACATACCCATACGTCAGCCAAGTATGAGAAGTTTGTCTATTCAAACCGCTTCGGTTTCAGCGTGCCGCGGGCGGAGTATGGGCTGGGGCAGGGGGCATATGACTCCATGTTGGCGCTAAGTGAAGGAGATCGGCTGTACCGGGTGAAGCGGACATCGGAGGAATATACGCTGGATGGCCGGTTGATCCATACGAGATGGAAGCCATGGGCCGATGTGGAGGTTCGCACCTGGATCATCGCCGGCGCGCCTTGGCATGTGCGCATCCATCTGATTCATTCGGGCAGGTTGCTTCACGTGGCCGACGGCGGCTTCGCACTCGGGATCGAAGGCGCAGACCGTCGGGGAGGCGTGGAGCCGCGCCATGTGGAGGATCGCGTGCTGGCGGTATCGGCGAACGGGGCGAGCGGCATCGTGCGGTTGTATGGCGTAGGCCGACTGGACGCTCAGTTGTCTCGTGCTGACGAATGGGGACCGCGTGAGTTAGCGCAAGGTGAGAACCTCATCGGCAAGGTGGAATTGATCTATGCCAATGCCAACACGAACCTGTTGCATCCGCGAACGGTGATCCCGACGGTGACGGCGGAGCTTGCGCCTGGCACGAGCTTGCTCATCACTGCCGTATATGGGGATCCGGCCTCTCAGGATGCCGACAAGCTGTGGTCTGCCGTGCCAGAGGTACATGTGAAGCAGGATGAGATCATGGTTCGCTTGGGCGCGGATGAGACGGAGAGGATCAGGATCTAGGCGACCAAGCTTGCTTATGTCCGGGACTATCAGTATCAAGCCGATATCGATAATCGTACGCTGAACATGATTGCTGACGAGCCCAGGGCGATGGGATATGAAACGGAAGCCAAACGGTTGAAGGTTTGAATGAGTTCATAAATCCGCTCTCGGAGATGAATCGCTATATCGATGTTTTACCGGCGGGCTGTTGGTGGCCAAGCAGTGTGCGTCATAGAAGTGGTCATAGAAGCGATAGAAGTGAAGTGTTCACAGGTCTGCGGATATGAGGTATTCATATGTAAAGTTAATAGATACGCCTCAATGGATCACCGATCTGCGGCTGAGCAGATTAGGTTCCTTTCACAAAGGGGTGCGATTTGTTAACCAGGCGTGCAGGCGGTTGACTGGCGGAATTGGATAGGAGGAGGTTAGTGTGGATAAAGCGGCCTTTTTCAAGGAATTGGACGAGATCCTCGAAGATCAGCTGTTTATCGGGGAGTCACCGGACGATCTTCATGATGAACTGGCGCATAATACCTGGTCTATCTCTGTCGGACAAGAAATGGCGAATGAACTGACGATAGACGAATTGAAGGATTTCATCGACCGGGTTCAAATCAACAGGAAAGAACAGATCATGAAGCAAAGTGATCACAATATGATCTTCTATGCCTGGTTTGATAGGCAATCCGCGAGACTGAGGTTCAGCCTTATCTCAGATTTTCACGAGAAGTTGCCGTTTGCGGGTGCGTACAGGATTATAGACAACGTTGAACCCATACTGGACGATATGTTGCAGTTTCCCTATCATGGTGGGTTGCCGATCATGGCAGTAGATGAAGAAGAGGAGGAAGAAGCAGCTATGGAACCTTTTGATGTGTACTCGGTCATCATTGCGAACAGATAAGGCTCTGCAAGGGCTATCTGCGCTCATGACGGGCAGGTGGCGGATCATCCGCTGTCTGCCTTATGTAATGATGGGCAAGGATTCGTTGCTGATTAGCATATCCATGATGATTTTCCTCAGTCTAAGCATCCGATCACCTCATCCGCACATTCGCAGACTGTCAAAGATGTCGATGTCCTTGCAGTTCCATGGTGGCTGGACTTACAAACGGTTATATTCCGGGGTGCTCATCAACCATTCGAAAAACTCATTTTTTGCTGCACGATATTCTTCCATATCTTTGCCTTCGTAGTTCTTTTTGAGTTCATCATATTTCAGCCTGTATAGGTCGTTCATCAGCAGAACATCGCGGAGCCTCCAGAAAATATCCAACTCTGAGTCGATCACCGTTAATTGGACTCCGAGCGGCGGATCGGTCGTATCATCCTTGAACGCCCGGAACGTTTCTGTACGGGTACTTCCCTCATTAAGTAAATAGAAGTTGGATAGAGCCTGTACTGCATTATCGAAATCTTCTGCTGCAACGCGCACCTGGATGTCCAGATCTCCCTTGGTCAGACTGCCAGGGATGGCCGTGCTGCCCACATGTTGAATATCGGCACTTGGGAGTACGGTTGAGATCAGAGCCTTGTGTTTCGCGAACAGTGCTTCTGCTTTATCTTTGAATGTGTCTTGTTTGGCGAATTGGACGATTTCCATCATGGAATGATCTCCTTGTCAATGCGTGGCAATATCGATATGGGTGTTTTACCGTAAAGACCCTCTGAATCGTCATTCCACAGGATCTATCACAACTCTAGCACAACTGCACGAAGGATGACAAGATGTGGAAAAATGCAGAGGCTTCTGAAACCAATACGTGAGAGCCGACAGAATCGTGTCTCAGGCGTGGGAAAGCGGTTGGAGCAGCGGGAGAGCCGATAGAATCGTGTCTCAGGCGTGGGGAAGCGGTTGGAGCAGCGTGAGAGCCGATAGAATCGTGTCTCAGGCGTGGGAAAGCGGCCGGAGCAGCGTGAGAGCCGATAGAATCGTGTCTCAGTCGAGAAGAAGCGGTTGGAGCAGCGTGAGAGCCGACAGAATCGTGTCTCAGGCGTGGGAAAGCGGTTGGAGCAGCGTGAGAGCCGATAGAATCGTGTCTCAGGCGTGGGGAAGCGGTTGGAGCAGCGTGAGAGCCGACAGAATCGTGTCTCAGGCGTGGGAAAGCGGTTGGAGCAGCGGGAGAGCCGATAGAATCGTGTCTCAGGCGTGGGGAAGCGGTTGGAGCAGCGTGAGAGCCGATAGAATCGTGTCTCAGGCGTGGGAAAGCGGCCGGAGCAGCGTGAGAGCCGATAGAATCGTGTCTCAGTCGAGAAGAAGCGGTTGGAGCAGCGTGAGAGCCGACAGAATCGTGTCTCAGGCGTGGGAAAGCGGTTGGAGCAGCGGGAGAGCCGATAGAATCGTGTCTCAGGCGTGGGGAAGCGGTTGGAGCAGCGTGAGAGCCGACAGAATCGTGTCTCAGTCGAGAAGAAGCGGTTGGAGCAGCGTGAGAGCCGACAGAATCGTGTCTCAGGCGTGGGGAAGCGGCCGGAGCAGAGCCGTAGGCCCTGCTCCTGTCCGATCATGCTCCGGACACAACCACACAATAGATGCCAGAGCCAAGTTCCAGCGTCAAGCTGTCGTCCTCTTCTTGGGCTGCAAGCACGCCTGCGGCTTCACTGGCGGCCACGCCGTTCACCTTCACTCTGGCCAGCGTAGCGCCAGGCAGCTTCGCTCTCGCCGTCGTGTTCGGCGGAAGCTCAAATTCATACACAACCGTTCCGTCCTCGCTTAGCCGCCACTCGCTTCGCACCAGCCCGTATGGGGACTCATAGGCAGCTTTGGCATAGGTGAGCTCCGAATCCGGACGCGGCCTGAGCAGGATGCGCTTGTAGCCCGGCTGAGTCTCATCCAAGTCGAGGCCGGCTACCGCCCGATACAGCCAGTCGCCGATGGAGCCGTACGCATAGTGATTGAACGAGTTCATATCATCGCTCCAGAACGTGCCGTCCGGCTTGATCCCATCCCAATGCTCCCAGATCGTCGTTGCCCCCTGATGGATCGAAAACAGCCACCCTGGATAGTCCTCCTGTTGCACCAGTTTGACCGCCACATCATGATAACCGTTATCCGACAGAACATGGCACAGGTACGGAGTGCCGACAAATCCAGTCGTCAGATGGTAATTTTTCTCCTTCACATATTCGGCCAGCGTTCTTGCCAGCCTCGATTTCACCTCTCCATCCACCAGCCCGAACATCAGCGGCAGCACATGGCCTGTCTGCGTATGGGCTGCCAGGCGGCCGCTAGGCGTGATGAATTCCCGGCGGAAAGCTTCAACGATGCGCCCATGCAGCTCGCGATACTTCGCCGCATCTTCCGTTCGTTCCAACAACTCCGCCGTTCTCGCGACAAGCTCCGTTGAGTAGGCATAGAAGCAGGTGGCGATCAGGTCACGCGGAGTGGCGCCCACATAGTCGCCGGAGTTGGCGTCAAGGCCGAGCCAGTCCCCGAAGTGGAAGCCAGTATTCCACAGATACTCGTCCTCTCCTTGGGCACGAATATATTCGATCCAAGCTTTCATGCTGTCGTATTGCTCTTCCAAGATGCGAATATCCCCATAGCACAGGTACAGCGTCCACGGACAGATGACTGCTGCGTCGCCCCAGGCGGCAGAGCTGTGCGCATCCTGACCCAGGATATTCGGGATGACGAACGGTACCCCGCCATGTGCCAACTGATCCGCCTTCAGATCATGCAGCCACTTGGAGAAGAACGGATAGATGCCGTAGTTAAATGCCGCCGTTCTGATGAACACCTGCGCGTCCCCAGTCCAGCCGAGACGTTCGTCGCGCTGCGGGCAATCGGTCGGAACATCGAGGAAGTTGCCACGCTGCCCCCATACGATATTGCGCTGCAGTTGGTTGAGCAGCTCATGCGAGCATTCGAAGCTGCCGGCAGGCTCCATATCCGTGTGGATCACGTGCCCGGTGAAACGATCCGGCTCAATCGGCACATCCTCCGGCCAGCCTTCGATCTTCACATAACGGAAGCCCTGGAAGGTGAAATGCGGCTCGTACTCCTCTCCGCCGCCTCGGCAGATGTAGGTTACCGTCTGCTTGGCTTGGCGCAAGTTGCCGACATAGAAGTTGCCTTCGCGGTCCAGTACCTCGGCATGCTTCAACGTCAACACCATACCTGCCGGGAGGTTCAGGCGCATGTGGAGGCGTCCGACCATGTTCTGGCCCATGTCGAGCACGGTCTCGCCGGTTGATGTGCGGATGAGTGCGATCGGCTTGAGCTTCTGGGTGATTCGCAGCGGTTCATTCTCCTGCATGATCAGGATGTGCTTCGGATGCTCAAGCATGACCACCGAGGCCCATCCCTGATCGTCGTAACCGGCCTGCGACCAACCGCGCTTCTCCAACCGGGCATCATAGGTCTCGCCATGATAGATCTCGGACATCAGGATCGGACCAGTGGAGGCTCGCCATAACCCGTCACTGGTTATGAGCTGTGTTCGGCCATCCGCATAATCGATATGCAGTTGCAAGAGCAGAGCCCGTTGATCCCCATACAGGTTCCCCTGAAGATTCCAGCCCAGTATGCCTTTGTACCAGCCATTTGCGAGCATGGCGCCGATCGCATTGTCGCCATGGCGCAGAAGCTTCGTCACTTCATAAGCCTGTACCTGCAGGCGATTGCGATAGCTCGTCCAGCCGGGAGCATACTGCCCATCACCGACTCGCTCTCCATTCAGCTCAAGTTCATACATCCCGAGAGCGGTGGCATAGATGGTAGCCCGGCGGACTTCCCCTTCAACGGTGAACTGCCTGCGCAGCATGAAGATTTCTTCTGCTTGCGAGTCGATGGCGTTCGGATCGGGAGTAATCCATGATGCTTGCCAATCGGACGTATCGAGGAGCCCCATTTCGAACATGCCCGGCTCGCTCCAATCGGACTCGTGGCCATGCTGATCCCACACCTTCACGCGGACATGATACCTTCCCCTCGACAGCAGCTTCTCTCCGGCATATTCCACCAGGTTGGATTGATCCGATTCGACCATGCCGGTGTCCCATACCAGGTGGTCCTCATCAAACCCTGCCAGAGCGGAAGAGACCTGGATACGGTATGCGCGTTGCAAGACATGCGGTCGGTCGGCACGCAATTGCCAACTGAAACGGGGCCTCATGGCTCCAAGGCCGACCGGATTCTTACGATACTCGCAACGCAGCTCGGCTACTTGCACTGTCGTCATCGTACATCGCTTCTCCTCTCGTAATGATATTCTTTAACCCCCATTATAGTAGGCAGGTGAAGAGTCGATGTTGGTTGAATCGGACATCTTTATAGGCTGATATGGACAATAATAAACCGTTTACGTAAGATAGGAGCATAAGATAGGAACATAAGACGACAGTCCGTCTAGTAAAGCCGATCCTTCAAATCTTTGTCGTCGAACCAAATCTGAATGGCATCGATTCTGTCCTGGCCTCTCAGTTTGATCGAAAACTCGCCGAGCAGGACAGTATCAGGAGAATGATCGCTTGGATGGAATCGATTCGCCTTGAGTATCGACATCGCTCCTCGCATGTCATCCCCAACTCTGATGCCGAAGATGGAGTACGCTGGGTTATGAAATTCCAGGTGGCTGATACCGCCACACAGATCATGGTCTGGATCGGTCGGGATGCTGACCAACAACCCCATATCTGGATATTCCCTTACATAACCGCCGAATCCATGGAGGTATGCCCCGCTGCCCAGCAGTTCCATCACCTCGTGATCGGGCATGCCCAAGCGAATCCCTCCGGCATCCAGGTTGTCGTTTAAGTAGTTGAGAACGACGGTGGTTTTCGTGGTTGTATCGGATAAGAAAATGAGACTGCCGGAGATCAACAGTACGGCGACAAGCGCACCAGCGATCAGCAGATTCTTCTTCACCGGAATCACCTATACTTGGAATAATGTCAAATAAATGGTGTTTGAGATATAAACGCGCTGATCAACCTTTTTGTTGCTAGGATCAAAGGAATATATGAACGGGGGGATCAGATGGGCATCAAACGCTCTACCTTTGTCATGAGAGGGGAAATCTTCTTCGAGCCGGATGTGCCGATCTATGTGAACCGGGCGTACGAAACGTTCGATATGATCGAGCATGCCCATGAATTTATCGAGATCACGTATGTATGCGAAGGGTCGGGTATTCACTATATCGCCGGTGAGGCTGTACCCGTTGAACACGGAACGCTGTTCTTCATTCCCGTCGGACATAGCCACGTCTTCCGGCCCAAGACGCTGCGCAAGGATCAGCCACTCATCGTCTATAATTGCCTCTTTCCAGTGCCCTATCTGTCCGAACTGAGCAGGGGATTGCCTCATGCTGCTGAGATCTGCGGGATGTTCCAGGATGACCAGCTTGGCTGGTTCTCGATGAAGGATGCGGCGGGCGAATATCATGCGATATTTCGCGAGATGTACCAGGAATATACGGCGAGACCGCCCGGTTATCTCGTTGTACTCGCCTCACATGTGCTGCGCATCTTGACTGGTCTGTACCGGTATCGCACGCAACTGGATATGCCGCCTGCGGAGCGGCCGAAATGGCTGACGATCGACGAGGCGATCGACTACATCGGCCAGCATTATGCGGAAGAGCTGAGGCTGGGAGACATGGCCGCCCATGCCAATCTCAGCGAGCGCCAGTTCAGCCGTTTGTTCAAGCGTCAGACCGGCATGAGCTTCCTCGACTATGTGCAGAGCATCCGGATCGACGCAGCTTGCCGCATGCTGGCCAATGGCCGCCAACGCGTCAGGGATGTGGCCGGCGCCGTGGGCTATCAAGATATGAAATATTTCCATGCCCTGTTCAAACGGAAGACAGGGGTGACGCCGACGGAATATCGGGAGTCAGTGAGGCCGTCTGTTCAGCTCAGCGGAAAACGGGAGTGACGTCTGCGGAATATCTCGTACGGTATAGGTTTGTGATTGCAACCAGAAGCAACTGCTGCCTTAAAGGTTCACCCCAGGACGCAGGTGAACTCATACTTCCCGCTTTCGAGGATATGCTCTTCGCCATTCGGCATCACCAGTGAACAGGTTGTCGAAACTGGAACCTGTACCCGTATCGTGAATTGATCGCCCTCGAGTTGCCAGTCCGATACGACCTGCCCATAAGGCGTCCATACGCTGCCCCGCGCTGAAGTTAGCCCGCCACCGGGAACCGGAGCGATACGGAACGTTCGATACCCTCCACTCGTCGGCTCGATGCCTGCGATGCGCCGGTACAGCCAGTCGCCGACGGCTCCGTAGGCATAATGGTTGAAGGAGACCATGCCGCCCCCCGACTCCTCCTCCGGCTTGTTGCCTGTCAGATCGCCGATATTCACGGTGCCGTCTGGGCGAAGGGCGTCCCAACGTTCCCATATCGTTGTCCCGCCAGCCTTCACCTCATACAGCCAGGAAGGGCAGGTGTCTTGCAACAGTACACGGTAAGCGACATCCACATAACTGTTGTCGGACAGAGCGAATAGCAGATACGGCGTTCCGGTAAATCCGGTTGTCAGATGGTAGTCCGCTTCCCGCACCAATCTGGCAAGATGGTCGGCCATGCGACCAGTTTCCTCTCCTTCGGTCATGCCGAAGTACAGGGGCAGCACATAACCGGTCTGAAATTCATGCTTCAATCTGCCCTTGCCATCGGTGAAAACCTTGCGATAAGCCCTAACGATCCGCTCCTGAAGCTTCCGATAATACCTCGCATCCTCCTCGTACCCGAGCGCATCCGCGATCTTGGCCGCCAGCCTGCAGGAGTTGGCGAAGTAAGCCGTTCCGACCCATTTGCCCTTCTTCAGCCACTCTCTGATGTTCTCACCCGGCGCGCACCAATCTCCAAAATGGAAAGGAAATCTCCAGATATATCGGCTGTTTGGAGTCACGGACAGGAAAGAAGCCCACCACTTCGCGGCTTTCAGAAACTTCTTGATCGTTGGATATTGCTGCTCCAAGAGCCGCCTATTGCCGCGTGCCAGATACTCCGCCCAAGGAACAAGCACGCAACTGTCCCCCCAGGCAGAGGTGGCCATCACCGGCCAACTGTCTCCGCCGCGCGGCACCACCATCGGGATGCCGCCTCCCCGGCCTTGTTCGGCTCGCATGTCCTTCAGCCATTTGTCCAAGAAGCGGCTCAGGTCGAAGTTATAGCAGGCTGTCTGCGCGAACACGGCGATGTCGCCTGTCCAGCCTTGCCGCTCATCCCGCTGCGGGCAGTCGGTCGGGATGTCAACGAAGTTGGAACGCCCGCTCCAACGAATATTGCTGTTCAGCTTGTTGATCCATTCATTGGAGCAGGTGAAGCTGCCGATCTCTGCAAAGTCCGAATGAAGAACGTATGCGGACAACTCCAGACCGTCAGGTTCGATACCGCTCACGCCAACATAACGGAAGCCCATGTATGTCAGACGGGGCGAATAGGTTTGCTCACCTTCCCTGCATATATAGGTGGCGGTTGCTTTGGCCGTGCGAAGCGACTTGACGAACAGCTCTCCATCCACCAGCACCTCGGCATGGCGGAAGACGATCTTCTGGCCATGCTTGCCTGTGATCTTGGCACAGATGACCCCGGCAAAGTTCTGGCCGAAGTCATAGATGAGCTCACCGCTGGCAGCCCTCGTCAAGGTGACGGGTTTCATCACTTGCTGCACGCGCACCGGATCTCCGTATTGCGCGAGCAGAGCCGGAGACTTCCGTGGGCGCGTGATCGAGGCCTGCTTCCAGTTTACCGCCTCCAGATCAATCGTGGCATCATACGTCTCCCCATCATACCATTCGGCGAAGCGCCAAGGACCATCCAGAGTCACCTGCCAGGATTCATCTGTCCCGATAACCGTGCTTGTTCCATCCTCATATTCGATATGCAGTTCACAGAGGAAGGCTTGGCGATCTGCGCTGATCCTGTTCTTCCTGCGATAAGTAAATGAACCGACCGCCCAGCCGCCTGCGACGACCGCAATGAGCGTATTGCTCGAGCCGAGCTGCTTCGTGACATCATAGGTTTGATACTGGATGTAATGATCGTAAGAAGTAAATCCCGGCGCAAAATAATCCTCCCCAACCTTATCGCCATTGAGCATCATGTCGTAGATTCCCAGAGCTGTCGCATTCACCCATGCATGGCGAATCGGTTTGTCCGGCAAGCGGAAGGTATGACGGAACGTCATCGGTACGGGGGAACCTTTCTTCGGCGTTTCATAAGTCCCATCCGTAATCCAGCACGCTTGCCAAGGCGTATCGAGACGGCCGGTCTGGAAGCTGGACGCCGCTTCTGCCACTTCGCCCGTCCTGCCTTCTGCCCGGATATGCACCTCATAGGAGGTGAACGGCTTCATCTCTCCGCCATACAGATTGTTGATCTGGTCAGTAGTCTCACAGGACCATTCCCCAACCGTAATGAGGGCTTTGCTGAGCGCTTCCCCCTCGACATCCGAATCCAGCGTGAACGAGATAGTCGGACGCCTGTCCGTGATGCAGCCGCGTTCCAACCCTTCGATCCGCACGGACGCAATCTTAAGCATGGAATCTTCCCTCCTTGCGCGCCTTGATCACTTGCTGTTTCTGATCGATGTCCCGCTCCACATTCAGGAAAGCGAGCAGGATGACGAGGACGATGCTGGTTATCGTTTCCAGTCCGACGAAGGCAAAGGTGATCGTGCTCTGAACGTTGGAGGACTGGATGGCGATCAGCTCGCCGGAAGCATCATAATACGGGGCCACATATCCGGATGCCGACAGCATGCCGTTGAAGATGCCGGTCGTGACGCCAATCATCGCCACGGAGATCGTGTTGTACACCGACATGGCGATGCCGTCGACGCGAAAGCCAACTTTCCACTCCACATGATCCAGCGTGTCCGCGAACAAGGCCATGAACACATAGGCGCATGGCAATCCGCCGATGTTCTTGATAAATTGCCCCGCAAGGAAAATCGTCATATCCTTCGGAAACATCCAGCAGATCGCGCTGCCGACCGCCATCAGGACGAAGCCGTACAGCGTCAGGTTGCGCTTGCCGAACCGCTTGGCGAGCGGCCACACGATGAAGATGCCGATGCCCATCGGGATGCCGCCGATCACCGAGATCAGCATCTGCGTGATCCCATCATTGTAGGTGCCGAGCACGTAGTTGCTGTAATAGACCAGACTGAGATTTTTCAAACTCACGCCGATGATCCAGATGAGAAAGTAGCCGAAGATAAGCAGCATATATCGGTCTGTGAAGATCGCCTTCAATTGAGCCTTGTAGGAAACTTTCGCTTGTGCGTCTTCCGTAGCTGAACCGCCGGACTCTTCGGTGATTCGCTCCTTGGTGTAGTAGTATTCGAGCAGAGTGAGCGGGAGAGCGAGGATCGAGATGATGCTCATGACGAGAATCCATCGGTTCTGGTCGACGCCGATCATCGGCATGACCAGCATCGGGAAGATCAGGGCCACGATGATGCCGGTGATCATGATGTTGGAGATCTGGTTAAACACCGAGAGTTGGCCTCTTTGCAACGTGTTCCTGGTGGAGAGAGGCACCATCAGATTGTGGCTCATGCTGAATATCGTGTATGCAAAGGAATAGAACAGATTGTAAGACAGAATGACCCATATCACTTGGACCGTTGTACTGGCGTCTGGAACGGTGAACAACAAGATGCCAGTGATGGCCAAGAGAGGCGCGGACAGGAGCAGCCAGGGCCTTGCCTTGCCGTGTCTGCTTCTGGTGCGGTCGATGAGATATCCCATGAGGATATTGGTGATCGCATCGATGATCTTCGAGATAATCGGAAATAGGACGAGGAATACACCTCCGCCAACCGTTGTAAGTCCCAGCACATCCGTATAATAGACGTTGAGATAGGAAGAGAGCACGGCGTTGAGCAGCAATGCCCCGGCAGGACCTAGCAGATAGCCGAGCCATTTCTCCTTGCCGGTTGTATCGGGAGCGGCAATGCGAGAATTCCATACCCCGGAACGAAGAATATCAGACGCCATGGGATGCTCCTCCTTGTGTTTGAGATGGAAGCGGCAGAGGCTTCTCCTTGCGAAGCAAGGCTTTCAGTCCCCGCCAGATCCGGCCATTCGCCAGTTCTACGAAACCAACAGCCATGTGATACGAGAATTGGCCGCTGGACGACATGCACATAGACCGGATCGAATTGCTCGGCAATAAGCGTACAAGAAAATACGAATTCTTCAGCTTCATATCGCGTTCCAGGGATTCAGGCATGTGGAGAGCTTCCTTGTAGCCTCGGCTCGCCATACCCATCACAGATGCATAGAGGATTCGTCCCAGGAATGATCGCTGAAAATCGCGAAGCGGCGAGTCAAGCGTCAATGGCGCATGAACGATCGCTTCAGGCACTTCCCGTCCGATCAGCTCGGCGAAGCTGGGAGGGATGTTCTGCGGCGGCACCCGATAATCGCTGAGCACCGCAGAGGAGTATGGCGAGGGAACATCCTCGGCGTCTGTGATGCTCCACTCGGCGGTCAGGCGGATATCCGCCGCTGATGCCGCCAGGCAGATCTCGTAGGTGCCATTCTCAAGCACCCAACGATGAAGCTGCGGATTCCAATAGGACAGGTCCTGCCTGTTGAACGACAGCTCGACAGACCGGGTTTCTCCCGGCTTCAGTGACACCTTCGTGAATGCGCGAAGCTCCTTGTCTGCCTTGAACACCTGGCCGTGATTGTTTCGGACATACAGTTGCACCACTTCGGCTCCTTCGCGAGACCCGATGTTGGTGATGTCGGCGAGGACGGTGATCCTGCCGTCTGCTTCGCTCACACGAAGATTGGCATATTGAAATGTCGTATAGGACAGACCGTAACCGAAAGGGAAACGGAGCGGTGTCCCGGCTTTATCATAATAACGATATCCGACATAGATGCTCTCGTAATAGCGGGATACAGGACCTCGATTGTAATCGGCGAAGCAACTGGTGTCCTCCAGGCGAAGCGGCCAGCTCTCGGCCAGCTTGCCGGAAGGTGTCGCCTCGCCGAATAACAGGGAAGCGCAAGCCTCGCCGCCGTACATGCCCGGCAGATACATGTGAAGCAAAGCAGACAGGCCATCATGGAATGGCAGCTCCACCGGAGCTCCGGCAAACAGGACGAGGACAACCTTCTTGCCTGTCGCGATCAGCTCCTGTATCAACTTCGCCTGGGGTTCACCAAGCCGCATATGCACCCGGTCGAAGCCTTCGCTTTCCTCCAGATCGTCCAAGCCGCCGAAGAAGAGGATCGTATCCGCCTGTTGTGCCGCCTGAAGTGCCGCATGCTCCAACGCAGGATTGCGCTCTGGCTTAAGGTAACGGTATCCAGGCATATAGGTATATGAGATGCCCCGCTTGTCAAAGGCCTGTCTGGGAGAGATCGTGCGCGGCGGGTTGATGAGCGATGAACCTGCTCCCTGAAAGCGCAGCTTCTCGAACATCTCACCGACGACGAGCAGCTTCTCCTTCCCAGACAGCGGCAGGGTGCCGTCGTTCTTGAGCAAAACGGCGCCTTCCTTGGCGATCTCACAAGCGAGCCTCTCATGATCTTCTTGGTCGTAACCGCTTTCATATTCAGCGCTTTTGCATCGTTCGATCAGCTCAAGCACCCTCTTCACGGCCTTATCCAATTGGTCCATCGGCAGGGTGCCGTTCTTCGCCGCTTCGATGATGGATGCCCGGTTATGCCATACACCGCCGGGCATATCCAGGTCGCATCCGGCCTTTACGCCTTCCACCCGGTCACAGGTCGCCCCCCAGTCGGTCATGACAAGGCCTCCATAGCCCCACTCATCACGCAGAATATCCGTCAATAGCTGCTTGTTCTGCGAGGCGAAGATGCCGTTCACCCGGTTGTAGGAGCACATCACCGCATAGGGTTGCGCTTCTCGAATAACCTGTTCAAAGGCGCGGAGATAGATCTCGCGAAGCGCACGTTCATCCACGACGCTATCGCCGACGAAGCGGTAATCCTCATTGGAGTTCGCGGCATAATGTTTCACACAGCAGCCGACGCCTTTGCTCTGTACGCCGCGTACGAAAGCCGCGCCGAACGTTCCGGAGACCAAGGGATCTTCCGAATAATATTCAAAGTTCCGTCCACACAATGGGCTGCGCTTGATATTGATGCCCGGGGCGAGCAGGACATCCACCCCTAGCGTTCGGCATTCTTCGGCGATCGCTTCTCCCATTCGATAAGCCAGCTCCGGATTCCATGTAGAAGCCAGGCCGGCGGACGTGGGGAAGGCGGTGGAATACTCGTTGTCACTGATCCCGAAGCTGCCGCTTGACGCTCGGACTTTGCGCACGCCATGTGGCCCATCGGTCAGCATGAGCGCCGGAATGCTGAGCCGTGGTATGGCATTGGTGTACCAGGAATCGGTGCCTTCCAGCAACGCGGCCTTCTCTTCGATAGTCATAGTCTGGACTAACTCTTGTAATCGTCTCATCTGAACACCACCAGTCAGATATAGTTGATCTAAGTATAGTTTGATCTGGTGGAAATGTATTGTAGATTTATGACGTATATTGCAGAATTTTGCGTTGATTGCAGGAGTGAGACTGATGGCTATTGGGTCCGGGTCATGTGCCGGTATGTGAGCGGAGTGATGCCTTCATATTTTCTAAACAGATTCTGAAAATAGCTTTGTGAGGAGAAGCACAGATAGTTGCTGATCTCGCTCAGCGATCGATCGGAGAAGGCCAGCAGCTTCTTGGCTTCTTCTATTTTCTCCCGATTGATATAGTCGTTCAGCTTCATCCCCGTATCCTGTTTGAATGTTCTGGTGAGGTATGAAGCGGACAGACCTACATGCTCGGCGATGTCCCTGACGAGGATCGGCGTGTTGATATGCTTCTTGATATAGTCGATGCATGCCCGAGTTGCCGACGACAGATGGGATGGATACCGCTCAGATGCGACCCTCTCTGCGTAGTCCGTAATCATGCGCTGGAGCAGCAGAGTTAGCGCATCGAGCTGTGAGAGGCTTTCCGCTTGCTGAATATAGATATCGCTGAGGTGGAAGGCGGTTTCGATGTCCAGGCCGCCCTGGATGGCCGCTCTTGATACGAGAGCCGCCGTGATGATCAGGATATTCTTCGCCTGGCGGAGCGCCTCTTTCGCTACAGGTCCCGCGTCGGCTCTTACAGGACTTTGGAACAGTTCCGACAGCTTCTTCGTATCTCCTTCGCGCACGTAGGCGAGGATCTGTTGCTCCAACTGATACGTATCATGCGAGAGAAATTGTTCCGCCGCCCGGTACCGGGTTTCGGTTAAGGTGGATTGAATCCGGGTCAGGTTAGGGCTGATCGGATTGCTGAGCATCAGAAGTTCCTCTGCCGACATCCGCGTGCGATTCAGGGAGAAGTTGAAGAAGCACAACGCATGCAGGAAATTTTCAAATGAGAGTGGCGGGATATTGGTCAGAAAATGGGCAAATGCTTCACGATGCTGATGGGCGATCTTCGCATGAATCATCATGGACGTGATGTTCGGCCCTGACAAAGGGACATTGGAGCATGGCCCAATCAGGAACATTCGATCTGAGCGCAGTTCCTTCACTTTGCCATAGAACAGCAGATCATCGTTCATATAGTAATGGAGGTCATGATGATCCTCCAACATGCGGGGCATGATCTCATGGATGGGGTCCACTTCATGAGGTATACGTGGTTGCATGCGGACAAGCTGCTGGTTAGCATAATAACGAATCGGCAGGCCAGTCAGGTTGTAGAAAGAATCACACAGAAAGATCAAGTCCTTGTGGTCCAT
>Ga0006574J49614_1000101_pt1 | contig 18334 bp, 22 predicted proteins | sample HigsolmetaAR204R_FD_49614 | JGI IMG/M metagenome (IMG submission 49614) | reverse complement strand
CTGCCACGTAATTTGTCTGCTGCTTTCCATAATGTCTCTTCAAATCCTACGTTTGCGGTTGTTGCCATATTTGTCCGTTCCCTCCAACATTCAATGATTGTAGTCATCAAAAACTTCAAAAATCTCACTTTCAAATTCTTCTTGCTCCGGATCACTATTAATCCACTCCGGTAACACTTCTAAATAATGGGCTAAAGCTTCAATCGTTTTATGGAAAATCGCTTCATGTTGTGCTTTCTCCAGTAGTTCAACAATTAAAGCGTACGTATCCATATACGGATTTTCATCAATAATATCAATGACCTGCTTAAATCGTTCTACTAGTTTCGCTTTTTCAATGGCACGCTCGATCGTGTTTAGCTCTTCTTTATCATAAACAGGTACTTTCACTAAGTAATCGGACTCTTCATCAACGCGAAACTCTTCTTTTTGTCGTTCAACAATTGGCTTTAAGTCTTGTTTTAACTTTTCTTTTTGGATTTCTAGTTTATCAATATCCGTTAATTCTTTTGTAAAATAGCTTCGATTGATGCCGAATAACCCTTCTAGTACCGGTAAATATTTTTTGGGAATATTTTGCTTTCCTTTAATCCATAAATTGATGTTTTGTTTTTTGATTCCTAACTTTTCCGCTAATTCAATATGTTGGACTTGATATAAGCTGAGAATATATTCGAGGCCATTCAATCTTTCACCCCACAAACTATTGTCCTAGTCAATATGTTTTTATTATACAAGCTTTATAAAGGCTTTACAATGTGGGGGATGAAGATTTTGCGTAATTGAGAGGAAATGGCAACAAACTGTCCGTCGTTGCAGGTTCAATATATTCTCAGATTTTATTTCATTCGTTGTTTCAACGTTTGAAACGGTGTAGATTTCCTGTTCTTTCGTTATGCCGTGAATTTTTACATCCTTTTTTGCAGAAATTTTCCTTGTTAACATCTGTATAGAAATTAGTTACTTATTTGAATTCCCTTTTCACAAAATATATTAGGGCAGTTTCAATGTCATAATAATAATAACAATGAAACTGCCCATCTCCTTTATTTAAACTTCTCATAAAAAATAGTCTCAGTTCGTTCGTTCAATTTTTTCTCTTTCGGTTTTTCACCTGGATAGCCTAAACCTAATATTGCTACAATTCTACGATCCGCAGGAATATTCAGTTTTTCTCGGACATATGATTCACGCTTGACTGATTCTTCCTCATCTTCTGAATGATAAACAGCACCGAAGCCTAGCCCTAATCCAAGTTCTGTTGCGGCTAACCAAATAAAACCGCAGGCAATTGATGCATCTTGCAGCCAATATTTACTTATTTTAGGACGACCGGTTACGACAATGGCTCCTTGGGCAGTGGACATCCATTTCATAAATGGCGTTGTGCTCTCCAATTGATCCAGTTTCCTTCGATCCTTGACAACGATAAATTCCCGGGACAACAGGTTATTCCCTGTCGGTGCGTAGTAGGCAGCATCCAAAATCTCCTCCATTACCTCATCTAGAATTTTCCTTTCTTCAAATTTAGTAATTTCCCTTCTCGACTTTATTACATCTAAAATTGCCATTTCCATCCTCCTTCATATAAATTTTAGCTTCAATTATCCTCATTGAAGTTAGTAGAATTTTCGGGCTTTTGACTTATACCTAGACCCCATTTACCATGTTTACTTGAATTCTCGAAGTGGGGATTTTAACTCGCCATTATTTAAGTACAATAAGCACCTTATTCTTATAAGATTACTATAAAATCATTATAGCAAAAAACCAAGTGCATAAATAGGAAAAACAGGATTCATTAATTAAACACTAAATTGTGAGGAAGCTTTAGATCGATGAACTACGCATGATTTCTGAAGAACACAACCTTGTTCTTCAGAAATCATGCGTAAAATTCGCAATATCCATTCCGATCAAGAGTGTTTTTAGTCATTTGAATTAATTACTAAATCCCGATAAAATATTGCCGTTTTTTGGGAAAAACGTTTTACATAACCTCTTAGCTCTTCCCCTTTAAAAACTGGCTTTTGATTCATTAATGACTTTTGGATATTGAAAAATGACCATCCTTCAATATTTTTGGGCTGGTAAGAACACTCTTTGGCTTCCAGTCTCTTACTAATAAAAAAATAACAACGGATCCAACAAGAAGTAGAAAAATCATTGCAAACATTAAGGAATCAAACGCATCAAGCACAAGATAAAGACCAAGAGTTGTTCACATGACTGTGGTTTTTAAAAGGAAATTTTTCACACTTGATTTGCCGGATTTTTTTTCAATCTTGTACTTGGTGCCAATCTTTTTTCAAACCAGCCCATTACCGCATCAGCAATAATGGCCATTAGTGCTGTCGGGATCGCACCGGCTAAAATAATTGTTGTTCCATCAGAAACATTTGTACCGCGAATAATTATATCACCTAGCCCCCCTGCCCCGATAAATGTTCCAATTGTTGCCACACCAATCGTTATAACAAGAGCAGTCCTTAGTCCAGCCATAATCACTGATAACGATAGTGGCAATTCAACCATGCGTAAAACTTGAAGGCGTGTCATGCCCATTCCTTTTCCTGATTCGAGCATGGCCGGATCGACATTTCGAATCCCTGTATACGTATTTTTAATAATTGGCAATAACGAATAAAGAAAAAGAGCAAACACGACTGTATTTGGTCCAAGTCCCATTACGAGCATTAATACGGCCAGCATTGCTAAAGCCGGGATTGTTTGAATAATATTGGCCAGTGAAATTACCCATGGACTTAAACGGTTATGATGTGCAATAAAAATACCGATTGGAATTCCGACGATTGCACCAAATAAAACACCGTAAGCAGACATGAGAAATTGTTTATAAAATTGTTCCCAAACATACCAAGCATTTTGCCCATAATAGTTAAGTAAATCTTGTAAGACGTCCATCATTCCACCCCCTCAAAAAAATGGTGTTCTTCTAAAAATTTCTGGGCGACTATTGCCGGTTCTCGCTTTTTTCCATCTGCTTCATAGTTCAGTTCTTGCATTTTAGACGTATCAATTGTCCCAACTAATTTATTCAATATCCCTTCTAATTCCGGATGCTCCCGTAAAACTTCATTTCGTGCAACTAATGATGTATCATACGGTGGAAAGAATTTTTTATCATCTTCTAAAATTTTTAGATTAAACGCGGCAATTCTTCCGTCACTGGAATAAGCAAGTACCACATCCATTTCATCATTGGCAAGCGCCTCATATACAAGACCGATTTGCATAGGATATATTTTTGGAAATTCAAAACCATATGTCTTAACAAAGCCTTGATAGCCGTCCCCTTCCCGATGGATCCATGAATTATCGACACCAAAACGCAATTCACCGGCTACATCTGCAAGATCAGATACTTTTTCCAATCCATATTTCTCTGCCAATTCTTTGGTTACCGTAAATGCATACGTATTATCAAAACCATAAGAATCAAACCAAGTCTGGTCCCAACGTTTCTTAAATTCTTTTTGGACAATTTTCATTGCTTCATCCGGGTCATTTACCGGTTCCATTCCGAGTGCTCCGGAAAGATCAGTCCCTGTGTAACGAGTTGCCGTAATATCCACTTGTTCATCGAGCATGGCTTGGTGCTGGACGATTGAAGAACCTAAATTATTTACTAAGACAACTTCCAAGTCCGTTTCATGTTCAATTAATTGTTTAACAACCTGACCCATAATTTGTGACTCTGTCGTATTTAACGTTCCAATCCTTATTGTATTTTCAGGCGCACCACTTAAGCCGGGAAGGGAACATGCACCCAATATAAATGATAGAGACAAAATAAGTATCGTTATAACTCTCTTTGTTTTCTTCAATGTCTGATTCACCTTCCTATACAGCTTTACTTTTTCGGATCCCTTTTGGGGTTACCCATGTTTCTACTTTTCCTAAAAATAGGTCTGTAACAAGTGCAAGAAGCGTGACAGGTATTGCTCCGGCAAGGATATATTCGGGTTTGTATAAATTCATCCCGCTAAAAATATAATCGCCTAAACCACCCGCACCAATATAGGAAGCCAATGTGGCCCATCCAATGAGAAAAACAGTTGCTAAACGAATCCCGGACATAATTACCGGTGTTGCGAGCGGAATTTCCACCAGTCGAATTCGTTCCCACTCAGTCATTCCCATTCCAATTCCCGCTTCAATCAAATCCTTTTTTACATCTCGGATTCCGATATATGTATTTCTTAAAATCGGCATTAATGAATATAAGAAGAGTGCCACAATGGCCGGAACAAGGCCGATTCCTAAAAGTGGAATAAATAATGCTAAAATGGCAAAACTCGGGATTGTTTGAAGAACATTTAATAAACCTAATATAAAGTTTGCAATTTTCGGCACTCTCGTCAAAAGCACGCCTAAAGGAACAGCAACAATAATCCCCAAGAAAATTGCAATCAATGAAATATAAATATGTTCCCAAGTTTTTACAATAAGTTCAATACCGTTCACACTTAAAAAATCAAGCAAATTTACCATGAAATCGTCTCCATTTCTATTGAGCTTTAATTTCTGAATCACCATCTCCCCAAATCGAATCATAAACAACATCAACAAGATTCGTACGGGTAACAATCCCTACGAGACGGTTTTCAGCATCAACAACCGGTACGTATTTTAATCCTCGTTTTAATATCGTTTGAATCGTATCGCGTACCAACGTTCCAGTTTCAACTTTGAATAATTCTTTCTCAATAACTTCTTCAATTTTACTAGCTTTTGACCGTTTCTGATCGATGATTTCAAAATCAATATAGCCAACTAACATATTGTTTTGATCAACAACAAGAAGTGAGTCAACCCTCCGTTGTTTCATAATTTTTATTGCCTCTGTTAAAGAAACGTTTGGAGTAACAGTTACAGGAGCCGGGTTCATAATTTGATCGACCGTTTGAATATGTGGACGGACCTGAGATAAACGCTCTTTACCAATAAATTCTTCAACAAATTCATTAGCCGGATTTCGCAGTATTTCATCAGGAGTATCAAATTGGACAACTCGACCATCTTTCATAATGACAATCCGGTCAGCAAGTTTGATTGCCTCATCCATATCATGTGTGACAAATACAATCGTCTTCTTAAGTTTTCTTTGTAGTTTTTTAAATTCCGTTTGTAATGAATCTCTTGTAATTGGGTCTAAGGCACCAAAGGGTTCGTCCATTAAAATTAATGGTTGATCGGCTGCAAGTGCCCTCAGTACACCAATTCGCTGTTGTTGTCCACCACTTAATTCATTTGGGTAACGATTGAGGTAATCTGGAGTCATATCAACGAGGCTCAATAATTCTTTTGCTCGTTCTTTTTGTTTGTCAGACGACCATTTTAATAATCTCGGGACAAGAGAAATGTTTTGTTCAATGGTCATATGAGGAAATAAACCAATTTGTTGAATAACATAACCGATTTGTCTTCTTAATTTAACCGGGTCCATATGCATGATATTTTCCCCGTTAAGAAAAATCGTTCCCTCTGTTGGTTCAATCAGCCGGTTAATCATTTTCATTGTTGTTGTTTTCCCGCAACCACTTGGTCCGATAAGTACAATAAACTCACCTTTTTCAATTTGAAAATTTAAATCATCCACCGCTCGTTTTTGTCCTTTATAAATCTTTGAAACATGTTCAAATGTCAGCAAAAAGAACACCTCCGTATAATTTTTCAAACTAATAATAATATTGTATAATAATTTCGGTAAAATTAAAAGTTTATGAACGATGGCATTCGATGAGTAATCAGAAACACAGTTATGAGTCAAACACGGATGAGTCAAGTTGTTAGGGAAATGGCGGAACATGATATGAGGTGGAAATTATTGATTATAAAAGAATGTAATTAGAAATCGAAGTCTGCTCCCATGCCTCGACCTTTTTTATTCCACAATTCTTTTTCTCGAATTTTTTGTATACCAAAGTATTCCCTACACCCGTCCATTCAAAATCACCATGACAATCATAAATTATTATAAATTGTTAAAAGTAGGTGGTTTGATGTACAGGTCCAGGCGAAGAGGATTTTGTTTTCCGGGATATAATTGGTGTGGTCCGGGTTGTTCAGGGCCAGGTCGACCAACAAATCCTGTCGATGCCTGCTGCAAAGCCCATGACGAATGTTACAGAAGATATGGTCATTCCAGGTACTGTGATGAAATGTTTAAGAGGTGCTTACAGCCTTATCGGAACAGACATACAAGAATGGGTAGAGATGCCTCATTATTTTCTCGATTTTTCACGGTAAAGAATTTTTTCTTTTAACCTTTTAATTCTATTGCGGCTGTCTAAAAGGCAAAATCGATGGCTTTTGACAGCTCTTCCCTTATCCAACTTTCCGTCCAAAACCGTGTTGTTCCGTTCGTCTAATTTTTTCTTGCGGTTTTTCAACGTAGGCTAACTGCATTGCCAAAGTCCATTAAAAATTCTTTAAACCATACGTAAAGAAGAATATGAAAAATTTTACTGCGTTTAATTAATAAAAAGGTAAAAATGTGGATACTAAATCCAGACAATTCTGAACAACTTCATCTGGAACATGGTCCACAATCTTTAAATTTCTTGAACGCCAATCAACACTCCTTAATTGATCGGTTAAAATTACCCCTTGAACATTCAATTTATCTGGTATTTTAACTTCGAAAGGATAGCCTTTTTCTTTAGTCGTGATTGGACATACAACTGCAAAAGTTCCACTGTTAAATAATTTGGGTGATAAAACAATAGCCGGTCTATGTCCTGCCTGTTCATGACCGGATTGAGGACTGAAATTAAGATAAACTATATCGCCTCTGTCTGGTGTTTGATTCATTACCATATTTCAGCACCTTCTGGTTTGCCCCAATTCACTTCATCATGTTTATTTTCAGGAGTAATTTTTGACATTAATTCTTCAAGAGTTGGTTTTTTCTTTATCGGAATAATTTTGATTGCATTATTTTCTACAGAAATACTAATGTCTGAACCTTCTTTAATATTTAAGTCGTCTAATATAACTTTCGGAAGTCTAACAGCAAGACTATTTCCCCATCTTTGCACTTTTGTGGTCATCTTGATTTCCCCTTTGTTTTCTTTATTCATTTTAATTTTATCATCCTTTGCATAATTTGTATATACTAAGTATATACAAACCGTTTAAAAATAATGCAAGGATAAATTTTTAATATTGTTTTTTTAAAGGAAATGACTACTTTTTACTATATTCCTTATGCTTCTTCTCATGTCTGAGCAACCACTCTTTCCGCCAAAGTCCACCGGCATATCCGGTCAATTTTCCATTAGCACCAATGACTCGATGACATGGAATCACAATGGTTAGTTTGTTTTTTCCATTAGCACTTCCCACAGCACGAACTGCCTTTTCATTTTCGATGGCCACAGCGATATCTTTATAAGACTCCACTTCAGCATAAGGTATTTCCGTTAATGCACGCCAAACTTTCTTTTGAAAAATAGATCCTTCCAAATGATAAGGTATCGTAAATTCATAACGTGTCCCTTGAAAATACTCATCCAGTTGGTTATAGCATTCTATCAGAACAGAAGGTGTTTCCGGCTGGGGGTAGTTTTTCCTTTTATCTTTCTCCGAGAACAAGATCGATGTTATTGCATCTTGAGTACCGGTTATTTCTATCACACCAATGGGTGATTCATAGTCTAATTGATATACTTTAGCCATATAAAAACCTCCATTGAAATATATCGGATTATGCCTGCCAACCCCACTGATGGATAAGAACCAATCGGACGCATGCTGGCAGCCCGTCCCCCAAATATCTCTTTGTAAACTCGAAAATCGGTGGGGGGTGGCCTGCCTGTTAAGATGGGAGTAATTGATTGAAAATTTCCGGAAAAACCTTTTTTGGTTGTCATTCAAAAAAGATGAGCGACAAAAGGTCATACATAAAAATTTATGTGTTGGAAGCTTCCGCAATTGCTTCAATGGATTTACCCAAAATTGCGTTAAATTCCTCATCAGTTTGATTTGCTGATAATCCTTCTGTTAATGCCCGGGAGAAGCTGGCAATCATTCCATGGTTACGAGCTAAAATTTTATTTGCTTCAGCTTGTGAATAACCACCGGAAAGTGCAACGACCCGTACAACATGGGGATCTTTAATTAAATCACTGTAAAAATTATCTTCTGTTGGTAACGAAACTTTAAACATCACTTTTACATTCTCGTCAAGTTTTGCCAAATGTTTAAAGAACTCTTCTTTTAAAATTCTTTCTGATTCTGCTTTATCTTGTGCATGAATATCTACTTCCGGTTCGATTATAGGAACGAGTCCGGCCGCAGCAATTTGTTTTGCAATGTCAAATTGTTGTTGAACAACTGTTTTAATTCCTTCAGCATTTGCTTCTTTAATAAATGAGCGCATTTTTGTACCAAATATGTTGCGTTCGTTCGCTCGTTTTAATAAGTTATCTAATCCGTCAATCGGTTTCATCACTTGAACACCATCTTTAAGTGGAGCAAGACCTTTGTCAACTTTTAGAAAAGGAACAATCCCTTTCTTTTCCCAGAGAAAATCAGCTGTATATTGTCCATCAATATAACGATCCATGGTATTTTCAAAAAGAATGGCACCGAGAATATGTTTCGAGTGGAATGCCGGACTTTTGATAATACGTGTTCTCATTTCGTGAATAATGGCAAACATTTCTTCATCATTTGAATAACGGTCTTCACTAATGCCGTAAGCTTTTAATGCTTTTGGCGTACTGCCGCCACTTTGATCCAATGCGGCAATAAAGCCTTTTCCTGACTGCATTCTTTTCAATTGCTCTTGATTCATCATTATTACCCCTTTCAAAAATTGGAAATATGTACATACCTAATTATACCATTCTTTATAAGGATCAGGGTAGATTGTTAAGCGGAAAGAACTTATGATTAAGTAAACTCCCTTAATTATTACTTCTTCTTCAATGGGTGCCTTTTTGTAATCAGACTTATTTTGTGTTTTGAAGGGTATTTTTAAACTTAAACAATTGTAGGTGAAAATAATGAAACAAACTAATCTTAAAATTGGATCTTTTAATCATGGTTTTTTTTAGCAATATCAAGAATCTTTATAACCTGAAAGAGTCAGTAACTTGTTTGTATTGCAAAAAGATGAAGGCTCTTATTTTTCGTTCTTACCGTTTTAATCTGATAAAACAACCTACCTTTTTGAAACACCCCTTACTACAGGGGCTGTTGTTACTTTTCTTTTTCTTATCCCTTGATGAATATTGGAAACTGTAAATATTACAATTGCCAGCCAGATACATGTGAAAGTAATGGCATGATCCTTTGTAAACGGTTCATTATACATCAGGACACCAAGAAGTAAACTAATTGTTGGCGTGATATATTGAAAAAAGCCGACCATATATAGCGGAATTTTTTGCGCTCCAATGCCAAACAGTAGCAGCGGTAAAGCTGTCGCAATCCCCGAACCAAGTAAAAATAAATCAATTTTAGGCGACCCTGTCAAAAAACTTTCCCGGCCATTCATGGTTATATACACTAAGAACAAGAATGCAAAAGGGAAAACAAATAATGTTTCTAATAACAAACCTAATATCGAATCTACTTTTATAAGTTTCTTAGACAATCCGTAAAAGCCAAAAGAAAACGCCAGCAGCAAGGCAATCCACGGGAATTTGCCAAATGTAATCGTCATATAAATAACACCAATTCCGGCGATGGCAAATGAAACAGCATGCAATACGTTAATTTTCTCCCGTAAGACAAAAACCCCCAGCAAAACGGAGATCAGCGGATTAATGTAATATCCTAAACTCGCCTCCACAATGTGATTCGCATTCACGGCAAAAATGTATGTAAGCCAGTTAATGCTTATGAATAGAGATGCGATAAATAAGCCAATCCATGTTTTCTTTTTACTCATTTGCACTTGGAAAAAGCTCTTAAGTAATTTTCTTTTTAAAATGATTACGATTATTAAGACGAAACAAAACGACCAAATCACACGGTGAGCCAGTATTTCAAGTGCCGGAACACCGCTTAAAAATTTCCAGTAAATAGGAAGTATTCCCCATAATAGATAAGAACCTGCAGTAAAAGAAATACCGATTGCGTTATCACGTTCCATAAATTCCCTCCCGTGTCTGTTTATTACATTAAAATTGTTTGTAATTATATCATATTTATCTTAAACATTTCCTAAAAATGCTCATTCGCATATTGAGAATTTAAATTTGGTATTTCGTTGAATTGGAAATAATCAAAAAAGAAAGTCCGCAACTCGGCGGACCTTGGCTTTTTTTGGTTAAACTAAAATACGATTAAAGGTCATAAAGCAAAGTTTCTTTTACAACAAGAATACCGTCCAATTTCAAAATGCACAATTATTGATTAATCAAATAAAATAATTGCAAAAACTAACAAAAGATGTTAATGTTTATAACAATATATTTTTATTTATTTGGAAAATACCGGTGTAAAGGAGGTTTATTATGGCTAGGAAAGTTACATTGGAAACATTATTCCGTCACCCGATTGTTCAAAAATATGTCGGTCGTTCCGGTATGGATCATGCGATTACTGTAGCTGAAAAGGCCTTTAATATTGCTATAAAGTCAGGTGTAAACCCGGATTTAGCGGCAAAGGCAGGTTTGCTCCATGATATTGGCCATTATCAATGGTATACAAATGGAAAATGGGATTATCAAATGTACAAACAAAATGATATCCATGCAATCAAAGGTGCTGCTCGTGCCCATAAACTTCTTGTCCGTTCTGGAGAAGATTTAGAAAATGCGAAGGAAATTGCACTGGCTATCCTGCTTCATACAGATTCTTATTTACCTGAGGGAAGTCTTGAATTAACCCCGCTTCAAAAAGTTGTTGCCGAAGCAGATACCGATGACGAAGAACCAGGGGGAAAACATCATTATCGGCAAATTGACCAACGCACCGCGCTAGCCCGAATTCAAATGCTTGACAAAAAAATTGAACGCCATCTCGAATACAATAATTTAGGGAAAACAAGTTAATTCATAAATACAAAAAATTTTTATGAAGCTGAATCCCTTGCCTTCCACCCTCCCCGCTTGTTTTCAAGAATAAAGACTGCCTGCGGAAACGTCCCGGACAGCCTTTTCATCTGCTATTTTTCCAAAACAGATTTACTCACTCATCATCTCCACTCATTTGTATCAATTTTGGAAAAAACTTTACCGGTTTTACGTAACCTATTTTGGAAACGGAATAATTTTCCCCGTTTCTTCCGGTTGTCTGCTGATCATGATTTGAATAATCGACTTTCCAACACTGTTTGATTCAACAAACAAGGCTTCAAAACACCAATCAATTCCATCGCCAGTTTTTCTCGCTTATAAAAAGTAAGTTCATCACTGAAAAAAAACATGCTGGCAATCTCTTGCTCCTGCGTAAACTCATCTTGAAAAATATAAGGGAGCTCAGGAAATTGTTCTGCCATGCGGGTTATATATTGATAAATACATTCCTCCCCTGTTCGTTTCGGCACATAACTCCTCCTCTATTTTTACCAATTTCTTTTGATGTTTTTACGCCTAGGGCAATTCGTGAGTTTGAAATTCTAATCTTATAACCCCATGTTGGTAAACAATTTCTTATATGTGAATAACAATACAGATTGTAAAATAAGGACTAATGACATTATCAAACCTGACATATTATGTTCTAAAACAGCCAATATGGCAAAAATGATACCTGTAATGATAAAAAGAATACTTAGGATAGGCGTGAGTTTGCTTAATAAATTTAATTTTTTGTTCATTGGATTCTTCCTCCTTTTTCATACCGCACATCGTTATTTACAATGCATGAACACGTATCTATACACTTCTGCCATAACATCCACCTTAATTACATAATAACATATGACAGAATATTTTGTCACCCGTGTTCAATTTTTTTGTACATTTTTTGATTGAATAATATGTCGGATCGTTAAGTAAAGTCTTTGAAATGTCACGACTTTATTTAACCTATTTGCCCAATTAAAAACATATCTTCTCAATTACTTTTTTAACTGCTACACCCGCCACCACAGCTGGAGCAACTGGAACCACCAGAGTCACCCGAACCGCCGGAATCCCCCCAATCACCGTGATGCCCGGAATATTTTGAATCGCTATCCACATAACAAGCAAAACCGGAACAAAAAGATCCGCTATTGTATTGTGTCGCTTTATAATATTCACTAGGCATTGCATCATGCATGACCTTTTCGTATTCATTTTCATAAAAAAGCGAAAAATAGACTGCCGGCAGCAACGCATACTGATATACTTCTGCTTCCGATTGCGTCTTTTTTGTCGCAAAAGGTTTTTCTCCTTCAATCTGTTCAGATTCCTCAATTTGCAACTTCATTTTTTTAATTAAGCTTCTCTTCAAATCCATCCACTCACCATTATGGCGGAAGTATAGATTTAAAAGTTCCTCTTCAGACAAAGTTTTGAAATCTTCTAATATACTTTGTGAGATCGGATATTTTAGAAATCCACCCCAAAGAACCCGGCTATTCGGTGTCGATTCAAATAAGCTTAAATATACCCAATCAAAGAAACCTCTCTCTCCCGGAATTGGCTTACTGTCCAAATTTGGTGTGTGATGGAGCATATCATGATAAAATTGCTTACTAAACTGTTCATAATCCCTCGTAAACATCAACATTTCATGCCATACTTCATCGACTTCCTTACTAAACATCGGCACCGATTTTAAAATTTTATTCATGACAAAATACCGTTTCAGTTCAAAAAAAGCCCAGTCAAACTCGTACGGTTGCCAGTTTGGATGCTCTTGTAAAAACCGATATTTCATTCTTTCTAGGAAATGAGGGGATAATGCTTGATTTAACTCCTCAACTAACTCTTCTCCACGCTCGATATATATACCTAATTGTACAGGAACCGGTACATTCATAATTCGCCTCGTTCTTTTATTTGCAAAAAAGTAACTTTTTAATTTCGACATAAAATTTACCATACCCATTCCCCCTTGCTCAACCTTTTTTAAATATACGTTTTTTGTTGACCGAAAGTTTCAAAGGCTAAAAGAAAATCATAACCACCCTTTGAAAGGATGGTTATGATTGCCATTCTCTAGTTTTCTATTTTCCGTGATTATCAATTTTTCATTTCACTGTCTTCGATTTTTTCATACTTATATGAGGTCATCGATTCTAAGTCAAAAAGTTGAATACCCTCTTCATTATACCGTTGGAGTTCCATCGGCATTTTTTTACGGTTTGGCTCTTGTTTTTTTCCATTGACGTACTTGCTGTCATGATGGAATGTGATAACTCCTTGGATATAATTCCATTCCCATGTACCGATTAACGCATTGTCTTTGCTTGGATACTCTCCATTTCCATATCCCTCATAGCTGCCATCTTTATTCAGCACAATGCTGACATTTGGAGAACCGTCTTCCTGATAAAAGCCCCATTTTCCAATGAGTTCACGGCCATCCTTGGATACATTTAATAGGACACTATCTCGGTCAATTCCAGCGTTTAGGTCCAACTCTTTTAAATCATCCGTATTAATCGTTCCATCTCCGCCATCTGCAGGAGGAATTGGATTGTCAATAGCCAGTAGTCGGTAGGCATGATTCCAATAATCTTGTCCCGTTTTCATATGTTCCAAGGCTTTGGCATCTTTGCTTGCATCACCATCTTTTATGGCTTCTTCAAACAATTCCATTCCTTTATCAAATTCATCTAACGCCACGGTAATCTCTTCCCCAACCTGTTTGTGAGAGTTTGGCGGGGCAATCCGACGAAATTCATTCAATATCGCCCGAATGTCTTTGACTTTTTCACGAGAAGCAGTTTGCCATTCTTTTGGTTCCATCTTTGTGTCTTGCCGTACCTCTCCAAAGGCTTTGATAGCGTTGTTAAATTCTGAACGCAGTCGTACCGCTTCATCTGTGTACTCCTTCAAGGAAACTTGATTGGCTTTGACCTCTTTTGGAGCCTCTTGTGTGTTGTTTTTCGAATTCTCTATACTGGTACATCCTGCTAGGAAAAGCATCGGAAGGGTGAGTCCTACCACCCATTTTATTTTGGACTTCATGTAATACCTCCAGTTTCTTTCAATTGATTCATACTGATCGTTATAGAAGAAGAATATTCCCTTGTCTTTTCAAGGTTGTGTTCCATAGACCAAAACGAAAATAAAAAACCGCTCATAATAAATATTCGCTACTCACAAGAAAAATCCTTCTCTATATTTATAATTTTTTACTTTAACTAGTGAAATCCGTGACGCAAACCGTGGGTAATCCGATTATAGCGACATTATATGATGGGATTATCAAAATTTGTATTTAAATGTATACGGTGAGGATATCAAGATTGCCATTTACATAGGAAGCAAACGTAAAAGGAAAACTCGGCGATCACCGAGTTTTCTTTATTACGCTAATTTATAACCGCAATTCGGGCAAAATTTCGTTCCGGTATTTTTCTCGCCGCAATTTGGACAAAAGTTTACTTTCTTTGCTGTGTCAGTTGGCGGGGGCGTTTGTTCGACAGATTTTGCTCCGTCTTTCTCGTCTCCCTCCATATTTTTTATCATTTCTTTAGCCATATTCATACCCATCATCATTCCGGCTACGTCCGATGCCGCGCCACCACCACTCGTTTTGCCAGACGACATCCCGTCAAGTATCGATACTTGCTGGTATTTCTTCATATCACCAACCATGCCAAAAGATGCGTTTTTGTTAATCATATCTTGGATTTCTTTCGGATAATTAAAACTCATAATCGTAAAGCCGGTAATGGTCAAACCATCATCAATAACTTCCATATCCAAATCATCTTTAATTCCCTTGGCGATTTCATGGGCATTGGCTTGCAAGTTGAACATATCTTTTCCTTCTTTAGAAATCCATCGCATCAAAAGCTGATCTAGGATTGCGGTAATCCGAATTTTTACGTCATCCACAAAATAACTGCTTTTCACCCCAGCAATTTTATCAATCAGGGCAACATAGTCATTGACTTTAAATTGGAACGTACCATTCGCACGGATCGGCATCCCCCCCGGCATACCCGGTGTCGGGATATTGATGGCGTTTTTCGTTCCCCATTTTACCGTAAATTCTTTCGTATTGACAAAAAGAACTTCGATGCGTATTCCACTATTAAAACCAAACTTGAATCCTTTTAAAGTTGAAAGAAACGGGATAATTTCCGATTCGATATTGTAATCTCCCTCATCTTTAAAAATCCCTTCAATTTTTCCATTATATAAGAAAATTGCATCCTGGCCCGGATGAATAATTAATTTACTTCCTTTCTTAATTTCACGGTTGCTCCACTTCCAAAAAATCATATCGTCGCGAAATTCTTCCCATTCTACAACATTCGCAAATTGGTTTTTGAAAAATGCCATTTCATCCAATCCTTTCTTTCCAAAAATTGACATATTCTTTCGCTGGCAATGTTAAAAACTGCCACGACTACCGCTATGGGAATGTCCACCACCCGTTATGCCACCGCCACTAGAATTTTGCGACGGTTTTCTTGTTTTTGTCACAACTGTTCGGATATAATCATCTCTTTTTGCCAAAATGCGTGACGTATTCGTGTTTAAATAGGTTCGATTATTTGTTGTCACTCGACCACCACTGTTATAGACGAACGTCCCTGTAATCACACCGCCTATGATAATGGCAATAATAATCTGGAACCACCATTGGAGAAATAGATTAGCCGGTTCGCCAGCCATATAGTCATCAACAAGTGCGATAAATTGTTCAAAAGCATGTTCGTAATTACCAGCAGTCAACGCAGGAGAAATTTGTTCACGAATGTTATCCAATCGACTATCATTCAAATATAGTTTACCTTTATAAAATCCGGCCAAATAAACTTCCCTGTTGTTCATATCTACTGTCAACATGGCCACATTCCATTTATCTAAACCTTGTTCGTCTATTTTTTCATCGTAAAAATCTTCCGTATACTGCTTCACATCAATATTCGGGTCATTGACAGTTACAATTAAAATATCAGTGTCCCATTTCTCACCAACCTGTGTTGCTAAAGTCTCCAGTTTTGTCACTTCCCGATCGGTTAACAGGCCGGCCTGATCATAGATTTTTTGACTGATAGCAAAAGCATGATTTCCCCCCACCATGAATGAGAGAAGAAAGAACAACGCAAACAGGAACAAGTTTTTCTTCATATTAGACCGCCTCCCATGAAAAAGGTGACAAGTCTAAAGATAAGTAATGTGATCGCAGCAATACCACCAAACCAACCTGCTACTTTGGCACGACTAATTGGCGGTTTTCCGACCACTTTCCCTGTTTGCCCGTTCATTGCAAAAATATAATCTTTCCCCCTGTAATGATAGGTCACCATCCAAATCGGAAGCAGCACATAATAACTTTTCATTTTTTTGCTTTCAATTTCCTTTTGCTCAGGAATAAACGTTGCATACCCGGATACGGTGGAATGAATATACGAATCAATAAAACTTTGAATCTTTGTTTTCGCCCGGGGAAGTAATGCCTTATCATCGTAATTATATTTTTCCGCTAGATAACCGGCCAAATAAGGTGTTTTAAATGTTTTCAACTGATCATACTTGTAAGGCTCTAATTTATCCATTAACCCATCTTCCATTTTCTCAGAAGCATCAACAGGGACTTTCATATAGTCGAGGTTAATATCACGAAAGATGCGATAATAGCTTGTCTCCGTATAAATATAATCACCACTCGTATATTCACGTACCTTTGTTCCACTCCCGGAAACACGGACACGACTATTTAAATCATACATCCAAAACGGTACATACATCCCGGTCAATTTTTTGATCCGGTCAGCCGTCATAAAATCATTTGGTGTCACTAATCCATTTTTACACCACTTTTTAAAAGCTGCGACTGCCTCGTCTTTGTTAATAGAAAAGGGGATGACTAATGAAGGTGCCAATGTTCCTGAAACCCGTTCCGCAATAACCACGCCGGCCCCGCAAAAGCTGCATGTGGTCGCAACGGTATCAGTATCGGTTAATAAAACTGCCCCACAATTTTCACAATGATATTCTTTTGTTTCATTTTCTTCAAAAGTTGTCGTAATAAATTCATCAGAAAAATTTTCTATCGCATCCTGTCTGCCGCAAGAAAGGCAGGTTAATTTTCCTGACTCACTATCAAACGACATATCATCGCCACAGTTCGGGCATTTATAATGAATGACCATGTTTCTCACTCCTGACTGTAACCAACACATAAACTTAATAAAGCCGCAGCAGTTTACTTAATTGCTGCAGCTTTATACAATATGAGTCGTTATAAATTTTCTATATTATGACACCCTTAATAATAACATGCCAATTTGTTATTCATCTTGTTTTAACTTTGCCTTTAGTGCAGCGAGTTCATCATCTACACTCGTTTTTTGCTCATATTTATCCGCAAGCGCATCCAGATCGTCTTCCGGTTTCTTGTTTAGTTCGGCCATTGCATTTGCTTCATCTAGGGCACGATTGATTTTATCTTCCATCCTGCCAAACGCAGATGATGTATTGTTCGCATCTGTGACCGACGAACCGATTTGGTTTAGTCGTTGTTGTGTTTTGGCAACTGACCATTTTGCCTTTAACATGCTTCTTTTTGCTTCTAATTCATTGATGTCTGAAACGAGTTTATCATGCATTTGTCTCATTTGACTTGCATTAGATGCAGCCAAATTGTAAGCCGATTGGAATGCTGTTTGTTTTTCGGCCAATTGCGTCTTTCTTTCAAGGAACTTTCTTGCATCATCTTCATTACCTGCTTCTAACGCTTTAATTGCATACTTTTCCATTTTCTCGATATCGTTTTTACACTCCGCCAATACTCGTTTTGCCCTTTGCTCTTCAGCCATAACCGATGCAGTCTCAGCTTTCACATTGCCAAGGTCACGATTCAAATTTCTCAAATATTGATCAATCATCTTTTCGGGATCCTCCGCTTTATCTAACAACGCATTTATATTACTGGCCATAATATCTTTAAATCTTGTCAAAATACTCATTTATTTTTCCTCCTTAATAATAACCATAATATATATACTGGCTGAACCGGTAAAAAGATTCATTTTTTTTAAAGCTTATATAGATGATGGAACGAAATTATTACATTCTAAAAGATTGTCTATTGCTGATTCCCTCAAAAAAATATTCTCGTTTAGGTGGAAATTATTGAAATTCTTTAAGAAATTTAATTCCTAATTCCATTCTAATTACATTTTTACATCCATACTATATTAAGAGATGTTTAGCAAACTGTGTATCACTTAAAA
>Ga0006574J49614_1002808_pt1 | contig 18996 bp, 19 predicted proteins | sample HigsolmetaAR204R_FD_49614 | JGI IMG/M metagenome (IMG submission 49614) | reverse complement strand
CCAAGAATCGTGCAATTTACTTTGTTTCCCGATGAGTGGTATGAGCTTGGCACGTTTTACAAAACTTTTTGATTTCCAACCGTTCTTCGGTCGCCTTTTTCATCGTTGAATAATTTCGGCTGCCGCATTGAGAACAAGCTAGAACTATTTTTTTCCTCATATTACACCTACCGATACTTACTCTATTAAACAGTAACATAATGGCAATTTTTATGTCAATGAGTTATGAAGTAAATTCCCTCAGCTCTAAGTATCTTTCTAGCTTTCTTTTCACCCGCTGCAAGGCATTGTCAATAGATTTTACATGCCTGTTTAATTCTTCTGAAATTTCTAAATAGGAACGACCTTCCAAATAAAGGGACAACACTTTCCGTTCAAGATCAGATAATATTTCCCCCATTTTCAATTCTATATCATCAAACTTTTCCTGGTTAATGATGAGTTCTTCTGGATCCATTACTTTTGCTCCAGATATTACATCCATCAGTGTGCGATCTGACTCTTCATCATAAATGGGTTTATCCAATGAAACATACGAGTTTAGAGGAATATGTTTTTGACGGGTAGCAGTTTTAATGGCAGTAATCATTTGGCGGGTAATGCACAACTCGGCAAAAGCCTTAAAGGAGGTAAGCTTGTCCTCTTTAAAGTCACGAATCGCTTTATATAATCCAATCATCCCCTCTTGAATTATATCCTCACGATCCGCCCCGATGAGAAAGTAGGATCTTGCCTTGGCCCGCACAAAGTTCCGGTATTTTGTGATCAAGAAATCCAATGCAGCGCTGTCGCCTTTGTGGACGAGCTCTACAATTTGTTCATCTTCAAGCTTCTGCAATTTTTTTATTTTTTCCCCCTTGTTGTCTTGAACACTCATGCAAATCACCCCGACCGCGCATACAATTATTAGAAATATTATACTGCAAGATTTCCATAAACGTCAACTTATGTCAAAATTACGATAAATCTCCTCTTCTCCATTTTTCGAACCTTTCGGCAACTTCATAAGAAAGGCGAATCTTCGAAGCGGGGCGCTCGCCCTGAATTTGCTGAATTTTTTTTCGAATGCTTTCTTCAATAGACACCACTTCGTTATATAGCTCGCGCGCCGATTTTCTCAAAGCTCCCTGGGAAAAAATCGTCCATTGTTCTATATAGTCGGATGTTGCTACATAAATTTTCGTCTTAATATTTTTTAATGTTTTGACCAGCTTTTCAATCCGTTCATCAGCGGTTTCATTTTCTCTCGTGAAAATGATTTCCACGCGATTATCTAAATATTTTTTTTCAATTCCTTTCACTAAATGAGCATCAAAAACGACAATCACCTTCATCCCCGTGTATGCTTGATATTCGGCCATCTTGTTGATCAGGATCTTCCTTGCATCCTCCAAATTGTTTTCATCTTTTAATTTTTGCAGATCAGGCCAAGCACCAATAATGTTGTATCCATCGACTAATAAAATATCCATTGGCTACTCTCCTGATGGCCGCCGTTTACGAAAAACTTCATACATTAATAGACTGGCAGCAACGGAGGCGTTCAAAGAAGTAACATGACCAACCATCGGGATTTTCACAAGGAAGTCGCACTTTTCTTTTACTAAGCGGCTGATTCCTTTCCCTTCACTGCCGATTACTAATGCAACGGGCAGTTTCCCGTCAATTGTCCGATAATCGTCCTCCCCTTTTGCATCAGTGCCGTAAATCCATATACCTCTGTTTTTCAGCTCGTCAATCGTGCGTGCCAAGTTTGTCACGCGGACTACGGGAACATATTCAATTGCTCCCGTTGACGTTTTTGCCACTACATTGGTTAAACCGACCGCCCGGTTCTTTGGAATAATAATGCCGTGTACTCCAGCAGCATCAGCTGTTCTCATAATCGAGCCGAGATTTGCCGGATTTTCAATTTCATCTAGAATCAGAAAAAAGGGCGCTTCCCCGCGTTCGTCAGACAATTTGAACAAATCTTCAAAATCCGTATACTTATACGCAGCAACTTGTGCAATGACTCCTTGGTGGCTGCCCGAAACGATCTGATCGAGCTTTTTCTTTGGAACGAATTGAACTGCTACCCCTTTATTTTTCGCCAGCATTATAATTTGCTGCGCTTGTTTAGTATATGAATTTTCCGCAATAAACACTTTGTTAATATCCCTGTTCGATTTCAATGCTTCGATAACCGAATTCTTCCCGTATATATATTCATCCGCCACGTTCAACTCCCCCTTTCTCGTATGTTGCAGCGATTGCAGCATCTATGACGTTGTTTAGCCGATCTTGATCACCTGTTAAAAAAAGATAGCCGATTAAAGATTCGAAAGCCGTGCTGTATCGGTATGTTTGTACATCGGTATTTTTCGGCACCGTGTTTGATTTGGCATTTCGCCCTCTTTTCATTATTTCCAACTCTTCTTCATTGAAAAAGCCGTTGTCAGTTAATGTTTTTAAAATCGCTGCCTGCGCTTTGGCCGAAACAAACGACTTCGCCAATTTATGAAGCTGGCCCGGTTTGACAGTTCCTTTTGATAACAGATGATGCCTGACAAATACTTCATATACAGCATCGCCCATATATGCTAAAACAAGACCGTTAAGCTGCCGTGCTTCTTTTATTTTTTCAAGCTCAATCATATTTATCCTCTTTTCCACCTTGTTCCTTGAGGCGTATCTTCCAATATAATGTTCATTTCCTTGAGCTGATCTCGAATTTTGTCGGCTAAAGCAAAATTTCTTTCTTTTCTAGCTTGATTTCGCTCGTTTATCAGCCTTTCAATGTCTTCGTCCAGCAGCTCTTGAACATCAAATGTCAAACCTAATACATCGCCAAATTCATTAAATAGCTGCAAAAATGCCTTAATTACTTTTTCGGAGGTGTTTTTTCTTTCCAAATAATAGTTTGCATTTTTCACTAAATCGAAAATGACAGATATAGCATTCGCCGTATTGAAATCGTCGTCCATTTCATGAATAAATTCCTTCTTTAGCCGGCTGATTTCTTCCAGCCATTTTTCATCATCATCAGTGAGATTCGCACTACTTTCCAGCCGATGCTTTAAATTGATATATGAGGTGCGGATTCTTTCCAATCCGTTTTTTGTACTATCCAAAAGTTCTTTCGAATAATTGATAGGATGTCGGTAGTGTACAGACAGCATAAAAAATCGAAATACTTGTGGGTCATACTGCTTTAAAACGTCTTGAACAAGAATAAAATTTCCGAGTGATTTAGACATCTTCTCATTGTTGATATTAATATAACCGTTATGCATCCAATATTTCGCAAAAGGTTTGCCGGTAAGCGCTTCGGATTGTGCGATCTCATTTTCATGATGCGGAAAAGTTAAATCTTGGCCGCCTGCATGAATATCAATTGTATCCCCTAAATATTTTCTTGCCATTGCGGAGCATTCAATATGCCAGCCAGGACGTCCTTTTCCCCAAGGGCTATCCCATGAAATTTCCCCTTCTTTTGCTGCTTTCCAAAGTGCAAAATCAAGCGGATCTCTCTTTTTTTCGCCAATTTGTATTCTGGCACCGGCATGAAGCTCATCTATTGATTGATGCGAAAGCTTTCCGTATTCCTTAAAATACCGTGTTTTATAATACACATCTCCGTCGACTTCATAGGCATAATTTTTGTCAATGAGAGCTTGGATGAATTCAATGATTGTCTCCATATTTTCCGTTACACGAGGATGAACATCCGCTCTTTTGCATCCCAGTGCATCAATATCAGAAAAATAGGCCTTAATAAATCGTTCTGCAATTTCCGGAACCGTTTCGCCCAAATCATTTGCAGCTTTAATCAATTTATCGTCCACATCGGTAAAATTCGACACATATTTCACATCGTACCCTCTGTACTCCAAATATCGACGAACTGTATCATATACAATGGCTGGTCTAGCATTTCCGATGTGAATATAGTTGTAAACGGTAGGACCGCAAACATACATCTTTACCTTGTTGTCCTCTAAAGGAATAAATTCTTCCTTTTTCCTGGATAATGTATTATAAATTTTGATACTCATTGAACACCCTCCTTTTTTTTCAGATTATCTAATTCTGCCTTTAATTTTCCTATTTCTTTTTCAAGCTCTTTTAATTTATCTGAAATAGGATCCGGCAAATCTCTATGATTTAAATCTTTTCTCACCTTTTTCCCGTTTTGCACAACAACTCTCCCCGGAATGCCTACAACAGTCGAATTATCCGGAACATCGCGCAAAACGACGGAACCTGCGCCAATTTTCGAGTTTTCTCCAATCGTAATAGATCCTAATACCTTCGCGCCAGCTGCAATGAGAACATTATTTTTGATGGTAGGATGCCGTTTCCCCTTTTCTTTACCTGTTCCGCCTAATGTAACTCCTTGATATACAGTAACATTATCGCCAATTTCACAAGTCTCGCCAATAACGACACCCATGCCATGATCGATGAAAAAACGACGACCGATTTTGGCACCAGGGTGGATTTCAATTCCCGTGAAAAAACGGCTTATTTGCGAAATGACCCTGGCGATAAAGTATAATTTCCGTTTGTAAAACGCATGCGCCAACCGATGAGCCCATATGGCGTGAAGGCCTGAATAAGTTAAGATCACTTCTAAATAAGATCTCGCAGCAGGGTCTTGGTCAAAAACGACTTCCACATCTTCTTTTAATATTTTCCACATATTTTTCTCCCTCCCATAAAAAGTAATCATAATACCCTACTGAAAAAGAAATGCGCCTCTGTAGATACAGAGACGCAAATAAGCGCGGTTCCACTCTGTTTAGGGAAAAGTATAGCTTTTCTTTTCCCTCAACTTTAACTCTTATAACGGTGAGTCTCCGCTTTTGTCTACTCCCGCTGGTTTCGACAAAAGACTCGAAGGGGCATTTCAGAAAGCGCGTGCTTAAACCTCTTTCAGCCAAAGGAGGTTCTCTCTGAAAAGCCGTTTGCTTTCTTACTTCTCCTTCTCAACGTTTTTCCGTCATCTGTTCATCAATACTATATTACAATTTTTTTAAAAAGTTAATCTAGTGCTTTTTCCAGCCTTGTGATAATCTTTTCTTTTCCTAAGAGCTCAAGGGCAAGCGGCAGCTCAGGACCGTGTGTCTGCCCGGTCGTCGCAACGCGAATCGGCATGAACAATTTTTTCCCCTTTTGACCTGTCGCCTTTTGAACTGACTTAATCGCTTTTTTGATTTCATCTGCTTTGAAATCTTGAATTGCTTTCACTTCTTCCAAAAATGCGCTTAACACGGAAGGAACTTGTTCTTCTTGAAGCACAAGCTTTCCTTCTTCATCGATCTCTATCTCTTCCTTAAAAAACATTTCGCTTAATTCGACAATTTCTGCACCGTAGCTCATTTGCTCTTGATACAGGGAAATGAGACGTTGCACCCAATCTCTTTCATCTTCTGACATATTTTCACTGATGCGCCCGGCTTTTACAAGGTGGGGCAGCGAAAGGTCGACTACTTTTTCGAGATCAAGCTTTTTCATGTACTGATTGTTCATCCATTTTAATTTCAGTGTATCGAAAACAGCAGGTGATTTTGATAATCGGTTTGGATCAAAAATTTTAATAAACTCTTCTTTGCTGAAAATCTCTTCTTCCCCAACAGGAGACCATCCTAACAAACCGATAAAATTAAAGAGCGCTTCAGGCAAATACCCTAATTCAGCATATTGTTCAATAAATTGAATGATGCTCTCATCACGCTTGCTTAATTTTTTTCTGTTTTCATTGACGATTAACGTCATATGACCAAAAACAGGCGGCTCCCATCCAAAAGCTTCATAAATCATCATTTGCTTCGGTGTATTGGAGATATGGTCTTCTCCGCGCAACACATGACTGATTTCCATTAAATGATCGTCGACGGCGACGGCAAAATTATAAGTCGGTGTTCCGTCTTTTTTCACGATGACAAAATCCCCAAAATCATCGGACTCAAAAGAAATATCTCCTTTTACGATATCGTTCCATTTATATATTTTTCCTTTTGGAACCCGGAAACGAATGCTTGGTTTCCGTCCTTCTTTTTCGAGTGCCTCTTGCTGTTCTTTAGAAAGGTGCGCGCATTTCCCTGAATATCTTGGCATTTCACCGCGATCGATTTGCGCTTGACGCTCGTTTTCAAGCTCCTCTTCCGTACAATAACATTTATACGCCAAGTCTCTTTCCAAGAGCTCTTCATAATATTTTTTATAAATGCTTGTCCGCTCCGATTGTCGATAAGGACCGTAATCTCCGCCCTTGTCTATGCTTTCGTCCCAATCAATTCCAAGCCATTTTAAATAAAAAAGCTGGCTTTGTTCTCCTCCTTCGATATTCCGCTTTTGATCGGTATCTTCAATTCGGATAATAAATTTCCCATTTTGGCTTCTAGCGAACAAATAATTAAATAATGCAGTGCGTGCGTTTCCAATATGTAAATGCCCCGTCGGACTCGGTGCATAGCGAACCCGTATTCCGTTGTCAGCCATATTTTGTCCCTCCAATAATCAAACCGTAATTCTTTAAAATATTGTACCACCAAACCATTGATGTTCAAAGATTACTTTTTCTTTTGCAATAAAACGATTGACTGTGCAGCGATTCCTTCCCCGCGTCCTGTAAACCCAAGCTCCTCCGTCGTCGTTGCTTTAACATTCACTTGGTCAAGTTCAGCCTCCAAGAGCTCCGCAATTCTAGTACGCATTTGATGGATGTAAGGCGCCATTTTTGGTTTTTGAGCAATAATTGTACAATCCGCATTGCCTAATATATAGCCTTTCTCCTTTACCAAGTTCCATACCTCTTGAAGCAATTTCGCCGAGTCAATATCTTTATATGCAGGATCCGTATCAGGAAAATGCTTGCCGATATCTCCTTCTCCAATCGCTCCCAAGCAGGCATCTGTCAATGCATGAAGAAGAACATCAGCATCAGAATGTCCAAGCAATCCTTTTTCATAAGGAATGTTGACTCCACCGATCACAAGCGGTTTTCCTTCCACAAGCTGATGAACATCAAAACCTTGTCCAATCCGAATCATTCCCTTTCCCCTCTTTCACTCTCTAAAATCGCACGGGCAAAAATCAAATCTTCAGGGGTTGTAAGCTTTATATTTGAATAATCCCCATGTACAATACAAACTTTTTCGCCAATTCTTTCTACAAGACTTGCATCGTCTGTTCCTACAAATTGATCCCTATTGGCCGCTTCATGAGCTTTTAATACGATGGAAAGACGAAAAGCTTGTGGCGTTTGAACTGCCCACAAGCTAGAACGTTCAACAGTATCAATGACTTCCATATTGCGAACCCTTTTCACAGTATCCTTTACAGGAACGGCTACGACCGCTGCGCCCTCTAAATGAGCCTTTTCAACAAGCTGATGAATGGTTTCCCTGCGAATGAAAGGCCTTGCACCGTCGTGAATTAATATTATACCATCTTCTTCAACGGCTTTTAACCCGTTGTAAACACTATATTGGCGTTCCTGTCCTCCGGGAACTAGTTTTTGCACTTTTTTTATTTTATATTTTTTCAGTAAAGAAAGAAATTCTTCACGCTCTTTCTCGTTTATGACTAGAACAATTTCGGTGCATTGAGGATCTTTTTCAAACACCATTAAAGTATGAACAATCACAGGTAAAGAATTAAGTTTGATAAACTGTTTATTTTTTCCTGCCCTCATTCTTTTCCCTTGCCCTGCAGCTGGTATGACAACCCGATATTCCATCTTCTTTCTCCCTTATTACAATGCTTTTTCCAGCAGCTTTGGCTTTGCAAAAATCATTCGTCCGGCAGATGTTTGAAGAACGCTTGTAACGAGAATATCAATATTTTTCCCGATATAGTCCCTTCCGTCCTCGACAACAATCATCGTGCCATCATCAAGATAAGCAACACCTTGATTATGCTCTTTTCCATCCTTAATTACTTGGACATTTAACTCTTCCCCTGGTAGTACAATCGGTTTTACCGCATTGGCTAAATCGTTGATGTTCAAAACAGAGACGTTTTGGAGCTCACATACTTTATTTAAATTGAAATCGTTTGTGACCACAACGCCTTGAATGATTTTTGCCAGTTTTACAAGCTTGCTGTCGACTTCTTGTATATCTTCGAAGTCGCCTTCCCATATTTCCACTTGAATGTCCAGCTCTTTTTGGATTTTATTTAAAATATCCAGACCTCTTCTTCCTCGATTTCTTTTTAGCACATCTGAAGAATCCGCTATATGCTGAAGTTCCTCCAACACAAATTGAGGAATAATAATGGTCCCTTCTAAAAAACCTGTTTGACAAATATCTGCAATCCTGCCATCTATAATAACACTTGTATCTAATATTTTTAAGCTTTTCTTTTCAACATTTTCCTCTTCTTCTTGAGAGGCTTTCTTCTTGCTGATTCTTGCTGTAATCGAAAACAAGTTCAACAGTTCGTCGCGCTTTTTATATCCGATTTGAAAACCTAAATATCCTAAAATTATGGTTAAAAAGATCGGAACAATGTTATTGATAATTGGGTATGGAAGTTCGGATAATGAAATTCCAATTAAATAAGCAATAATCAGACCAAAAATTAATCCTAAACTGCCAAATAATACATCCGTAACCGGAGCTTTCACTAATTTCTCTTCTATAAATTTTATCCAATTCACCACATAATCCACTAGCCAGAAGGAGGTTATATAAAATAAAATTGCACCTAATATCGCCAATGTATATGGTGTCATCAGAAATGGAACATCATCAAGATTTAAGAGAAATAATAATTCCGGTATAAACAAAACACCTAACGTTCCGCCAACAAAAAAGAAAAATATTTGAACAATTCGTTTTAACATACCTCCACCTCCTTTATTTCATTATATACACTTTCAAACCTTTCAAACATCTAAAAACATGGATTGTAAAAATATTGATAAATTACTGTAAAGGATGTGTTAGAGCTCCCTTGCAATGTTATACTGATCTTGGAGGCGCCTTAATCCTTCCTTAATTTTCCTCGCCCTAACTTCACCTATTCCTTCCACTTCATCAAGCTTTTCTACGGTAGCATTTGCAATTTGTTTCAAATTTTCAAAGGTTGTCACTAAATTTTCAATAATAACGGAAGGAAGCTTTGGTATTTTATGCAAAAACCGGTAACCTCGAGGAACAACAGGTTCATTCATATTGGTAAAATGGGGATATCCGAGCAGCTTCAATAAAACCGCATCATCTAATAATGCTGAGCTGGACAATTCTTGCAGCTGCTTTAATACAGGAATAGGATCATTCAGCCGCTCCATGCTGTAATCTTTGATAAGCAGAGCCGCTTCTTTTTCAATATCTGCTAAAAGCTCGGTCATCTGAAGCTGAATCAGCTGCCCTTCTGTACCGAGTTCGTAAATATAATTAATAATTTCACTCTTAATTCGCAGCACCATTTCTATTCTATGTAAAACTTGGATCACTTCATCGATCGTGACTAAATCTTCAAACTCTAAAGATCCTAAATTATTAATGGATTGGTCAGTGGCAGATTTATACTTTTCCAACGTCCGCAAAGCTTGATTGGCCTTCGTCAAAATGACGCCGATATCCCTCAAAGCATAGCGGGAATTGCCAAAATATAATGTGACGACATTTCTTCTTTCAGAAATAGCAATTACGAGATTTCCTGTTTGCTTTGCTACTCGTTCAGCTGTTCTATGCCTCATGCCTGTTTCTCTTACCTCTATGCTCGTATCCGGAACGAGCTGTGCGTTTGCGTATAAAATTTTTTGCCCTGAGTCACTTAAAATAATAGCCCCATCCATTTTAGCAAGTTCATATAAATAGGCGGGGGAAAAAGGGCAATTGATATAAAATCCCCCGTCTACAATTTGTTTGATTTTTTCGTTAAATCCTACAACAATTAGCCCCCCGGTCTTTGCGCGCAGCACGTTTTCAATTCCTTCCCGGATTGGTGTGCCTGGGGCTACAAATTGCAAGATTTCCTTAAGCGATTTCTCTTGTTTCATAGCTTATCCCCCTATTGCAAGTTCGAGCGCTTCTGAAATGTTTTGCACACCGATAATTTCTATATCTTCCGGACATTTCCAACCACCCAGATTGGCTTTCGGTAAAAAGATCCGCTTAAATCCCAGCTTGGCAGCTTCTTGTACACGCTGTTCAATTCGTGAAACCCTTCTAATTTCTCCTGTTAAACCAACCTCACCGACAAAAACATCATAAATATTCGTCGGAACATCTTTGAAGCTTGAAGCTATGCTAATGCAAATTGCCAAGTCAATGGAGGGCTCGTCCAATTTCACCCCGCCGGCAACTTTTAAGTAGGCATCTTGGTTTTGGAGCAATAAACCAACACGTTTTTCCAATACTGCCATCAATAAAGAAACACGATTATGATCAATTCCGTTTGCCATCCTTCTTGGATTTCCAAAGCTTGTCGGGGTGATTAAAGCTTGTATTTCGACTAGAACAGGTCTAGTCCCTTCCATAGAGGCGACTACTGTTGAACCAGATGCACCTTTTGCACGTTCTTCTAAAAACACTTCTGACGGGTTGAGCACTTCTTTCAGACCTGTTTCCTTCATTTCAAAAATTCCTATTTCGTTAGTGGATCCGAACCTGTTTTTAACTGCCCGTAAAATTCGGTACGTATGGTGTCGATCACCTTCAAAATACAATACAGTATCAACCATATGTTCTAAAATGCGCGGCCCTGCAATTGTGCCGTCTTTTGTTACATGGCCGACAATAAAAATTGGAATTCCCTTTGTTTTTGCCAATCTCATTAATTCAGCCGTACACTCTCGAACCTGAGATACACTCCCTGGTGCAGAAGCAATTTCACTGTTATAAATCGTTTGAATGGAATCAATGATGACAAAAGCCGGTTCAGTTTCCAATATGGATTGAATGATGATTTCTAAGTCCGTTTCAGAAAGCACGAATAGTCTTTCGCCTTTTACCCCGAGTCGGTCGGAGCGAAGCTTTGTCTGTTTTAAAGATTCTTCTCCCGAAATGTATAAAACATCGTTCCCTCTCTCTGCCAGCTGCGAGGAGACTTGCAATAAGAGAGTGGATTTTCCAATTCCAGGATCCCCTCCAATTAAAACGAGAGACCCCTTTACAATTCCGCCTCCCAATACGCGGTTAAACTCATGAAGTCCTGTAAGCATTCTAGGTTCTTGCGCAGCTTGGATTTGATGAATTGGAGAAGGTTTGCTGACAGTGGATGATTCGGAATGACTAAAAACAATGCGGTGTTTTCCCTTTGGCTTGATAACTTCTTCAACCATAGAATTCCATGCGCCGCACCCTGGACATTTTCCCATCCATTTCGGCGATTCATATCCGCATGATTGACAAATATATTTCGATTTGATCTTTGACATTCGATTATTCCCCACTTTGTTCAATCGATAAACGACAATAGAATGAAAGAGAGGGGCATACGGAAAGCTGTATGCCCATTGGATTATTGAACCTTTTCTGCAGTTTTTACGACAAATTCATTATTTTGCACATCCAATACAACTTTTTGGCCTTGCGAGATCGTACCTTTCAATAATTCCTCTGATAAGCGATCTTCGACATATTTTTGAATCGCTCTCCGCAACGGACGCGCTCCATATTCTAAGTCAAAGCCCTCTTCAGCCAGCTTTTCTTTTGCACGATCCGTTAATTCGAGTTCTATATCCTGTTCTTTTAATCGTTTTGTCAGCTGATCCGCCATCAGCGAAACAATTTCTTTCAAATGTTTTTTCTCTAAAGAGTGGAACACAATAATTTCGTCAATCCGGTTCAAAAATTCAGGACGAAATGCTTTTTTCAGTTCATCCATCACTTTGTTTTTCATATCTTTATAATTTTCATTTTCGTCTTGAACATTAAAGCCGACATATTTATTCCGTTTTAATTCGCTTGCCCCTACATTTGAAGTCATGATTAAAATCGTATTTCGAAAATCAACGGTGCGCCCTTTTGAGTCTGTGAGTCTTCCGTCTTCAAGCACCTGCAGCAAAATGTTAAACACATCTGGATGAGCTTTTTCAATTTCATCCAATAATACGACTGAGTATGGCTTGCGGCGCACTTTTTCCGTCAATTGTCCTCCCTCTTCATAGCCTACATATCCAGGAGGCGAACCAACGAGCCTTGACGTAGAATGCTTCTCCATATATTCTGACATATCGATTCGAATCATAGCATCTTCGTCACCAAACATTGCTTCAGCTAATGCACGGGCTAATTCCGTTTTCCCTACACCTGTCGGTCCTAAGAAGATAAATGAACCGATCGGACGCTTCGGATCTTTTAAGCCTGCACGTGCCCGTCTGACAGCTTTTGCGACTGCAGTGACAGCTTCTTCTTGACCAATAACGCGCGAGTGTAAAATTTCTTCGAGATTCAAAAGCCGCTCTGATTCTGTTTGGGCAAGTTTAACAACCGGAATTCCCGTCCAGCTTGAAACAACCATTGCAATATCCTCTACGGTCACTTCAGAATTTTCTTGACCTTGTTTTTCCTTCCATGATTTTTTCGTTTCCTCTAATTCCTCTCTGAGCCGCTGTTCTGTATCTCTTAATGAAGCTGCTTTTTCAAATTCTTGGCTTTGGACTGCAGCTTCTTTTTCTTTTCGCACTTCTTCTAATTTTTGCTCCAATTCCTTTAAATTCGGAGGTGTTGCAAATGAGCGAAGACGGACTTTGGAGCCTGCTTCATCAATCAAGTCAATCGCTTTATCAGGCAGGAACCGATCGGAAATATACCGATCTGAAAGTTTAACAGCCGCTTCAATCGCCTCATCGGAAATGGATACCCGGTGGTGTGCTTCATATCGGTCTCTTAAGCCTCTTAAAATTTGAATGCTCTCTTCAATGGACGGTTCGTCGACTTGGATTGGCTGGAAGCGCCGTTCAAGTGCAGCATCCTTTTCAATATATTTACGGTATTCATCCAAAGTCGTTGCCCCGATACATTGCAATTCTCCCCGAGCCAAAGCAGGTTTTAAAATGTTGGAAGCATCAATTGCACCTTCCGCTCCGCCTGCGCCGATCAGTGTATGAAGCTCGTCAATAAATAAAATGATGTTTCCTGCTTGGCGAATTTCATCCATTACCTTTTTTAGGCGGTCCTCAAATTCCCCTCTATATTTTGTGCCAGCTACAACTGTTCCCATATCAAGGGTCATAACGCGCTTATCTCTCAAAATTTCAGGAACCTCATTATTCACAATTTGCTGAGCAAGTCCCTCTGCTATGGCAGTTTTCCCAACACCAGGTTCACCTATTAAAACAGGATTATTTTTTGTTCTTCGGCTCAAAACCTCGATGACACGCTGAATTTCTTTGCTTCGGCCGATGACTGGATCAAGTCCGCCCTCCCGTGCAACAGCCGTTAAGTCCCGCGCAAGACTATCAAGCGTCGGAGTATTTGCGTTTGTCATCGAACTTCCTTGGTGGCTTGAGGATACTTCGTTGCTGCCTAACAACTGTAAAACTTGCTGACGCGCTTTGTTCAAGCTTACTCCGAGATTGTTTAAAACACGCGCAGCAACTCCCTCGCCTTCTCGAATTAATCCCAATAGGATATGTTCTGTTCCGACATAAGAATGTCCTAATTTTCTTGCTTCATCCATTGACAGTTCAATGACTTTCTTTGCTCTCGGTGTGTAATGGATCGTTTGCGAAATTTCTTGTCCCCGTCCTATCAGGCTTTCCACTTCATTTTGGATTTTTTCTGGACTTAATCCTAGAGCGTGAAGCGCTTTAGCGGCAATTCCTTCTCCTTCGCGCACGAGCCCAAGCAATATGTGCTCTGTGCCGATATTGTTATGTCCGAGGCGTACAGCTTCTTCCTGCGCTAAAGCAAGCACTTTTTGCGCCCGTTCCGTAAATCTCCCAAACATCATTGTTCATCATCCTCCCTTTGCTTCCTTTCTAATTGAAGCCTTTCACGAATTAATGTTGCCCTGCGAATATCCCGTTCATTCGGCCGTAGAACTCCTCCTGAATATTGTTGCAGAAATCCGGGCTGAATTAAAATCATAAGCTCATTTAAAACACTGCGTGGAACATTTTGAATAATTCCCAGGTCAATTCCTAAGCGCACATCTGATAAACATTGAATTGCTTCTTTCGATGGAATAATCCTGCTGTATTTGAGAGTGCCGTAGGAACGATATACACGGTCTTCTAGATGATGCGGATTCGTTTTATATAAAGCATCTCTTGCAGCCCGTTCTTGAGCAATTAATTGCCCGACAACACCTATTAAATCATCGACAATATCATCTTCTGATTTGCCTAGCGTAATTTGGTTCGAAATTTGGAATATATTACCTATCGCTTCACTTCCTTCTCCGTACCGACCTCTCACAACCAATCCTAATTGATTGATAGCAGGTATAATTTGGTTAATCTGCTGTGTTAAGACAAGTCCTGGAAGGTGCATCATCACGGAAGCCCGCAAGCCGGTACCGACATTTGTTGGACAGCTAGTTAAGTAGCCCCTATGTTCATCAAATGCATAATCTACTTTTTCCTCAATCCAATCGTCAAGATTCATTGCCATTTTCAACGCTTCTTTTAGCTGAAGACCCGGGAACAAACATTGAATTCTAATATGATCCTCCTCGTTTATCATGATGCTCACTTCTTCGTTTTCAGATAAAAGGCACCCTCCAAGTGCTGATTCTTCCATTAAATAAGGACTAATCAAATGCTTCTCTACAAGTACGCGTTTTTGAATAGGCTGAAGTTCATTCATTTTCAGCAGCACGAATGTCCCTAAACCGTCAAACACTCTTTGTGAAAATGATTCTTCAAATGTATTTAAAACAGCCAAGGCTTCTTCATTCGACATAATGGTAGGGAAGCTGATATTTTCTATATTTCGCGCCAATCTGACTCGGCTGCTCAGCACAATATCGGAATCAGGTCCTTCTTGATTCATCCAAGGGCTCATGGCTGAACGAATAAATTTTTGAAAGGACATGTCATACTCCCCTTTCGTTCCGTCCATTTATCTTCGCTTCAATGGACCGAATTTCATCCCGAACTTGAGCTGCTCTTTCGAATTCCTCTTTCGCAATTAATTCTTGCAGTTCCTGTTTAAGCATTTTCAGGCGCTTTTTCAAATGAATACTTCCACCGGTCCGTTTCGGTACTTTACCGCCGTGAGTTGTATTCCCGCCATGAACACGTTTTAAAATCGGGGTAATTTGGTGATAAAACGTTTTGTAACAATGGGAGCACCCGAATTTACCAATTTTCGTAAATTGATCAAACGTCATATTACATTTCTCACATTGAATGACCTGATTTTTCTTGAAAACATTTTGCCCTTGGCTGCTAATGGCGCTGTCCATATTTAATAATCCGGACAATAAGTTGTTTATAGAAAAGCCTGGATTCATATTGAATATGAATACATCACTTTTTTCCTGTGCACATTTTTCACATATATGCACTTCAGTCTTTTCGCCGTTGATAATTTTTGTAAAGTGGAAAGTAGCGGGCCTTTCATGACATTCTTGACAAATCATCGTCCATCACATCCTCACTTGTATTTTAACGAGGTGAGCATCGCCTTCATCATCCTTGCCCTCAATTCGTCTCGATCAGGCAAATCAATATATAAAACAGACCGATCAATTACGCTCAACATAATTTTCGCTTCTCTTTCTGAAATAACCTCTTCATCAGCCAATCTCAAAATAATATCCTCCGCCGACGATTGTGACAGCCTTTTACCAATGGCATTTAAAATTTGATTGATCAGCTGGATACGGTCATTGATTCGAATTTTCATAATTCGGATATAACCGCCTCCACCCCTTTTGCTTTCGACAATGTAACCCCGTTCAATTGTAAAACGAGTGTTGATCACGTAATTGATTTGCGATGGAACACATTGAAATTTATCCGCAATTTCACTTCTTTTAATTTCAACAATTTCTTTTCCGCTTGAATCTAATACATGCTTTAAATATTGCTCGATAATATCAGATATATTCCGCACCTCGAAAAACACCTCCTTCAACTTTTTGATTGGAATTGCAAAACGCTCAAGAAATGTGCAATATCCTTGAGGGATAGGAGGCAAGATGTTTACGTAATGCTTATTTCCTAAACGATAACAACTAGTCACTTGACTTTGACTATATTTGACCTTAATTATAATATAAATTTTTTTTTGTGTCATTTCAACAAAAAAGCTCACTAATAATATTGCCATTTACAATATGGAAAAAACCCGCTCTTTAAAAAACTTTTTTAACTTCTTGAAATTTCAATAATTCGTTTATGATTTCAGGCATTTCATCTTTTGGAAGGCCAATTTCAAGTAAATATGAACGCTTCGCATGTTTAGTTTCTTTTGGCTTTGACAATGTAAAATGAATTTTATAAACAGAAATATTTAATTGTTCAAGTTTCCGAGTAAATTCCACCAAATCATCTTCTGGAAGATTAACTTGTATCCATTTTTTGCTTGACTTCTCAGCAAAAAAAGCCTCCACCTTATTGAGAAAGATCAAACTCAACAATACAATCAAGGTAGAAAAAATCGCCAACGGATACATTCCTGCCCCAACAACAAGGCCAAGTCCTGCAACAACCCAAATCGAGGCTGCCGTCGTTAATCCTCTTACCGTAACCCCTCTCACTAATATCGTTCCAGCACCTAAAAAACCAATGCCGCTAATGACATAAGAAGGAATTCTTGCTGGGTCAAAACGAATATTTTCATAACGATCCATATATTCTTCAAAGCCATAAAGAGACAGAAGCATCATCATGCAGGAGCCGACACCAACTAACAAATGCGTGCGAAAGCCTGCTGGATGCCGTTTAAATTCTCGTTCAAGGCCAATAAATCCACTTAAAATGACTGCTAAAACAATGCGAATCAACATAATTTGCCATTCCTCAGGCATTATCATTCCTCCTTACCATCCAAATGACTTTTTCTGTTTTGGCCATATATGAATTTTGAAATGATACAGTATTATACTTTCCCATTATATGCGATGAACAGTGCTCAATATTCAATTGTTCTTGAGTATGAGACTAAGAATGATATGAAACAAAAAAGCACTTTTAGAGCTGGCTTTAAAATCAAACGAAGCTTTCACTGCTCATATGCTTCAAGAATGGAACAGTTTATGTTTCTGAAGTAACGATCAATTAATTATACTCCGATTGAAGGTTTTAAAGAAAGCGAGCTTGATTGCAATAGATGCGGAGGATCTTCAGAAGAAGCGAGCTCTTAGTTGTTCGTAAATTTGTCGTTTTTGTTCGTTCTGTTTTAAGCTGTTTCTTCTGTTTGTTGTATATTTCCATTTATAAGAGGATAAAAGAGGCTTGAGCTTCTCAAACCGCATTGCAGCGAATAATTGTTTCGTCCATACTTTTTTACAAGGATAAGCAAATCTCGCCTCCATCGCTTTTCTCAGATTAATTAAAACGGTTTGCATCATTCAAATCAATTAAAGATGTTTTTGTAACAGCAAAAATATCCATTTCGGCTTTCGACAATTTTCTCGAAAAATTGGCTTTTAGACTGTCATTTCTTAATTTTTCATTTTATGATCATAACGGAAAGTATTGCAACGGAAAAACATCACAAAAAACAAAAAAAGAAGCCGATTCCTCCACCGCCTGCGCTATAGACGAGAGGCGGCGGTCATATCGGCAATAAAATAAGATGAAAGGTATTTATTCTATGTCACGATTAATAATTTTAGGCGGATCCAGGCTTTTAATAACGGGCTCTCTAGACTTTATATCTGCATACGTATTGATAATTTCCGGATCGTAAATAATTTGCAGCCTGGAAGGCTTGCCTATTTGGTTTTGTGCACCTTCAAAATAATCGTTATTCGTAATCCTTTGTGCTCCCTCAAAATATCGATTACTAGCACGCCCTCTTATCGCATTTAAAACAATGCGCCTCGCTGATATTCCTCCTTCTATACGAATATTTGAACCAACTCCAAACATTTCTAATGCTTGTTCTGAATAGAAAAACCCTTTAATATTACTAGGTTCATCCTGGTTAACGCTATTATTTCTAATGTTTATATTTCCTTTTGCAAAAATAATTAATGAACCGTTTTGACCTAATCCATTGATGCGCGAATATTCAATCGTCACATCCCCCATTACATACATAATAGAATTAAATTCCGCATCAGCCCCTCTAATCGTCAGATCACCGTTCACAAATATGGGGCCGTCCACCCGAATTTTGTCATAATTATTTGGGTTGTACGAATCAGACCGCTCGTTGCCAATTGTTAAATTTTTCTCTATATAGGCTCCCTCCTTAAAGGTGGTCTGTTTGAATTGATTATCTAAATTGCGAATTGTTAATGAACCTGCAGTGGCAAAGCTTTTAAAAAGATTATTCCCAGTAAATGTGTAATTTCCATCGTATTTCTCATTATGACTCGCATAAACTTTGTCATTAGGCCGATTTTGGTTTGAGATTAGTCTATTATTAGCTTTTATGATCGTTACACCGGGAGAATTATGTTTATAATAAAAAACCGATTTTTGTGCAGGAATTTGAATGTCATCACGGATCGGCTGCCTTTTTACAATAACCGGGGCTTGCCGATTGTAAAAAGCATCATCAATACGATCTGTTAGCTTTGTATAAGAACTTCCAAAATTAGAAGTTGTAATATGTTGTTCATATGGAGGGGTATGATTAAAGGTAAAAATATTTCCGCCAAGTAGTAAGTTTGCGTTTGCTTTTCCTTGTGTTGGTAAAATGCTCGGGTAAACGGACGCAATCCATTTCTCACCACTTAAATATGCATATCCGCGGTTTGTTATGATTAAATTCCCGTCTACCTTCATATCCCCTGTGATCGAAACCCCGCCGTGCAAAAACATATTTCCTTCACCCGGTATACAGGCATTTGGAGTTTTACATAATTTGTTGGCACCGAGCGCATAATGTAATGTCTCCAAAACAGATTGTGCACCAATTTCAACTTCTG
>Ga0006574J49614_1001867_pt1 | contig 20320 bp, 23 predicted proteins | sample HigsolmetaAR204R_FD_49614 | JGI IMG/M metagenome (IMG submission 49614) | reverse complement strand
GGACTATGTTGACATGCAGCTGACGGTGTTCGCCGGTGAGTATGTCGGGTGGGGAACAGACGCAGAAGATTGCGCAACCTGTGAGGAGACGCTGGCTGAACTAGACGGCGCAGAGTTCTACAAAATGTTCCTCAACTTCGAAAATCGCTGGTTTAACGAGGAGATCACGGAAGACGGGATCTACGAGGAGCTTGCAAAGTGGATTGAGGAGGCGATCGCATGAGTCGCCTCCTCATCAAGTGGCCGGATCCGGCAGAGCTGCTCGATCGAGCACAGGAACGAGTCGTGGAGTTAGTGCAAGGTGCCGAATATTTAGAGGTTGACGGTTTTGAGCGGATCGGCCCGCTGACCCGATATCACTACGAGGTGCAGGATCACAACAAGCAACAGATCGCAAGGGTCTCGATCGACGTATATCCCGACGAGGACGATGAGCTGATCGCGGAAATCGTCGGGATCTCCGCACCGTCGCCGATCTGGATCGTTTACACCTCACGCGAGGCAGCGCGGCTGTGGGGATTGTCAGAAAACACGGTCACGCAGTGGTGCAACAGGCGCAGATTCCTACCGTCAGAGGCTCGCAAATCCGAAAAAACCTGGATCGTGTCGCACACGGGTATGGTTCGGCTGACAGGGAGGGAGCCGGATGATGAGTCTCGAAAAAATTGAGCGGCGTATGTGGAATGACATGCGCCAAGAATGGGATTTTATTGATAAGATTTATGTCGATCACGAGGAATTCGAAAGGCTGAAACAAGTCCGGTTGTCACAAGATGAAATATCATCCGTGCTCGAAGCGCTATTTCGACCTGAGAAGAAAATGTTCCTTGACGACATTGTTTTTATCGTTTCAAAAGACGACAATTTGCAGCGGATTATCCACCTTCACCAGGCTGGGGATGATCGGGCGGCGTTGACCATCTATGACGGTGACGGTCGACTTTTCGGAAAGGCTTCGATCACTATCGACGGCGATCATGTTAACGTCCGACCAGACCCGTCCACCCCAGTCGGTGTGCGATATTTTGAGCGATATGCGAAAAGCATCGCATCACAAATGCCGATAGGACAGTTGAGCAAGAAAAATCAGTCTGAGATCATTCAGCAGTCCGTCATTCGTCGCATGTATCCTCGAATCGAGGAAGTTGTCTATTTTATCCTTAGCGCGATACATCAAGCTCTGACAGCGGTTGAGATCAGGCAAATCGACACCGATGATGAATTGACAGGTGAAGAAGCAAAAAAATCTCATACAAGAACACCTCACCTGAAACATCGAGCAGCAAAAAAGCTGCATCGACTTATCTATGAAGGTCGAGCAGTCTCGAAAAATTTATCGAAAAAACAGTATATCAAACGAGTCGCGGCCTGGAAAGTCCGCGGTCACTACCGCACCTACCCGAGCGGAAAACGTGTGTGGGTCAAACCTTACGTCAAGGGCTGGAAATCGGAAAAATTCCGCCCCCTCGGTTCGGAATACAGGTTGTAAGTCAACCTAAACTATTACCTTGGGATCGCCTGGAGAGAGAGATCCATCAAACTACCCCACCGTGGGAAGAATAAAGCAACAGCCCCCAATTTGGGGGGCTGCGCAAGCCCCTCCATACACATCAACAAATCCCCGCCCAGCCATATCGGCCGAGCGGGGATTATCATTTACGCAATGCTCTATACAGCATTACCCATGCTTCTTCGCGAGTGATCGGATCCTTTGGTCTGCTCCCATCAGAGATCCCCTGCTCAACCGCCCACTCACGCGCCTGGTCAAACTCCTTGCGCCAGCCTACTGCAGGCTGCTCTGGAGCCTTGTACGCATACCCCGCATACTGACAAAACGCCCTGACAGCAGCCTCCGCATACTCGCGCCAGTGCTGCTCGAGCAGATCCGCGTCAGCTGCGTTGGTAGCAAAACCGTACTCGATGATAACGGTTGACACGGATCCTGTCTCTCGGTGCATAAAGTAGTAGTCAACGGTCGGCTTGTTGTCCAGGGACTTGCAAAAGACCCTGCGGCCAGGCATGCCGGCATCTTTGATCGCGTTATAGATCGTAGTAGCCAGCTTACCGTCAGAGTGGATACTGTGGATCGTCTCCACACCGCGGGCCGTTGTATTGCCGGCTGCGTTGATGTGGTTACTGATGCAATACTTAGCGCCGCTGTCACGCACAATTTTGGTGCGCTCAGATGGAGATAAATACACGTCTTTGTCACGGGTTAAAGTGACGGGGACGCCAAGTTGCTTAAAGCGCTCGTATTGATAGAGCGAGATCTGTAGCACCATGTCTTTCTCTTTCCAGTTGACGGTTGATCCGCCGCCGGGATCTTTTCCTCCGTGCTAATGACCCGGATCGATAATTAATACAGGGCGATCCGTTTTCATAGCACCACCTCCTCGTTGATCTTTGCAGAAACAAACATTATTTTACGTCGCTCTTTCCCCGCAGCACTTCCACCGCCTGCTTAATGATCCCCGGGATCGGCGCACCAATACGACCGAGGTTTTCCGTGATGCTTAAAACCTCATTGGCTAGATAAAAGAAAATCGCGGCGTCTCTAAATAGGTGCGCATCGCCAAGTGCTGTGTCAACCAAGTGCGCAATCGCCACGACTACGAAAATAGAGACTTTTCGCGCGATTCCCCAAAGACCAATGTCTGAATTCAGCTTTCCCTCTTTTCCGGCGGCCAGCACCCCACTGATATAGTCCAATACAACAAATGCTAATAGTATTGTCAGCAATGCCGACCACCCCCCAAATAAAAATGATACGATGGCTCCACCTACAGCGGCGGCAGCCTTGATTTGGGTTTCCACTTTGATCACTCTCCTTTGCAAAATATAAAAATGGCCCCTGTGATGGAGCCATTTAAAAAGGTTTAATAATTTCCCCCGCCGCGTGATTGCACAAAGATCTGTGACACAACACTAGCTACCACGCGACCGAGTGTGTTTGGTGTTATTTCGATCGTATGCCACGCCCCGCGCCTAATCCTTCCGCTATCATCCTTATCCAGATATGGGACGATATCAACTTCATCCGCACTCACACCAAGCCCAGTGACCTCATTACCATCCACTTTTACAGTTACCGCTGTCGGTGTTGGTCCCGAAAAAATGCCGTAATCAATTCCATGTGTATGATTTGGTAAAGTAACCGTGTGTACGTGGTTGGGTATTGTTATCAGATGCTCATGACTTATAAAGTGGCTATGGGGCGGTATATCATGAGTATGTCCATCTGTTCCGCCCGGGAGCGTGGACCATCCCCCGCTACCCCCTCCCAGTATCAAATTCCCCGCAACCAACTCATTGCCCAATTTGTAAGTCCCCTGTGATCCAGCAGCGTAAGTGTTACCTATTGTCGCCGTGACAAGCGTGCCTCCTCCCGCCTCAGATGTGATAGATGCTTGTCCGCCTTCCATCGCAGATTTACTGTATGCCCTAAATGCCTCAACTCGATAACTTAACATCACCTTATTGATCCGCGCCGTATCCTCCGGCACCCAGAACCTCAGCACAGCAGGATGATCAGGGTCGCAGTTGTCTGCGTAGTCGTGCGAATCAAAGTTAGTTGCTCCTTGGGCATAAACCTCTTCAATTCTCAGTCGATTCGACAAATCCGCAATGGATGAAGCAATATCCAGCGGCTTGTTGGCGATCTCCAGCTCAACCTGTCCTGGTTGCCCGTACAAGTCCTGCTTTCGCTTGTTAACTACACGAGCGATGATATCCTCGCCCAGCTCCTCATCGATAATCCGCACCAAGCCACCTGTCTTAAACTTGTAAATTGGCGTGTCTGTCAGGCTCGATATATCTGCAGCCTGCACCTTGTACGAGATCCGCGGCTCCTTTATATCGGCTAGGATCGCTTCGCAGCGAGCCTTTAATGTTTCTGGATACTGATACCTTCTGTCTACAAAAACCGTTGCCACAAGCCCGTATTTTTGCTGTGATTCGATATCCTCTACATACGTCTTACCATCGTTGATGTCAGCAAAGGTAAGTTGATTGACACCCTCACCGAACCCAAGACCATAAATTCGATTGGCCATCTGTCGCGGATCAATCTCTTTTTCGATCCCCTGCATATTGACACCGTAGCGGATATAAGCATCTATCTCGCTTGGCGCCTTTACGAGATTAAGCGTCCACGGATACGTTGATGTATCCCAAGTCCACATATACTCATCGGTAAATGGCTTTGGCACGGAAAACAGAGCAGCCAGCAGGCTTTCATTTTCCCACGAATATTCAAATTGGCGGCTAAACGCGACCTCACCTAACTGCCAACGCTGCACAGTCTGCTTGCTCAGGATGTAGGACAATACGTCTCGCGTGTATACGCCTAGATTGCCGATCTGATGATATTGAAATAGAACATCATCGATCAGCGTCGCAAGTACATGCTCACATTGATAAGTGATCGTCTGCTTAGCCTGGTTGCGCACAGCCGTTGTAGGCATGATCCTAAACAGGTCGAGCCGCTCGTCTCCGTCCCATAACTCCACAAAACGGAATGGTAGACATTCCTCGTTTTTCGGATCATCGATCGGTAGGCTAAAGCTAGCCGTCCACAAACCGTTAAGCGGCTGCTCATAGCTTACGGTCATGGCGTTTTCGAGATACGCCACACGCCGCATGTCTTTGTCGTAGATAACTGGTACGTTCATGATGGCCTCCTCTCAGCAAAATAAAATAAAGAGCATTCCGAAGAACACTCTTTTTCAAAGCATTTCTATTCGTTCTTTAAATTCAACAGATGTAGGATCTCCCCCCTTACACAACAGATTCAACAATTCAAAAACAAGATGTTTTGGAGGGGGATGATGTCCTTCTCCCCACCCATGACCATAAACGACGGTAAGACGATCATTCAAATTATCGACGGTTGTTTTATCATGCTCAATGTATTTGTGTCCTTGACTTTCTAAAAATGGTGCGAAATGATTTTCAATGTGGAAGGCATCATTCATATTCTGTAGGTAAACCAATTTGCTTTCAGACCTTAAAAAAAGATCGCACATATCATATTCGACGTGAGTATCACTCAATTCCTTGCCGTCTTTCGAGTAACTAGGGAAGCAAACATCAAAATACTTCTTAACAAACCTTTTGTAGTATTTTGAAATGTTTGTCTGCGGGTTGGCCGCTACCGCATAAGAGTTTGGAATGTGCGATGAATAGTATATGGACGCAAACCCGCCAGCGCTTCCACCATATAAAATAGTGCGATTTTTTCCGAATTGATCAGAAAAGGATTTTAGGACAATCCCTAAAGTTTGTTGTAAATTAAAGTTTTCGCTACCTGTATACCACGCGACTGTTAAGTCATCTGAAAGCATCAAGCTAGGATCGCTGACCATTAGAATATTGGCGTCAACCTTTCCAATCGCTCCGTTACCCGAAAAAACAGGCAAAACAGTGTCCTTTGTTCTAGATATGGCGGCATTAAAGAAAACAATCAGATTATCACTTCCGTTAGGGTAAAATTTGAAGTCTATACTGTTCTCGAAAGTAATAAACCTGAATCTACCACCGCTTAATTTTGCGCTTGATAAAAAATCATCTATCGAATGAACTTCTTTTTCCATTAAAATGAACGCCCCCTTATATGAGGGCATTTTAACACAACCGACAATACTTTTTCTACTACTGATTTAATACATTAAACATCTTTAGTTAACTACCCAAAATGATCCCGGATGGCTAACTGCAATTCCTCCACTGTCTACGGAATAATTGTCTGCCCCGGTAGGCTGCGTTCCGTATGTCTGCACGATACCACCCCATCTCGCCGCTACTCCAAAATCGTTGTTAATTCCTGTATTGTCGCGCGAGAAAACCCTAGACAACCAATTGGACCTTATTCCATACCGCCTATTTGACATCGTACAATCACTCTCCATTTGCATAATAAAAGAGAGCCCCGATCTGGAGCTCTCCACTGTTGCGCTTTATCGTCCTATTGTTTATCGTAAAATAAAAAAAGAGACGCGTCCTATTAGAAGAAATAGACAACATTAAGCAAATATTATTCCTGAACTGCTTACATTGTTAAAATTTGGCGGTATACAATCAGACGCCACCGGTGCCGAACCAGTCGAATTTGTTGTTTGTGCTCCGTTCAAGCTAATAAATGCACCCCAAGCAGTTCTTACATCTATAGTGGCATTGTTTTTAGAAATGGCATTACGTGCATTTATATTCGCTGACTCAGAGGCATAGATACCGACTCCACCACAATTTTCAGCCACTAATCCCAGTGCGTTTACATTGGACGAACGTATCGCATATAAGCCGTTTCTACCGCATCCGCTGCAATCACTTTCCCGCACATCTACAATTGAGGCGTCTTGGATGAAAAATCCATCGTTCGCGCAATTTCTAGCATTCATAAATTTTGCTGATACGTGGCATATCGAAACATTAAGCCCGTCACCTGCTGCACCCGACACATCGCACTGTTCGCAAACGATTAGTGATCTAACACCAGTAATTGCGTTTTTGAAAGCGTTTGTGATTGTCGAATACGAGATATACGCAGTGCTTCCTCGGCTTATATAAACTGCATTGTCACCACCTTTGTTTGCAGAGAAATTAGAGGTGTCTGCCGATAACGTGCTTCCTCTAGTAACCCAAACATTTCGTTCGTTACAACCAGTAAATTCGCTCCTTCTTGCTTGCACAATACTTGCTTCGTTAACATACAACCCTCTCATTCCAGCATTTCGGATTCCGCAGTTTTGCTCAACAAATCCTGTTGACTGTTGACTGATATGGTACCCGTCCGATCCTTTGTCGATCATTTCCACAATTGTAGCGAGAATTGGAGCTCTTGCGTAATATTCAGCACGAATAAAATCTCCTGAAAAATCATTCGCTACTGTTACAACGGGATCTTCGGAAGTTATCCTGAAATGAGAACAGTCGCGATAAGTAATAGAAATACCTGATGACGGTTGGAATCCCGACTCCATTCGCAATTCGATCATTACATCTTTAGCTGGGAATTTATTCGACAGGGCGTCAATAGCTTCCTGCAAAGTAGGATAATCAGAAGGTATTAAAACAACCATACTTTCCTTTACTAAATCCGCCTTATGCGCAGCAAACTGAGCTTGCATATCTCTAGTTACATCCCCAGCTACGTTAATCTCGCGCTGTGGCGTGTAGCTCGGATCCAAATTGCGGATATCTACCAACTCCGGGTCTTTATCGGGACCTCCACCAACAATAATAGTATCAACCCGATCATCTACAGCTTTAATCTCATCCACCACTGTATCAAAGTTGGAGTTTATTTTATCTGTGCCCTGACGGAGATTGTCAGTGTATGTGATTTTTTTGATTTCTACCATCCATCATCACCTCATAAATACCGCTCTCGTAAAATGACTTGCATTGTACAACTAAGCCCCACGCCAGTTATCGACATCTCATTGTCTCCTTGGTATAACTCGATAAAATCACCATCAAAGTTTGGTAATCCATTGCCACCATCAGCAGTAACCGTCATGTGGTGTCCGTCGATCACCCATAACTTACCTGCTAGATCACTGATCCTAAACGACTTACCATTTGCGCTTACGGATACGTTTTTTCCTACGCCGGATAGTATAATTTTGGGGCGCACGGATAGGCTTCCGCTGCCGACCGTAACAGTGTGTGTTATATTGCCTGTTACGCTTATCACTTCGCCCCCGGTATATCCCATTGGATAATTATCCTCAAACGTGATTATCTCTGATCCCCAGTTAACCTCATCGTTGGTAACCTCGGAGTAAGCAAACGGATCAGCAGCTATTAACGGCAGCGAAAATAACCCCGCGCCCATGATCCGTTGGATATCAAACGCCCCATAATACCGAACGTTGAAATACTGGTTGGGACGTTCAGCAACTTTAAGTCGCATCAACCTAGGCCGGCCGTGTCGATCGACAAGATGCGATGCAATACCCTGTACTACGCGTTGCAGCTCTTTATAATTGCGAGTAATAACTGCACAATCATAAACAAAAAGGCGCGAGTTGAGATCTGCGCCGAAGTCGTATATACCATGTCGTCCTGCTATTGATAGTGTGCGATCAACCGTGCTAGGCAATCCGGGGCGCTTGCTAGTCCCGCGCACGATAAAGCCTAGATCGACATTCGACTTATCATCTAACCAAATTTGCGGTTTCACAGAGCACCCCTCCTTGCTTGTTCTGCCATGTTCCAGATCTCTCTTGCTAGTAGCTCAATGTCATGATCATTTCGGACGATGATCTGAGCGCCAGAAAACAGCCCTTCGAAGTTGATCGTGCTTGTAGTTGGTACCGCTGCAACTGTCGCTCCTGGAGTAACTGCACCAACTTGGATATTGGATGCTGCAACATTGAGCTGTGCAACCTGTCTCCTCACATCCCCAATGCTGTCTTGGATACCAAGCGCCAATCCATCGCCGATGTTTTCGCCGTACTCTCTCATCAACCTGGACGGAGAAGCAATGCCGAAGAAATTCTTGATGCTGTCGCCGATGCCCTGGGCAATGCTTTTGGCTTTATCCCAGACAGCGCTGGCCATCGAGCCTATGCCGTCGATCAAGCCCTGGATGATATCCTTACCGGACTGGACCATTTGATTTTTAAGGTTTTTCAGCCAGTTTATAATCTCATTCCACTTGTTTTTGATCGATGTGCCGACATCCTCCATTTTTTGCTTAATTGTCGTCCACATGTTTTTAAATGCGTTGTCAACACTGTTCTGCATCTCCGACAAGCGATTCCAGACGGTATCTTTAAGCACCTGCCAGCGATTCTTAATTTCGCCGGTTTCCCAGTTGACTTTGTTTACGTGTTCCTGGGCCTGTTTTTGAGCTTCTGCGACTACGTTTTGATGCATTTCGCGCGCTCGCGCTATCGTCTCATCGCGCTGACGTTGTGCTTCAGCAATTAGGCGGTCTGCTTGTTCCGCTGTGATGTTTCCTAGTTCGTCGCGCTGACGGATGATGTTTTTGAGTACGTCATTATACTGTTGTTCAGCGGCTGCGATCGTCTCATCACGCTGTTTTACGCTATTCTGCACGACTTCAGCAGCTTGACGGGCAGAGAGATCAGCGGCGTTAGCTCTCATACGCTCCAGGATCGCCTTTTGCTCCAACTCAGTTTCAGACATCATTTCGATTCCCGTTTCAAGCATCTGCTGCTGTATGCGGTTGATCTCTGCAGCTTCTTGTTGCGTGATACCACGCTTTTGCTCAGATGCCTGACGGAGGATTTCTTCGATGCGTGCTTGACCATCCTCGACGGCTTGGCGTTGCATTTCTTGCGATCGCTGTACATTCGCAAGTATCTCAGCCTGCTCTTCTGTCGTAAGTCCTTGTGCAGTTGCAAAAAACTCCTGCATGGAGGCAATTTCTTCCGCGTGCTTGGTCTCCATAGACGCAAGTACCTGATCTCCCATTTGGTCAAAAGTACTGACGATGTTGTCGGCCATCTCCTGCGTTACCACTTGACCGCTCCACGCAAGCTCATTAAGCGCGAGTGTTGCCTGGTCGTTGAGATCCATAAAAGCACCAACGGCTTGCTGAGTGGATTCGGATACAGCATCACCAAACCGTTCGATTTCAGGTATGGACTCCTTCTGAAGGTGCTTATATAGAGCGATACCTCCGGCGGTCAACGCGGCTATTCCCGCTACCACTAAGGCAATCGGTCCAAGCAGTGCAGTAAACCCAACCGCTGCTCCTCCTGCTGCTGTACCGGCTGCAGTTGTACTTGCAGCTGCGGCCGCACTGGCAACCGTCATCCGCCCGAAAATTGACACAATCGAACCGACAGCAGATGTCAGCTTGCCGACTATAATAAGCAGTGGTCCGATGGCTGCAACTAGTCCTGTGATGGTGATGATCGTTTTTTGTGTGTTTTCATCCAATCCCGCAAACCATCTGGCCGCATTTGCTATCGTGTCAATCAGTGGCTGCGCAGCCTTGAGCATATCCATGAGTGCGGGGATCAGCGCCTGACCGAGAGTGATCGCCACGTCCGCAAGCTGGTTTTTAAACATACCCAACTTTGACTCAGTCGTCGCATAGCGCTGCGCGACTTCGTTCTGCAGAGCGGTGTTTTCTTCCCAGGCTTCAGTAGATGTCTCGATCGCACCTCGCAGCACATCAGACGCACCTGCGAGACGCAAGAGAGTATCTGACTCCCGGATTCCGGAGATACCCAAATCGTTGAGTATCAGTGTCAAGTTTTCCCCGGCAATGCTGGATGCTGCTAGTCCGTCCACAAACGCCTGTAGCGCGGCTGCCGGGTCGGCCTGAAATGCCCGCGCAAATTCCTCCGCCGACATCCGAGCGACAGCCGCAAACTTGTCCAGGTCCTCACCAGCGAGCGAGACGGCCGTCTGCATCTTTTTCAGCGTCGTGCTCATCGCCGTGCCGCCGGCCTCTGCCTCGATGCCGACGGACGACATAGCGGCGGCCAACGCCATGATCTGCGCCTCGGTGAGTCCGATCTGCGCGCCCTGGCCGGCCAGCCGCATGCCCATTGCCACGATCTCAGCCTCGGTTGTCGCCAGCGAGTTACCCAGAGCTACAACAGACGATCCAAGACGGTCAAAATCGTTTTGCGACATGCCTACAATGTTCGCAAACCGAGCAAACTGTGTGGCGCCCTCCTCGGCTGTAAGGTTGGTTGCTTCGCCGAGTCCGATCATGGTCTCGGTAAACTTCAGGATGTTCTCTGTCTGGATACCGAGCTGCCCCGCCGCCTCTGCGACAGCCGCGATATCAGTCGCCGACGCCGGCATGCGCTTCGACATGTCGCGAATTCCTTGCTCCAGCTGAGCAAATTCTTCTTCCGTAGCATCGACCGTCTTGCGAACGCCAGCAAACGCCGATTCGAAGTCGACGGCCGCCTTTGTGGCGACTGTTCCGAGCCCGACGATAGGGGCCGTCACGCCAACGGTGAGCTTCTTTCCGACGTCGGACATTTTTTCGCCGGTCTTCTTCATTTTCTCGCCGGCTTCCTGCATCCGCTCGCCGAGTGTCTTCACGGCGGGCTCCATGTCACGGAGCCGTTTCTCAAGTTTCTGTAGCTCCTGCTCGGTCTTCGCCACTTCGCGCTGGAATGCCCGGTACTGCCCTTCGCTGATCTCGCCACGCTGGAACTGCTCATTGACTTGCTCTTGCACAGAGCGGAGTCGGTCCAGTTTTTCGCGAGTGTTCGCGATGGCATCGCCGAGCAGCTTCTGCTTTTGTGCGAGTAGCTCTGTATTTGATGGGTCGAGCTTGAGCAGGCGCTCGACCTGTTTGAGTTCGGATTGGATGTCTCTTGATTTTTTATTGACGTCGCTGAGGGCTTTCGACAGCCCTGTGGTGTCCGCGCCGATAACAACATTAATTCCACGGATGCTCTCTGCCATCAGCCGACACCATCCTTGACGTATGTTTTCATGCGAATCAAGTTGGTTATGGTGTCTTTATGGACTCCGTACTTCCGCGCCAAATACATAGTCCCGAAAGGGCCGCCGTTGTATTTGTGCAACGATCTGATTATTTCGGCTTCTTCATCCGTGAATTTGGCTTTCGGATTTTTTTCTCCGTCCCTTTCATATGGGATTTTGAGGCCGATAAGATAGGCGTGCTTATTGTTACCGCCAAAAGTACACCATTCCAGGTTGGTTACCTTGTTGTTCTGTTTGTTGCCGTCTATATGATTGATGCAAGGCAGGCCATTCGGATTTTCAATAAAGGCCATCGCCACCAGTTGATGCACTTTGAAATTTTTGCTTCTCCCGTCTTTTCGCAATACCACTTTCAGATAACCGAATTCATTGAACTGAGGGGTGAGAATAACGCCCTTGTAACGCATCGGACGCCCGTTCCGGTCGATGATCACACGGTCAACACTTCTCACCCTGCCGAGGTTCGACACTTGATAAATCCCCTCATACCCCGGAACATCTTTCCACTGCTCAGTCACGTCACCCTCACCCCCGGAAAAATGCGTCAATGTCTTCCTGCGTCGCTTCGCGCGGTACATCTGGATCGTCGCCCATGTAGGCGTACACCAGATCAAAAAAGTCCTGGAGCGTCAGCAGATCGAGCTCAGTCATGCTAAGCCCGATCCGCCGCGCCAATGCGATGATGTTGATGTCTGTCCGATCGCACCGGTTGGGCGCATCACCCTTTGGCCGCCGGTGCCACGGCCTTGTTTCGACGAAAAAAGATCTTCTGGGCCTCTTCCATCGCTGCGGTCAGAAGATCGGGGTCAAAAATGTCGATGTCCTCGTGCTCCTCGAGCCATCGCTGGAACGACGGAATCGGCGCGCCGGCGGCCGTCCGCGCCAGCGTCCAGATGAAGCGCAGGATCGCCACCGAATCCAACCGGCTGAAATCGAGTTTAGACGGGTCGACCTCTCCGCCGCTCGAGAGCGTCTGAAAACCAGCCAGCCCCGTCATCATGCCGACCAGGTCGCCGAGCAGGTCCCGGCCAAATTCCTGCTGGTAATGCAAGAGGCTCAGGGCCGATCCCCTGAGCCTCAGCGTCTTGTCGCCGATCATGATTTCTCGCATGTTACACCTCCGGCGTGAACGTCGGCACGTACACGGACGAGAAGAAGGTATTGTAGGCTCCCCCGTTGGTGTCGCTCAGCTCCATCTCGCCGCGGACGATCATCTTGCCGCCGATCTCGATCGGGCTGATCGTCAGATTGAGCACGTCCGTCGCCGGCGTGATCGACTCTGCCTTCGTCTGCCGCTCCTTCGCCGGCCGGGACGCAACGCAATCGTAGTAGACGAACCGACGGTTGCGCTTGTCGCCCTGAATCTGCCCCATCAGGGCGAAATGCTTCGGAATCGCGTCGGAAACCTCGATCAGCGCGCCGTTCTCGTCAATCTCCCAGCCGAGCATCTCGGCAAGGATCGCGTCCGGCACGTTCGCCATCTCCAGCTCGCCGGTGTAGCCGTTATTGGCCGTGTAGCTGAAATACAAGGTGTTGTCCGCGTAAAAATTCGTCGAATCGCCGACAGCTGTCGGCGTCCAGCGGACCGCGCCCGGAATCGAGATCGGCGTCTTCCACGCCGGCTGATCCGGTGCCTGATCGTCGAAAAAGGCAATATGCACTTTCTCCAGCCCAAAGGTAACTTTGTTTTGGGACATTTTTTCACGCTCCAATCAGTTGGATTTCGTAAATGGTCTGAAATAACTTCTCATCTTCGATGTAGGTCTCGGTCTTCGCGCACGGTAGCCCGAGCTCCTTGAGTTTGTCCTGCACTTTCCGCTCCGCCGTCATGTCCTTCTTGTCCGTGTACAGCTCGACTTGATAATTGCCGATCTCGGCGTAGTTGATGTTGTCGGCCATCAGGTCGCTGCTGTACGCAAACTGATACGTAATAAACGGCGGCTTAGGTGCCGGATTCTGCGGCGTATCCTCAAAATGCGAATAGGCGACCGGATACCCTGTCGCCTTGAGTGCTTGATACAGTTCTCCTAGCGTCATGCCGCATCACCCTCCGTTCCGGATGATCGCGCGCACCCGTTGCTGGAACGCCTCGATTTCCTTGTCAGCGGTCGGACGGATGTGCGGGCGTTCTGCGACGCGCCCGCCGCCGCGTTTCGCGTGGCCGAACTCGAGCAGATGAGCGAGCCATGGCTTCTTGCGGTTGTAGATAACATAGCGGATTTCCCCTTCCCTGCCCTGCTTCTTCCGTGTCCAACCTTTCGCGTATTCGCCAGTTCGGCGCGGCGACTTCGCGCGAATCTCTTTGACCAAACGTTGGCTCGTCTGGTCGGCCTCGCGCTCAATCGCTTCGGCCACATCCTCGGTGTACTCCTTGACGGCCAGCGTGATCTCGGCGGCGAGGTTGTCGATGTCGATGTTAGCCACTTCCGCTCACCCTCTCCGCCGTGAGCTCGATTTCCTCGATACCGGTCTGGTACGCGCGGATCACACTGTACCGCTTCCCCTCGAATTCGACGATTCGCTCGCCGTTGTACTCGTAGGCGTGGACCGTGAAGACGTACTCCGGCCGCAGGCCCGCCGCTGCTCCGCTATAGAAATCATTCCGGCCGGCCGACTTGACCGAGCACAGGATCGTCGTCCTGGTCTCGACTGACCGCTGATTGCCGATTTCGTCTTCCTCGATCGTCTCTCCGATCAACGTCAACTCGTGGTCATACGTCGCCACCGGCATCACCGCCCGTCGAGATGATCAGGTTGTGCAGCCGATACTGCAAATGCCGCGGCATCGCGCCGGACTCGTCTCGGGACTGGTAGCGCCACGTGGCGTAGTCGACGACAAACATCAGGTGATGAGCGTCGTCGGCATTCAACGCGATGCCCTTTTCCTTCGTGAGCTCGTCGATCACGCCAGAAATGATGGCGGCCAGATATGTGTCTCTGACCGCCGTCGTGATCCCGAGCCGCGCTTTGACCAGCGCGAGGATTTGCGCCTCGTCCATCGGCATCACCCGCTATCCTTGGGCTTGCGCTTCGGTTTCTCCGGTTTATCCCCACCTTCTTCAACCGCAACATAACCCAGCGACTGCAACTCTTCCATGCGGTCTCCATCGTATTCGTCACCAGCGCGATAAACGCGCCTCGTGACCTTGCACCGAAAATCTTTCAACACCTTTGCCATCGATTACGCCTCCGGCACCGGATCCTCGATCGTGACCAGCGCGAAGGCCCCCGGCCGCACCGGCTTGCCGTCGAAGCGGCCCTTACCCCGGAAAGCCATTTGATCCTCGACGAACTTCACGTGCTCAGACCGGTCGATGCTGATATCTTCGCGGATCACCATCGTGTACTGATCAAGTACAGCGAAAAGAACCTTGTCTTCATCCATGAATTGGTTGAAGACAACCGGCAGGCCGCAGAGGTCCGGCTGCGTCAGATTCGGCAGCTTGCCGACAACGTTGCCCTGGGCGTTGACGTTGATCGTATACTCCAGCAGGCGGTCATAGTACGTCTTCCGCTTCATGACAGCCACGATCTCGCCCACGCTGTCGTCGCCGGTGTCGATCAGGGCGACGTTCTTGAGCAGATTCACGAGCAGCTTCTCATCGGCCGTCACTGTCTTCTGGTTGCCCGACGGAATTGCCGGGATGATGCCGGCCGGTTGCTTCTGAGACGCACCCTGCCCTTTCAGGATCGCCAGATCGAGCGCCTTAGCGATCGCACGGGCAATCTTGCGCACGACATAGTCGTCCAGATTGATGATACTGTCTTGCAGCAGATAGTTGTCGACAAACGTCACCTTGCCGACCTTGAAGCCGTCAAAGTCGACGTTGGTGATCGTGCCGACATCGCCTGTCGGGATGGACGCGCTCATCTCGATCCACTGGGCCGGTGTGGTGTCCGTGTCGATCAGGATGCGCGCCGTCCCGCTTACCCGGATTTTATCCACACGCGGATACAGCGTCGTGTAGTCCCCGACGATGTCCAGGATGCGGTTGATGATGACATTCGGAATCGTGAGCTCACCGCCGGAGACGGCGCGCAGGTTCTTGAACTTCTCGTAGAATTCCCGCACTTCCGGCAGGTTGTAATATTCACCGGTCTCCAGCATCCGGCGAACTTGCGAGATGTGGTATTCCTTCGCCACTTGAGATTCACCCCTTTGTTGATTTGCCGACCGCACTTCGTCGGCCGGAGGTTTTGCGTTGAGTTGCTCGAGCTCGGCCTCGAGCTCGGCGATTTCGCCCTGGAGCTTCGATTTCTTCTGCTCGAACTCTCCCTTCTGCGCCTCGAGCTTCCCGACTTCCTCCTCCACGGCGGCCAGTTCCTCGTCGGTCTGGGCTTCCGTGGCGGCCGCTTCCAGCGTTTCGCTGCGTTTTTGCAGCTCCTCTTCCTGGATCAGGAGCTCCGCCAGCGCATTCTTGCGCTGCTCAATCTTCTTGCTGATCAGCAGTTGTCTGAGTGCCAATGTTTCTCACCCTTTCGATGATTTTTTGTCGCCGCGCCTCAAGCAGGCGGGCGCGGTGCTCTTCGACTTGTTGCTTGCGGGCCTGCACCCCGGTGTCCTCGTAGGCCGGGAAGGTGACGACGCTGACCTCGTGCAGATCGACCTCGCGGATCGTCCATTTCACGGAACCATCTTCGCGCCACTCCGTGTCTTCGCGGACAATATTAAACCCGAACGAACACTGGTCCACGTCCCCGCGCTTGACGCGCTCGTAGAGGTTCATGGCATCCGTGTCATTCGGGTTGATCTTGACCCAACCCCACAACCCGTAGCTGTCCTCGCGCAGCTCGAGCGTGCCGGACTTGTTCCGGCCGAGGACAAGTCGCGTCTCATGGTTGATCAGCGCCCGGATGTCGTTGCTGAGCGTGTTGGAAAACGCCCCCGGTGCGATCTCCTCGAATGCACCCGGCCAGAGCTCCGTCTCGCGGCCGAACACCGCGAAATAGCCTTCGATGACCAGATCGCCGCCGTCACCCTCCGCGCGCGTCTTGAGCTCAGTCCGAAGACTCCGCGTCTGCCTCGTATCCCTGCTCAACCGTCATCACCTCCTTGCTGCAGTTTCGCTTGATCGCCAATCATGCCGCGCGGGATGTAGTTCTCCAGGATGACCAGCTCATCCAGTCCTTCACGCGGCGACAAGCCGACCCAGTCGCGGACCTCGTTGCCGTCCATGAGCCCACGGACGAACATCTCCATGCCAATCCGGGATAGCTCTCCGAGATCGTAGGCGTAGAGGCTCCGGGCAGACAGGCGGAAATAGAGGTCCTGCGCGTACAGGATCTTGTTCGTGAGCTCTTGGCCGATGATCGTGCCGATGGAAGCGATCCGGGTCCGGATGAAGTTGTTCATCTCGTCCTTCTTGAATTCGCCTACACCCACGAAAAACGGCGGCACGCCGAGCATGGACGCCACCGTTCGCTTGTCGATCTGGACGGATTCGTGGATCGCGATATCTTCCAGCGTGAGAGGTTTCACCGTTTCGACCCGGATGATCCCATCCGGCAAAATCCACGGTTTGCCACTCTGGCCGCTGCCGATGTAGCGCTGGATCAGTTTGTCTCGTTCTTCCTCGCTCGCAAACTGTGATGAGTCAGCATCGACCATCACGATCACGCTCGGCCGCCATTTGTCGCCCATAAAAGCGTTCTTCGTCTTCGCCGCCTGCGCGAGATTCGTCACGACATCTTTGAGGATCAGCCGATACCCGCGACCGCGCCACGGTTCCACCGGGTCCGGGTTGATCTTGAAATGCAGCACCTCGTCGTGGTTGTATGTGCGGCCGTTGATCATGACCTGATACCCGGTCACCAACCCAATCGCGTTCTGTTTCGGCGGCAGGATCGTCGCCATGTGCGGCGGAATCGGAATGAGCTCCTCGAGGTAACCATCCGTGCTGAATACCGGAAACACAAAGGCGTTTCCGTCACCTTCCAGCAGCATCGTGTGCACGATGTGATACAGCCACGCCTTGCGCGTCATGAGGCTGTATGGCTCGATGTCCACCTTCCGCGACAGATCGTTTTGCACCCGCTCATGTCCACCTTCGACATTCCGCATGAGGTGGATTGTCATGTTGCTGACCATGTCGGCGATACGGTCGATGGCCATCCTGACTTCCGGGCACTCGAAGAGCCGCACGTACCCGGCCGGCAGCGTCAGGTCATCACCTCTGAGCCAGTACCCGAGCAGGTCACCGCCGGAGCTCCGCTGCTGGGTCGGCTGTCTCGCACGCTGTTTCTGTCGTTTACTCACGCCGACGATTCACCACCTTTCAGCCAGTTTTCTTGTGCCTTTGCCTGGTCGGTATCTTCCAGGTATCGCACACATGCAAAAACCGACGCATCGAACAGGTCGATTCGTCGGTTTTCGCTGATTTTCTCGTATTGGATCAGGTCGTCAGTCTTCTCGATACCATGGACGTTCTGGACGCAATACTCATAGGCGTCGGAGTGCAGGTAATAGAGTTTCCCGAGTTTCGCCTTCTGCTCGATTCGGCGGAATCCCATCGACTTTCGCCAGAAATACTGCGGCTCGTCCACCAGCTTGAAACCAGCTTTCTTCGCATCCCGAAAAAACTCGGTCGAGAACTTCCGGTCAAAGCCGATCTGTTTGATCCGAAATCCCTTCTGCCGCATCTCCCTGAACCACTTCACGATCTCGGTATGGTTCGTGACAGCGCTGTTCGTCATGGTGAGCCAGCCGTCGTCCATCCAGCCGAAGAGCGGAATGCCGTCCTCCTCGGCCTTGGTTGTCGCCGCGACGATCGGGAACCAGGCGTGCGTGATGACGATGCCGACGTCCTGGTATTCTCCATACAGCGCGGCTGCCGTGAGATCGTGCAGTTTCGCCAGGTCGGCCCCGCCATACCAGTTGATCGGCAGCTTCGCGAGCTCCTCCAGCGTCCAACTGTATTTGCGGTCGGACAGCCGGAACTCGTGGATGTCGAAATAGGCGTTCATCGCGGCCGTGTAAACGTTCAGAGACTTCGCCAGAAAATCCTTCCGCTGCTGCGGGTCGTTCTGGGCTTGCAGCGCGTCGTTCAAGATGTCCTCCGGCCTGATCGTTACGCCGTAATTCGGATTCGCCTTCTCGTGCTGGACCGGGTCCGTGTAGTCGACGTTCCCGCGCTCGTCCTCGTCGGCCTTTGCGATGAACACGAAATACTGCTCGTCCCGGACGGTCTTATCCAGGATCTTCTTGCAATATTGCAACCGCTGGTAACAGAACGACGACATGTCGTCGCCGGCCGTCGTGATCCCGATCATGAGCTTGTTCGTGTACGCCTTCATCGCTTCCTTGATGATGTTATACTGCTTCGGCCGCGTATAGGCATGCAGCTCGTCGGCGATCGCGATGTTGCAGTTGAGCGAATCCTGCCGGTCCGGGTTGGCGGCCAGCGCCTCGATATAGATCGAGCCGTCGCCCAGGTCGCCGCTGATGCTGTGCTCCTGGTTGTTGTTGAGAATCCGAAAATTCTCCTCTTCACCCATCCGCTTCAGGTTGTAGAGGATGAACTCGAACGCCTGTTTCGACTGCTTGAGCGCGTGCGCCGTGATGTAGATCGTGGCGCCGGATTTGCGACTGAGCAGCGCTAGCGCCCACGCCAGCGCGGCCACCAGACGGGTCTTGCCGTTTTTCCGGGGAATAAAAATAAACGCCTCTTTGTATCGGCGTTCGTTGGTTCCGGCTTTCCAGAAGCCGAGCAAGTTGTAGATGATGAACTTCTGCCACGGCTCGAGCAGGAAAGGCTTGCCGCGCAGCGGCGTACCGTCGAGTGCTTCCCCCTTGTCGTGGACGAATGTGCGCTCAATGATTTGGATGACGAATTCAGGGTCCTTCGTGCGAAGCTCGTACTCCGGATTCTCAAGGTCGTCCAGAAACCGCTGCGCGGCCTGCACCAACTCCTTGCCGGCGATCTTCCTTCCCTCGACGATGCTCCTGGCGTACTCCAGAACAACGTCAAGGTTCTTCGCGTCACTCAAGGGCCTTCAGCGCTGCTGCCAGCGCGGACTGCTTCTTCGTCTCGATGGTGATGCCGTCTATGGTCTTCGGATTCAGGCACAGCCTGTCCGCGTACGCCAGTATGTCTTTCCGGAGAGACTCGAGCGTGGCGACGATCGGCGCCTTCTTTGATCCGCCGTCGGCCGTTGGTACCTCGAACGGGTAGCCCTTGGCCGCGAACCGTTCGGACAGAGCGGCGTACTGCTCCCGCAGCTCCGCGTAGATCTCGATGATCGGGTCGAATTCCTTCTTGTAGGTGCCGAGCTCCTTCATCGCCCGGATCGTCGATCGTTTGATTGCTGATTTGGTGTTTTTCGCCATCGTCTCACCTCCTCGAAAAAGTTCCCCAGCACCCGCGCTATTGGAAATGGGGTCGCCCGCCCGGTCTCCGGCGGCCTCGCCCCGAACCCCGAGGGGAGGGGGGATACCCTGTCGCTTTACTCCGCTAAAGCGATCCGGGCCTGCGCCGAAACGCGATCGCGCCACCTCTCCCCCGCCGGCGTCAGCTCGCCGGTCAGGCGATCATGCATCCGCTCGTGGCACTCGTTGCACAGGCTCACGAGGTTCGCGCTGACTAATGCCAGCTCCGGATATCGTTCCAGCGGGTAGATGTGATGCACTGTCTGCGCCGACGTTGTCTTGCCGTATCGCTTGCACTCCTGGCACAGGTAATTGTCACGGCGGAGGACCAGCTCTCGCTTTTTACGCCACTTGCTCGACTTGTAAAATTTCACGCTCCCACCTCCCAATCAACCCGGACACCGCGCCGCACCTATCCGGCTCGGCAGGAGGAGGTCGATTCACACCTTGCGACGCGGTGGACGAAGTAAAGAAAAAGCCGCCCGATCGCTCGGACGACTCTATATA
>Ga0006574J49614_1003001_pt1 | contig 23920 bp, 19 predicted proteins | sample HigsolmetaAR204R_FD_49614 | JGI IMG/M metagenome (IMG submission 49614) | reverse complement strand
GACCAACGGAAAGGCCAGAAAATCGGGCATTCCGATACGATGATGGTTGTGAGTGTGGATTTAAAAAACTATAAATACCATATGCTCAGCATTCCGCGAGATAGCCGCGTTTATTTAGATGGGTATGGGTATACGAAGCTAACGAGTGCACAATATATTTTACAAAACGATTTAGGTGCTAAGAAAGGAATCGAGGCCGCAGTTGGCGTCATTAGTGACTTTACGGGGATTCCGATTAACTACTATGTGGAAACGAACTATACCGGACTAGAGGAAATTGTCGATGCGCTGGATGGCATCAACATGAATGTACCCTTTGATGTCAAATTGACCCATTCCTGGTACCCAGAAAATAAGAATAAAGTGATTGCCGCTGGTGAACATTCTCTCACTGGAAAAATGGTCACCGAGCTGGTTCACGAAAGATATTCATTGAGCAACGGAGAATACGGACGCCAGCAGCTACAAAAAGAGGCACTAGTCGGTATTGCCAAAAAGGCCCTAAGTCCAAAAACTGTAACAAAATTACCAGAGCTAGTTGATTCCATCTCAGAATTTATTGTAGAGACCAATATGTCCAATTCCGACATTATCAGTATTGCCTACGCTGTTCAAAACTTTGACCCGGATAAACAAATCCAATACCACCAATTAACCGGTCAAGGACAAACGCTATATGATGATATTCTTAAGAATAATAACTCACAAATTGTTATTAATGAAGATGAAATGAAGAAGATTGTTGAGGAGTACTATATACATTAAAAAATATACTTGTTTGAAGCTGTCCCAAGTCTTTTGTGGGGCTGCTTTTCTTTTTTCTCTTTCCACCCGACTATATATTTATTTTTACTCCACCAGCACCTATTCTGTAAATTCTATGCATAGTTCTCATATAGAAAACTAGAATATAATAAAAACCCCACAAAGCTAGGTTATGGGGTCAAGCAAAATATTAATCAACTTATTAAAAGAATATGCTCACCAGGTTTCAAATCCTCATAGGTAAGATATAAACTGTTGATGGAAAATTATATTCGTGTCAGGTTGTTTGATTTCAATTCCTCATAGGTAAGATATAAACTTTGTCACTGGCATTTTAAGTCCTAGTACATATTTGGTTTCAATTCTTCATAGGTAAGATATAAACAGTGGACCGTTACCGATCAAAACGGTCGGATAGTAGAGTTTCAATTCCTCATAGGTAAGATATAAACGTAATATCCCTGCTTCCGTTGCTAATGAAACTGACAAGTTTCAATTCCTCATAGGTAAGATATAAACTAGGACTAATGCTCATATGCGAGGCAAGCCAGGACCGTTTCAATTCCTCATAGGTAAGATATAAACGGCTGAGACGAAGAAAACATTTGCTTTGAAAGAGGCATGTTTCAATTCCTCATAGGTAAGATATAAACTTGAAAACGAAATTAAACAAACCAACAAGCGTTTAGAGTTTCAATTCCTCATAGGTAAGATATAAACTCATACCAATCAATAATATCAAGATTAATCATATCCCGGTTTCAATTCCTCATAGGTAAGATATAAACTGGACACTTTTTATTTAGGAGGTGGGCATATTGGAGGTTTCAATTCCTCATAGGTAAGATATAAACAAAGAGAAGTTAAAAGAACAAAACCAACGTTACCGGTTTCAATTCCTCATAGGTAAGATATAAACCTTTCCTCCATTGTTCCTCCTTGTGTATGTCTTCGGCGTTTCAATTCCTCATAGGTAAGATATAAACAAAAGGTGATCGCACTCATAGCAATAGTAATCCATAGGTTTCAATTCCTCATAGGTAAGATATAAACATTTTTCCGGATCAAAGCCTGATTCGTACATATGAAGTTTCAATTCCTCATAGGTAAGATATAAACGTGAAAACCCGTTCTCGGTTTCTTTGATCCGGTTCGAAGGTTTCAATTCCTCATAGGTAAGATATAAACACGCCGGCTTTCCGTTTAAACCCTCAACCAACTCCAGTTTCAATTCCTCATAGGTAAGATATAAACTTCATACATATAAATGTCTATCTCGTCTCCGAAGTAGTTTCAATTCCTCATAGGTAAGATATAAACAAAACTTACCTAAACCCGAAACAATACCCGCACTTTTGTTTCAATTCCTCATAGGTAAGATATAAACGTTTGAAACCTTTGTTAAAGTCATCCAGAAAGATGTGTTTCAATTCCTCATAGGTAAGATATAAACTTCTACCGGAACATAAAACCCATATCTTTTTGGAATTTCTGTTTCAATTCCTCATAGGTAAGATATAAACATTGTGGAGGCATTTGAGTTTGAGGAAAATAAAGAGTTTCAATTCCTCATAGGTAAGATATAAACGATAATCCCAAATTCTTTTATCATTTCCTCATCATCGTTTCAATTCCTCATAGGTAAGATATAAACCCAAACAATCCTTGATTTAATAAGGTTTTTTTGTATTGGTGGTTTTGTGTTAATTATAATAAAAATTTGGCTTTCTAGCAATTATATTTTCCATAAATACACGTAATCTAGGCATTTTCTATTGATTTTTTTATCAAATTAACTTGTCGTCGATCTCCCAGTTTGTACACTACTGCAGGTCGACGACAAAAATTTTCCACTAGTCCAATTACATTTTGTCAAGAATACAACGTGATGTTTTTCTCAATGAAAGAACTGGTCCATTCCGCAAAAACAGAGAAATATCTCGTAAATTCCATACACGTTTTAAAAAAATCCCAAATACTAATCTCGTCATTATTGATGGGGCAACAGGAGATCCAACTTTTTTCACCTGATGAATGCAAAAGGCTTCTATCATCCTGACATCCAATAAAAACTTTCAAATAATAGGGTAAATTATTAGGTGAACCAGCAATCATTACCACCAATAGGACAGAAGAGTCAACAAAACCGAGAATATTTATTTAAATGGCAACAGTTATCAGATAAAGATAGGTCTTCTTCAAAATCTATCACATTTCTTAAGACAGGTGAAATGTGGGTTAAAAATTAGATGCTAGAAGATCATATTGATAACTTATCAGCCTAAAAAACCACTACTTTTTACCGGTTATTAGTCCCGACCATAAATATCTCTTGTATAAACTTTATCCTCTACATTTTTTAATTCCTCCGACATGCGGTTCGCGATAATTATGTCTGAACGTTCGGTAAACTCTTCAAAGTCATTTACAACTTTGGAGTTGAAGAAGGTTTCGTCGGCCAGGGTTGGCTCGTACACGATGACTTCAATTCCTTTTCCCTTGATGCGTTTCATGACACCTTGGATGGAAGATTCGCGGAAGTTGTCGGAATCGGATTTCATGGTTAGTCGGTAAATGCCAACAACTTTCGGATTGCGTTTGATGACCATATCTGCAATGTGATCTTTACGGGTTCTGTTTGCGTCGACAATGGCCTGAATGATATTATTTGGCACGTTTTGATAATTTGCTAGTAATTGTTTTGTATCCTTTGGCAGGCAGTAACCGCCGTAGCCAAATGATGGATTGTTGTAGTGGTTACCGATTCTTGGATCGAGACCTACGCCTTCAATAATTTGTTTTGTGTTGAGTCCACGAATTTCGGCATAGGTGTCAAGCTCATTGAAGAACGAAACACGTAAGGCTAAATATGTATTCGCAAATAGTTTAATAGCTTCAGCTTCTGTAGAATCGGTGAACAAGACGGGAATATCCTCTTTTATTGCACCTTCAACTAATAAATCTGCAAAAACTTTTGCTCGCTCAGAACGTTCTCCAACAATTATCCGCGATGGATATAAGTTATCGTACAAGGCTTTTCCTTCACGTAAAAATTCAGGTGAAAAGATAATGTTTTCCGTATTGAATTTTTCTTTGATTTCTTTTGTGTATCCGACCGGAACTGTTGATTTAATGATCATTACTGCTTCCGGATTGATTGTAAGGACATTGCCAATTACCTCCTCAACTGAACTTGTATTGAAGTAGTTTTTTTCCGGGTCGTAGTTTGTCGGTGTGGCAATAACAACATATTCAGCACCCTTGTAAGCCATTTCATTATTGGTTGTAGCAATTAAATTAAGATCTTTTGTTTCCAAGAATTCTTCAATTTCATGGTCAACGATTGGTGAACGTCTGTTATTGATCATATCCACCTTTTCCGGGATAATATCCAATGCAATGACTTCATGATTTTGTGCTAATAATATTGCGTTGGCTAGACCTACATAACCTGTTCCTGCGACAGCAATTTTCATTTATGTTCCCTCTTTCTTTTCTATAATGGAATAAATTTTAAGATACCTCTATTATATCACCATATGATTGCCAGTGATTGTGAACTATTGAACATATATTAAAAATTGAAATTGCATGAGATTTTTGATGGCTGGGGAAATTCGAATGACTAATTGTAAAAAAGGAGGAAGACTTAGTATATAGAAGATTATAGAAGTTTTACAAATGAATTATCTTATCACTTCTTTAAATGTGGGTTTTTTCTCGTATGTACATAGCTTTGATAAAACTTTAAAACATACCAAGAAAAACGCCTATTAAATCACCTATGATATAATATATATCGGCATTTCCACCAAAATAAACTTGCAAAATTCCAGTTAAAAAAGCACTGATTATTAGCATACTTATTTTTCTAACCTTGTTCCATTTTAGTAATAACCATTTAAAAACAAGAAACATAATAAAATGGCCCTGGTCTATATTTACTATTGGATATAATTGAAATGTATGGCTCTAGTCTGGGTCAATAGAAAAATCAAATGATACAATCCCCTTATGCAAAAAATCATCTACGTCTGCTGTTCAGGTACAGATAAAAATAATCATAATCCAAAGCATTAACATATAAACAACGTATTTAGCCCCCTATTTATTCAATTCAATTATATGCTAATTGGGGCATAGTGTATTCTAAAATTTTAAAAATGTGATAGAAGGAATTTTACAATGTATGATAAAACCAAATAGAATAAACAAAAGGGGCATGATACCCCTACTGTTTAATCCCTTCCATATATATCTCTTGTATACACTTTATCTGCAACTTCTTTTAACTCTTCTGATAATCGGTTCGCTACAATAACATCTGAGCGTTTGATAAATTCTGCATAATCATTAACAACATCTGAGTTATAGAATGTTTCCTCATGAAGTGTTGGTTCGTAAACGATAACCTCAATTCCTTTTCCTTTGAGACGTTTCATAACGCCTTGTATGGAGGATTGTCTAAAGTTATCGGAATCTGCTTTCATGGTCAGTCTGTATATGCCCACCACTTTTGGGTTTCGCTTAATAATCATGTCTGCTATATGATCTTTTCTCGTCCGGTTGGCATCGACAATGGCTGCCATAATATTGTTTGGCACATCAGCATAATTGGCCAATAATTGTTTTGTATCTTTTGGCAAGCAATAACCGCCATAACCAAATGAAGGGTTGTTGTAATGATTGCCTATTCTTGGATCAAGACCGACTCCCTCAATAATTTGTTTTGTATTCAATCCACGGATTTCAGCATAGGTATCCAGTTCGTTAAAGAAGGCTACCCGCATAGCTAAATACGTATTAGCAAAAAGTTTAATAGCCTCAGCTTCCGTTGAATCGGTAAATAAAACCGGAATATCTTGTTTGATAGCACCTTGAACTAATAAATCCGCGAAAACCTTTGCCCGTTCAGATTGTTCACCAACAATAATGCGGGAAGGATAGAGATTATCATACAAAGCCTTACCTTCTCTTAAAAACTCTGGTGAAAAAATAATATTATCTGTTTCAAACTTCTCTTTAATTTTTTCTGTATAACCAACCGGCACTGTCGATTTAATAACCATTGCCGCATCCGGGTTAATCGATAACACATTGGCAATGACAGCTTCTACTGTTCTTGTATTAAAATAGTTCTTTTCAGGGTCATAATCGGTTGGTGTTGAAATGATTACATAATCAGCATCTTTATAAGCTTGAAAAATGTCCGTGGTTGCTGTTAAATTTAAATCTTTTGATGCTAAATATTCCTCAATCTCATAATCAACAATAGGTGAACGGTGGTTGTTAATCATGTCTACCTTTTCTTGGATAATATCAAGGGCGATGACTTCATTGTGTTGAGCTAATAATACGGCATTGGATAAACCTACATAACCAGTTCCAGCAACTGCAATTTTCATTGATGCTCCTTCTTTCTAGTATTAAGTATCTACGAGATTACAATGGACTTTCTATTATTGAAATGCTCAAGTACATCTTCCCAATCAAAAAACAAACGAATAATATCTCCGTTATTAATTTCAATACCCGTTTGTACTTCAATCATTTCTAATTCATTTATTGCCCGTATTCCATGTTTGCGACCAACAGGTAAATGAATTATATCACCAGCTTTTACTCTTGTAATACTTTCATCAAGAACGAGTTCACCTTCCCCCCGTATAATAGTCCAAACTTCTTCTCTTAGATTATGATAATGATAGCTTAAATTTTTTCCAGTATGAATGCAAATTCTCCTTGTTACCATTTCCCGACCATTCTCATATGAAGCATAATCTAGTATGCGTGACCATCCCCATATACGTTCTTCATACATTGGCGGCTGATCAAATCCACTAATTAAGTCTTTAATTTTGGGACTAGAAGCTTTATCTGCTATCAAAATTCCATCAGGACTAGCTGCAACAACTAAATCTTTCACACCAATAACAGTTACGGGAATATCTAGTTCATTAATTAAATGTGTATTTATTGATGTTTCATCAATAATACCTTTACCAAGTTGATTTGTTGCCATTTCTTCCGTCAACGTATTCCATGTTCCTAAGTCTTTCCAATATCCATTATAAGGGAGTGCCACAATATGTTTTGCTTTCTCTACCACCTCATAGTCAAAACTAATTTTTGGAAGCGTTGAGTATTGTCTTAACAATAATTCATATTCTATGGGAAAATTTTTTTTCATTAGAATATCAAGCAAATATTTTAGTTTAAATGCAAAAACTCCACAGTTCCAAAGAGCATTCATTTTAATTAAGGTTTGAGCTTTTTCTTCGTTTGGTTTTTCTGTGAAATGATTAACAGTATAATAGGTGTCTTCATTAACACCTTCTTTTGGAACGATATATCCATATTTTGATGAAGGATAAGTTGGTTTTACTCCCATGAGGGCTAACTCTGCATTAGATTCTATTAATATATTTTCTAGCTCTTTTATTTTCATAAAAAAATTATCCTCAACATAGGGATCGACCGGTAAAACTACTATCACTTCATCTTCTGGTACATTCTGAATGGTATAAAGATAGGAAGTAGCTAAAGCAATCGCGGGAAAGGTATCACGTCGCTCTGGTTCGATAATTAATGGTACATCTATTCCTAATTGATTATGAATCATATCACGTTGCATTTTAGAAGTAGCAATAATTGACGATTTAGATAGACCTGCTGTTTCTAATTGCCCCCAAACCCGCTGAACCATTGACTTTTTATTCGAACCATCACTGTCTAATACCTTTAAAAATTGCTTAGACCTGGTATCATTCGACAATGGCCAAAGTCTCTTACCAGAACCTCCTGAAAGTAAGACAAGTTTCATTTGTTTACCTCCAATAAAAAAAGTTTTTCTTTTTCCTAATTTTCTAATTACTGATGAATTATATTTTGTAGTTGAATTTTACTTTATAATCCTGAATTATTCACAGAAATTCAGAAACTTATTATAACTTATGGATTACCAAGCCTTTTCTGCTTTATTGTAATTCATTAAAAAAATGAAAAAAGAATCCATTTCTGTTAAAGTTAAAGTAACCAAAACAAAAACCAAACAGAAAGGACTCTTTATATGGTTACTTTAACGCAAAAAACACTTGATTTCAATCATAAAATTAAATTGTCAAATGATGGAGGTTCTCTTTCCTCCGATACAGGTGAGTTTCTTTTTGGAGAATTCGATGAAAAAATTGGTTTTTCAAAGACTTTAGTTAAGTACTTGAGACTTAACGATTCAAGGAAATATTATCTTCATTCAAATGAAAACTTGTTATGTCAAAAAGTCTATCAAATCATTGCCGGGTATGCGGAAGATGATGCGGCTGATCAGTTGACTCATGATCCTGTGTTTAAGGAAATCATTGAAACTCCAACACTTGCTTCCCAGCCCAGTTTGTCTCGCTTTTATACACGATTTGATAAAGATTCAATTGAACAATTAAATCTGGCTAACCAAGAAATGCTTGATAAGATTCATTGTTTTCGACAATCGAAAGAGTTATTTATCGACTTGGATTCGACTCATTCGGATACATATGGGGACCAAGAATCTTCGTCATATAATACTCATTATGGCACGATGGGTTTTCATCCATTAGTCGCCTTTGATGGTGCGACTGGTGACTTTTTGAAAGCACAACTCCGTCCCGGAAATGTTTATACATCAAATGGTGTGGTGGAATTTATTCGGCCTCTCATTAAACATTATAACGAAATGTTTCCGGAAACTACCCTGTTTCTTCGTGGAGATAGCGGGTTTGCTGTTCCGGGATTATACGATCTGTGTGAAGAAGAATCTGTTTTGTATATTATTCGGTTGAAATCGAATTCACAACTACAAAGTTTAGCGAAGGAATACCATCCTTCTTCCGCACCTTTAGATGTTTCCAAGACGGAAACCTATTATGAAGAAACGATTTACCAAGCAAAATCATGGTCAAAACCAAGAAGGGTGATTATTCAATCGGTACGTCCTGCAGGTGAGCTGTTCTTTACCCATTCCTTTTTTGTTACTAACTTTGAATTAGCTTTTCCTCAAGATATCGTCCGAGCTTATCAAAAAAGAGGGACGATGGAAAACTATATCAAAGAAGCAAAAAATGGCTTTTATTTTGATCATATGAATAGCCACGCTTTTCTAGTGAACGAAGTAAAAATGATGTTAACACTTCTTGCATATAATTTGACCAATTGGTTACGAACTCTTTGTTTTCCGGAAGGTCAAAAAAACTATGCAAATTGATACGATACGTACTCGGTTAATTAAAGCGGCAAGTAAAGTCGTGAAATCAGGCAGATCCCTTTACTTCAAACTATCATCGAGTTTTGTGTATCAAAATTTCTTTTGGGATGTACTATCGAATTCAAAAACTACAATTGGAATGACCAATAGAATACTTCTCATAACTGAAAAAAATAAATTTTTCAGTCAAGGGGGAAGTATGCCCAAAATACCAGAGTTGTTCTATTGAAAATTCAGTTATTTTATGAATTGGCTACGGTTCTTAATTAAATACCGTTATTTTCAACTAATTTAACAAATTTTATCAAATGGGATTTGTAGCTATGAATATTTCAGGATAATGATATAAAAATTCGACCTTTATACTCTTAATATATAAAGGAAAATTCAATTATTTATTTCAAAATCTTTTTCTCTTTAATTTTCTCATTAACAAAAGACTCAAATTCATCCCTAAATCTCTCAGGCGAAAACCTAAGTGCATTTTCCCGACAATTTTCATATTTAATTTTTTCTTGATTCTCCTCAAATTTTTGTACAGCTTTTATTATAGTATCAATTTTCTGTTCATTGAAAAAAACTCCGGTTTGTTTGCTTCCACTTTCATCTATTACAGTTTCTAATGCTCCACCTTTACCATAAGCAATAACAGGTGTTCCACAGGCTTGAGCTTCAACTGGAGTAATACCAAAATCCTCTTCAGCAGCGAACACGAATGCTTTTGCCCTTTGCATATAAGATCGTAAAATTCCAAACGGTTGGTAGCCTAATATCTGCACATTTTTTGTTGCTAAAGATTTTATTTTCCTCATATCAGGACCATCCCCAATTACAACTAAATTCTTATCGGGCATATTAGCAAAAGACTCTACTATCAAGTCAATTTTTTTATATGGTACCATTCTAGAAGCAGTTAAATAAAAGTCTTCTTTTTCTTTAAAAAATGAAAAGGAAGAGACATCAACTGGAGGGTAAATTGTCTGTGATTTTCTACGATAAATCTTCCAGATTCTTTTTCCTATAAAATTTGAATTTGATAAAAAGTAGTCGACACTATTAGCTGTTCTATAATCCCAGTCACGGATTTTTTTTAACATATATTTAGCCAACACCCCTTTTAACCCCTTGTTGAGACCTGATTCCCTTAAATATTGAAATTGTAAATCCCATGCATACCTAATTGGTGAATGAACATAGGAAATGTGAAGTTGGTCAGGCCCTGTTAATATGCCCTTAGCAACAGCATGCGAACTTGATATAATCAAATCATATTCTGACAAATCTAGTTGTTCTATAGCAAATGGCATAAAGGGGAGATATGTGCGGTATTTCTTTTTAGCTAAAGGTAAATTTTGTATGAAAGTGGTTTTTACTTTCTTATTTTTTATAAAAGAACGTTGGTCTGACGGTAAAAAATCAACTACACTAAAGAGATCTGCATCTGGATAAATTTTTATTATTTCTTCCAATACTTTTTCAGCACCTGCATAGGTTACAAGCCAATCATGCACTATAGCAATTTTCATATCTTTACCTCTCTCGTATAATATGTTTAGATTCCTTTTTTAAGGTAATTTCCAATTCTAATAATGATCTTTTATAACTTCATAGATGTTCGTTCAGATTGTGGGGGGCTAGCCCCCCACAATCGAAAAAAATTTGGTCAAAAGGGTGGACTTTTCGTGATGTCCCTAGATAATGATATTAGGATCATTTGGGGAAATTCTTTGCCCTCCTGTAGCCTTTGACTACTACTATAGTCTGTTTCCCCAGTTCTTGTTTGAACTTCTAACCCGCAGGCTGTTCCCTCTGGCAGCCCATGCTGGAAGTTGCAGCTTCCAGGCAGCTCATGGACCAGAGTGAGTTCTAATAAGCGAGGGTGATTGACCTACAAGTACACTGGGGACATCCCGAAGAGTCCTTCCCTTGATCCTAGATTGAAAGGAGGTTAACCCCATGAAATTATTTGTTGGAATAGACGTTAGTAGCTCTCAAGACATGAAGGCTTGTATCATGTCCTTTGATGGAGAAACATTAGCTTCTATCACCGTCGATAATAATTTAATTGGGGCTTCTTATCTACGAGATCAAATTGTAGATATTGCCCAAAAACATGTGATTCAAGAGATTGTGATAGGTATGGAGGCCACCTCAGTTTATAGTTGGCATCCAGCCATGTTCTTTCATGAAGATGAATCGTTAAAAAGGTTTCAAACAAAAGTCCTTACGATAAATCCTAAGCTGATTAAAAAATTCAAAGAATCCTATGTCGATTTGGATAAAACTGATCATATTGATGCTTGGATTATCGCTGATCGACTTCGTTTTGGACGCCTTCGTCAATCGGTCGTCATGCAAAACCAATTTATTGCCCTCCAAAGATTAACAAGAATGAGATATCATCTCGTTCACAATTTAACACGAGAAAAGCAGTATTTTCTTGAACACCTGTTTTACAAATGCAGTTCCTTTACAACTGAGGTTGAAAGCTCAGTGTTTGGAAATGCCATAATGGAGCTGTTGTTAGAGCAGTACAGCTTAGATGAAATTAGCGCAATGGACATTCAAGACCTGGCTGAATTTCTCCGGATAAAGGGCAAAAATCGGTTTACTGACGCCGAATATGTGGCAAAGTCCATTCAAAAGGCTGCGAGGTCTTCCTATCGATTATCGAAATGTGTAGAAGACTCCATCGATCTTTTATTAGGGACTTCCATTGAGTCCATTCGCAGTGTTACCAAGCAAATCAAGGAACTGGATAAAGCCATTAAAAAGCTATTAGATGGTATACCGAATACTATACAAACGATTCCTGGAATTGGACCTGTTTATAGTGCTGGTATTTTAGCAGAAATTGGACAAATAGAACGTTTTGACAACCAAGCCTCAGTAGTAGCTAAATATGCCGGTTTGACATGGAACAAGCACCAATCAGGATTGTTTGAGGCTGAGGAAACCAAGATGATACGTTCAGGAAATCGTTATCTTCGTTATTACCTAGTTGAAGCTGCCAACTCGGTACAGCGAAACGAGCCTGAATATCGGGCATACTACCTAAAAAAGTATCACGAGGTTCCCAAGCACCAACATAAAAGAGCACTCGTCTTAACCGCAAGAAAACTTGTGCGTTTGATCGATACGCTGCTACGTAACGATCAAATTTACACGCCTAGAAGGAAGGTGAATAAATAAGGAATAACCCTTTACTTAATCCTTCTAATTACCAGTAAATGGTAATTTTTACTGGGTTTCTTTAGTGTTGTCTTTTTAAGGTTAATTGCTAAAAAAATTTCCAATTCCTTAGATTTTTGGACTTGACATATTACCGCAGGATTATGTGTTATAAAATATTTAAGCTTAATAACTATACTTTTGAACTGCTCTTATTTAAAGGTAATAATTAAATTTCAAATATTATTTTTATAGATTTTTAATTATTTCAATTAATTCAATAGCGGTATTACTCCATTTATAATCATTTACTACCTTTAGTCCCTTTTTAGTTAAATCATTTAAATTTATCTTATTTGAAAAAATAGTTTCTATTTTATTAACTAAATCATTGGAATCCAAAGGATTAAAATAAATGACCCCATTTTTACATACTTCCGGAATTGATGCAAAATTTGACGCAATTACTGGACACTCTAATTTCATTGCCTCTAATGGTGGTAATCCAAATCCTTCATATAGAGAGGGAAATATAAATAATTTTGCATTGGAATATAAACTAATCAATTCTTCGTCTGTTACATAACCTACATACTTTAATTTTCCCTTAATATTTGCAGACTCAGTTGAAAATATTTTTTTATTTATTCCACCCGCAATTACTATCTGACCATCAAATTTTTTCAACTGATCAATTGCTGAAATAATAATTTGAAAATTCTTATTGGGATTTAGACTACCAACAGCTAATATATAATTCCTTTTATCAATGCTATATTTTTCTAAAATGCCATCATCTTTTTCTATTTTATCAATATGATCTATACCTAATCTAGTTACATGAATTTTTTTATATAATTTAGGTAAATGACTTATTAATTCTTCCTTCGAAAAATTTGATACTGTTATAATCTTCTTGGTAAAAATTGAGAAGAATTTATATAAAACTTTATACCAAATTACAAATTTCTTTGAAAAACCTTCTGGTCTCGTATAAATCGCGCCATCATGAATGTAAACAATTTGATTTTGTTTAAACAATGGACCAGTGTTACAAAAATTTATAAGAAGGTTCTTCTTAGAATAAAAAGGGAGAATAATTTGTTCCCACATATGCCCTTTAAGAATCCCTAACTTTATTAATCTTATATTTTTTAACTCTAAATCTTTAATTACATTATTTGGAGATAAAATAACAAACTCAAAATTATCATTAAGACTAGTATTTATCATGCTATCCAATTCTTTTATAATTTCTTCCGCTACTCTTTGGACCCCAGTAGTCTTTTGAGATAAAAATCTACCATTTATATAGATTTTCTTCATTTAACCCTCACCTTTTGTTTCGGTTAAAACCATTTCTTAGCAAGAATATAATTTCAAGATTCAGCCCCGAATTCCCATTTTTTTAGTTTTTCAATTATACTCAAAAACTTTGATTGTAAATAAACAAGTAATAAACCTATTATAAGTAAAAACAAAAATCTTGTAACAAAATTGGACGATATCAAAGGTAAACTAACTCCAAATAGTTCAATAATGTAATATGGTATTATATGACAATAATATAAATCTAAAGACTTTCGAGATAAGAACAAAATTGGTTTTATGTTGAATTTTTCCTTGATATTATCATAACTAAGAAAATAAATTAATAGAAAACTAATAGATAAACCATAAGAAAAATAGTAAATAGTTGGTGGATATTTAAAATTTTGAGTAGATGAAAAATGATGAAAAAGCATTAATACAATAAAAATAAGTAAGAATATCAAAGCAATATTAAGTAATTGTGTTTTTTTTATTTTATATAGTCTAATTCCTATTGCAGCTATTAAACTATATCCTACCCCATCAAAAATATAATTTAAAGTTTGTATTCCTGCCCTTGTTCCATTTTGATCAAAAATAGTAAGCATAATGTTATAAATTACGAGCAATAGTGCTATAAATGCGAAATAAATTCCGTTACTAGTTACTTTTTCATTTATAAACATAAGAAGTGGACTCACGACCGCAATAGTAAAAAAAACACGCATTATCCAAACGAATCCAATACCATCAGTTAATATGAATGAAGTAACTATTTCATCTTTTGAAAAATAAAACTCATTCCCTGATATTAAGGCCACTAGGTAAAAAAGAAAAAAGAAAAATACTAAAAACTTCCATGTAGGTAGTATTAATCTCCTAAATCTTTTTACTAGATAGGTTGAATACCTAATGGTTTTGTTCTTATTACTTAAATAATAAGATGCACCCATCAGTAAGACCATTAAAGTTACATCAAAATTACGTAATTGAAAGATAAATCCAGGAGGTGAACTATGAGCTAATAGAATACATAGAATTGCAAAGGCCCTAAGTATGTCAATTTTTTCATCCCTTTGTTCTATATGTTTCATAATAGATTTTTCTCCTTAATATAATGTACCTTCCTATTAATAATCCCAAAAAAATGTAAATAGGTGTTGTACCACCTAACATTACGGAACCCCAAAATATCGAGAAAAACATTAAGTATAATCCTATACTTATAAATTCAACTTTACTAAGAATATTTATATTACTATATCTCATTTTTCTAATATCATTAACTACTTTAATTACGAGTAAGAACCAAAAAGTCAAAAACCAAATTAAACCTATTAGACCTGCATATTTAAAAATAAATAGAACAGGGACCTGAAAAGTAAATTTATAGAGGTTATTATCAGAATTTTCTAGATCAACTATTTTTGTTTCCCCTAAATCCTCAGTTTGAGTCAATGATAAATATGGTGTTCCAATACCTGAACCGATAAAATATGCGCCTTTGTAGTTTTCGTTAATATAAGTAAAGTAATCAGATAATTGACTAATTCTTGTTTCAACTGACTGAGAAGTTGACAAATTTATAATCATTGCTAATCCAAATAACAAACAGATTAACAATATAATTAATGTAGTAAACCATTTTATAAATATCTTCCTAGTAAGTCTAATACAAGGAATTAATAAAAATAAATAAATGAAATAGATAAAATTTGTTTTATATATAGATAAAAGGTTTTGTAAAAAGACAATTATAAAAGTTAATAAAACAGACATACTTACTCTTCTGTCCTTCTTTGGAAAAAACAAATAAATAGTTAAAAAGGTAATAATAAATAATGAAATTGTATACGCATCATCTTGATCAATAATTTTAACTATCTGACCATATCTAACCCACAATTCTTTATCAGGAAAGAATTGCAGTGAAAAATATCCACTAAACAATATTATTAAGGTAGGAGTTAGATAATCTTTTAATTTAAATTCAACGTTTAAATATTTTATGGTGGCAATTAAAGAAGCACTAAAATAAATAAGCCCTTTAATTGCAAGTAAATAATTCTTTCCTCCATCCAACCAATAACCCCTAAATAATATAAAAGAAATAGTACCCAGAACAATAATTGTGAAGTCCCTTTTGTATTGCATTCTTATAAATGGGTCGTTTTTTATTATTTTTACAAGATAAACCATATTAAGACTTAAAAAAACTATTGTTATTACATCAAATACACTAAAGGAACTGACTACATCTTTTGTCCAGATAAAATTACGAGGTATACTTTTATTATAATCATGTATGTTCTTAACCATTATATTATACGAAGAGTTAAAGACTAGGAAAATTAAAAGGATAAATAATTTTGTTTTTATACTAAACCTCTTCTTCAGAATCCAAAATAAAAATAATATATTTGTAACCATAAAAATAATTGTATCTAAAGCAATTGCTATTTCCATTGAATTCCACCATTTTTAAAATGTTTTATTCAGGATAAATATTTAAATACATTGAGATATTATCTCGGTATTTTTCCGATGCATTATAACTCTCTTCAACTATTTTTTGATATTGATCCGATTTTAAATAATAAAACCTTTCAATAAACTTTATGATATAGTTTTCATTTACATTAGGCATTAAAAAAGAACTGTTGGACACTACTTCAGGTATACCTCCTATATTTCCAGCAATAACTGGTGTCCCCTGATTATATGACTCAATAATTACTCTTCCAAAGGGTTCTTCCCATAAAGAAGGGACAATTGTTATATCCACTTCTGCCATTAGTCTATAAACACTCTGCAAGTCTAATTTACCTTTCAAGTCAATTCTTAAATCTTTATTAGCTTCATTCTGTAGATCATTTTCTAATTCTCCTGAACCACAGATAATTAATTTACTTACAATTTTAGGATTAATCGAGCGAAGTGCTTTTACTAGTATTTGTATCCCTTTTATTTCCTCCAATTGACCGAAATACCCTATAACTAAAGGCGCTCCTTCAACCCTTTGTCTTCTTTGATATCTTTCAGAATTCACAATATTATGAATGACTTGTTCTTGGGAGTTAGGAAAAAAACCATTTTTTGTATGTTTCTCCAGGATAAATCTGGAAATTCCAACTACATAATCTACATTTTCACTTCTTTTTTTATTTATATAAAAAAACATTTTATTAATTATGTTATTTTTTACCGGTGTTAAAAGTGAATAATCCCTTATTGTATGAACTGTATATATTTTAGACTTTTTTGACAAACCCCAAATATAAGTACCAATACCACTTAGATTTTGTGTATGCACAATATCTGGATTTATTTCAGACAATAATTTTTTAATTAATAAAAACTGTAAAGGGTTAATAAGATTTAAAAGATGCCAAAACAATTTTATTATTATACTTCTATTTTTTTTATTTAGAGGCCAATAAATGTTTAAACAAGGTATACGGTACACCTCAACACCATTTATATTTTCTTTAATTACATTTTTTCTTTGTGGGCCAGTTGTTAATACAACTACTCTATATTTTTTTAATAATCCTTCTGCTAGTAATTGCGTTGACACCTCAGCCCCACCAATAACTGTAGGAGCATAGAAACTGTTAACAATTAAAAGTTTCTTCATTTTAAGTACCTTTCACTTTAAATTTTGTCAAAAACATCTCAATCTCTTTTCTGTTAAAGAAATAAGTTGCTATTATATAAGTTGTAACTCCAATTATAATTTTTAAAATTAAATTTATAAAAATATTTGAAAAGAAACCAAAGAAACTAAATATAGAAATTACCAAAACCATTGCTATTACTGATAATAAATTTGGGGTTATTTTTATAAACACTTCTTTAAACTTAATATTTAAACTTTTTTTTAGTAAATACAAACGAAATGATTCAACCACAATTACTCTCAATAACTCACAATAAGCTACAGCAATTATCCCGTATTTTGTAAAAACTATTAATAGTAATCCGAAAAAGCCAAAGGATAAAATACTCGTCTTCATTTCAGCAAGAGGATTACCTATACCTCTTAATATAGAACCACCGACAATAGTTATTGAAGCAATCCCACCTGCTAGTAACAATAGTTGTAACACAGGTACCACATCAATCCACTTTTCGCCATAAAATATATAAATAAATTCGTAAGAGACCAAAGAAAATCCAATACATAATGGGAGTGAAATTAAGGAGACCTTTGAAACTACTTCCAAAAATATACTTTTCACCTTTAACAAATCATTTTGTAGTTTTGATGCTTCTGGAAACATAACTCTAATGATGGCATTTGATATATAATATCTAGCTATAGAACCCCATTGAAAAGCTAAAGAGTAGTATCCTAGTTGTATATTCCCTAAAATTTTGCCAACTAAGAAATAATCAATATTATTATTTGCATACATAAACAATTGCGAGCCTAAAACATTAGAGCTATATGAAATAATATTTCTAGTTTCCCCTTTGTCCAATTTAAAAGGGCCATTTATGGAAATTGGTTGAGATATTATCGATAATAAGGCTTGAATTAAAGGACGAACAAGGTACTTAGTTGACACAGCTAATAGTGAATCGAAGTAAATTGCAAAGTAAATTGCAAAAGCACTCGACACTAATTCTGCACAAATGTCTACTTTTGCTATTGTTTTAAATTTATTATTCTTCATTATTATTGCTCTAGAAGTATTACCAAAAGACCCTATAAGAATACCAACACTTACATATTTCAATACTATACCAACTTGGTCATCGTTGTATAAAATAGAAATATAGGGAGAAAGTATCCATAACAATAACGCTAAACACACAGAAACTATAAAATTTAACCAAAATGTTGAAGAAACAACATTTATATTATAATTCTTTTTATATATTAAATAGGAGCTAAATCCACTTTCTTGAATTACAAAAATAACTCCAGCAAAAACCATAGCCATTCCCAATATACCGAAATATTCAGGTGCTAATAATCTAGCTAAAACCATATTTGTCAACACATTAATTAATTGTGTACCAATTATACTTAGAAATGACCAGAGGGCATTTTTATAAACCGACATTTTTTCACCTTTTCGAAAATCATATTACTATAAGAAAAACTTTAACTATTAAGGTGCCTTTTTTATAAAAAGGTCTTTAAAAATTGTGTTAAATTCAAAATAATATAATTTCTTCACATCGTTGCGATTCGCTGCATCAATTAATTAGTAGGAAATTCATTCTTTGCAGCACCAACACTGCCATTTTTTGCTGCAGCAAGAAATTACTTATTGGTTATTCCTTTTGGAAGGATTAATCAACTTAGATTTTATCTCGAAAATCTAGCTCTTCCAGTTTTTGGACAATAGAAGAACCAACTAGCCCTTTATGTCCTGCTACATATATTTTTGAAGTAAATTCCATTTTTAAATATCACCTTTCTTAGTAAGCATCTTTCGAACCAAACAGTACAAGTACTGTTTTTAATATTAATTTTATATCAACACGAAGGCTTCTTTCGTGTATGTATTTAATGTCTAAATCCACCCATTCATCAAAGCTTAAACTGCTTCTACCACTCACTTGCCAATAACAAGTTAGACCTGGAGTTACACTGATACGTTGTCTTTCATACGGTGTATACTTAGCAACTTCATCCGGTAGTGGTGGCCTCGGTCCCACTAGACTCATATCTCCTTTTAGGACGTTAAACAATTGTGGCAGTTCATCAATGCTAGTTTTCCTGATAAACTTACCGATTTTTGTCACACGCGGATCATGTTTCATTTTAAAAACTGGACCCGTTGCTTCGTTTTTTTCCATAAGCTGAGCCTTTAACTCCTCTGCATTCGCAACCATTGATCGAAATTTATACATATAAAACTCTTTCCCATCTTTTCCGACACGAATTTGTTTAAAAATGACGGGGCCTTTTTTATCCTCTAATTTGATCAGAAATGCAACAATTAAAAATAAGGGGGATAATAGAATAAGTCCAACCGTTGCACCCAATATATCTATGAATCTTTTACAGATTAAATAAGCTCTGCTATCATTTACATTTATATCAACTGCAGTTTTATTGAGTACTTGGATTTTTTCAGCGGTTGCTGCATGCTCATTAGAACTAGAAGGGGGCATACCCCGGTCACCGTCCTCTCACTTTTCTTTATGTATTTATTGAACTTCAACTTTCTTTTTAACGTTCAAGATTTCTTCCATCATCTCTAACAATGGCTCTCTTAAATCATCCTTTTGCAGTGCAAATTCAAGTGTTGTTTTCACAAATCCTAACGTTTCCCCCACATCATACCTTTTGCCTTCGAAGTCGTAGGCGAACACGCGTTGGATTTGGTTCAACTGTTGGATTGCATCGGTTAATTGAATTTCACCACCAGCACCAACTTGTTGTTTTTCAAGGAAGTGGAAAATTTCCGGTGTCAGTACGTATCTTCCCATAATGGCAAGATTCGATGGTGCAGTGCCCGGCTCTGGTTTCTCGACAAAGTTTCGTACTTGGTAGCGACGACCTTCACTAGATAATGGGTCAATAATTCCGTACCGATGGGTTTCGTTATCGGGAACTTGTTGTACACCGATAACGGATGAAAAGGTTTCTTTAAATTGGTCGATTAATTGACGTAAGCATGGTGTGTCATTTTGAACAACGTCATCGCCAAGTAGGACGGCAAATGGTTCGTCACCGATAAAATTACGAGCACACCAGACGGCATGACCTAAACCTTTTGGTTCCCGTTGCCGGATATAGTGAATATTGGCAAGATTTGATGAGTACTGGACTTTCTCCAACAGGTCGAACTTGCCTTTTTCCCTCAGGTTCGCTTCCAGTTCCGGTGCATTGTCGAAATGGTCTTCAATCGCCCGTTTCCCTTTCCCGGTAACGATAATGATGTCTTCAATACCGGATGCGACCGCCTCTTCGACTATGTATTGGATTGTTGGTTTGTCCACGATTGGGAGCATTTCTTTTGGCATGGCTTTCGTTACTGGTAAAAACCTTGTTCCGAGCCCTGCCGCTGGAATAATTGCTTTTCTTACCTTTTTCAAAAGCTAATAGCCCTCCTAATTATGTATCTTTTTTGAGAAATATTGTATTACAATAGTAATATTTACCTATTTTTAAAGAAAAAGAAAAATGTCTAATGAAACAACACAATACGTTTTATGTTCTCTCATTAGACATTCTCTAGTTGATTCTCTCTCAGATGCTGAAGTCAGTAACTCTTCCACATATATCAAAATGATCTGATCGCCACCCAAGAAAGTTTTACAAAAGTTCATATATTGAAATAGTTTTTAGCAGGAGTTTTTAAAAGTGTTTTTTGGGGCAAACCCACACATATAAATCAGATTGGGCATCTAACCCGTCCTCACACCATACTTCCGACAACAAGTGTCTAAGGTGTCGGTTCGTTATCAACGTCACCCACAGCATGGCCGAGTGCCTCCGTTGATATTGGTTAGGAGACATCACCTGTATTAATACGTGGCTCATTTTTTACAATTAACCAGATTTTTTACACTTATTAAGACAAAGCTGCCATGTGTTTCAAAAATAGTTCAACATGTGAATGTTTTATCAATTGACTTTCCAACCATTCCCTTGAACCATCAGAGAATGTTCCTCCGTTTCATTAGTTGCAGATCCTCATATAAAATCAGGTGGGCTTTGAGATTAAAAGCCCAAGTTATTTCTTAATCAGTTACGGGTCTATATATAAATCGGGCTAAAATTGCTCTCCCTTTTAAAATAGCCCAAGTATTTTCTTCCGCTTGATTGGTTGCGGGTCTTCACGGTAAATCATTTGTCCAGAAATTATATATTCCGCGTTTTCCCGGAACATATAGACGATTTCCTTCCCAAATTCCCGCTCAATCTCTTCATAAGCCGCACTTAAATGAAACGGACGTGTCGTTGTATTATGTGCATCACTGGCAACACAATGAGTTAAGTTCGCTTCAATCAGTTGGAAGGAAAACTTTTGAATTTTCTTTCCTAGGTCGCCGGTTACACTAGAAGCCGTTACCTGAGAGATCGCCCCTTTTTCAACCAGTGAAAAAAGCTTATCCGGCTGTTCGACAATTTGGCTGTTCCGCTCCGGGTGAACGATAACCGGTATCAGCCCTTTTGTCTGCATTTCATAAAAAAGGCGCTCGGCATAATTCGGCACATGATTTGCCGGGAATTCTATCAAAATATAGTTTTTATTGTTGACGGTAGCAATTAAATCGCGATCATATTCCAATTCCCAATCGCCGAATAAACGAACTTCCTGACCGGTCAAAATCTCAAGCGGAATTCCTTCTCTTTGCAAGGCGTCATTTAATTGATTCACCTTTTCAACAACGACTTTTTTCGGATTATTGTATCTAGATGTTTGATGATGAGGAGTGGCGGCAATTTTCCGGATCCCGTCATTAACTGCTGCTTTGGCCATTTCCAGACTATTTTCTAGTGTTTGAGCCCCGTCATCAAGCCCCGGAAGTATATGACAATGAATATCGATCATCTTTGCCGCCTCCTAATCTCGTAGTATTTTAATGTTCTGCATAGTAATAGTAGTAATGCGTATCTTTATCGGCCTTTTTATTATTAAGTACAGCACCTAATAATTTTGCCTGAGCGCTAGTTAATATCTCTTTCGCTTTAATCGCTCCATCGCGGTCTGTTGTACCACTCGATGTTACCAATATCGAACCATCTGCCAAATTAGCCAATACTTGTGCATCGGTTACCGTTAAAACGGGTGGTGTATCGAACAGGATGAAGTCATATAAATTGTAGGCTTCTTTTAATAGATACTCCATGGAAACGGAAGCCAATAACTCTGCCGGGTTTGGCGGAATTGGACCGGATGTTAAGACAAATAAATTTTCTACATCCGTCATATGAACAGCATCCATGAGTTCAGCTTGTTTTGTTAATACACTGGTTAAACCAACTGTGTTTGGTAGTTGAAAAGTATAGTGAGCCGTTGGTTTGCGCAAATCTGCGTCAATTAACAACGTCTTTTTCCCTTGTTGGGCAACCACAACAGCCAAATTTGCTGTCGTGGTTGACTTCCCTTCCATTGGACCGGATGATGTAACAACGATCGACCGAATCGCTTGGTCCACAGAAGCATATTGAATATTGGTTCGAATTGTCCGGTATTGTTCGGTAATCGGGGATTTTGGATCCTTTTTCGCAATTAAATGCCGTTTTGAACGAGATGTAGTTTTATTTCTAGCCATTATTTTGTCTCCCCTCTTCCCCGTTGCTTTTTATGGAAGGGACCTTCCGTAGCTTCAATCGTTGTGATTACGCCGAGTACAGGTAATTCCAAGTATCTTTCAATGTCTTGCTCAGTTTTTAACGTATGATCAAGGTATTCGTATAAGAAAGCCAGTCCAACTCCTGCCATCAACCCAACAACTATGGCAATGGCGATATTCAAGAACGGTTTTGGTTTTACCGGTGAAATGTCATCCGGTACTTCAGCCGGTGTTAAAATATTTACGTTATCCACATTCATGATTTTGACAACTTCTCTTTGAAACACTTCGCCGATTTTATTGGCAATTTTCGCTGCTTCGTTCGGATTCGGGTCTTCAACAACGACACCAAGAATTTGGGAATTATCCTCACTTTGAACAGTAACCTTTTCTTTTAACTCCGCAGTTGTATATTTTCCATTCAGTTCTTCTGAAACAATATCTAAGATTCGCGGGCTTGTAATAATACCGCTATACGTATTGATCAACTGAATATTCGTTTGCACTTCATTTGTATTGAAGTTTTCACCAACTGTTGAGCGATTGACAAGTATTTGCGTAGATACTTGATATATGGGAGTGATAACAAAAAAGCTGAATATTGCAGCGACTACAGCAGCTGTAAATGTTAACAGTAAAATAAGACTGAGCCGCTTTCGTAAAGTTTCAAATAATTCTTTTAGACTAATGGTCTCTTCCATGGATGCCTCCTAAAATTTTAAACAATAAACGTATGATATTTTATATGTAGCATTCTATTATTCGTACCGTAAAGAACATGGTAATTATACCATAGGTTTTATGAATTATTAAATGAAAATTATGTAAAATCCTATATGCTCTGAAAAATGGTTTAACAGCTAAAGTTTATTTTTCAAAGAGAATGTATGCTTATAATATTGAATATCATATATAGTGGAAACTTACCGTAATCCTTTTTAGCGCAAATTTATATCACGATGAATTAATTAATTTTTCAGTATAGCTATACCCAAAACGGAAATTATGAATTAAAATAAGACACGGAGTCAGAGGCTGTTAGTACTCCTAACCCTGAAAACTTTCATTTTTATCATATCTTTTTTTACATTATTTTTCCACGTTTTTTAAAAAGTTATATCGAAATTTGCAAGTTTTATGTAAAATAAGTAGTAAAGTGTCAAAATC
>Ga0006574J49614_1003000_pt1 | contig 32282 bp, 49 predicted proteins | sample HigsolmetaAR204R_FD_49614 | JGI IMG/M metagenome (IMG submission 49614) | reverse complement strand
CTATAATGTCGTCGATTGCAAACCACTCACCATCAACTTTGATCCGTCTGGCCGCCTGATCAACTCTCTCCACCACCCCCGTGACGATCTGATCTTCATACGGATCGTATACCCTCACCGCCACCGGCTCCCCCGTCCGCAACGACCAGTTGAGCGCCGCGTCGATCTTTTCCCACTCCTGCTCATCGAGCTCCGGCCGGCTGCGCCGATCCTGACGCCGGCGCCAAGCCTGGATCGCCTCTTTGTGTTCCGGAAGCATCATTCTCGACGATTCCCATAGTCCGTTATCCCGCAGCTTCTTGCTCACGCCGACCTCACCGCCGGTTGCACGGCCAGAATGTTTTCGATCCGGAATGTGCGCGGCGCCCCGGACATGGTGCAGAACGCCCGGACGATGCCGCCTCTGACACCGTGGACGAAGATGGTCCGCTGCGTGAGGCGGCCGTCGGCGGCCAGATAGATGATCTCGACATAGCGGCCGGTGTATTTGGCGATCATGTGGCACGCCTCCCGAATGTATGTTCGTGTTATTCAATTATACAGGAACATGTGTTCGATTTAAAGGGTGTAAAAAAAGAGTGACGAGACTCTATTATTCTGATTTCTTATGTTCTCCCACTAATCGCCAATATGTGACTTTTGTAGTAGAATAATGTTGATAAATAGGAGCAAATACCTTAAACAAGAGGCGATTTATCTTGGAATGGAGAAATAAACCTACACTACTTGAATATTGGCCCGACAATGTGGATTTTATACTTGGATTGGACGAAAACGGAACCTCGGATATTGAATATATAAAACGGTGCCTAGCAGCAAACAAAGAAATCGACCCATTACATAGGCACTTTACTTTAACTGGTGTGGTTTTTAACAGAGTGCGTTATGAAAAATTAAAAGAAGATATGAATAAAATTAAATTTGAATATTGGGAAAATGGATTATATGACCATAAAGGAGAAAAGAGAAGGGTTTGCTTTCACTCAAGGGAAATAAGAAATAAATCATATCCATTTAACTATATTGATTATGATAATTTTATTAAAGATTTAACAAATATGATTAAAGAAACTAAAACCAAAGTTATATCATGTTCGATCGATAAAAAGAATCACTGTCAACAATATAGATACCCAATCCACCCATATCCCCTTTCCCTTGGCTTTATTTTAGAACGTTTTTGCTACGGGCTTAATAAAGTCGATAAAAAAGGAATTTTAATTATCGAATCCAGAGGTTATAAAGAAGATAGCTTATTATTAAAGCATATCGTAAATATCTTAGATCACGGCACGAATCAGAATCCCAGTTCTCACTTCAGAAATATTGAGGGGGTTTATTTTAACCCTAAATGGTGGTCTAAAGATAATAATCGATCATCGTTTGTTATTTTAGAATTTGCTGATCTACTCTCATACCCAATTCATAAGTATTCGCGTAATGGTTGCATGGAAAAAGATCAAGCATTTTGTGAAGTTGAGAAAAAATTTTTTAGATATCCAGATTATGTAGGTTGGGGGTTTAAACGATTTCCCTAAAAATTAAAAACCGCCACATTAATAGTGTGGCGGCCGATCGAGACATCTCGATCCCTGTTTTTATTATAACCTAAGTTCATCATTTTTAACACATTAACACACTTTTTTAAAAAAAATTTTCCCGCCCAGCCACACGGCCAGGCGGGGATTTTTTTATTAGCTCAACGCCCTGTATAGCATCGTCCAGACTTCTTCGCGCGTCACAGTATCTTTCGGACGTGTACCGTCCGTGATGCCGCGGCTAACTGCCCAATCGCGAGCCTCACGGGCCCACTCGGATACATCGTCAGGTTTCGGCCGCATAGGTGGCTTGTACGCGTACCCGACATGCTGACAAAACGCCCTGACTACCGCCTCGGCATATGCCTGCCAGTTTTGCTCAATCAGTCGCACATCCTCGGCGTTGGTAGCAAAACCGTACTCGATGATCACAGTTGACACGGATCCGGTCTCGCGATGCATAAAGTAGTAGTCGGTCTGAGGTTTACCATCGAGAGATCGACAAAAGACGCGACGCCCTGGCATGCCTGCGTCACGGATCGCGTTAAAGATTGCTGTAGCCAGTTTGCCGTCACTGTGGATACTGTGGATCGTCTCCACCCCTCTAGCCGTAGCGCTGCCGGCGGCGTTGATGTGATTACTGATACAATACTTAGCGCCTGACTCTCGCACGATCTTGGTACGCTCATCGGATGGCAGATACACATCCCTATCACGAGTCAAGACTACAGGCACGCCGAGCTGCTCAAAGCGAGTGCGCTGATACAGTGATATCTGCAGCACCATGTCTTTCTCCATCCAGGCAGCGGTAGAGCCGCCGCCTGGATCTTTGCCACCATGACCCGGGTCTATCACGAGTATGGGCGTCATTTTAACTCACCCTTTCCCCGCAAAACCTCAACCGCTTGTTTGATGATCCCCGGGATCGGCGCACCCAGACGACCGAGGTTTTCGGTGATCGATAAAACCTCATTGGCCAAGTAAAAGAATATAGCCGCATCCCTAAACAGATGTGACTCCCCTAATGCGGTATCGACCAGATGGGCGATCGCTACAACAACAAAAATGGAGACTTTTCGCGCGATCCCCCATAAACCGATGTTGCTGTTGAGCTTGCCCTCTTTGGCGGCGGCCAGCACTCCGCTGATATAGTCCATAGCGACAAATGTAAGTAAGATTGATAGCAAAGCTGACCACCCCCCATAAGCGTATGACGCGATCGCGCCACCGATAGATACTGCTGTCTTAATCATTGTATCCATTGCCTCTCACTCTCCCTGATAAAAGTAAAAGAGCCGATTACTCAGCTCCCAGTGCTTGCTCTACTTGCGTCCTGACCGTCTCAGGCACTTGCTCCAAAGTCCGACGCCCGGCCCTAACCAGCTCAACGTAAATTTTGACGATCGCATCAGTCATCCGTACCGCCTCCTATTAGCATCTCGTATAGTGCAGCGATTGCCTCTTTGTTGTCGAGGTCTGATTGACGCAACTCCTCAATCGGATCTGGTCTGGAGTCTTGGTCTCTCTGCAATATCGCCTCCGCCTCTGCCTGATACTGCTCGTATGACAGCGGGATGATATCCGGATGATCAGGTATGCTTTTTTGAGTCGTAACCAGTACACAGTAGTTGTCACCATATGCTTGCAAACCAGGTACAAATTTTGTAATGTCCAATCCCTTATAGTCGATATTACCAGATGGTGTTTTGATATTAGAGATCTTCAAATACACTTAAAACCCTCCTTATGGCATATATAGTCCAGTATGCAGCAAATTAGTTATCTGCCTGATCAAGACGCCCCACCCCATATAAGCTGACGACGTGACCATCGTAGCGCTAGTCATGCTGTCATTTATGATGAATATGCATGATTTTTGATAGACTCCTGTCAAGCTGTAAAAGGAAGAATAGCATACTCGATTGGTAAAAAACGAGGGATAGCCCGCTTGATACGTACCGGTGTCGTTGCTTTCAAATATCAGTGCCATGGTATCGAGTCTGTATAAACGCATGATCCCATTTTGGATATTGCTCACGGTGTAGATAAGCGTGAGATCCTTATTACTGGCGATAGCATCATAGGAGATCGGTATATTTACCTCTTTGAGCAACGTGCCGGTCAAAGATACTTTTATCAACTTGCCTGGGGTATAAATAATCAGACAGTCGTTATACGCATCAATGCGAGTGCTATTTACTGTAGTAAATATAGTCTCCGTGCGTATGAGAGTACCATCGGGGTTATACACTTGTTTAATAATATTGGGGCTACTGTAAACAAATCGCCAGTGCTCTCCATTAGCCATCATTATAGAGCTGTTGGAGGAGTCTGGCCCGAAAAAGTAGCTTAAATTTGCCCTACCGCCAGTAAGATTATTAAAGTCTACTGCTCTCTTCGCTGTACCCTGTAATCCAAAAATCTCCGCACCCTCTACGATGTTGTCCGCAACAAAACCAGGGTCACTGATCTGCACAGAATTATTGCTAGTGCCGGGATAATAACCAGGCTGAGGCCTGATCCGGATCGTTGTACCTGATCGGCTTACATTTTGACCCGTGACGTGTCCCGCCCGGTTTGGCATTGCCCCAGTACGCTTTTGACCGCCTTGATAATATGTTTTTCCCGACAGTACGTCCCCCGCAGCTGCGTCCGCATCTTTGGATATGTCCCTAATCTTGGAGGATAATTGAGCAAATGTGTCACTCCCGGACGCCTGCTGCCCCATAGCTTGTATAGCCGCGGCGATAGCACCTTTACCGTTTTCAATGTTTTGCAAAGCTTGAGCGATGCGGTTTTCCATGTTATTTAAGTTCTCCACCGATATGGGTGTATTCTCATCCCAATGCATCTTCCCACTCCTTTCATTGAGATATTGCGAGCAAATGTTCTATTTGATCGTCCAGCCAGCGCCAATATCGCACGTCCAAAAGCTTTGTACCCGGAGGATCCGGTGCGAAACCGCGGGTGTCGGTCTTGGTCACCTGAATGGCTTCCATCTGCGTTTTTGTCCGTTCGAACTCCTGCTTGTCCACCAGCACGCCCGTTTCCGACACTTCCGTCGCGTCAATCCCGCCGATCCATCCCAGGTGCGTGATCGTGCCAACGGCATCCACAGGAGACAGGTAAGTGATTGACTCGATCTCGCCGTCGATGGTCGTCTGCTTGGTAATCGGCTTGCGACCAAGCTCCGTGCCGCCGTTGTACCAGGCGAGATAGCGTACACGCTCGGATGGATCGAAGCTTGGGAAAACGTCCTCTCCGGGGAAAAGGTCGTCAGCTGCGTACAGCTGCAGGAAGATATTCGGCTTTTCAGCAAGAGGCCACTCCTTTTCAAATTCCTCAGTCGTCGTGATGATCTGGTCTTCTTTAATATTCTCCCGGATCACGAGCCCGCGCGCAGCGATTTGACCGAAAAAGCTTGCCCAACTCTTATTTTGCGGGCCACTTACTGCCTTAACGTCGTACCAAAACACATTGGACTCATAGCTGATCCGGATCGACTCGATCAGCAGCTGCTCCCCGTGCAGACCGTACTCAGGGAGATTAGCCGTTACGAGCATGCCCGGGCGCAACCCCTTACGCCAAGTGCGGAAGCTAAGTGTCTTACTCGGCCGCCCATACTTGGTCAGCTTGCTGTTTGCCGCCTCGAATGCCGCATCTCTCCCCGTGATGCTCGTCTCATCAGCCACGTCCTCGACGATTCCGCTCGTGCCGTCGATCGCCGCCTGGCGGTCGATTTGATCCGGAAGCCGAGACGTGACAATGATGTCAAACTCGCCTTGGTACGTGATCTTGATGGTGTCGTTCGCGCTGAGTGGAGTCTCCGAACTGTCCTGCGTGATGACGTTTTCTCCTTTGCTCCAGTACCACTGCTTGCCCGTCTCCAGTCCTCGGATACCGACAGTCTGCGGCACAAAAGGACCGCCGTTAAAACTGACCTCTACTGTCGGAACCTTGGCGATTTTGAAGCCAACAAAAAAAGACTGAGCCTCTCCATCGCCTCGGCGAGTCTCCGTCTGCGGGTCCGTGATGTCCCGGGCACCTCGGATGTACTGTACATTGCGATATAACGAGTTGCCGTTACGCACTTTGATCGTGCCACGCTCGCAAATGTCGAGCGTGACCGGGAAAGGCGCCTGGTACGCCGTCCGGTGCGTGAAAAAAAGCTTTTTGTGCGGATTGATGGACCACCAATACCCTGCCCTTTCAGCGAGACTGTCCAAGGCGTCCGACACTCGCACATAGTTAAAAGCGACTTGGGACAGCAACGGGCCGTCCTCCACCGTCGGCTGCATCGGGTAGTCGACCGGCTGCGCAGCCTGCAAAAAAGTACTGTGCGCGATATAGTCGACTGCCACGCCCTCTTGCGAGAGGATGCTGTCCACAATATCGCGCACGATCTGGCCGATGGGTTGATTTTCGTAGGCTTTCGCGATGATCCGCTTATCTGCCAAGTAGTGCCAGTCGATGGTCTGGACGTGGTGAATCCGAGTGTTAGTCGGGCTCATCCGGTCAAAATCCGACGATTCGACGACGCCAGCAAAAAGCAGTTCATCACCGTCGTAGATTTCTACCGGCTGTCCTTTGACGTATTCTTTCGTCCCGGACTCATCAACAACGGAAAAGCTGGCAGTTGACCGGGACTCGACAACATCATCAATGCGTAAGGTATTGTGATATATCATTACGGGCTGTCCGCTGATTTTGACGATACCGGCCATCGAATCACCTGCCTTTTGTGTATGTAAAAAGAGCCCCGGAGGGCTCAGGTTATTGTACTATCGAACTTCGTTAGTTGAAGATAAGTTGTCCATCCACGAGATGTAGATGATCCAGTTTATCCTCCCAATCACTACCGGCCAGGGTAATAAGATCCGTCTCTGCAATCGGATATACAACTTCTTCCGGATCACTAGATGCGTAGGGGACTAGTGAAAAGCCGGCATTGGCATTATTGATAAAGATCAGATAAATCAATCACTCCACCTCCAGGACTAGATTGCCAAAACTGTACCTCGGTTCACTGTCGGTATAAAATGCCCCGACGCTAAGCCTAAAAGTTTGCACGCCCGTTATACTTGACACATCAAAAGTACGCTTAGTCCAATCGTGCTCCCTCGCACTTGTGACGGAACCGGATGAGTATATTTGTGTGTTGCCGATATAGATCAAGATCTGAGATCCAACAAAACCGAACTCCTCTAGCTTTGTGTATATAGACAATGCCTTGATGGTCGTAAAGTCGAGATCAAACGAGTAGTCGGCCGTTGTGGCGATCCCACCCGTTCCAATCTTGACGCGCGTACACACACCAGATTCCGTCGGTCCAGTAGTGGTGGAAGGTGTTACAATTTTCGTTCCGCTTGTCCTAGTCCAGGAACTTACACCCCAGAATGCCGCGCTTGGGGCTGATCTTGTCCATAAAATATTGTCAGAGTAGGGGGACAGCAGTAGCATCGTTCTTCCGTATGTGGCCTTTACCAGATCAGAGATCATTGTGCCATCTGCCGTGTTTTGCATCAACGTTATCATTTGTGTCAAGTCATAAATATCTTTTTGCGCAACGCGTAGCCTATCATCTTCAACAATACTCCCCGTTAGTTGTACATCGACTGTCTCATCGATCCGCTTGATCCCGTCGGAGCCTTTGATAGCCTCTAGCTCAGTCTCCATGTCGGACAGCTTTGACAGGATCAGATCGAGCTTGCCGTCCGTGGCAACCTGAGCGTTGAGCGCCTCCAGCTGCGCGGTCTGTTCGTCCTGCTTGGCGGCTGTGGCCGCACCAGTCGGCAGCGCCGACTCGATCACATTGACGTTGCTGGCACCGTTTTTCCCGCGTAAATGCTCGTACTGATCAGTTTGCGGATTGTAATATTGCGGCGCGATCTTTTGATCGGCCGCAGTTACCAGCTGCTTATTTTCCGCGCTCAAATTCGTACACCTGCCTTCATCCTGATTTGATCAACAAGTTCTTGCCCAATAGCCCCCACGAGCTCCCTACTGTCAAGATAAATCCGTATATCCGCCGTCCGGTAACCGTCACCGGCACCGACCGCCGCACCTGCGCCGCTGTAACCACCTTGCACCGATATGTTCGCTGCACTTGCAAGGGCTGCGGCCTCGCGCTGGACATATCGGACACTATCCCGGATACCAATCGCCAACCCCTCGCCGATATTTTCACCGTATCCCCGCATCAATCGGGACGGAGATGCAATACCAAAAAACTGTTTTATGCTGTCTCCGATTCCCTGGGCAATGCTTTTGGCTTTATCCCAGACAGCTTTGGCCATCGATCCAATTCCGTCGATCAGACCTTGGATGATGTCTTTACCTGCTTGCACCATATCGTTCCAAGCGTTTTTGAATGTATCTTTTATGCGCGTCCATATCGTGCGAACCCAATCGACCGCATTACTCAGACCATTTTTAATTCGGTCCACGACTTTGCCGACCGCGTCTCGAATTGTGTCGACAACGTTAGACCAAGCATTACTCGTCCAATTTTTTACGTTGTCCCAGACGCTTTTAATGTCAGCGCCAAGTTTTTGCCAACGATTTCGGACTTCCCCCGTTTCCCAGTTGACCGCATTTACGTGCTTGTCTGCTTGCTTCTTGGCTTCAGCGACAACAGATTGATGCATCTCCTGTGCTCGTGCTATCGTCTCGTCACGCTGCCGTTGTGCCTCAGCGATCAGCTTGTCTGCCTGCTCTGCCGTGATCGTGCCGAGCTCGTCGCGCTGGCGGATTATGTTTTTGATCACGTCGTTATACTGCTGTTCTGCCGCGGCAATCGTCTCGTCACGTTGCTTGATCGAGTTTTGCACCACTTCCGCCGCCTGCCGGGCGGAGAGGGACGAGGCGTTCGCGCGCATGCGCTCGAGGATCGCTTTTTGCTCCAACTCAGACTCGCTCATCATCTCAATACCGGTCTCCAGCATCTTCTGCTGGATGCGCCGGATCTCGTCTGCTTCCTCTCGCGTCAGCCCGCGTTTTTCCTCGGACGCGGCACGGAGGATCTCCTCGATCCGGGCTTGTCCCTCCTCGACCGCCTGACGCTGCAGCTCTTGCCCTTCTTGTACTTTCGCAAGAATTTCAGCCTGCTCTTCTTCGGTCAGCCCCTGCGCGCTCGCGAAAAACGCCTGCATGGACGCAAGCTCCTCCGCGTGCTTGGTCTCCATAGATGCGAGCACCTGATCGCCCATTTGGCTAAAGGTATGGACAATGCTATCCGCCATCTCCTGTGTAACGGTGCGTCCGCTCCATGCAAGGTTATTAAGCGCAAGTGTAGCCTGGTCATGGAGATCCATAAAAGCTCCCACCGACTCCTGCGTCGCCTCAGATACTGCGTCAGAAAAACGCTCGATAGAGGGAATCGCATCTTTGGACATATGATCATGCAGAGCTTTTCCGGCGGCTATGATCCCGCCTATTGCGGTAATTATCAATCCCACTGGACCAAGCGCAAAACGGATCGCGGTGCCGAGTGCTGTTACTGCTCCAGATGCGCCGGTAATCACAGGTATGAGCTTGGTTATGACAGGTATCAGTTTGCCGACACCGGATGTGAGTGTGCCCAAAACCAGCAACAAAGGCCCTATCGCAGCGGCCAGCCCAGCGACCGCGACAATGGTTGTCTGTGTCTCGGTACTCAGACCTGCAAACCAAGTGACAATCGGCTTAACAGCCTCGACAAGCGACATCAATACAGGGACAAGGATATTACCGATCTCTATAGCGAGGTCGGTAAGTTGATTTTTTGCCATCGCGAGTTTTGATTCAGTTGTTGCATACCGCTGCGCCACCTCGTTTTGCAGCGCAGTGTTTTCCTCCCATGCTTGCGTCGCCGTCTTCAGGGCGCCTCGTAGCACCTCATTCGCGCCGGCAAGGCGCAGCAATGTATCTGACTCGCGAATGCCGGTAATGCCGAGGTTATTCAGGATGAGTGTCAAGTTTTCGCCAGCTCGGCTCGACTCAGACAGACCGTCGATAAACGCCTGTAACGCAGCTGCCGGGTCCACCTGAAACGCCTGCGCGAATTCCTCTGCCGACATCCGCGCGACAGACGCAAACTTTTCGAGATCTTCGCCAGCGAGCGACACGGCGTTTTGCATCCGCTTGAGCACGGTGGACATCGCCGTGCCGCCGGCCTCCGCCTCGATGCCGACCGAGCTCATCGCCGCGGCGAGTGCCATGATCTGCGCCTCTGTCATGCCGATCTGCGCACCCTGGCCGGCGAGACGCAGTCCCATCGCCACGATCTCCGCCTCGGTTGTCGCCAGCGAGTTGCCCAGAGCTACCACAGACGATCCAAGACGGTCAAAATCGTTTTGCGACATGCCTACAATGTTCGCAAACCGAGCAAACTGCGTCGCGCCTTCTTCGGCCGTCAGGTTCGTCGCTTCTCCGAGACCGATCATCGTCTCGGTAAACTTCAGTATGTTCGGCGTCTCGATCCCGAGCTGACCAGCAGCTTCAGCGACAGCCGCGATGTCTGTCGCTGCTGCTGGCATGCGTTTTGACATTTCACGGATGCCCTGTTCAAGCTGGGCGAATTCCTCTTCCGTTGCGTCGACCGTTTTCCGTACGCCGGCAAACGCCGACTCAAAATCAACAGCCGCCTTCGTAGCGACCGTGCCAAGCCCGACGATCGGCGCGGTGACACCGAGGGAAAGCTTCTTGCCGGCGTCAGTCATTTTCTCGCCGGCAACCTTTAGCTTGTCACCGGCTTTTTGCATCTTCTCGCCAAACGACTCGACGGCCGGCTCCATGTCCTTGAGCTGCTTCTCGAGCTTCTCCAGCTCTTGCCGTGTTTTCTCGGTCTCGCGCACAAATGCGCGGTACTGCCCTTCGCTGATCTCCCCGCGCTGGAATTGCTCATTTACCTGCTCCTGTACTAGTCGCAGTCGATTCAGCTTTTCGCGGGCATTCTCGACCGCGTCAGCGAGCAGTTTCTGCTTCTGCGCCAGCAGTTCTGTATTGGATGGGTCGAGCTTAAGCAACCGCTCAACCTGCTTGAGTTCACTTTGTATGTCTCGGGACCGTTTATTGACATCGCTAAGGGCTTTCGACAGCCCCGTTGTGTCGGTACCAATGACGACGTTGATCCCACGGATACTTTCTGCCATCTACTCGCCCTCCCTCACATGCGGTAAAATGCGTCAATGTCTTCCTGCGTCGCTTCCCGTGGCGCATCTGGATCGTCGCCCATGTAGGCGTACACCAGATCAAAAAAGTCCTGCATGGTCAGCAAGTCGAGCTCAGTCATACTGAGTCCGATCCGACGCGCCAATGCGATGATGTTGATGTCTGTCCGATCGCACCGGTTGGGCGCATCACCCTTTGGCCGCCGGTGCCATGGTTTTGTTTCGACGAAAAAAGATCTTCTGGGCCTCTTTCATCGCTGCGGTCAGAAGATCGGGGTCAAAAATGTCGATGTCCTCGTGTTTCTCGAGCCATCGCTGGAACGACGGAATCGGCGCGCCGGCGGCCGTCCGCGCCAGCGTCCAAATGAGGCGCAGGATCGCGACGGAATCGATCGCGGCGAAGTTGATTTTAGAGACGTCAACCTTCCCGCCATTCAACATTTCCATGCCGGCCATACTGGTGACCATGCCGACGAGATCTCCGAGTAAGTCGCGTCCAAATTCCTGATGATAATACAACAGGCTCAGGGGAGAACCCCTGAGCCGAATCGTTTTATCGCCGATCTGCACTTCACGCATTCATCACACCTCCGGAGCGAACGTCGGCACGTAAACGGCATTGAAGAATCCGTCGTACACCGTCTGGTTGGTGTCGGAAAGCTCCATGTCACCTTTGACGATTTTCTTGCCGTTGATCTCAATCGGCGTGATCGTCAGGCTCAGCACATCCGTGGCCACCGTCAGACTTTCGTTTTTCGTCGTGCGTTCCTTCGCCGGACGTGAAGCGACACAATCATAGAACACGAACCGTCGATTTCGTTTATCGCCCAGCACTTGTCCCATGAGTGCGAAGCGCTTCGGCAACGCGTCTGCAATCTCGATGATCGCTCCATTGTCATCGACTTCCCAACCGAGCATCTCGGCCAAGATGGCATCCGGCACATTGGTCAACTCCAGTTCGCCCGTGTACCCGTTGTTCACGGTCACGGTAAAGTACGCGATATTGTCGGCATAGTGCGTGATCGTCTCTCCCACTGCCGTCGGCGTCCATCGCACAGCGCCAGGAATGGCAACTGGTGTTTTCCATGCCGGTTGCTCGGCAGCCTGATCGTCGAAAAACGCGATATGGACTTTTTCCAACCCAAAGGTTACTTTGTTTTGACTCACGGCCTCAACCTCCAATCAGTTGAATTTCATAGATAACCTGAAACAATCCCTCAGCCTCAAGGTACGTCTCGGTCTTCGAGTACGGCAGTCCGAGCTCCTTGAGTTTGTTCTGAACCGCCACTTCCGCCGCCAAATCCTTTTCATCCGTGTACAACTCAATCTGGATGACCGGGATGTCGACATAGTTCTGATTGTCCGCATACAAGTCCGAACTATACGCTTCTTTGTATGTGATGTATGGCGGCGCCGGCGCCGGGTTCTGCGGCGTATCGACAAAATGAGAGTAGGCGACCGGATACCCGATCGCCTTCAACGCTTGATACAGTTCCGCCAGAGTCATCAATCACCCTCCGTTCCGGATGATCGCGCGCACCCGCTGCTGGAACGCCTCGATTTCCTTGTCAGCGGTCGGACGGATGTGCGGGCGTTCTGCGACGCGCCCGCCGCCGCGTTTCGCGTGGCCGAACTCGAGCAGATGAGCGAGCCACGGTTTCTTGCGGTTGTAGATAACATAGCGGATTTCCCCTTCCCTGCCCTGCTTCTTCCGTGTCCAACCTTTCGCATACTCGCCAGTCCGGCGAGGCGAGCGTGCGCGAATCTCTTTGACCAAACGTTGGCTCGTCTGGTCAGCCTCGCGCTCAATCGCCTCACTCACGTCCTCGGTGTACTCCCGGACAGCAGAAACAATTGCGTCAGCCAGTTGGTCGATGCTGATATTAGCCACTTCCGACCACCCTTTCGCAAATGAGCTCCATTTCCTCAAAGTCCACCTGATACGTGCGGATCACGTTGTACCGAACGCCCTCGAATTTCACGATGCGCTCGCCGCTGTATTCATAGGCATGGATCACGAAAACCAGTTCAGGCCGCAACCCGGAGGCGGCCGCGTCATAGAATTCCGACCGACCAACAGATTTCAGGCCGCAGAGGATTGTTGTCTCGGATTCAACCGGGATTTGGTTCCCGATTTCGTCTTCCTCGATCGTCTCTCCGATCAACGTCAACTCGTGGTCATACGTCGCCACCGCCACCACCACCCGCCGAGATGATCAGATTGTGCAGCCGGTACTGCAGATGCCGCGGCATCGCGCCGGATTCGTCCCGGGACTGATAGCGCCATGTGGCATAGTCGACCACGAACATGAGGTGATGAGCATCGTCGGCATTCAACGCGATGCCCTTCTCCTTCGTGAGCTCGTCGATCACGCCAGAAATAATGGCGGCCAGGTACGTATCCCTGACCGCCGTCGTAATACCGAGCCGCGCCTTGACCAGCGTGAGAATTTGGGTCTCGTCCATGTGACTCACCCGCTATCTTTGGGTTTGCGCTTCGGTTTCTCCGGGTTATCCCCACCTTCTTCAAGCACAATATATCCCAGCGACTGCAACTCTTCCGTGCGGTCTCCATCGTATTCGTCACCAGCGCGATAAACGCGCTTCGTGACCTTGCACCGAAAATCTTTCAGCACCTTTGCCATAGATTACACCTCCGGTACCGGATCCTCGATTGTGACCAGCGCGAAGGCATTCGGCCGCACCGGCTTGCCGTCAAAGCGGCCTTTTCCACGGAACGCCATTTGGTCTTCGACGAACTTCACGTGCTCGGACCGGTCGATGCTGATGTCTTCGCGGATCACCATCGTGTACTGGTCAAGTACAGCGAAAAGGACCTTGTCTTCGTCCATGAATTGGTTGAAGACGACCGGCAGGCCGCAGAGGTCCGGCTGCGTCAGGTTAGGCAGCTTGCCCACGACGTTACCCTGAGCGTTGACGTTGATCGTGTATTCCAGCAGGCGGTCATAGTACGTCTTCCGCTTCATGACAGCCACGATCTCGCCCACGCTGTCGTCGCCGGTGTCGATCAGGGCGACGTTCTTGAGCAGATTCACGAGCAGCTTGTTGTCAGCCACAACCGTCTTTTGGTTGCTCGCCGGAATGCTCGGAATGATGCCGGCCGGCTGCTTCTGAGACGCGCCCTGCCCTTTCAGGATCGCCAGATCGAGCGCCTTAGCGATCGCACGGGCAATCTTGCGCACAACATAGTCGTCCAGATTGATGATACTGTCTTGCAGCAGATAGTTGTCGACAAACGTCACCTTGCCGACCTTGAAGCCGTCAAAGTCGACGTTGGTGATCGTGCCGACATCGCCGGTCGGGATAGAGCCAGCCATCTCGATCCACTGCGCCGGCGAGGTGTCCGTGTCGATCAGGATGCGTGCCGTGCCGCTGACACGGATCTTGTCCACGCGCGGATACAGCGTTGTGTAGTCACCCACGATGTCGAGGATGCGGTTGATGATGACCTGCGGGATGGTCAATTCTCCGCCCGAGACAGCACGCAAGTTCTTGAATTTTTCATAAAACTCACGAACTTCCGGGAGTTGGAAATATTCGCCGGTCTCCAGCATCTTGCGGACTTGTGCGATGTGATATTCCTTTGCCACTTGATATTCACCCCTTTGTTGATTTGCCGACCGGTGTTCGTCTGCCGGCGGTTTTGCGTTGAGCTGCGCGAGCTCGGCCTCGAGCTCGGCGATCTCGCCCTGCAGCTTCGACTTCTTCTGCTCGAGCTCGCCCTTCTGCGCTTCGAGCTTCCCGACTTCTTCCTCCACGGTGGCCAGCTCCTCGTCGGTCTGCGCCTCCGTGGCGGCCGCCTCCAGTTCCTCGTTGCGCTTCTGCAGCTCTTCCTCCTGGATCAGGAGTTCAGCCAACGCGTTCTTGCGCTGCTCAATCTTCTTGCTGATCAGCAATTGCCTGAGTGCCAATGTTTCTCACCCTTTCGATGATTTTTCGACGCTTCGCCTCAAAGAGGCGGGCGCGGTGGTCTTCGACTTGCTTACGCCGGGCCTGCACCCCGGTGTCTTCGTAGGCCGGGAAGGTGACGACGCTGACCTCGTGCAGGTCAACCTCGCGGATTGTCCACTTCACGGAGCCGTCATCGCGCCATTCGGTGTCCTCGCGCACGATGTTGAATCCAAAACTGCACTGATCCACGTCCCCGCGCTTCACGCGCTCGTAGAGGTTCATGGCATCCGTATCGTTCGGGTTGATCTTGATTCGGCCCCACAGCCCATAGCTGTCTTCGCGCAGCTCAAGCGTGCCGGACTTGTTCCGCCCCAGGACCAGGCGTGTTTCATGGTTGATCAGCGCACGGATATCGTTCGACAGCGTGTTCGCAAACGAGCCGGGCGCGATTTCCTCGTAGGCGCCCGGCCAAAGCTCCGTCTCGCGGTTAAACACAGCAAAATAACCCTCGATCACCAGCTCGTTGTCACCTTCGGCCCGCGTCTTGAGCTCGGACCGCATGCTCCGAGTCTGACGCGCTTCTCTACTCATCCCCCTCCTCACCTCCTTGCACGAGCTTCTTCTGATCCCCGATCATGCCGCGCGGGATGTAGTTTTCCAGGATGACCAGCTCGTCCAGCCCCTCACGCGGAGACAGCCCGACCCAATCCCGGACCTCGTTTCCATCCATGAGCCCACGGACGAACATCTCCATGCCGATCCGGGACAGTTCGCCGAGATCGTAGGCGTACAGACTGCGGGCCGACAGGCGGAAATACAGGTCCGGCGCGTACAGGATCTTGTTCGTGAGCTCCTGGCCGATGATCGTGCCGATGGAAGCGATCCTGGTCCGGATGAAGTTGTTCATCTCGTCCTTCTTGAATTCGCCTACACCCACGAAAAACGGCGGCACGCCTAGCATGGCCGCTACCGTTCGCTTGTCAATCTGGACGCTCTCGTGGATCGCGATATCCTGCAGGCTGAGCGGTTTCACCGTCTCAATCCGGATTATCCCATCCGGCAGAATCCACGGCTTGCCGCTCTGCCCGCTGCCGATGTATCGTTCGATCAGCTTGTCACGCTCTTCTTCGCTCGAGAATTGGCTCGAGTCCGCATCGACCATCACGATCACGCTCGGTCGCCACTTATCACCCATGAAGGCATTCTTCGTCTTCGCCGCCTGCGCAAGATTCGCCACGACATCTTTGAGGATCAGCCGATACCCGCGACCGCGCCACGGCTCCTGCGGGTCCGGGTTGATCTTGAAATGCAGCACCTCGTCGTGGTTGTATGTTCGACCGTTGATCATGACCTGATAACCAGTCGCCAGCCCAATCGCGTTCTGTTTCGGCGGCAGGATCGTCGCCATGTGCGGCGGAATCGGAATGAGCTCCTCGAGATAGCCATCTGAGCTGAACACCGGAAACACAAAGGCGTTTCCGTCGCCCTCAAGCAGCATGGTGTGCACGATGTGATAGAGCCACGCCTTCCGGGTCATGAGACTGTAAGGCTCAATGTCCACCTTCCGCGAGAGCTCGTTCTGCACTCGCTCATGCCCGCCTTCGACGTTCCGCATGAGGTGGATTGTCATGTTCGACACCATGTCCGCGATCCGGTCGACGGCCATCCGGACCTCAGGGCATTCGGAAAGCCGCACGTACCCGGCTGGCAGTGTCAGGTCATCACCCCGAAGCCAGTATCCGAGCAGTCCCTCGCTGCTTCGCTTCTCGGTCGGTTGCCGCGCCCGCTGTTTCTGTCGTTTGCTCACGCCGACGATTCACCACCTTTCAGCCATTTCTCCTGTGCCTTCGCCTGGTCGGTGTCCTCCAGGTATCGCACACATGCAAAAACCGACGCGTCGAACAGGTCGATACGTCGGTTATCGCTGATTTTCTCGTATTGGATCAAGTCGTCGGTTTTCTCGATGCCGTGGACGTTCTGTACGCAGTATTCATAAGCGTCGGAATGCAGGTAGTAAAGCTTCCCGAGCTTCGCCTTTTGCTCGATCCGGCGGAAGCCCATCGACTTGCGCCAAAAATACTGCGGCTCGTCGACCAGTTTAAAACCAGCTTTCTTCGCGTCCCGGAAAAACTCCGTACTGAATTTCCGGTCGAAGCCGATCTGCTTGATTTTGAAGCCCTTCTGCCGCATTTCCTTGAACCATTTCACGATCTCAGCGTGATTGGTAACAGCGCTGTTCGTCATAGTGAGCCAACCGTCATCCCGCCAACCAAACAACGGAATGCCATCTTCCTCTGCCTTCGTGGTCGCCGCGACGATCGGAAACCAGGCGTGCGTGATGATGATCGCCACGTCCTGGTATTCCCCATACAGTGCGGCCGCCGTGAGATCGTGGAGCTTCGCTAGGTCGGCACCGCCGTACCAGCTGATCGGCAATTTGGCAAGTTCCTCCAGTGCCCAGTTGTACTTACGATCCGACAGACGGAATTCATGAATATCAAAATAGGCGTTCGTTGCGGCCGTGTAGACGTTGAGCGACTTCGCCAAAAAATCCTTCCGCTGCTGCGGGTCGTTCTGCGCCTGCAGCGCGTCATTCATGATATCCTCCGGCCGAATCGTCACGCCGTAGTTCGGGTTCGCTTTCTCATGCTGGATCGGGTTCGTGTAGTCGACGTTCCCGCGCTCGTCCTCATCGGCCTTCGCGATAAACACGAAATACTGTTCATCCCGCACGGTTTTGTCCAAGACCTTTTTGCAGTACTGGAGGCGCTGGTAGCAGAACGACGACATATCGTCGCCAGCCGTCGTGATGCCGATCATGAGCTTGTTCGTGTATGCCTTCATGGCCTCTTTGATGATGTTGTACTGCTTCGGCCGGGTGTAAGCATGCAGCTCGTCCGCGATCGCGATATTACAGTTCAGCGAGTCCTGCCGGTCCGGGTTCGCGGCGAGCGCCTCGATATAGATTGACCCGTCACCGAGGTCGCCGCTGATGCTATGCTCCTGGTTGTTGTTCAGGATCCGGAAGTTTTCTTCTTCACCCATACGTTTGAGGTTAAAGAGGATAAACTCAAACGCCTGTTTCGACTGCTTGAGCGCGTGCGCCGTGATGTAGATTGTGGCACCGGACTTGCGACTGAGCAGCGCAAGGGCCCAAGCAAGCGCAGCAACAAGTCTCGTTTTCCCGTTTTTCCTGGGAATAAAAATAAACGCCTCTTTGTAGCGGCGTTCGTTAGTTCCCCTCTTCCAAAAACCGAGCAGGTTGTAGACGATGAACTTCTGCCACGGCTCAAGCAGGAACGGTTTCCCGCGGAGCGGCGTCCCGTCGAGCGCCTCCCCTTTGTCGTGAACAAAGGTGCGCTCGATGATCTGGATGACGAATTCCGGGTCCTTCGTGCGCAGCTCGTATTCCGGATTCTCAAGGTCGTCCAGAAACCGCTGCGCGGCCTGCACCAACTCCTTGCCGGCGATCTTCCGCCCCTCGACGATGCTCCTGGCGTACTCCAGAACAACGTCAAGGTTCTTCGCGTCACTCAAGGGCCCTCAGCGCTGCTGCCAGCGCGGACTGTTTCTTCGTCTCGATGGTAATACCGTCTATGGTCTTCGGGTTCAGACATAGTCTGTCCGCGTACGCCAGTATGTCCTTCCGGAGGGATTCGAGCGTGGCGACGATCGGCGCCTTCTTCGATCCACCGTCCGCAGTCGGCACTTCGAACGGGTAGCCCTCTGCGGCAAACCGTTCTGACAGTGCGGCGTACTGCTCCCGCAGTTCCGCGTAGATCTCGATGATCGGGTCGAACTCTTTCTTGTATGTCCCGAGCTCCTTCATCGCCCGGATTGTCGATCGTTTGATCGCCGCCTTCGTCTGCTTCGCCATCGTCTCACCTCCCGGAAAAAGTTTCCCAAACCTCGCACTATTGGAAAAGGGGCCGCCCGCCCGGTCCCCAGCGGGCCTATTTCGACCCTTGAGGGGAGGGGGGTGTCTCAGCCAAACTGTATGCTTAAAGCCACGAGACCAAGAAAGACTTCAACGCTCTCTCCGGTAAAGCTGATTCCGAACATGATCGTGGCCGGAAAAAGCACGTAACCCTCAATACGCTTGATTCGCATCGACCCTCACAACCTCCCTGACTTTATCCCTCCACCGCTCACCCGCCGGCGTCAACTCACCCGTCAGTCGATCGTGCATCCGCTCATGGCAATCATTGCACAGGCTCACGAGATTCGCGCTGACTAATGCCAGCTCCGGATATCGTTCCAGCGGATAAATGTGATGCACCGTCTGGGCCGGCGTCGTCTTGCCGTATCGCTTGCATTCCTGGCACATATAGCCATCACGGCGCAGGATCGACTCTCGCTTCTTGCGCCACTTGCTCGACTTGTAAAATTTCATGGTGATACACACCCGCACCAATGATCAATCAATGCCGCAAATATCAGTGACCAAATAAAAACAGCGAATAGCATTGCCACAAATTCAATCGCGCGATTTATCACAAATGATCACCCCACAATCAACCCGGACAGCCGCCCCGCACCTATCCGGGCTTGGCAGGAGGAGGCGGAGAAAAATAGAAAAGCGCCCCGTAAAAAGGGCGCAAAAAGGCTACTGCAAATTGTGCGACATCTGCGCGACATCTGCGCGACAAGCTAACCGGAAAGTCGCTGTTGCGCCTTTGCTCGCGCACGCTCAACGAACACGCGTACGGTGTTCCTTGATAATCCTAATCTATCACCGATCTCCGCATATGTCAACCCATGCGCCATATGAAGCAGCCAACAAGTCAACTCCCTCTCCGTCATCACGGCCACGCAATCGATTAGGCGCCGCCGCTCATCCTCGGTCAATGGCTCCACCTGCGCCAACAATTCCCGTCGACGGTAGATATCCCGCCGCTCGGCCCCCTTGCGGCTCCCGGGACGCCGGCCGCGGCGCATCCAGTCTAGTGCGTAACGCATGTCCGACAGCATGCCGGAGACGGTGCGAGCTTCATCGGCTCGGTCGGGATCGCTACGATCGAGAGACCGGCGATACTGGTCCAAGTGGCGGATGCCGTCGCTGTACTGGACGATCAGTTCGGTGATGTTCATCGCCTCACCGCTCCCTTCTTCCGCTGGTTGAACTGATCCGGCGTCCGCAGCACATACTCACGCCCGGAGACCCGGATCACGGTCGGCACGCCGTTTTTGACTTTGAGGACTGTCACGACCGGGCGGTAACGGTGGCCCTTCGGTCGATCGTATTTTTTCACTCCACCGTCACCCCGATTTCCGCTAATATCGTCCGGGCTCTGCGCCCTCCGTCGTTTACCTCTCTGCCGCGTGCCAAACGTTCGTAAAACCGCAAGCACTCGATCAGCTTGCTACGTTCTTCTTGAAGCCGATCGATCTCCGCCTTCAAAGCGTGGACACCATCCTGCAATTTGGCGAGACCGCCCTCTCCACCAAAGTAATCAGCAATTTGTGCGTGCAGTTGCTTAAGGAGAGAATCCCTAAGTCTCAATCGACTTACCTCCGATTGCAGTCGCTCGGCATCCTCTGCAAGATCGTGTTCAATTCGCATATACGCTTCGATGATCTTCTTTCTTCCCTCGTTTTCTTCCCGCAACCGCTCGATCTCCTGATGTGCGGATTGGAGTTGTTCTTCCAGTTTCAAACACTCGTCTTGCCAGACTATTTCCTCTTTCAATCGCTCCCGAAACATCCGGTTTTCCTCGTCCTTGCGGTCGAGTTCGCGTTTTAAGGTTTTAAGGCGACTATACAAGCATTCACATTTCCGCCTCGAACCCAGCGATCTAATCTCACCAAGACCGCCACACTCCGGGCAATCAGAGACGGGTTTCGACAAGTCAAGCACTTCCGCGATCTTCTTTTCGGTGTCAGTCATGGGTTTCATCCTCCCCCCATCAACGCCAGAAGGCGACATTTCACCATAGCTTCTGCGGCTGATTTGGATTCTACTTGTGCTAATATTCGTACACCTATAACATCATCAGGCTTATAAATCTCAGCCAAATATGTGCCGTCTGAATAACATAAGTCAAAATTCCATTTTTTCGGTCTATCATGCTCCCAAACCTCAAACGCGGCGGCTATGTCGGTGGATGGTCTGAAGTAATCGCATCGGTAGCATGTTTCGCTCATCGTGCTGTTTGAGATCAACTTCATGACTTTTTCATTTTCATCTACCCAAGCGGTAAAACCGCCTCCGCCGCCGGGTAAAGTTTTCTTACGCCACCCCATCACCTTTTCCGCCACAAGCGCATCGAGTTCACGCCCCGGCTTCATGGCCAACACTTCATCACGGGTCATGGTTCGGTTCCTCCTGTTCCCAGATTTTTGTCTTAGATACATACATTCTTCCTTGCAGTAGCACGGTTCTCCAGATTTCGGACAATCAAGCATCCATTTCATGTCCTCTTTTTCATTCATCCTTCGGTCCCTCCAATCCGGCGAGCTTTGCAAGTTCCGCCACCGCTTTTGTTTTGACGGATGGCATGTCGTGATGATAGTCGATCATCGCCAACCGCCATTCCAGCACCTTGCGGACGACTTCTTCGGGGGATTCGGTGATCGGCGCGGGCTGAGAAACGTCTGTTGACCAAATGTGGGTATATCCGTTTTTGATTTTGATGGTCGTAATTAGTTCAGGAGCGAAGTAGATTGCTTTTCCGTCCGTGTGTGTCAACCGTATCATGCGTTCCCGTCTCCTTTCAGCAGATGGTGATGGTCGAACTTATTGCCTAACACTTCAACGGATTCGGTTTCCCATCCACCCAAACGATAACGACTATCGTCAATTATGGTGTAGAAGCAACCGGCTTCATATGAAACTGAAGTAATACGTTCATCCATACCAACCTTGACGACATCACCTTCATAGATCTCAATCCCGTTCATATCACGCAATCCAGTAAACTGTCCCACTGTTTTCGGATCGACTTTCCACCAAAATTCGGTATTGAAATATTCGTCATTGAACTCGACGATCTCACCCACAATCACGTCGGTTCCGATCAGATAGCCATATACCCATTTCCCGTCTATCTTTCGCTTTCCCCTGAAACGTATCTCACGCATCGTTCCCGTCTCCTTCCCTCACCCGTTCAACCTCCTCGATCAGCCTGTCCAGATACCAGCGCGCTTTTCGCAGATCTTCCAAACCGTTCTTGTGCCGGTACCGGGTGATGTATTTCAGCACGTTGCCGGCCAAATAACCTTCGAAACCTTCCCGACCAAGCTTGGCCTGCAGAAAATCAATTGTCTCGATCCCGCCGGTCGTGTAATGAGCCGGGTGGTTAATCGCGTCACTGCTCATTTTCGTTCACTCTCCTTTTTGCGGACCCATCGTCCGCATCCGCACTTAATATCGGGATTCATCGAAACGAACAAAGTGAGTCCGAATACTAGTTCGTTTCCACAAGCGCATCGAAATGTTAAGTTCATCTCTGATCAGCCTCCATCGCCTTGAGTCGTTTTTCCATCTGTCAGACTCCTCTCAGATTACCTTGCTGCCGTGCTTATCCACTTTCAGCACCGTCAGCGTTTTGCGTACTTTGTCACCGGGTTTTATCGCGCCACCTTCTTCCGTTTCTTCTCCGGTGGATTTTTGAGTGCCTCAGTCACTTCCCGTTGTGGACCGATGAGCGGAACATCCTCGTGTAATGCCCTTGCAATCTGCGCCAGCACGTAGGCGTCACGGACATTGTCGCTCGGATGTTCAAAGCCCCATCTCTTGTAGATGGCAACCGACAGTTCATCTTTTTTTGCGTTTCCCTTGCAGCCGGCGAATTTCTTGAGCGCGGACGGCGCTACTTCGATATAGTGAATGAACCGCTCGTACAGCCTGAGCCTTATTCCCCAGCCGATGCCGCCAAGCAAAAAACCGCTCTGCGATGCATATCCGAATCCCTCGATAGCCACGCAATCTCCGGGCTCTACGTTTTCCACAGTTTGAAAGATGATCTCGGCCATTCGTCCCGGGTCCTTCCCGGATGCCGTGATTTCCATGCAGTCGATCAGTTCTCCGTCACGGTTGAGGATCACAAGGCCGGTTTTCGTGCTTGGATCAATTCCTACATATCGCATACGACCGTTCCCTTCCTTTCATCCTTTCAGCAGGTAATAAATGCGCGTAATCCGTCGATCAGAACGAATCCAAAATTGCCGAACCGGTTCCGGCAATACATAAGCGCGAATGATTTCTTTTGGCTGAATCCTCAATTCCAGATAAAACGGCTTACCTTCGCCAAACGCATAACTTTTTTGCCCCATCCAAATTGTGGCAGGATAGAATCCGCGGTTTTGAAAATTTACCTCGGAAACATCAAGAGGTACTTCCCAGCAGGAGAAAAACTCCGTCGGGAACCACGTTCCCCTCAGTTCATTCCTGCTGCCATCGTGGTTTTTTGGATTTAGGCTTTTCTGCACGGGTTTCGCCTCCGATCCGGGCCAGATTTCCAAACTTCGCAAACTGCCGCACAAATGCCAATTCCACTGATCCCACGGGACCATTCCGGTTCTTGGCCACGATCAGTTCTGCCGTGCCAGGCTTATCTTTCGGGTTGTAATACTCCGGCCGATGGATAAACCAAACCTGGTCTGCATCTTGTTCGAGCGATCCGCTGTCACGCAGATCAGACAATAGTGGTCTGTGATCTCCGCGCTTTTCTGATGCCCGGCTCAGCTGCGACAGGGCAATCACCGGACATCCCAACTCTTTTGGCAGCCGCTTGAGCCGTCGGCTGATAGCGGAGACAATATCGTTTTGCGAGTTTTGGCCGCGCTCCGGTTTATCAGCGATCAGCTGAAGGTAGTCGATCACCAACATAGCCAACCCGTGCTCACGTTTGATTCTGCGGGCGAAAGAACGGATTTCCGCTGTTGTCGCAACCTCGTCGTCGATAAACAGGTTCATCTGTGCGATCTTGGTCAATGCTTGCGATCCGCGATCCCACTCTTCCGCAGACAACTCCCTTCGCCGAATGCGAACCTGGTCGATATGTGCGCCAGCGGAAACCATCCGATCGACGAGCTGGTCCTTAGACATCTCCAGACTGCAATACGCAACCGCTCCTCTGCCTTGCAGCGAAGCGTTTTCTGCCACCTGCAGGCTGAATGCCGTCTTCCCCATCGACGGCCGGGCCGCAAGCAGGATGAACTCATTCATCACGCCGCCCAGCATCCGGTCCAAATCCGCGAAACCAGTCTGGATGCCCAGCACGTTCGGATCGTTCCGTGTCTCATACAGGTAATTCCAGCGCCGTTCTGCTGCTTCCGCAATGGACTCCGGTCCATTTGCCGTTGCAAGTCCTTGAGATAAGGCCATTACTTGCCGCTCGGCTTGATCCAGCGCTTCCGCAAGCGTGGTTCCTTGCTCTTTCGCCTTATTGAGCAGGAACGTTCCCAGATTCGCCATTTTGCGGCGTGTAGACTCCTCGCGCACTTTCTGCACATGCATCGGCAGCGTGTGAACAGTCGCTACTGACCCGGCCAGATCCGTCAGATACGAAATCGGGCGTTCTCCCTGAAATGCTTTGTGTGCGGCCAGGGCAGTGCCCAGTGTCACGAAATCCACTGGTTTTCCGCTCTCCACGAGCGATATGAGGTTTTCAAAGATCAACCGATGCGCCGGGATGTAAAAATCCTGCGGCTTGAGTTGCTCCATCACATCATAAACCGGATCCGTCCGGCCATCGACGATTTCGGCAAGCAATATTCCGAGCACCGACTGCTCGGCTTCCAGATCATAAGGCATATCCACGGACATCAGTTCCCGACCTCCTCACCCTCGGGAGGTTCCCACTTTTGCCAGTAGGGCGGGATATAGTCCGGTTCGTCCTCTTCTTCCCGTTCGTCGCGTTCTTTTTGCCACTTTGCTTCTTTCTGAACCCATGTTCTAAACTGTGATCGCGCGTTGTGCTTTCCCGGTATCAACGGTTTGTCCAGCTTGTACGTTCGCCACTTTCGGGCTTCCAAGAGCAGTTCGACCGTGGGATATTCCTCCGCCAGGGCCCGAATAAGCGCCAGGTCTTTCTGCTCGTCAGCCGGATAGTTTTCCACCTTCCACAGTTCCCGCATAATGTCCCGCTCGTAATCTGAGATGAGATCCTCCTCATCTTCGGATGGAGTGGGGGAGGAGGGAAGGGGCGGAGGTGGTGGAAGGGGCGAGGCGTTCCGGCGAATGCCGGACGACTCTTCCCTTCCCTTCCCTTCCTTTTCCTCTTCCTTTCTTTTCCCTTCCTCTTCCCTTCCCTTCCCTTCTATTCTATTCAGGCGGAATTTTTGGGAATTTCCCGGAATTTCCGGGAAACTGTCGGAAACGTCATTTTCGTTCCCGCTTTTTTTCTGAATTTCCTCATCATGACCTGGAGGGGGCGGAATTTTTGGTGCGCTACGCTTGTGCAACCCGGTCTGGTGTGATTCAAAATTCACGATCTGGATGTATTTCTCTCCATCCATCTCATACCAAACGATGAGTCCGTTTTCGTGCATGTGTTGTAAAGATGTCTCAACGTCCTTGATTGTCTTGTCAATCATCGGCACAACCAAAGCTCTTACTTTCATTGGTGAGCCTGTAAGCCGACCGTAATCGTCTGCATGTGGAATCATCCACGTATACAAAAGCATGTCGAATATATCCGGTAGCGAATTAACCTTTTCCGAGACACTAATCGATTTGCTCAGCATTCGCCTTTCGGCCATTACGCGCTCACTGCCTTTCTTAGCTGCATTTCGTCCAAGAAGATGGATGGGTCCATTTCTCTCCCTTGGTAAGTCTCCATATGCGATAAGTACAGCAGATCCTTCGCCCGCGTCATTCCGACATAGCATAGCCTGCGTTCTTCCGCGCATGACTGCGGCAGAATCATTCCATCGACGTACTGGACCGAGTTTTTATGCGGCAGCAGCCCATTCACCAGCCCGACCAGGAACACCGTCGGGAACTCCAATCCTTTGGAGCGGTGTATCGTCATCAACTGTACCCTGTCCTTGCTTTCATCCGCTTGAGCCGTCCGTCTTTCCATCATGGCCACGAAGTTCAGAAACTCGGCCAAGTCGGAATAACGGGATGCCGCATGTTGGAGTTCATTCAGGTTTTCAATCCGTGCGTTTTCCTCGTCGTCGCTGCCTTCTTCCCGTTTCAGCCAGTCGTCGTATTCCGTTGCCTCACGTACCATTTGGATGATCGTCGAGGGCGGTGCCGTTTGCCGGCGTAAATACTCTACGACTCTCACAAAATCAGAAACATTCCGTTGCTGATAAGATTTCAAGCTAGAAGGCGGATTCTGCAACGCTTCCCAGAGTGTTACACCATACCGGATTGCGTATTGTTCAACTTCTTGGATGGTCGCCCGGCCAATAAACCGGCTGGGCACATTGATGATGCGTTTTAGGTCGTCGTCAAATCGATCCGGATCATGAATCACCCGTAAATAGGCCACGATGTCCCGAACTTCTTTCCGGGAGTAAAATCCGGAACTCCCCACAATCGTATAGGGAATATTGGCTCGGACCAGTTTGTCTTCGAATGCGCGGGATTGGGCGTTTGTGCGGTACAAGATGGCGATTTCCCCCGGGAGAGTGCCCGCTTGTAGCAAAGACTTGATTTCGTTCACAACCAGTTCGGCCTCGTGCTCCTCGTCGGTGGCGTTGAAAAGAATTGGTTCCCTTCCGGCGCTGCGGTTGGCTTTGACCGTTTTCGGAAACTGATCGGTGTTGTTCTGGATGACTGCATTGGACACCGTTATGATGTTTTCATTGCAGCGGTAATTCGTGTCCAGTACGATGATTTCCGCGTCTGGATACCAATTCCTAAAATGAACGATATACTCCGGCCTGGACCCGCGCCATCCATAAATGCTTTGCCAGTCGTCTCCTACCACGAACAGGTTGTTCTCCGGCGCTGCCAGCATGCGGATAATCTCCCATTGCGCCATATTTGTGTCCTGGAACTCATCGACAAGAATGTACCGGAATCGGTGCTGGTACTTGGCAAGAATGGCAGGGTTTTCAGCTAGAAGGTAGTAGCACCGAACAAGCATGTCGTCGAAGTCGATTTTCCGCTCCCGTTCTTTTCGGGCCTCATACAGCTCATACAGTCGAGCCAGCCGGCCGGCGTCCGAGATATCATAATTGATTTTCTTCCGGAACATTTCCGGGGTGACAAGTTGATTTTTTTGTGTTGAGATGAAACTTAGAGCCACGCTGACATCGATCGCCCAGTTCATCCCGTCGGGATTTTTCGGCCCGGCCGGCGCCAGAATGTCTTTGATAAACCTTTTCTGCCAGTAATCGTTCAGCGGTTCGTATTCTTCTCCGGTATTCCGCCACTCCTCACGCAAGATACGGTAACACATGGAGTGGATCGTTCCTAAGTTCAACAGATCCGCCTCCGGTCCGACAAGAGGCTCCAGGCGTTCTGCCATCTCAGCAGCCGCTTTTTTAGTGAATGTACAGGCCAGAATGCTTTCTGCCGGAATACCCTGCTCGATCAGGTAAGCGATCCGGTGGGTTAGGACCCGGGTTTTTCCGGATCCCGCCCCCGCGATCACGCAGCACGGACCGTAGATATGCGTTGTAGCCCGAATCTGCGCTGGGTTCATGCCATCCAATTTCATCGATCACGCCTCCTCAAAACGGATAGTCTTCATCACGTAGGGGCGGACCATACAGTTCTTGCGTCAAATTCGGAGGGACCGGACGGCCGTTTCGGTTCCCTGATCCGCTCCGTCCACCTGAACGCCGCGTTCCCGATCCGAATTGTTGTTGCGGCTCTTGATTTTCAACCGGCGTATCTAAGCGTTTTTGGATATAGCAGTTTTGATAGTCACCGTTGGTCTTTAACCGCACTTCCAATTTCATATCGAGCATTTTTTCCAGCATTGAAGGAAGATCAGAGAGTTTGGCAAGAGGAAAACCAAGCCGATAGCAATCTTGTTTCACGTATTGAAGGCGATCCGGATCGAGTACATGAGCCATGAAAATCAACCTGCCCTGGTGCGGTCCGTTTAACACTTTGAAAGTGATTTTCCAAAGATATTTTTGTCCATCCTTGCTCTCATCAAGAAATGTTTCTTCCAGATTCACCTGATAGTTCCCATCCGGAAGGCGTACATTACCCGAAGGATCAACTTCGATGGATTGCCATTGTTCGTCCATGCTTGCAAGTAGAGATTCCCAGTTTGTCACTTAGATACAGCCTCCTCATAAGTTTGTCTGAAGGTTTGAAAGTTGAGTGGTACGGTTTCTGGCATTGCCTTAGCTCTACAACCAGCTTCCCAATACTTGCTGGCGCGGCAACGGACAACGCGCTGATCCCCTTCCTCGGTTTCCTCGATGTCGGCGAAAAGGATGATGTCGAGGAATGGGTACAGAATTTCCCAAGCTTGTTTGCTCATCGTCGGCATCCATTTGTCATACTTTTCTGTGCGCGTTTTGATTTCGCGAAGCTCGGCATGGCTAATCAGGAATAGTCCATAGGGTAAGGAAGCCAACTTGGTTATAACCCGCATGAACTCGTCCTTGACGATGGACCAACCTTTTCCCCATTCCATGTCCGATTCATGGATAATACCGAGTTTCTGCCGCATGTGTTGAGAGCAATATTTGAAGAGATTGTCCACAGTGTCGATCACGATGTTTTTAAATGGGTGATTACCCTGTGCGATTTCCCCGCAGAACCGCAGGAATGTGGGCCAATCTCCTATCGGTACCTGATACACTTCCAAATCATGCAGTCCGTCCTCCGTCGCCGCAAAAATCGGCATGTCCAGTTGTGCGGCGAATGACGATTTCCCGATCTTGGGCGGTCCATACAGGAGAATGTTTTGATCCTCCAGACGGGTTTTCCGCGGCGTCGGAGCCGTTGGCAAAAGTGAATTTGTTGGCGTCGATGATTCTTGTTGCTGCGGTGCGGCCGCATTACGCTGCGCCATCGGTATCATCCTCCTCTCTCAATTCCGAATTGGGCGCTTCCTGCCGGAACATCTCCTCCGCTCCTTCCACTCCGCGGCAAAGAGGCATGTACGGGCAGCCGCCGAATTCGGTGCATTTGCTTGTGTTTTTCCAGTGAACACCCGAACGCTTTGCGAACAGGTATTCTTGAGTAAACGCCCACAGTTCCTTTTCGAATTCATCCAGGTCTGCTTGCGAACGGTACAATTGAAATTCATAGAAGTAAAAGTCCTTTCGCTCCTGATAGTCCCGGATGATCCGTTGCCGGAATTGATCCAGCGTCTCGTTTTTGTTTTGGCGAATGCTCGGTTTTCTAACAACCCGGTAGAACACGCCGCTAATCATGATGTCCAAGTGCCGTTGCAGGCCATAAATGTACGTCGTGATCTGGCTGTCTAGGTCCAACCGGTCCACGTAAGCCTGGCCGATCTGAGACGCTGTCTTGTATTCCACGATCCACCACGTGCCATCATCCAGTTGGACCAGTTCGTCGGTTTTCCCGCCCAGTCGGAATGATCGTGACGAAGAATTCGTCTTGGGATTCATCACCGGAATCTCAAATTTCAATTCCCGGTGCCCCCGTTCAAATGCCGGCCATTTTTCCAAAGCACCGGAAACCATCGCTTCTACGGTGGCCGCGGCGATTTCCAATTCGTCCGCTACCTGCTGGTCTTGCGGATAGGGCAATTGATTCCGCAGATACGTGACCGCCTTCTCAACAGATCGCGTCTCCATGCCCTTGTGGAAGGCGCCTCCGATGTTCAGCGACTTTTTTTTCACGATCGGCACCAGCCCGCAGATATTGCGCCAGTAGTCCATTTTTGGGCAGTTTTTTCGCGTTTGTATGCGGGTGTGTGTAAGAATTTCCATTAACCGTTTACCTCCCCGCCCCATCGTGGTAAAATGGGGCTGAATATATGGTTGTTTTTCAATTGGTCTCCGTTGCCGCGGAGGTCTTTTTCTTTTGCCAACGGATGGCGGTTTGTTTTGCGGCGAACTCCAGCATCGCGAGACGCTCTACGTCTGTGAGCGCCATCCATACGTAGCGATTGATCTTCATTGTTCAACAACCTCCCTCATAACTTTTTAGCTTGATGATCCACAGCTCGGCGGTTTCCAGATGCGTGATCGCGATGCTGCGCTCGCGGCTGTCGTCCAGTTCACGCAATGCTTCGAGTGCCTCTTCAATCTTGTTAAGTGCAGTTTCGACCTTATTGCCCATGTGATTCACCTCCTTTCAAGCACTCTCTCCAAACGTCGCAGCCCAGCTTCCGCTTTCGACCATCTCGAGATAACGTTCGAACGTCACCCCGTATCGTTCATGCAGCCGCAGCGCCACGAACAGCCGGCCCAAGCGATCCACGCGGTCGTCGGGGTGAGCGTAGCTGTCGTTTTCAGTACACGGTGTTGGTTTAGACATATTCGTCCTCCTCCCAAAACTCCGGCGTACACGTCGGGTCGTTCAATATGTCGTAGATCTCTTCCAGCGCCGCGATCTGCACGGCAACCGGAATGTGCTGGTCGTTGCGGGCGTAACGGAGATTCTCTTTCGCACGGTTCAGCAGTTCCAACGCCCGCTCGATTTGTTCAGCCGCTTTCTGTACGCGGTTCATGCGCTTTCCCTCCCTTCAATCAGCCGATCCCTCATGTCTTCCAGTTCCGTTTTCATGTGGGCGAGAGACTTAACCTTATCAAGCTCGTTGACCGTAGCCAGCAGATGTTTCGCTGTGTTGATGCTGTCGATTGCCTCCGCTATAAAGCGGGCGGAAAGTTGATGATACGGGGTGCTCATACGGCGCCTCCTTTGACAGGATTTTTGTTCCCTTCCGTCGAATAGGGTATGGATAGGGTTTTTACCCTCACCTATTCAAAAAGGAAGGTGGCAAATACTTGGATAAAATTAAGCCGATCGTCGAAACTCTTGTTGAACTTCGTGTAGAAGCCAAGAAAATCAAATCCGAAGCAGAATTGAAAGAAACGATGCACAAGTACAACATGCTGATTGTTGGTGAAAAACTTAACACCATTTACGCCAGGGAGCTTCTGCATTATTTACGGGAAAATCGAGATTACCACGTTGCAGAAGAAGAGTTTTTGAGCCTGATTCCAGTAGTTTGCAAACAATTGGGAATGACCGCCGAAGCTTTGGTGTTTCTTCAAGACCCAAATAGACTTGCTGATTACCAGATCACGCTTTTTTGACCAAAACATTTGCAGCATGATCGTCGATTGGTTCAAGGCCACTTGTAATTCGAGCTTTATTCAAAGTCATTGCGCCTTGCTCAATAGCGGTTTTTATTTCCGCCATTTTGGCGGTTTCTTTTTTGGAGCATTTCTCGCAGTAAACTGACGCGCTGGCGAAGTCCCCGCCTTCATGAAGGATATGAGCGATAATTTCAGGCTCGACGGCATGCTCAACGCCGCATCCGGGGCATTTCGTGTAGATTTCATCGTTGTAAATTGGAATCGCAAGCGTGATTTCCTCGTTAAGCTTGGTTTTGATGTAGAGCATTGGACAATCTCCTTTCACGCAATTCTCTTGAGCTTCATCCGCTCGTAGTACTGCGCCAACATCTGTTTTCGCTGCTCGTACTCCGGCACCGCCACGATCAAGCCGATATCCACCCGTTGAAGCGTCTCGATCGCGTGGATCTGCTCAGCGGTCAGGTACGGGCGAATGACTTCGCCTTTTGGCAGCCCGTGCTTTTCCCGGAACGTCTTGGCGTCCATCCCGAGTACGATCCGATAGATCATGTTGATCTCGTTGGAGAAGTGGTAGTGCTTCGGTTCATCGTGCGCCGCCATGATCGCTTCCGTGAAGGCCGGGAATTCCATTTTGGTGGCTTGAAGGGAACGGATGAAGGCTTCCATTTCGTTGAAACGCCGAATGTAGGCTTCTTTGAATTGCCGTGCGCGTTTCCCTTTGATCTCCATTGCCACCAGTGCAAATCCGTCTTTTGTCATGAGGTATTCTTTGTTCCATTTGCCAGACGGGTCTTTGTATTTACTGACCTCAAAATTGAGGGAAGTAAACTCGGCACTGACCCCACTTGTGGGGGCAGTGATTTCGTCGATCAAACGCAATAAATGATCGTGTCTGCGTTCGAACTCCTCCGCCACTTGCCGGCTGCTACAAAAGGCTTGTCCGTTTCGCTCGTAAAGGCGGTATTCCGGGTTGAGGATGAGTTTGGACACCGGTTTCACCTCGCTTTCAGCTTGTCATTGCTTGTCCCCTCTGGCGGCTCTTAGGAGCCGCTTTCCACCAATTCATACTTCTTTCCGGTCATCATCTCCGCCAACGCCAGTTTGCATCGGTCGGGGAGATTGGTTTTGAACGGGTCTATCGGAACTTTCTCCCCGTTCACCATCATGTAATCAGCCACGATTTTTAGTTGTGGCCGCTCACGTTGGCGTTTTTGCATTTCGATCACCTCCGTGATTTAAACTATTGATACTGGATTGTCTAACTTTCATCCAATTTTTTTGGTTTCTTCTCTAATTAAATTAGAGTCTTGTCCAAAAAAAATCACGTTGTAATCCATATCCAATATTTCAGAAATGAATTTCGCATTCCTGATAGAAATTTGGTCGGGATTTCTTTCCCAATTCATATAGGTTTGTTCATGGACTCCAAGCCGTTTGGCCATGTCTTTCTGAGTAAGCCCGCGCAATAATCGCGCTTGTTTTAGCGTCAGTAACATATAGCATCTCCTCCCTTCTGTAGTAG
>Ga0006574J49614_1000182_pt1 | contig 43854 bp, 42 predicted proteins | sample HigsolmetaAR204R_FD_49614 | JGI IMG/M metagenome (IMG submission 49614) | reverse complement strand
CAGTGACCGGGGCAGCCAGTTCACAAGCCAAGCATTCCGGGAAAGTCTGGCTAAACGAAATGCCATTCAGAGTATGAGCGGCACAGGGCGCTGTTATGACAACGCCAGGATGGAAAGCTTTTTTTGCCACGTTAAAGAAAGAGAAGCTGTACAAGATCAAAACGGAACGCTATCCAATGGCTTATGTGAAATCGGTCATTTTCAGATACATCATGGTCTACTATAACAGACAGCGGATCTACACCTCTAATCCAGGGGGCTGGCCCCCAGCGATATATCGCGAAAGAATGTTGTCACAAGCAGCTTAATAACGGGGTTTCAGTATGAGGGTGTTTTCAAACTGCACTTTTCTTGACAACTCCAAATCGCTTGCCAGCCGGCTTGCTGATACTCAACCGGGTGAGTTCCTTCCGCATCGAACGTTTCAATGATCTTCGTTTCGTTACCTTGAGCAATGAAGGTGATATCAACTTTTCGCCCATCATCCATTGTGTATGAAACTTGCTCATGCAATTTTACGACATCGTAAATGCCGCAAAAATCAAACCCCATGCTGCCGTCTTTCGCTTCCATTCTTATAACAAACCTGCCGCCTGCGCGCAAATCGTTTTCCGCTCTCGGCGAGTGCCAATCATCCGATGCTTGATTCCATTTCGTGATGTGTTCCGGCTCAGACCAATACTTCCACACTTTTTCCACCGGCGCTTGAATGACTGCCTGTACGGTTACTCTGATTGGATTGCCAGTTCCCATTCTTAAGGACACCTCTTTCTTCTTATTCGTCATTTTGCTTTCTCATATAGTTAGACGAAATGAAATCGCGAAATTCATCGGTGTAATTGTTCAGGAAGCCCATATCGGGCAAATAATCCGGCGTTAATGAAATTTTGGACGTGCAAAATTTTACCATCCCTTGTTTCAACAACGTGAATTCCCCAAGGCACCAGGATGGATTTGTTGTCACTTGGCATATATTGCGCAAAAGCGGGATAACCCCCATTCACCGTAACCGGCACAAATCGGGAACCTTCACAATGCCAACGAGTAAGCGTAAAAAACTTGAACAGATTGTCCTTGCCGCGGACCCACATCTCGAAAGGCGGCATGGACAAGCATCCATCTTCATGAAACAACGCCACTAACGCTTGGATATCAAATCGCTCAAAAGCCTCCAAATACCGTGAAAGCAGTTCATGATCAGGTTCTTGATCCATCATGCAGAGTTCTTCAGAACGAAGTTCGGCCCGGTTCATCTTCTCCCTCGCTCTTTGCAAGGTGCTGTTCACGGCTGCCGGCGTCATGCCCAACGTTTCCGCGATCTGCTTGGAAGACCACTCGAATACATCCTTCAAAATAAGTACGGAACGTTGACGGGGAGGTAACGTTTGTAAGAGGGCAATAAAGCAAAGCCGAAGCGATTCTTTCCGCATGGCGATATGTTCCGGATCATCCGCAAAATCCGGAGCGGGCCAAATCCATGACGATTCTGGCAACGTCGCGCGAGGTTCGGTGATGGAGACAGCGGGGTCAAATATGTCAACAGGAAGGGCGCGGCGCTTAGCTTGCCTTAGCTTGTCTATACATACGTTTGACGCGATGCGGTAGATCCACGTTTTGAGCGATGATTGTTGCCTGAATGAATGCCGGTTCTGCCAAACGCGAATGCAGGTTTCCTGAACCGCATCGTCCGCATCTGCGATAGATCCCAACATCCTGTAGCAAAACGATGTTAACTCCGGCTTTAACTGCTCTACTATTTTAAGATCAAGTACGGTTTCGTTCATCTTAGCCTCCTTAGGGCGGTTGCCCGGTAACAATCGGTCACCATGTTATATTCGGTGGGAACCAGCTATTTCCTTTGAAAAAACCGCCTTAGGCAAAAATGTTCTTCTCCCGGGACAAAACGCCCCGAATCATCTTCCCCCTCACCGCACTTGACCGCGAAATCGTTCAAGCATGATAAAGCTAAATATATTTCGTATGCCGATTCCTCACTAACTAATCTAAGATGAGCCTGTAAATTGAGCATGGATGTTTCGTTACTCAGGTTCAGTCCTCTGCTTTACCATTACTTGTGATACGGTTCTCCCCGTATGATCTTGAACGCCCGATAGATCTGCTCAATGAGAATGAGGCGCATCAGTTGATGCGGATAGGTCAGGCGGCCGAAGCTGAGCTTCTGATCGACCCTTTTCAACACTGTCGGCGATAGTCCGAGACTGCCGCCGATGACAAACGCGATCTGACTGCATCCGTATGTGGCCAACCGGTCGATCTGTTGCGCCAATTCCTCCGACGACCATAGCTGTCCGTCGATGGCGAGCGCAATCACATGCGCATCCGGCCTGATATGCGCCAATATGCGCTCTCCCTCCCGCTCCTTCGCCTGCTCTTCCTGAGCCGGGCTGAGCGTCTCCGGCACCTTCTCATCCGCAACTTCCTGAATCGTCACTTTCGCATAAGGCGCCAACCGCTTCGCGTATTCCTTTATACCGTCCGTCAAATATTTCTCCTTCAGTTTACCCACGGCAATAATCTGAATGTGCATAGACGAATTACTCCATGTTTCAAAATGTCATTTGATTGTACGATCCGCGGTATGAACAACGCCACTGACCTCGTACCGCGACTGATCCCGGCATTCTCTTATCTCGGCATCTCGCCCAGCTCGAATCGGTATGTGCGTTCGCGGCCTTTTCGGTACACCGTCACCTTGATCGGATCGCCGATCTTTTTTTCCGTGTACAAATACTTGCGAACATCGATCATGTTCTTGACCGGTTTGTCATCGAGCTTCACGATGACGTCATACTCCCGCAGTCCGGCATCCTTGGCCGGTCCGTCCACCGTCACCACCACCGCTCCTCCGGTCACCTCATCGGGCAGGTTCAGCTCTTCTTCGCCGTTATAATCTCCCAGATTGACGGCCCCGATACCGATATACGGACGGCGCACGTACCCCCGTTCGATCAGTTCCTCGACGACGGGAACCGCCAGATCGATCGGGATCGCGAAGCCCAGCCCTTCCACGCCGAACCATGCGATCTTCATCGTGTTGATGCCGATCACTTCACCGTATATGTTGATCAGCGCTCCGCCGCTGTTCCCGCTGTTGATCGCCGCGTCCGTCTGAATCACTTCCATCTCCCAGTCCAACGATCCGGTTCCGCTCAACGATACGGGAATCCTCCGCTGCGTCGAACTGACGATGCCCTGTGTGATCGTATGCGCATAGCCAAGGCCGAGCGGGTTGCCGATCGCAATCGCCTTTTCCCCGATCTGAAGATCAGAAGACCTGCCGAACTTCGCCACCTTCGTAATGCCTTCGGCGTCGATCTTGAGAACCGCAAGATCGGAAATCGCGTCGCTGCCGACGAGCTCCGCCTCTTTTTTCTCACCGTTCGACAGCACGATCACCAACTCGGGTGAAGCGGCCACCACATGGTGATTGGTGACGACCAGCGCGTGATCGTCCACGATCCGGAAGATGATGCCCGATCCGAGCGCATACACATCATCCCAGTCCGCATATCTCTCGTCCGACGGCTGCACCACGCTGACGACAGCCTCGTAAACTTTCGCGGTTGCCGCCGCGATATCGCTTCGATAGACCACTCCGTCCTCCGATACGATCTCCGTCGGCGATCCGCCCGCTTCGACGGATTTCGGCCCGCCCGCATCATGCTGCTTGCCGCTTCCGTCCGCATCTCCTCCGTTTGCCTTCCCGGTGCCCGCCTTTCGATCGCTGTTCATGTCAGAGACATTTGCCGCGTCCGATGCGACCGACCGGTCGTCGGCGTTCTGGATCGAAACAGCGATAATCAGCACCAATCCTATCGCCAGCAAGACCAACGCCCACCGCATCGATGCGCCCGATGTTCGCGATTTCTTTCCGAATCGCTTGTGAGAAGGTTTGGTCGAATAAAAATCGTCACGGAACATCCAATCCCATTCCCTTTCCATTAAAGTTCAAAGTTCGGTTCCATTGAACCCGGCCGTACCGGAAAATTTTTCTCACACAGAGGAATGTTTCTTCTACAAGCGGACTAGACTGTTAATAGACTATCTCATGATATGACACGATCAATAGGAATGAAGAGATTCTCAAGTGATAGAAAAGAAGGAGTTATGAGCCATGAACCGCATTTATCACGCGTTGCAAGAGATCGACATCATCGGCAAACTTGCCGATCTGAAGGAGCAGCATTACCGGAACACATTGCTCATCAGCGCCGTCGTCGAACTGCTCATCGAAAACAACATCGTCTCCATGGAGGCCTTCAACAACAAGATCAAGCAGCTCGACCGTCTGGCGATGGATCGTCCGTCAAAGACGCGCGCCGCGGACATTGCTACGCATGAAGCAGATCGTCCCAAGCCGTAGGCCTGTCGTAATACGTGTCCATGAGCGCGATCCCCTTCGTGCCCAACTTCGTGCCCAACGTTCCGGTCTCATATCCCCGTTCTCTTAATATGTTCGTCATCGTCAATCTCGCAAGATCCAGCAGATTGTGATGCCGGCTCAGATGCGCCATGTAGACGCGGCGGATGCGTCCGGTCAGCATATCGCACAGCGCTTCCGCCGCCGCATCGTTGGACAAGTGCCCGCTGTCGCCCAGAATGCGCCGTTTCACATTCCACGGGTAGCTTCCGGCGCGCAGCATCTCCACATCGTGATTCGCTTCCAGAATCAGCACATCCGAATCCGAGAGCAGCGTTTTCAATTTATCGCTCACATATCCCGTATCCGTCAGCAGGCTGAGGACTTGATCTCCCGAATGAAAGCGGAAGCCGACGGGCTCGGCGGCGTCATGCGAAACTTCAAACGATTCCACGGTCATCGAGCCGAAATCCAGCCGTTCCCCCGTGCGGAATGTCCGCCGATCCAATTCCTCGCTCTTCGATACGAGGCGATCGATCTCTCCCCACGTTTTCTCATTCGCGTACACCGGGATGCGGTACTTGCGCGCGAATGCCCCTAATCCCTTGATATGATCGGAATGCTCGTGCGTGACCAAAATTCCGTCTATTTTCGAACCGTCCCGTTCTCTTTCCGCCAGCAGTCCCTCGATTTTCTTTCCGCTAAGTCCCGCATCCACGAGCAGCCTCACTTCCCGATTCTCCACAAGAAGCGCGTTGCCCGTCGAACCGCTGGCAAGAACCGTGAACCTGAATGTCATCTACTCTATCCCCTTACTTGGTGTCTCAACCGATCCGTTGATCGCATGCACGTAGTAAATCTCTTTGTCACTTGTCATAATACGCCACATGGGAGCCAATACCTGCGTCTCCGAATTGAATATTTGGCCGTGATAACCGAGCTGCACGTCGGTGATCACTTTCCCCGGCAGCATGTAATGCTCCACCAGACGGCCGATCGCCAGATATGCCGACAGCACCTTATGATCGGTCTGTTGCTCTCCCTCCAGGATCTGCACATAATCTTGCCGATAGGAGACAAACTGATCTCCCTCATAATGAATCTCCAGCCGGACATCGAACATCGGGTACCCGTTCGCCAACTGGTGCAGCACGATCACCCCCGAGCCGTTCGTGCGCGGCCCGCTCGTGAACGGGTCCATCCGGTACTCATTCGCTTTCGGAATATGCTCCGATATTCGCTTCCATACATCGCTTCCCGTCAGAAAGGCTGTATACGGATAAGGCACATTGAAATTGACCTGATTGGCGATGATGCCTTCGTCGCCGAACGTCACCGTGATCTCGTTCATGCGAGGCGTCTCGGTAGGCACTTCCGCATTGATCGTAATATTTTTGCTTTCCGCGATCATCCTGACTTCCTCGACGATCAGCTTGAACTCATTGCTCTCGCCGGGAAGTTTCAGCTTGCTCTGCCATAGCTGATATCCCAAGATAAGGTTCAACATCAGAAACGCCAGGATCAATATCGTCTTCGCGCGCCCCCATTCCATACCTTCACCTCCTGCAGGTTCATTGCCGCGTCAAAATCGCATGACCGGTTCCGCGTTCACATCCAATGGTCACATCCGGCCGTTCACGTTCAATTACATCCTGTGCTTCACACGTTGGCATCCGCACATTCGAATCCGTACATTGGAAATCCACACGTTCACATTCGGGAAAATGCACATCCATTGATTCACATCAAATTCACAACAAATTCACATCCGGATGGGTTCTTCACGCGTTCACACCCGGACATATGCAGTGTGTCACATCCATACATATTCCTTCGAGCCGTTCGCCATCTCGATCACCCAGATCGGCGTGAGCAGAATTTGATCCTCATTCAACACCGGCCTGTAAGCGGGGAAGACCCGTTCGATCATTGACCGTTCCGGATGCTCCGCGATTTTGGCCTGAAGTATTTCGCCGCCGGGCAATTGAGCCGCTTCCCTTTCGCCCCACACATCCGTCAACATCAGGATGCTCCGCTCATACAGACTGACGATGCCGTTATTCATCACGACCTTGATCATTCCAAACGGCTGCGGATTCAGATCGATGATCGGATACTGGCGGTAATACTGCCGGAACAGATACTCCTGGTCGGACGATATCGCATACCGCTCGACGCGATAATCGCCGTTCCAACCGCCATGCATATTGACGAACTGCACCGCGGCCAGCAATTGATTCGACAAGTCGGCCGCCGACGCCATCGGCGCATTCGGATCGGAATAACTCATCCAGAATCGGTCGTGATAGATCTGCAGCCCGCGTTTGCCGTCCGTATAGATCTCGGTGCCGTCTCGTTCCATCAGCTTGCGGGTGATGCCGGGATTCACGAACAAGCTTTTCTGCAGTTGCTCCGAGGCGAACGCTTCCGCGTTCAACTTGACGCTCACCATCTCCAGATCCGTCTTCGGTATATAGAGCGTTCTCAGAATGCCGCTCCAACTGAGAGAACGGTACTTCACCGGATACTGGTCGCCGAAGCTGACGAACTGTTCGATGTCTTTGCTCGTCAAGTCGGCCTTCGTCACCTCATACGTCACGTTATCCCACGAATTGATGAAAAATGTCCGGATTTCCTCGCCCGATTCGTTCGTCGTGATCCAGATCTTGTCGAAGTTATCTTCACGATCCGGCAATTGTCCTTCGATCTCCATGACAGAAGCAAGGACGGCGGCGGGTATCGAATCCTCGAAACGAATCTCCACGCCTCTCGAACGCTCGCGAAACGTAAACCAGTCTACTGCGATCCGTTCGATCTGCCGGAAACCGCCGAAACTGCGCATGCGAATCTTATTGAAAATCTCGTTGAAAAACACATTTTGCGGATACAGGACGACATGCTGTCCGTCGCCCAGGTGCAGCACGATATCCGTCGGATAAATAAGCTCCATCGCATCGGCGCGGGTTCCGATTAACTCCGGTTGAATATACTCGGGTTCATCCACCTGCTCGTAATACGGCTTGCTGTATGCCAACATGTAGGTCTGGATCAGACTCGCCGCAACGAGCACAAAGAGCAACAGCGACTTGATGCTTTCCTTCATTCGGCCACCGCCTCTTCCCGATATAGTGGCAACGTGAATATGACCTTCGTTCCCTTGTTAACCTCCGACTCGAGACGAATCGTCCCGCCGTGCGCCTTGATTATTTCCCGGGCAATAGACAGGCCGAGACCGGTGCCCCCCATGCTTCGTGAGCGCGCCTTATCCACCCGGTAAAACCGCTCGAAGACGCGGTCGAGATGTTTCTGCGGAATGCCGATGCCGTTGTCGATCACGCTGATCTCCACATCCTCCTGCCCCGTCACTCGCGCGCTCACCTCAATCTTCCCGCCGTCATACGAATATTTGATCGCATTCGAAATAAGATTGTCCAGCACCTGGTCGATCATATCCGGGTCGCACGACACGACGGGCAAATCGTCCTCAATATGCAGCCGAATGTCGATCCCTCGTTGTTTGGACTGAAAAGAAAAACGGTCGACAACCTCTTCCAGCATCGAATCAATGTGAACCGGTTCCTTCGACATGATCGCTTGCTGCGAATCAAACCGGGACAGATGAAGCAGATCCGTCACCAAACGGATCATGCGCTCCGATTCCGCCCGCGTCACGCCGATGAACCGTCTGGCAAGATCACGGTCTTCCAGCGCCCCGTCCTCCAACGCTTCAAGATAACTTTTGATCGTCGTGAGCGGCGTCCGAAGCTCATGCGAAACATTCGCAACGAATTCCCGCCTTGAACTTTCCATTTTCTCTTCTTCCGTCACATCATGCAATACGGCGATCAACCCCGTCATATCCTGCCCCCGGCGATGTATCGCGGAGAAGCTCGCTTTCACCTTCACCGTATCTCCGTTCACCTCGCGCTCCAGCAGGACGCTGTTGTCCTCATTCGTCGCATACCGCTGCATCTCTTCCTCCGTCATCCCCAGGATGCCGGAGATCGGCTGTCCGATCGCCTGCTCCGCCGTCAAGCCAAGTATTTGCTGCGCGCGCCGGTTCATGACGATCACATGTCCGGCATCGTCCGTCGCGATCACGCCGTCGCTCATGTTGGACAAGATCGACTCGAGCCGTTTTTTCTCCTCTTCATTGGACGCCAGCGCGTCGCGCAGCCGCATGCTCATATAATTGAACGCATGGCCGAGCTGACCGATCTCATCATTGCTTCGGACGGCGACGCTGCGGTCGAAATTGCCTTCCGCCATCTCCGTCGCCTGCTTCGTGATCTCCTTAATCGGCTTCGTGATCGTGTTGGACAAAATGATGCTGAGCAATACCGTCATCGCCAGCGCGATCAGCGTTCCGTACATAAAGTATCCGCTGATCGTTTTGATCGTCTCAAACTGCTCCTCCATGGAGGCGACCATGTAAACCGCTCCGAATACCTGACCGCCCTCCCCGACGCGCACCGCGATCGTCTTCTTGCGCGTTCCGTTCGAATCGACGATCTCCCGTTCGTTCATCCGAATGCCCTGCAAGGCGCGCATCACTTCCGTCTCCGAATTGCGCTGTCCGATGATCGAACGCGGCAATTGCGACGATGCGCTCACGACGATCCCCGTGGCGTCGATGACCTGAATCTCCGCCCCGCCGATCGTGTTCAGATTATGAATGATCACATCCAGTTCCTGAGCGGCCTGGGGATCGTTCTGCACATCGGACCCGGGGGCGAGATAAGGTCGCACATAATTCGCGAGAATCGCCGCCTGATTGCGGAACGACTCGGAGAAAGTGCTGATGAAAGAGTGTTCGAGCGTGCGGAGGAAATACACGCCGATCAGCTGCATCGCAAACAAGATGAGCAGCACATAGATGATGATCACCTTGAACTGGATCGTCTGGAACACCTGAGATCTCCGCATGTTCAGCCTCCGGTCCGCGGATTGCGGAGCATATAGCCCAAACCACGTCTTGTAATGATATATTCGGGTTTGCCGGGGTCATCTTCAATCTTCTCGCGAAGCCGGCGAATCGTCACGTCCACGGTCCGCACATCGCCGAAATATTCATATCCCCACACAACCTGCAACAAGTGTTCGCGCGTCATCACCCGGCCTTTGTTGCGGATCAGATACAGCAACAGTTCGAATTCGCGATGGGTCAGATCAATCGGCTCGCCGTTCTTATAAGCCATGTACGTATCGACGTCCACCGTAATTTCGTGCACGCGCAGCTGCGAGCCCGACTCCGCGGCCGCCGTCGCCGAGAACGATTCCTTCACCTTGTTTTGCCGGCGAAGATGCGCCTTCACCCGAGCAAGCAGTTCTCTCGTGCTGAACGGTTTCGTTACATAGTCATCCGCGCCGAGCTCCAGTCCCAGCACTTTGTCCAATTCCGTATCTTTGGCCGTCAACATGATGATCGGAATATTGGAATGCGCCCGCACTTCCCGGCACACATCCATCCCGTCTTTAACCGGCAGCATAAGATCCAACAGGATCAGATCAGGTTTCTGCGAGAAAGCCAGCTGCACCGCCGTTTCCCCGTCAAATGCGCATGTGACCTCATAGCCTTCTTTCTCCAGATTGAACGTCAAGATATCCGCGATCGGTTTCTCATCATCCACGACCAGAATCTTTCCCATCGAAGCCACATTGAACACCTGCCTGTTCTATTCGATCTTCGGCATAAACGCCTTGTTATCCCCTGAATCTCATCATAACCCCGTCAGAATTCGGTCTTTTCGAAGAAACGGTGTTTCTATCATTGTAACATATTATCCGTACGCATGTTTGCGGGAGCGCGACAAATTCATCGAATCGATGAGATTCACCCTCTGTCGCCGGCTCATTGTGACTTGAAAAGAAGCAGCATATGAAAAAAAAAAAGACTTCCCTCCGGCTTGCTTCGCCTGGAGCGGAAGTCTCTCTTGCGGTCTAGTTCAGATAGCTGAGCGGGTTTTGATGTTTCCCGTTCTTGTGAATTTCAAAATGGAGATGCACACCCGTCGAGTTGCCCGTGCTGCCCATGATCCCGAGCTTGTCGCCCTTCTGCACGACATCACCTTTCTTGACGCTGATCTCTTTCATATGAGCGTACAGCGTCTCGTATCCGTTGCCGTGGTCGATGATCACGACGTTGCCGTAGCTTGGTTTTGTACCGGCGAAAGTCACCTTGCCGTTATCGGCCGCTCGGATCGTCCGGTCCGAGGATACGATGTCGATGCCGCGGTGCGTCGTTCCCCAGCGGGATCCGTATTTACTCGTAATTTGCGGATTCTTAACCGGCCAGCTGAAGCTTCCGGTGCCGACACCTTTCACCACGAGCGTGCCGCGTCTCACCACCGCCTTCACCGGTTCCTGCAGCACAACCTCGTCGATGATCTCTTCCTTCGTCATCTCGCCGTTCAATTTCGTGACCAGATACGTCACCCGCTTCAATCCGTCGACGCCCTGTTTCACCGTCACCGAGGTCCCTTTGCGCATGTTCGGGTCCGAGATGTATTCCGTCTCATACTTGATCGGCACTTCCTCGGTCACCTTTTCTTCCGTCCGCACCGTCAGGTCCGGCTGCAGCACGGTCAGATCCATCTCATCCCCGATCTGCAAAAAGTCGTTGACGATCCACGGGTTGCGGTCATAGATTTGCTGCGCTTTCAAACCGAATTTGCGCGCGATGCCGAGGATCGTATCGCCTTCCTTCACGATGTACTTCGTAGGCTTTACGCCTCCGGTTTCGATCCGGTACAGCACTTCTTCCGGGTCCTCGATGGCGCTCGGATCGATCACCGTCTGCTTCGTGATAACCTCTTCCACGAATCCGACGGATTGGATTTCAGCTTGTCCGTATTCATCTGCGACGTTATGTACGGATAAGATTTGCACTTCCCCCGACTTGGCGGACTGTTCGGGCACATATTTGGCTGCGACCCTTTCGAGGATCTGGTCGACGGTCTCCTGATCTTTCAGGATCGCGTACACCTTGCCGTCGATGATCAATTCCACGCCGATCGCCGTGGCGGTGAGCAGCTGCGACAAGTTTTCGAGCGCTTGCTCATCATCCCAGTAGCCTTTGTACTTCGTTTCCGCCCTTATCGAAATTTCATCCGAGTTCACAACCATGTGCGCTTCCGGATGGGCCTCTATCACCTGTCGCGTCATCTCGACGACATAATCTTCTATTATCTTCGGATCGCTGACCGTTCCAATCTGTTTATCCGCAAAAAACACGTGATAGATCTCGAACGTATTTGACTTCACGTAATGATGTCCTGTCGCGGTGATTAAGCCGAGCAATCCGACGACGGCGACACATCTCAACACCGTCCTCAATATCGACATTTTATATCGATTCAACACGCCCAACATCGCCGCGAAAGCCGCCAGAAGCTTGTCGACAACCACGTTGGAACGCAGTTTCCCCCAAAAATTCTTCATGTCCGTCTCCCCGTAAACCGTCTTCTATCGATCTAAAGCTAACGGCCAGAAATAGCCGGAGAATCACCTGTCTACTACTTTAACACAGCCGTTAGATTTATTTCAATGGTAAAACGCTTACAAAGGGGATTTTATCATCGCTTAGTCATATTATTGGAGGATATTAGACAAATATCGCATCTCTTCATCCGTCAAATATTGACGCAACAGGCTTAACGCTTCTTCCGCCTCCCGCGCCGTCAGGCCGTCTTCGAGCAAATAAGACAAATGTTGAAACTCCCGGTACGGCACTTTCGAAACGAGCATCGAAAAAATCGTGATCTTGTCCTCATCCGACAATTTTTCTTGAATGGAGATGAAGTCATCCGCCGACATGACCAATTGATCCTGCCGCGCGTCGTGCAGATAGCCGAACACCGGAACGGCGTCTTCGCCCAAAGTCGCTTGATCATTGTCGGAAGGGGCTTGATCCGTCTCCTTTATTACATCTGAGGACACGCCGTTCTCCCATGTCTGTGAATCCTCCTTATTCTCCGCAGCATTACCGATTTTGTCCGAAGACGTGTCGGAACGGTTGCCGAGCAGCGGAAGAGGATCGGATGACTGGGCGATGCGGTCAAAGGGCGAATCGGCCCGTTGTCCGAATTCCGGGCCCGTCCGTCCTCCGGCCAAATGAATCAGGAGATCCGCCATCCTGACGTGGTCGAAGTCTCCGTCGACGATAATATATTCGACAATGCGTTTCATATACAGCTCAATCGTATTCCAAGCGGTGGCCGCAGAAAGGCCGCTGATGAGCATGACGCCGAGCAAGTTCCTGATCAGCCACCTCGTCAAACCTTTGAACATGTTGTCCCTCCTCATCTTTGCGATCCGTTTCATCCTGCGGACGTTTCATATCCAATGTCCCAATATCCAAATGCAACACTTAAAGTCTCTTTTTGTGTCCAGCATGCTGTAACAGGCTCGCTTCTTCTCCATCTGTTACCAGTATTGCCCTGCAGACAGGTTCCATAACATCAAGATGCTAGAAATCTGTAGTTGGACAACGACCAACAGAAAAGTGACCAAGGAAAACAAAAAGACAAACATAGAGAGAAAGTACAGAGGGAAGGCGGGCAGGCCGAGTAAGTGAAGAGTAAGTGAAGAGTAAGTGAGGAGTTAAGCAAAAAGTTAATTGATGAATGACCTGGTAGGGTAAGCAGTTGCGCAACAAAATAGGAAGAATTTAAACAGGAACAAGGAACAAAAAAAAGACGCCCGAAGGCGTCCTCACTCACGAGTGTCCGTGTATCATGGATCAAAATTTACACATAAACCGGCCGCACCAGATGCGTCTGATCGCGATTGCGCCCGACGGAGAAGATGCTGATCGGAATGCCGGTCAGCTGCGAAACGCGCTCCACATAATGACGGGCGTTCACCGGGAGTTCATCCAAAGATTTCACCGAACCGAGGTCTTCGCTCCATCCCGGCAATTCCTCATAAATCGGCTCGCACTTCGCCAGCACTTCAAGATTGGCGGGATACGATTCAATCGTCTTGCCCTCGTATCGATATGCCGTGCAAATTTTCACCGTCTTCAATCCGCTCAAGACGTCGAGGGAATTCAGCGACAACCCCGTGATCCCGCTGACGCGCCGGGCGTGGCGCACCACGACGCTGTCGAACCAGCCGACGCGCCGCGGACGGCCGGTGACCGTTCCGTATTCGTTTCCGCGCTCGCGAATCCAATCGCCGATCTCATTCGTCAGCTCCGTCGGGAACGGTCCGTCACCGACCCGCGTCGTATAAGACTTCGCCACCCCGATCACCTGGTGAATCTTCGTCGGCCCGACGCCGGAACCGATGCAGACCCCTCCCGCGCTCGGATTGGATGATGTCACATACGGGTACGTGCCGTGATCGATGTCCAGCATGACCCCCTGCGCGCCTTCGAACAATACGCGCTTGCCCTGGTCGATCATATCGTTCAGCACGACGGAAGTATCCGTCACATACGGCCGCAGCACTTCGGCATATTCGAGATATTCCCGAATCGTCGCCTCGATGTCGATGGGGCTTCCCCCGTACACCTGCTCGATCAGCTTGTTCTTTTCCGCGCCGATCGTCCGCAGCTTGCGTTCGAATACCGCCCGGTCCATCAGATCCGCCATGCGGATGCCGTTGCGCGCGGCTTTATCCATGTAGCACGGCCCGATGCCTTTCCGAGTCGTGCCGATTTTGTCCTCGCCCTTGCGCAGTTCCTCCAGCTCATCCAAAATGAGATGATACGGCATGATCAGATGCGCCCGGTCGCTGATCCGCAGCCGTTCCGTCGAAAACCCGTTCTGGCGGATATATTCGATCTCCTCGATCAGCGCTTTCGGATTGATGACCACGCCGTTGCCGATCACGCACCATTTATCCGGATAAAAAATTCCCGAAGGAACCATCGTCAGCTTGTACTTCTTATTGTCGATCAAAATCGTATGACCGGCGTTGTTGCCTCCCTGATAACGGGCGATCACCTCGGCGCTCTCCGCCAGGAAATCGGTGATTTTCCCTTTTCCCTCATCGCCCCATTGACTGCCCACCACGACAACTGTAGACATACGCTCTTACCTCCGTTCGAGTTATCTCATCAACGGCATGGAGCAGCAACTTTCATCATGTGACCATGCCGGCAATGATATCCGTGTCTTGCGCCGGTAAATTGTAACTTCCTGACAGCATAATAAGTGTAGCAGTCATGCGACGATAAGTCAAACAAAAATCCGAACGATTATATTATTCTATCAATTAATCGTTCGGATCTTAATGTTTTTTATTACCCGGGAATCGCCGTTTCCTGATGAGTCCTATCTAAATTGACAAACTTGTTAAAGTTTTTGAGAAAGGCCAGTTCCACCGTGCCCACGGGTCCGTTGCGCTGTTTGGCGATAATGATCTCAATGATGTTCTGTCTCTCCGATTCCTTATCGTAATAGTCGTCCCGGTACAAAAAGGCCACAATATCGGCGTCTTGCTCGATCGAGCCCGATTCTCTCAAATCGGACATGAGCGGGCGCTTGTCCTGCCGTTGCTCCACGCTCCGGCTTAACTGCGACAGCGCGATCACGGGCACATCCAGCTCGCGCGCAATCGCCTTCAATGTTCTCGAAATCTCGGACACTTCCTGCTGGCGGTTCTCCCCCGGCTTTCCGCGCCCTTGAATGAGCTGGAGATAATCGATGACGATCAGACCGAGTCCCCGCTCCTTCTTCAAACGGCGGCATTTTGCACGAATGTCGGCCACGGTGATCGTCGGAGAATCGTCGATGTAGATCGGCGCTTCCGCCAGCGTGCCGATCGCCATCGTCACTTTCTCCCAGTCCTCGCTCTCGAGGAAGCCGGTGCGCAGTCGTCCCGCGTCGACGTTCGCCTCCGCGCATATCATCCGCTGAACCAGCTGCGCCGCCGACATTTCGAGACTGAAAATCGCGACCGTTTCCTTCGACCGAACCCCGACGTTTTGCGCGATGTTGAGGGCGAAAGCGGTCTTCCCCACAGACGGACGCGCCGCCACGATGATCAAATCGCTCCTTTGAAAGCCTGACGTCATCCTGTCCAGGTCGATGAATCCGGACGGAATGCCCGTCGTTCCCCCGCGATTCGTATGCAAATATTCGATGCGTTCGAACACATCCATCAGCGCGTCCTTGATCGGGATGAACCCCGAACTTCTGCGGTTCGCGATGTTCAGAATGCGCCGTTCCGCTTCACTGAGCAGTTCGCCGACATCCTCGACTCCCGAGTAACCGTTCGTCACGATCTCCGTCGCTTCCCGAATCAACCTGCGCAGCATCGATTTCTCTTCGACGATCGCCGCGTAATAATCGACGTTCGCCGCCGTCGGCACGGCGTTCGCCAATTCGCTCAGATAGCTGACGCCGCCCACCTCTTCGAGCAGCTGCTTGTCTTTCAGCTTCGCCGTCAGCGTGACGAGATCGATCGGTTCATTCTCCTCGGACAGCTCCGTCATCGCTTCGAAGATGCGTTGATGCGCCGTCCGATAGAAATCATCGGCTCTGATGCGCTCCTGGCAGACGACGAGAGCCTCGCTGTCGAGCAGGATTGCGCCCAAAACCGCCTGTTCCGCTTCGATATTTTGCGGCGGTACCCGTCCCGCCAATAATTCTCCGTTCATCGCACGCTTCCCCTTTGCCGATATTCAACCAGGTTTCCGATCTCCAACCGGCGTCATTCTTCCGTAATATGCACTTTGACGGTGGCGGTAACCTCCGGGTGCAGACGAATCTGCACGTTCGTCACGCCGAGCGACCGGATCGGGTCATCGAGCAAGATTTTGCGCTTGTCGATCTTGAATCCCAGCTTTTCCAGACCGTCGGCGATCTGTTTGCTCGTGATCGATCCGAACAGCCGTCCGCCCTCTCCGGCTTTCACCTGGAACGGAAGGGTGACCGACTTCAGCTTTTCCGCCGTCTCCATGGCTTCTTCTTTTTCTTTCTCCTTGCGGCGGCTCTCCGCTTTATGCAGCTGCTCCAACTGCTTCAGGTTGCCTTCGTTCGCGATCTGCGCGTACCCTCTCGGAATCAGGAAATTACGCGCGTAGCCTTCCGACACTTCCTTCACTTCGCCTTTCTTGCCTTGTCCCTTCAAATCTTTTAAAAAGATCACTTTCATTCGAAAAGCCCCTCCTCTGCATCAATTTCCGCCAAAACCCGGTTCAGACTTTGCACGGCTTCATCGATCGTCCCGTCCAGCTGCGTGGCGGCGTTCGTCAGATGACCGCCTCCTCCCAGACGCTCCATGATCACCTGCACATTGATCCGTCCGGATGAACGGGCGCTTATGCCGATTCTGCCGTCCGGCAGCTCGCTGACGACGAACGACGCGTAGACGCCCTTCATATTCAGCAAAGCATCCGCAGCCCGTGCGATGACAAGCTGCGGAATCTTGCGGCCTTTTTCCATTACCGCCAGCGCGATATGGTCGTAGACGATCTTCGCATGTTTGATGATGTCGGACTTCTGGATGTAATCTTCCAGGCTTTCCCTCATCAATTGTTGCGTGATCGTCGGATCGGCGCCGTTGCGCCTCAGGAACGAGGCCGCTTCGAACGTTCGGGCTCCCGTCCTGAAGGTGAAGTTCTTCGTATCGACGACGATTCCTGCGAGCAGCGCCGTCGCTTCGAGCGGTTCCAGCTTCATGCGATCGTGGAAATACTGCAACAGCTCCGTCACCAGCTCGCTGGTCGAGGATGCGTACGGCTCAATATAGACGAGCGTCGCATCGTTGATAAATTCCTCGCCGCGCCGGTGGTGATCGATGACGACGATCCTTTGCGAACCGTTCAAGATGCGCGGTTCCACCAGCATCGACTGCTTGTGCGTATCGACGATCACGATCAAACTGTCTTCGCCGGTGATGCCTAGCGCCTGTTCGGGAGTGATGAAACTTTCGCAGATCTCATCATGCTCAACCAGTTGCTCCATCAGTTGCTGAATCGAAGGATTGTTCTCCTCGAGAACGATGTAGCCTTTCTTCCCGCTTATCCTCACCGCTTTCAAAACGCCGATCGCCGCGCCAAGAGAATCCATGTCCGGCACGCGGTGACCCATGATGATGACGCGTTCGCTCTCTTTGATCAATTCGCGCATCGCATGCGAGATGACGCGGGCTCTGACTCGGTTGCGCTTCTCGACCGCGTTCGATTTCCCGCCGTAAAACGTCATGCGCTGTCCGGCCCTCACCGCCACCTGATCTCCGCCGCGTCCCAGCGCGACATCGAGGCTGGACTGCGCCAGTTGCCCGAGCTCGATCAGGTCGTCAATTTCAGAAGCGATGCCGATGCTGAGCGTCAGCGGCAGCTTCTGCTCGGCCGTCATATCCCGCACTTCATCGAGGATCTCGAAGCGGCTTTGCTCCAGCTTCCTAAGCGTCTTCTGGTCGAGGACGATCATAAACTTGTCGGCGGAGATCCGCCGCAGGAACACCTGATTTTGCAGCGCCCAGCCGTTGATCATGCTCGTCACCTGCGCAAGCAGCACGGCTCTCGCCTGTTCCTCCATGCCTTGCGTCACTTCATCGAGATTGTCCAAGGCTATGATGCCGATTGCAATTTTCTCTTCCTGATACCGGTTCAATAACCTTGCATATTCCGTTACATCCCGCAAAAACAGCAGCCGTTCGCCCGCTTTCACGATCACCTCGTAAATCCGGTCTCCGATCGTCAATTGCTGCGTCCCGCTCTGATCTTTCTTGCCCGCGATATCCGGCAAAATCTCGGCGAGCGGCTGTCCGGCCATCGACTCCCGGCCAAACAATTTGCCGACATAACGGTTGTGCCAGTCGATCAGCATATCTTCGCTGTACAGGATAATCCCGATCGGAAGTTCCTGAATGACCGCATTGCCCGCATGCTTCACGCGATGGGAAATCGTCATGATATACTCGTGCAGATCATCGCGAAACGCCCGTTCCGCCCGTATCGCGTAATAAGCGATGCCCGCCGTCAAGATGAATCCGATCACGCCGAAGATCCATTCGTAGAACAGGAGTACGGCATCCAGGATGATCAGCAAGATCATGCTGAACCACATATGGAGACCATGCCATCGATCGACAAGAAATTTATGCATGGATTAACTCGCTCCCAAACATGATGTCCCCCGACATTCAACGCATCCCTCGATTGATATACTGGCGGATCGGAAACGCCGTATCGAACACGCCCACCAGACTCGTGATGTACATAGCGGGCGGAAAGAGCAGACAGCAGACGCCGGCTGTGATGGGAATCGCCTTGCTCCGCCCTTTTTCATACGCCCAATAAAAGTAAAAGGCCAAACCTTGCACCGCAAACGTGATTAACAATATCGGATACAAATTCAGAATGAACGTATACAGCACGCTGTCCCTGTTCAGGAACAGGTTCATGAACAATACGACCAAATAGTACCAGATGAGCGATCGCGGCAATTTCCACTCATGCGCAGGCGGAAAAGACGGCGCCTCCAGTCCGAGCTTGTTCAACAACCGGCGGCTTACCGTATGGGTGATCACCGTGTAATAAACGGAAACGATGATGATGTACAGCGGAAGCATGCGAACGGCGATGGAAATGAAGTTATCCAGCGCCTCTTCCGTCACCATGGAGGCGGCGCCGAACGTATCGATCAGCAGAAACTGCTCCGCCATGAAAGCGCGTATCTCCCGCTGGAGATTGACGCCCGCCAGGGCAAATGAAACCAGAAACAAGATCAGAACGGCGATCATCGTGATCGTTCCGGCGAGAATCGCGGCATGCGCGCTTGACTTCCGGCGGTACATGTATCCGATTGCAATTCCGGGAAACACCATGATCACGAGGATCACTGCGGCGATCAGCCAACTGCGGCCCGTCAGCAGCAACAACAGCAATGAAGGTACGCTTAAATAAGCAGCAGCCAATGGCAGCGTCGCCGAACATGCGACAATCATCACGATCGGCACCATCATGAGATGCACCGTGATAAATTGCAACGGCGTCAGAAGGGATAGCCCCAACACGCACATCATGATCGACCAGAAGATCGGCTGGCGAGCCAATTGCCGCATATCGTCACCTCTAGAATAAAGAGTAGTTAAACTTGATTATACCATTATTCTTATCCGCCTATAAAGGGCCGAAACGCCATGCGGGACAGGCTGTCCGTCCGCCGCGGAGAGGCATCTCCGATTCGGGAGAGATCCCGGCCGCCGCCTGCTCCTTCCGACGCGGACGTCCTCCCCCAGATACGGGCTTGCTTCTGTCACGATAAAAATATAAGCAGAGCCGTATGCCCTGCTGTAAAAGGTGTCAATCCGTTGTGTAAGGCAACAATGCCATTTGTCGCGCTCTTTTGATCGCTCTCGTCAACATCCGTTGGTACTTGGCGCTCGTGCCGGTTACGCGTCTCGGCAAGATTTTGCCGCGTTCACTGATGAATTTCTTCAGCGTGTCCACATCTTTATAATCGATGTAAGTGATCTTGTTCACCGTGAAGTAGCATACCTTGCGGCGCTTGTTGCGAGCGCGGCGGTTAAAGGTCTTTTTCTCTTCGCGCTGTTCGCGGCTTCCGCTTTCACGCGCGCTTTGCTTTTGTTCCTGTTGTTGTTCGCTCATGCTTCGTTCATTCCTTTCTGCAGAAGAATAAAACGGCGATATCGAACAATAACCCTTGTAATCGGTAAACCATATGACTCGCGCATGGCGTTTCACGCCAAGGCATCGAACGCATGCGCCCTTTAGTCCGATGAACCTTTTCTAAAATAACACAGTTGACATAAAAAATCAACGATTCACCCTGCCGTACATCCGCCAGCCGTTTCTAACCGCGCCACATAACAATGGTTCGCAATCAGAAACTCCGTATTTGCGACGGACCCGCGCCCTAACCATCATGACCCGATCATCGCAAACCGATCATCACTGAGACCGGCCTTCACTCATTTGAGCAGCCGCGGAATAAGCCGGAGCGGGTCAGGCTTCAGCCGGTCAGCCTACAGCATGTCGCACAACATGACGGGTATGCGCGACAATGGGGCCTGCCTCTCGACGGCTCCGATCTCGCAGGCGACCTTCGGCATGCCGTACACAACCGACGATTGCTCATCCTGTCCGATCGTTCTCGCTCCCCTGCGCTTCATCGCCAGCAAGCCTTTGGCTCCGTCGTATCCCATCCCCGTCAAAATAATGCCGACGGCCCGATCCCCCGCCTCACGCGCCACAGAATCAAAAAGGACATCCGCTGACGGCCGATGTCCGTTAACCAAATCGCCATAAAAGCATTCCACCTTATATTGGTCGCCTTTCTTTCTGACGCGCATATGCTGTCCTCCGGGCGCGATCAGCACCGTTCCCTTCTCGACCACATCCCCTGACTGCGCTTCCTTCACCCTGAACGGGGACGACGCATTCAGCCTTTCGGCAAACATCCTGGAATAATGGGGCGGGATATGTTGGACGACGACCATGCCCGGTATGGTGTTCGGGAGCGAATGAAGAAGCGCCGAGATCGCCTGGGTGCCGCCCGTTGACGCGGCAACGGCGATCATCTCAATGTTCGTCGGCCGATCGGTCTTGGGCGGCTGGACGGTCACCCTGCCGTTGTTGATCACGACTTTCGCTCTGGCGGCGACTTTGATTTTCACGATCAATTCGCGCATAAAATGATCCAAATTTGATAGCTGCGCGTCCGGCTTCGTCATGAAATCGACGGCTCCGGCATTCAGCGCATCGAACACCGCGCTGCTCAGATCGCTGACGACGATGACCGGCAACGCGTATTGCGGCAGCAACCTGCGGATAAATTCGATTCCGTTCATGCGCGGCATGTTGATATCGCAGATCATCATATTTGGCGAATGTTCCAGAATCAAATCCCGCGCTTCAAAAGGGTCTTTCGCCTTTCCCACGACCCTGATGTCGGGATCGGCGCTGATTCCCTTAGACAACCATTCACGGAACACCAGGGAATCGTCGACAATGATCACCTTGATAAGATCCCTGTTATCCATCGTCATCACCCGGCTTTCTCTTCACACTTTGCGATACACAGAAGGCATCACATATTTCAGTTTCGTATCATGGCGATTGATCGTTTCGGAATGTCCAATAAATAAATATCCCCCCGGTTCAAGGATTTGATAAAATTTATCGATCAGCTCGTTCTTCGTATTATCATCGAAGTAAATCATGACATTCCGACAAAAGATAATATGAAATTTCTTGCGAAACGGGAACGGGTCCATCAGATTGAACCGTCTGAAAATGACTTCATTCTTGATCGCGGGGACGATCTCGAACTTGTCGCCCCCCACCGGTTGAAAGTAAGCGGTCCGCCACTTCGGCGGCAGCGGCGCCACGGCTTCACTCGAATAGATGCCCTGCAGCGCAAAGTTCAACACCCGGTCTGAAATATCGGTGGCAAGGATTCTTGCATCCCATTGAGATCGTTCGTTTCCCAAATATTCGTCGAACAACATGGCCAGCGTGTAAGCTTCTTCACCCGTCGAACATCCGGCGCTCCATACCCGCAGATCTTTTTTCCTCAGCGTCGGCAACAGGTTGGGCAGCACATGGTCGCGAATGTAATAAAAGTGATTCGCCTCTCTCATAAAATACGTATGATTGGTCGTCATGCGGCTGATGAACAGGCGGGCCGCCTCTCCGCTGGTGTCGGAGGCGATATAGTCCATATATTCCGAAAAGCTCCTCATATTGAGCATATAAAGGACCTGACTCAACCTTCCGACAACCAACATTTTTTTCTCTTTGCTCAGGTGAATGCCGAAATTCGTTTTCACGTAATCTGCAATTCTTCGAAATTCCTGGTCAGTCAGATTCAGCATTTCCCTCACCTCGAAGCGAAAAACGGGAGAGAGCCGCGGGACTCTCTCCACCTTTTCCTTTCATCCAACCCTTAATACTTTCTAAAATCATGGTCGCTCAGATCGATCTTTCTCGGTTGCGGAGAGCCGTCTTCATTCGGCGCTTTCGTCTGGCCGACGTTCACCCATTTGTCTGCCAAAGAATCGTATACTTGATGATCCGATGACTTCATATCATAGATGTCGAACTTGCCGCCGTAATGGGTGTCCCTTAACTTAAACCGGCTGACCTGTGTTTTCAGCAACTGAGCCTGACTCGACAATTGCTCGCTGGCTGCGGCCGTCTCTTCGGAAGTCGACGAATTTTCTTGCACGACTTGCGAAACTTGCATGATGCCCTGATTAATCTGATTAATGCCGATCGCCTGCTCGTTGGACGCGTTGGCGACGTCATGGATGAGCTTGGCCACCCTCGCCACATCGTCGACGATCTTCTGCAGCGCATCGGCGGTTTCGTTGGCGATTTTCGTTCCGACCTCGACTTTCCGGATCGAGCTTTCGATCAGTTCGGTCGTTTCTTTAGCCGCATTGGCCGACCTGGCCGCCAGATTCCGGACCTCTTCCGCCACAACGGCGAAGCCTTTGCCGTGCTGACCGGCCCTCGCCGCTTCAACGGCGGCGTTTAGCGCTAATATATTCGTCTGGAACGCGATTTCCTCGATCACCTTGATAATCTTCGAGATGTTCACCGAGGACGTGTTGATATCCTCCATCGCGGTGAGCATTTCCTTCATCTGATTATTTCCGTGAATCGCCGTTTGTCTGGCCGTTTCCGCCAGCTGGTTCGCTTCGTTGGAATTGTTCGCATTATGCTGCGTTTGCGCGGCGATCTCTTCGATCGAAGCGGTCAACTGTTCGATCGAGCTCGCCTGCTCCGTCGCGCCTTGCGACAAGGAAATGCTCGATGCCGATATTTGTCTCGAGCCGGAAGCCACCTGATCGGCTGCCGTTTGAATGTTCAGCATCATCTCGTTGAGATTATCCGACATGGTGCGGAATGCCTGCGCGAGTCTGCCGATCTCATCCTTCGTGTCGATGTCGATCGCAACCCTCAGATCGCCTTCGGCAATCTTATCCGCCACATCCACCAACTTTCTGACCGGATTGCTGATGAGCCGCGAGATGAACAAACCGAATCCCAATCCGACGACCATCGCCAGGAAGATAACGCCCACCATCGTCCACGTTGTGCTTTCCGTCTGGTCGGACAACGACTTGGAATGTTTATTGCCGTTTGCGAATCGCGCATCATACAGCTGAAAAAAGATCTTTCCCGCTTCTTCCGAATAGTTTTTCAACTGCGGCATCAAACGCTCCGCCTGTCCATCGCTCTGTTCGAGCGAAAGTTTGTAAATCTGATCCAGCTGGTCGTAATACTTGTCCATGGCGGCTTTTAACGATTCAAAGATCATATAGTTTTCCTGGGTGCGGATCGTTTTCCCGAACGCGTCGAGATCCGCGGCAATCTTCGTTTTCTTCGCCTTGATGGTGTCATATAGCGCCTGCTTCTCCGACCGGCTGTCGGTCATCAAGATATCGCGAATCGTGTATTCGATAATGTTGAAATCCATTCCGATGTATCCGAGATTGGCGAGCGCGATGCCGTAATCTTCATACAGCGCCGTATAGTCGTCATCCACGGAACGCATGTTCATGATGCCGTACAAGCCCATCAGGGCAGTGATCAATGCCATGACCGCAAATGCGGTAATCAGCTTGACCGCGATGCGAAGATTCTTAAACCATCTCATGATGTTCTCCTCCTTGATGTGCTCTCTTAGATGTCTTCCTCTTAACCGTTATCCTCCTGGATGTTCCTCCGGACTCAGTTTGCTTGCAATTGGTCAATTTCGTCTTCGGTAAGCATCTTCTCGCAATCCAACAGCAATTTGACTTCCTGTCCGACTTTCCCTATGCCCATCACGAAACGGTTGCCGCGCCGCTGAAGTTCCGGCGGCGGCACGACTTCGCCGGACGGAATCGTGATCACTTCGGCAACCCGATCGACGATCAACCCGATGCTGATGTCATGAATATCTACGACGATGATGCAGGTTCTGTCCATATATTCCTTGAACGGTTTTTTGAATCTCAATCTCACATCCATGACGGGCACGATCTTGCCCCGCAGGTTGATGATCCCTTTGACAAACTCCGGCATCTCGGGCACCGTCGTGATCTTCTGCATGCTGATAATCTCCGTCACATGCCGGATCTCGATGCCGTAACATTCATCGTCCAGCATAAACGTCAGATACTTGTCCTTCTGCGAGTCTTCTTCCGGCATGTAGTCATCTTTTTGCAACGGCTCGCTCACACTGACTCCTCCTTCTCTAGATGTTCATTCTCATCAAGCCCCGAACATCGAGAATCAAACTGATGTCCCCGTCGCCCAGCAGCGTGCAGCCCGATATGCCTTCCACCGAGTAAAACTTTCTGATGTATTCCGGCAACGCTTTCACCACCACCTGCTGCTGCCCAAGCAATTCATCGACGAAGACGCATGCCCGGTTGCCGTCCTGATCGACCATGATCAGAACGCCATCCGTCAGCTTGACGATGTCCGTTTGCACGCGATACCGTTCATGCAGCCGAATGATCGGATAACAGTTCCCTCTCACCATGATCATTTCATTGCCGCTGGGGTCCGTGATGACCTCATTCGATTGGGGCCTGAATGATTCGATGATCGAGTTCGTCGGGATCGTATACTTCGAATCTCCTACCCGAGCGTTCATGCCGTCGATGATCGCAAGCGTCAGCGGGATTTTGATCGTGAAGACCGTTCCCTTGCCCGGCACGCTGTCGACCGACACCGTTCCGCCCACAGCGGCGATCTTCTGCACGACGACATCCATCCCGACTCCCCTGCCGCTGTATTCCGTAATCGATTCTTTGGTCGAAAATCCGGGCAGGAAGATCAGATTGTAAATCTCCTTGTCCGTCATTTCCGATTCCGATTTGTGCAGCAGCTGTTTTTCCCTGGCCTTGCGCAAGATGCTCTCTTTCTGCAGGCCGCGCCCGTCGTCTTTGACGATGATGAGCACGTCTCCGCCGATATTTTGGGCTTCCAGCGTCAGCGTGGCCGTCTCCGGTTTTCCGGCCGCCGCACGTTCCGGAGCATCTTCTATTCCGTGGTCGATGGCGTTTCTGACCAAGTGCATGAGCGGATCGTTTAAATGCTCGATGATGTTTTTATCCACTTCCGTATCTTCGCCGACCAACACCAGCCGAACGTTCTTGTCCATTTTCTTGCTCATATCGCGGACGACCCGGTGCATTCGCTGGAACGTCATGGACAGCGGCACCATGCGGATCTCCATCACTTTATCCTGAATTTCCTTAATGATCTTCTGAAGATGCTGGGCCGCCTTATGGAACTGCTCCAGATTCAGCCCGTTGAGATCCGGGTTTTGCGTGACCATCGCCTCCGCCAGGACAAGCTCTCCCACCAGATCCATCAGCTCATCCAGCTTGTCCACATTCACCGTGATCGTTTTGCCCTGGGCGCGTCCCAGATGAAGGTTTACATCCTGCGCATGCTGGGCGGCCTGCGATTCGGTTCGCTCCTCCGCGCTTGCCGGATGTTCGTCCTTCTCCTGTTCTTTCGCATGTTCCTGTTCATGATCATGATCGTGCGAAGATTCCGGCACCGGTTCATGCGCTTGTTCCGCCGACGATTCCTCGTCATCCGTGAGCCTGTGCAGATCGACATGCTTCAGGCAGCTGCTTTGCGTAATATTGTCATAGATCTCCATTTCCCCAAGATAGGTCGTAATCCATAAATGAAACCCATCAAGGCGGATCTTGTCAGCGGCTTCCTCCTGCAGGATGTCTTCCGGAATATGCCGATAATGATCGACGACATCCTCCAGTCTGTGCACGATTTGAAATGCTCTCACATTCTCCATGCCGCAATCATCGGCGAACGTAATGTGTACCTTGAATCGATTCAGGGCTTTCCCAGCGCTCTTGTCATTTGCCTGTGCGCTTTCCTGCTGTTGAGCGATCGTCTGCAGCAAACGCTTCACATCCCCGATGATCGCCGTCGCATCGCCGTCGACAGGGTCGCCGCTTTTGACTTTGTAAAGTTCCAGCTTAAAAAAATCCACACCCTGCAACAGCACATCGGACAGCATCGACCAATCGAGCGTCATCCACCGGTTATCGCTTCGATAAAAAGCAAAGAGATCTTCCAACGAATGGGCCAATGTCGCAATGTTGTTGAAATTCATCATGGATGAAGAACCCTTAATCGTGTGCATTACTCGGAAGATCTCGTTTATGATGTCAGGCGCGATATTTTTAGTTCCTTCACAGGTCAAGATAATGTCTTCTAATTGTTCCACCAACTGTGATGTTTCTTCTATGTACGCTTCAAGAATCGGATCATCTTGCTGTCTCGTCATCCCGTTCCTCCGTTTCTTCGTCAAATTCCCTAACAAAAAAGGCCCTCCGCAAACAAGCATGGAAGGGCCCTGTCGAACTAAAAATACATGACATTTCGTTCGAAAACGAAACGGCGGCCTGGCAATCATAGTTTTATCGAAGATAAAACCTTAGACCCATAGCTTTGCGTCACTGCTTTTCAACAGTTTTGCCCTTATTATTCGATTTTCGGTATCACCGTTTTAATATTATCAGCTTATATCATTTCAAGCAATATAAATTCAAAATTTTCTATAAATTTTTCATGAACTGTGTGATTGGCGGCTAACTAATACAAAACAACAGAAGGAATTTCAGCAAACAAACCGTCTTCCACCTTCCGCAACAGTCGGCCGTTATACAACGATCCGTTGTTCCCGAATCCATCATACCACAAACGGCTATACAAAAAATAAACATTTGATTACATAATTTATATAAATGCTACTCAAATGAACGGATCGCCATATTACGGACAACTCGAGGATTCATAGCCTGACTGCCGACGAACGAATGGTCCGGTTTCCCGCAAAAATAAAAATGCCGCCCTTTCAGGCGGCATAGCCAATCGGATTATTCTGTCGTATACGGCAGCAGCGCCAGCGCTCTTGCGCGCTTGATCGCAACGGTCAATTGCCGTTGATACTTGGCGCTTGTACCCGTCACGCGGCGCGGTAAAATCTTGCCGCGCTCGCTGATGAACTTTTTCAACAGATCCGCGTTTTTGTAATCGATGTGCTCGATCTTGTTCACGGTGAAGTAGCAAACTTTTTTGCGTTTGTTCTTGCTTTTACGCGGAGGCAGCTTCTTCTCGCTGCGTTCTTCTTCATTGCGTTGTACGTTAGACATGTTCTGATATTCAGTCCCTTTCATTCACAATATGGCGCATAGAATATATGCGGCGGAGCCGCGATGCGCAAAAACCGGTTCATCCGGCCTTGACATGAGCGGCCTTCCTCGGTTTACGGCATTCGCAACTCCGGATGTTCAGCCGAACATTAGAATGGCAAATCGTCATCCGACAGATCGATGAGGTTGCCGTCGTTGGCGAAAGGATCCAGTTTGCTGTCGTTGCGGCTATTGAACGAGCTGTCGCGTCCGCCGTACCCGCCGCTGCCTGCGGAATATCCGGCATCATCCTGGCGCATCGGCTCCAAAAATCTGACGTTATCCGCCACGACCTCGGTTACGTACACGCGACGGCCTTCATTGTTGTCGTAGCTGCGGACCTGAATCCGTCCTTCCACAGCGGTCAACCGTCCTTTGCGCAAGTAGTTCGCGCAAGTTTCCGCCAGCTGGCGCCATGTGACGATCGGGATAAAATCGGTCTCCCGTTCGCCCTGCTGGTTGGTGTACGGCCTGTCACACGCCAGTGTGAACTGCGTAACCGCAACGCCGGACGGAGTGTAACGCAACTCGGGATCTCTTGTCAATCTTCCTATTAATATCACGCGATTCAGCAAACGAATCCCCTCCTGCTTCGACATCCCTCATCCATCAATCAAGCCACGTCACGTACGATCAGATGGCGGATGATTTCATCCGTAATCTTCATCACGCGATCAAGCTCATTCACAACGGAGCTGTCTGCCGTGAATTGCGTCACGACATAGTATCCGTCACGGAACTTCTTGATCTCGTACGCAAGGCGTCTTTTGCCGAGAACCTCATGCTTCGTGATCTCGCCGCCACCCGTCGTGATGATCGAGTTGAACTTTTCTGCTGTCGCTTCGAGAACATCTTGTTCAACATCGGGACGAACAATATACATCACTTCGTATTTGCGCACAATGTTCACCTCCTTCTGGACATAAGGCTCCCTCAAAGGGAGCAAGGAGCGAAATAAACTCGCATTTATTAAATATAACAAATGAACACGCGCCTGACAAGTCAATCGCCCGACAATTTTTCGTTTACTGCTTGTCACCGGGTGTGGTGTGTCAGGGGTTGAATTTCCGGCTTTGCTTTCGTCCCAGCACCTTCCTCTTCCGCTTTGCATGGACTTCATGTCCGACGCTTATACTACGAACGGCGGACAGTTTGTAAGAACGCGTATGGGACTTGAAGAAATCCGTAAGTGCCGCGTACAGGCTTGCGGATGCTCAGGCATGATCATCAGGCGGCAACCCGGCATCAAGGGCCGTCCAGCCCAACGAAAGGAGGAGATGTTGACATGGGAGAACGCACGGAATTCAACCCCGGCGACGAGGTGCCCAATGACGGCATCTATGTGGAAGTCGGCGAAAATGATCATATCATGGGCATCGAAGATCCCAAACGGGTGACGTTAAAAGCCGGATCCACATTCCCTGAGACGACAAATCACAATCGCAAATGGAAACGGGACAAACGACATTAACCCGCTCCTTCTACACCCGAACTTCCGCCTAGCGCCCGTCCGGAAATCCGTTCCGAGTTCCTCACAATGAAAGAAGTTATGTCGGGACAGTCATATGATAGCCGTATAGTGACGTCCGATCAAACGGGGCAGAACCATATCAACAAAAAAAGCGACTCTTCATTCCGAGCCGCTTGCTTTCGTATGTATGGCGGAAAGGGTGGGATTCGAACCCACGCACGCCTTGCGACGCCTAGTTGATTTCGAGTCAACCCCCTTGGACCACTTGGGTACCTTTCCATACTGTAATCCCGTTTGAGCGGGACAAATCGTATTGTATCATAACCTGAACCCGAAATGCAACACCATTCCAACGATTTACTCATGCTTCTTCTGACGCTTCTGCAGAACGGATCACCTTCTTCATTTTCTTCTCAAACTCGCTTCGCGGCATCAGAATGCTATGCTTGCACCCCGTGCATTTGATGCGAATATCCATGCCCATGCGGATGATCTCCATCTCATTGACGCCGCACGGGTGCGGCTTCTTCATCATCACGATATCATGCAGTTGATATGTTTTCTTCTCCATGACCGGTTCCCCCTCCATCCATGTTTCCCTTCAGCCTCTGATCTGCCAATCGATCTCTGTATACCCTTGCTCCTGATAGAGAAAGATGCCTCTGATCTCCACTCGTTCCGACCGGATGATGGAGACGACCTTCTGCAGTTCATCATCCGGAAATTCAATCGAGATCGCGCATCCGGCTGTGATCTCCTTCGGCGTTGGAAGAATATCAATCTCGATATCCGCATACTCAAGCAGCATCTCTGCCCTTAACGCTTGTTGCGTTGAATCAAAAGCCATTAACATGTTCCATCCTCCGATGCCAACGGCAAGCAGTTGTAATAAAACTCGCCGCAAACTGCCGTCCCCATGTATATCACCCTGCCAATATTCATATACTGGTTAGAAACACTGCTCGATGGCGATTTCGGAATCCATCCAAGTGATATGTTCTATGCTCTAGCATAACGGGATGAGGATTCCGGCGCAAGATGGTAGGAGGGATATGTTTGCCATTTTCACTAAAGCTTGGCCTGAACAGAAGCGATCAACCGCTGAAGGTCCTATACTCCGAGGCTGATGCATCGGAGATAATCTGCAGGAGGCTGATGGAATACTTCGCGAATGCACCCGTCAATCGTGAGATCGTGATCATGTGTATCGGAACGGATCGTTCGACGGGCGATGCACTGGGACCCATCGTCGGCTCCAGGTTGCTGCAACTTGGTTTCAATGAACACCATCTGTTCGGCACGCTGAATCAACCTGTTCATGCCATGAATCTGATCGATGTCATGCAGCAGATCGACCGGCAATTCTCCAATCCGTATATTGTAGCGGTGGACGCATGCTTAGGCCAATCAACCAGTGTCGGACACATCCAGGTCGGCATCGGTCCCGTCAAGCCTGGTGCAGGCGTCAACAAAGATCTGCCTCCGGTTGGCGATATCCACCTCACAGGCATTGTGAATGTCGGAGGATTCATGGAATACTTCGTCCTGCAGAATACCCGATTGAGCATTGTGTTTAACATGGCCGAGGTGATCGCCGAGTCCCTGTACCATGCTTATCGGCTCACAAGACTAGCTCCGGCTACGATTGCAAAGCTTGATTGATCGCCTCGATTTCTTCCGGCGACAGGGAATACTTCGACTTCCCGTTTTCCAGCGGTTTCGCGTACATCTGCGTTTCCGCACGATTGTGTATGCCTGTAAGTACCAAGCCATTGCCCGCCTCATCCACGATGGCGATCGAGAAGCTGAGGTCGCTTCCTGTCTCATGGAATGCATTGTAACGAACGATGGCGGTTCTCGCCTTCATTTTCTTCGCTTGCTCAGCAAGCATATTCAATTCCTTGCGCAGCCATCCTTGATCTTCCTTCATCTGGGCAAGCTGCTGATGACTCTGGATGATCGCTTCCTCTATATCCTTGGCTTCCGAATTGCCCAATAACGCCCTTAATCGTCTCTTAAGTGCAGATACACGGACGAACAAGATCAAGATCAGAATAAACATGATGAAGTTTACGGCAATCGCACCCAACAGCCAAACATCTCTATACTCAGTCAGCAGATCCAAGCTTTCTCCTCCCGGTCTATATATGTCTTGCAATATCCTGAACGGCAGCAATCAGTGCATCAATCTCATCTTCTGTTGTGAAATACCCGGGACTGGCGCGGACGGCGCCCCATTCCGAGGTCCCTGCGGTTTCATGTGCGAGCGGTGTACAATGATAACCTGCCCGCACTGCAATATCATAATGCCGATCGAGCATATATGCAACCTTGGCGCTTTCGATCCCTTGTACATTGAATGCCACGATCGCCGTTCGGTTGCTGCCCGGCGGAGGTCCATAGGTGATCACCTTGTCAATCTGCAGCAGACCTTCCAGAAGCCGTTGAGTGAGCAGCCATTCTTTATTATGGATGTTTTCGACGCCCTCATTCTGTATATAGATGAGACCTGCATTTAATCCGGCGATTCCTACCGTATTCTGTGTTCCGGACTCATACTTGTCCGGCCGAACATTCGGCTGTTCGATCGATTCCGACTGGCTGCCTGTGCCGCCCAGCATAACTGGTTCCAGATCAATCGAGGGGTGAACATACAACCCTCCTGTCCCTTGTGGGCCAAACAACCCCTTATGCCCGGGAAATGCAAGCATATCGATCGACATCTCTTCCACATTGATCGGCAGTGTTCCTGCGCTTTGTGCCGCATCGACCAACAGCTTGACGCGATGCTTTCGGCAAATTTCACCGATTTCCGCCACCGGAAGGATCGTCCCGAGCAGATTGGAGCTATGATTCACAACAACAAGAGAAGTGTTGGGACGAATCGCTTCTTCAACCTGCTTCGGCGTCACATTGCCCTGTTGATCCGCTGCTATATAGGTAATGTCCACCTTGTTGGTTCGTCTTAGATACTCTATCGGCCTGCGTACAGAATTATGTTCAACCGATGTCAGGATGACATGATCGCCCTGTTTGACGAAGCCTCTGATGGCAAGGTTCAATGCGGCAGTCGTATTCAACGCGAACGATATGTCGTTCGGATTCCGTATGGCGAAAAGTTTGCTTAGATTCACTCGGGTTTCAAATAATATCCGACTCGCCTGAACGGACATACGATGGCTGCCTCTGCCCGGATTGGCTCCGTACATTTCCATACATTCCACCATGGCATCGATCACTGATTTGGGCTTTGGCCAGGAGGTTGCCGCATTATCCAGATATATGACCAAGTCGGACCCCTCACAATACTATAAAAATAAGAACGATCGGACAAGCCAATCGACGAGGACGCTGGTGACAGCTTCTACATCAAACAAAGCACACCTTGTGGCATGCCTTGTCCCCGATTACGCCTCTTTACGTTTTAAGAATTCCAACAACCGTTCGAAATCATCCATCGAGTAATAAGAAATCTCGATCTTGCCTTTATTCCGCTCATGCTTCACTTTGACGGTTGTTTGCAGAATTTCTCTCAATTCCTCTTCCACACTGCTGATGAACGGATCACGTTTCTTGGCCTTGGCCACTTTCGCTGTTGGACGTTTCTTCGATTGCAGCCCCTGAACGGCCTCCTCGAGCTGTCTGACGCTCCAATTCTCGTCGATCGCTTTCTTGGCCAGTTCTTTCTGCAACTTGGGATCCGTGATGGTGATGATCGCCCTCGCATGACCCATGCTCAATGTTCCACGTGAAACATATTCCTTAATTTCCGCAGGCAGTTGCAACAATCTCAGGAAATTCGCTATATGGGAACGAGACTTCCCCACCTTCAACGATAGCTCTTCTTGCGTCAGATTAAACGTATCGATTAGATTCTGATAAGCCGCGGCAATCTCAAGCGCATTGAGGTCCTCACGTTGCACATTCTCGATCAGGGCGATCTCCATCACCTGTTGATCCGAGAATGAACGCACTACAGCAGGAATCGTCGCCTTGCCGCTTAGCTGGGAAGCGCGGAATCTCCGTTCGCCTGCGATAATTTCATAGCCCTTTAACACTTCACGCACGATGATGGGCTGGATTACACCATGTTCCTTGATGGACTCCGCCAACTCCCGAATGGCATCCTCATTGAATGTCTTGCGTGGCTGATAAGGGTTCGGCCTAAGTTGTGCAAGCGGTATTTCGACCACCTTGTCATCGTCATTGATGCTCAATGAAGGAATTAACGCATCCAACCCCTTGCCAAGACCGCCTTTTTTATTCAACAGACATCACTTCCTTTGCCAGCTCTAGATAAACTTCAGCGCCTTTGGAGCGCGGATCATAAGTGATGATAGCCTGTCCATGGCTCGGCGCCTCGCTTAGCCGCACATTACGCGGAATGACTGTACGGTAAACCTTCTGTTGAAAATACTTCTTCACTTCTTCGATAACTTGGATGCCCAGATTCGTTCTCGCATCAAACATCGTAAGCAATACGCCTTCGATCTGAAGCGATGTATTCAGATGTTTCTGGACGAGGCGCACCGTATTCAGTAGCTGGCTTAACCCCTCCAATGCATAGTACTCACACTGAATTGGAATGATCACGGAATCCGAAGCCGTTAACGAATTCACCGTAAGTATCCCCAAGGATGGAGGACAGTCGATGAGAATGTAGTCAAACATATGACGAATGAGTTGCAGAGACTTCTTCAACCTAATCTCTCGGGAGATGGTCGGTACAAGTTCAATTTCTGCACCTGCGAGCTGGATGGTTGCAGGAATGATCTTCAGATTCTCAATGTCCGTATCTGCTATCGCATCCTTGGGATGGATGTCATTGATTAACACGTCATAGATGCAATATTGTACATCTGCCTTGTTGATTCCGATACCGCTTGTTGTATTGCCTTGCGGATCGATATCAACCAACAGCACTTTCTTGCCCAGTGTTGCCAGGCAGGCGCCAAGATTGACCGTCGTGGTCGTTTTACCCACGCCGCCCTTCTGATTCGTTATGGCTATGATTTTGGCCAAATTTAGTCACCTCATAATAGTTCACGTGCTTACGCCGCTCATTTGCCTTTAAATCGAACTTCACGTACAAACGGTCGTCTGGTTAAAATAAAATGCGTTTAAACGGCTCTGAGAGAGCAGTTTCTAACACCCTTATAAAGGTAGGGTTCAGCAAAAATAGAGCCTCAACTCGTCAATAAGATCAACGAAATACCCCGTTCCACACCAACCGTAGTAGTTCTGACGATCATGATTGTATATATCCGACCAATTGCATTTCAACAGTACAAAATAATGATACCAACTATTCAATCGAAATAAAAGCTTCATTGATATTTTCATATATTTACATGATCACATCTTTGAGATGTATACCTTTTCATAGCTGCTGAAAATGGTGAATTGAAGAATAAGAAGCCTCTCTTCACGATATGCCACATTTCTGTAGACATCGTGTCAAGAGGCTGCATCTAACTTCTATGTATGATTCAGATATCAATCATATCTTGTTTTTGGGGATTTTGATCTTGATCTCATAATAATCTTGATGGTCGGCCTCATCAACGTCTACCTTCATGCCTGAGCCTGTCACCATCTCTACAGACTGTCGGATCGTATTAATTGCAAGGCGAATATCCTTGGAGAAGGAAAATCGTTTCGGTTTGCTCTTCTTGCGAACTTCAGTAAGAAGCTGTACCCTCTGCTCTGTCTGCTTCACATTCAGATCCTTATCGATGATGTCCTGGAGCACACGTACCTGCAATTCTTCGGACAGAGGGAGCAGGGCGCGGGCATGCCGCTCCGATATTTTCCTCTCTAGCAAAGCTTCCTTGACCTGATCACAGAGATGCAGTAGGCGCAGTTTATTGGCGATCGTCGACTGGGATTTCCCCAAGCGTTGGGCCAGGCTCTCTTGCGTTAATTGATGGATGTCGATTAATTGCTGGTATGCAATTGCTTCTTCAATCGAAGTCAGGTTCTCTCTCTGTAAATTTTCGATGAGAGCGATCGACGCGGTCTGCGAGTCATTAAAATCACGGATGATAGCGGGTATCGTCTCCATCCCGAGCTTCTTAACTGCGCGGAGCCTTCTCTCACCTGCGATAAGTTCATACTTGCCATCGCGAAGTCGAACGACGATCGGCTGAATGATACCGTGTGTTTTTATCGTCTGACACAGTTCATCGATACGATCTTCGTCAAATACGGATCTCGGTTGATATGGACTCGGACTGATGTCGGCAACCGGCAGTTGTTTAATTTCGTCATTGCTGTTGCGATCAGCCAGGCCAAAAATCCTCGAAATCTGTTCTTTCATCACGTTATCACCTATCCGATATTCAGAATCTCCGCACCAACACGTTAAGCGCCTTATTTTAAATTCGATATGTAGCGGTAATTTCCTTCCAACCAGATCATATCGCTGCCGGCCTGTCCGAATGTTTCACGTGAAACATGAATGGCCGTCTGCTCCGGTCAAGGCTTGACTAACGGTTGTTTTAACGGTATGCCTGGCTTTCGTGGATATGCTTTGGGAGTTTGCTTCACCTTTTCGATCACAGCGATGTGGCGTTCGGACTGTTCAACAGGAAGCCGAAAAGCGTGGACATGCTGAAGCTTTCCCCCAAGTACGTGCGTGCTGTATGCTGCTTCATCGATTTCTTCTTGCGGATTGGTTCCTTTCATCGCTGCAAAGTACCCGCCAACCCTGACAAAAGGCAAGCAGAATTCATTGAGCACGTTTAAACGGGCAACGGCTCTGGCGGTTACAAGATCATACTGCTCCCGATGTTGTGTAAGCCTGCCTGCCTCCTCCGCTCGGGCATGAACCGCATCTACATTTGAAAGGCCCAAAGCCGAGATGAGATGGTTTAGAAAGTGAATGCGCTTGTTCAATGAATCGATGATCGTCACCTGCAGATGCGGGAAAATGATCTTCAGAGGGATACTGGGAAAGCCGGCTCCCGAGCCGATATCCGCCACACGCTGGAAAGAAGGCATATCCAGAAAGAAAGCAAGCGAAGCCGAGTCGAAGAAATGCTTCATATATACTTGCTCTCTTTCCGTAATGCCGGTTAAGTTCATCCGTTCATTCCAACTGATTAATTCCTGATAGTACGTTTCAAACTGCTCCAACATCACATCATTTACTTCAATATGATGTTGTTGCATCAGGTCCTTGAATTGATGGGTGATCCGGTCGTTCATAATCAAGATCCTCGCGCAGCCAATACTTTGTGATATTGTTCGATGTAGACGAGCAAAATCGAGATGTCAGCCGGAGATACGCCTGAGATTCGGGAAGCTTGACCAATCGAGACCGGGCGAATCTTCGCCAGCTTCTGCCTAGCTTCCGTCGAGAGTCCATGAATATCCTCGTATACGATGTCGTCTGGGATCTTCTTCGATTCCATCTTCTGCATGCGTTCCACCTGCTGCAACTGCTTCTCGATATAACCCGAATATTTCACCTGAATCTCAACCTGTTCCTTCATCTCCGCGGTCAACTCATATGGAGAAGGACAGATCCGTTCGATGTGCTCATAAGTCAGCTCTGGACGGCGTAACAAGGACATGGCGTCCACAGCGTTATTGAGAACAACTGTTCCCGCCTGTTCAAGCAGTTCCTGGACATGCGGCTCCGGTCTTACCTTAGTTGTCTGCAGCCGTTCCAGCTCCATCTCGACCATGCGCTTCTTGTGCAAGAAACGTTGATAACGCTCCTCCGGAATCAAACCAATCTCATAACCGATCGGTGTCAGACGGAGATCTGCGTTATCATGCCGCAGGAGCAATCGGTATTCCGCACGGGAAGTGAGCAATCGGTATGGTTCATTAGTGCCCTTCGTCACCAGATCATCGATCAAGACCCCAATATAACCATCGGATCGCTTTAAGATGACCGGTTCCAGCCCCTTCACCTTACGAGCGGCATTAATCCCTGCCATGATGCCTTGCGCGCCAGCCTCCTCATATCCAGAAGTACCATTGAGCTGTCCAGCCGTGAAGAGGCCGTCGATCAGTTTGGTTTCCAGTGATGGCTTGAGCTGGGTAGGCACGATGACATCATATTCAATCGCATAGCCGGTACGCATCATCTGGGCATTCTCCAGACCCGGGACGGAATGCAGAATCTTCAGTTGCACATCCTCCGGCATACTCGTAGACAAACCTTGCACATAATATTCGGACGTATAACGTCCTTCCGGCTCCAGGAAGATCTGGTGCTTAGGCTTATCAGCGAATCGCACGATCTTGTCTTCAATCGACGGGCAATATCTGGCGCCAGTTCCCTCGATTGCTCCCGAGAACATCGGACTGCGGTGCAGATTGGCCTGGATGATTTCGTGCGTATCGCTTGATGTATACGTAAGCCAACAAGGAAGCTGCTCCCCTGGCGGCGGCTCTACAGTATCGTATGAGAAAAATTTCGGATTCTCGTCACCAGGCTGGATCTCCATCTTCGTAAAGTCGATCGATTCCTTAAGCACGCGCGGCGGTGTTCCTGTCTTGAATCGCACCAACTCGAATCCGAGCTCACGCAGATTGTGCGACAGATTTACGGAAGGCTGTTGATTGTTCGGACCGCTCTCATACTGCAATTCACCGATAATAATCTTGCCGCGCAAATAGGTGCCGGTGGTCAGAACCACCGTCTTCGAGAAATATTGGGCGCCGGTCTTCGTCTCAACGCCTTTGCAAACGCCATTTTCTACGATCAGCTTCTCCACCATGCCTTGTCTTAAGGTCAGGTTCGGCGTCCGCTCGATCGTCAGCTTCATTTGATGCGAATACATCAATTTATCCGCCTGCGCCCGCAGGGCGTGAACCGCAGGTCCCTTGCCCGTATTGAGCATCCTCATCTGGATATAGGTTTTGTCGATATTCCTTCCCATCTCGCCGCCCAACGCGTCGATCTCGCGAACAACATGGCCTTTGGCGGGACCGCCGATCGATGGATTGCATGGCATAAATGCGACCATATCTAAATTGATCGTGATGAGCAGCGTCTCGCAACCCATGCGGGCTGCGGCCAGCGCGGCTTCGCAACCTGCATGGCCTGCTCCAATCACGATCACATCATAATGTCCGGCATCGTATTGCATGTGTAACTCCCTCCAATCTGTGGGCAAACTGCCTCTGCATGCACTTGGGCTTAACCATCATTAATCACTTACCCAAGCAAAATTGCGAGAATATCTGATCAATCAATGAATCAGGTGCAGAATCTCCGATAATCTCGCCCAATTGCTCCCACGCATTGCGCACATCGATCTGCATAATATCGATAGGAATTCCGGCATCCACGCTGGCGATGGCATCCAGCAAAGATTGTTTGGCCCGCTCCAATAGAGAAATATGCCGAACATTGCTGATATAAGTCATATCGTGGCTTTCCACCGCTCCACTGAGGAACAAGCCGGTGATTGCAGCCTCCAGCTCCTTCATCCCCATGCCTTCCTTGATTGACATGCGCACAATGCGCCCCTCTGGAAACATGTCCGTGATCGCCGTCATATCCAGCTTGCCAGGCAGGTCGGTCTTGTTGACGATCACAATCGTCTGCCTGTCCTTCACTTGCTGCAGCAGCTCGTAGTCATCCTCATGAAGCTCTTCCCCATAATTTAATACGAATAGGATCAGATCCGCTTCCGCAAGAGCCATCCGGGATCGTTCCACGCCGATTTGCTCCACCAGGTCGCTTGTTTCACGGATACCCGCGGTATCCAGCAGTTTAAGCGGTATGCCTCCCACTGTCACGTATTCCTCGATCACATCCCGCGTCGTTCCCGGAATATCCGTTACGATCGCCCGATTCTCCTGGGCCAACTCGTTAAGAAGTGAAGATTTTCCGACGTTTGGCCGACCGACAATCGCCGTTACAATACCTTCACGCAGGATCTTCCCCTGTCTCGCCGAGCTTAACAGTTCATCGATCTGCGCGATAACGGCATAACTCTTGTCACGGATAAACGAACTCGTCATCTCTTCCACATCGTGTTCCGGATAGTCAATATTCACTTCGATATGCGCCAGCACCTCGACAAGCTCCTGCCGCATCGCCCGGATCTTCTTCGACAGCTTGCCCTCCACTTGCTTAAGCGCAATCGAAAAAGCCCGATCCGACTTGGAGCGGATCAGATCGATCACCGCTTCCGCTTGAGTCAGATCGATGCGGCCATTCAGAAAAGCCCTCTTCGTGAATTCTCCCGGCTCTGCCAACCGCACGCCATTCAGCAGCAGAAGCTCCAACACCTTGTTAACAGAGATCAGACCACCGTGACAACTGATCTCCACCACATCTTCCCTCGTGAAGGATCTTGGCGCACGCATCACCGTCACAAGCACTTCTTCAACCCGTTCTCCGGTTCGGTGATCCACAATATGTCCATAATGAACCGTATGGCTAGGCACCTCTGCTAGACAATGCTTGCCTACGTAGATGCTGTCAGCATGCTTCACCGCTTCATCACCACTGATGCGGATGACGGCGATTCCACCTTCCCCAAGCGGCGTGGAGATAGCGGCGATCGTATCCGCTAACATCGGCATTTCCCCCCTTACTCTAACAGTTTCTCCTGGTCGCGTTCATAAAAAACAATGACTAAAGGATTAGTCATTGCCTGGGAAATACGCTATTGCTATTTAAGGCCGATTACAATACGACGATTCGGTTCTTCACCTTTGCTGAAGGATCGAACCTGCGGATGGTCTTGCAAATACGTATGAATAATCTTACGTTCATGTGACGGCATCGGCTCGAGCACGACTTCACGCCGGCTTCGCACTGCTTTATCGGCAAGGCGGGCCGCCAGTTCCTCGAGGGTCTTTCTTCTTCTCTCTCGGAAGTTCTCCGCATCCAGGATGATCCTCGTATTCGTATTACCCGTGCGATGCGTAACTACATTCACCAAGTATTGCAATGCATCGAGCGTCTGTCCTCTTCTTCCGATCAGGATACCAATGTCATCCTTGCTTGACAGTTGGAGAACGATCCCGTCCGGTGTCTCCTGACGTTCAACGTGAATGTCCATCTTCATCGAAGCCGCGATCTCCTGCAGGAACTGCACTGCTTCATCGACTACATCCGGTTTAACAGTCAATTCGACCTTGGCTTCCTTAGAACCAAGCAGGCCGAACAATCCCTTGCTCGGCTGCTCGAGTATGACGACATCGACACGATCTCTGGACACCTGAAGCTTCGAAAGTCCCGCCTCAATCGCTTCTTCCACCGTTTTGCCCGTCACCGTAATCTTATTCATCAAGATTTGCCTCCCTTGACCTTACCTTCCTTCTTGACCTTGCCTGCCTCTGTTTGGTCATTATTATTTTTGCCGATCCCATAGATGAAGTAGGTTTGAACAAGCGTGAACAGGTTGCTGTATACCCAATACAACGGCAATGCCGATGGGAACGAAATGGACATGACGAAAATCAAGATTGGGAAGATGATCATGATCCCGTTTAACGGGTTGTTGGCATTCGGTGTCTGGGATGTGACCATCTTTTGTTGAATAAAGGTCGTAAGTGCAGCCAGTATAGGTAAGATGTAGAACTTGTCCGGTTGGCTGAGATCCATCCACAGGAAATTGCTGTGTTCGCCGCGAATCGCCGGATTGTACATGATCGAATTGTAAAGTGCCAGCAAGATCGGCATTTGGATCAAGATAGGCAAACAACCGGCAAGCGGATTCACATTATGCTTCTGATAAAGCTTCATCATCTCTTCTTGATACTTTTGCTGATCGTTCTTGTACTTATCGCGAAGTTTCAGCAGTTCCGGCTGCAGCGCTTGCATCGCTTTAGAACTGCGATACTGCTTTAGCGTCAGCGGCAAGAGCAAGAGTCGGATGATGATGGTCATGACCAGAATGGCCAGTCCATATTGGTTAAACAGCAATTCTGCGAAGAAATCTAACGAAAGCGCAAATGGATATACGATATATCGTTGCCAGAACCCGCCATTGGCCAGCTCCTCCGTGGGAATCGTCGGGATCGTGCTCGTCGAGCAACCGGATAACAGTACAACAAAGAGAAGCAGCCCGATAACGAGTAATGGTTTGCGAACAGATCTCTTGATCAAAGTTTTTCCTCCTAAATCGAAGTCCTAGTCTGCCAATGTCAACTATACCATATCCATATATGAAAGAAAATAAATTGGCAACATATCCACCAAAACGATTGAGTAAACCACGATTTTCTCCTGGTTTATAGCTAACTATGCTGCCGTCAATCTGAAGGTTTACTCTTGATCATTCTTCCTTCTTAAGGATGGACGCCCTGTTGCAGACATGGATCACGCTCTTGACCATCTCATCGAAGTTCAGGTCTAAGGCAGCCTTGCGTACAACGATGACCATATCATGGTGCGGCGCTATGCGCGGAGCCAGGTTTCGCACGATCTCCTTCAGCAATCTCCTCATCCGGTTGCGGACAACCGCTTTGCCGATCTTCTTGCTGACCGATATGCCAAGGCGGAAATGTTCCACTTCTTCATTTTTTAATACGTACAGAACAAATTGACGGTTCGCCGTCGACTTGCCGTATTTGTATACCTTATTAAAATCCGAGCGTTGTGCCAACCTGTATGCTTTCTGCAATCTGATCACCGTTGTCGAAAGGATTTGATATAGAAAAAGACCACTTCCGTGGCCTTTTTGTATTATGCACTGATAACTTTTCTGCCTTTGCGACGGCGTGCTGCCAGTACTTTTCTTCCGTTTTTCGTACTCATTCTCTTACGAAAACCGTGAACCTTCTTGCGTTTGCTTACATTCGGCTGGAATGTTGGTTTACCCATGATCGCACCTCCTTACATCAAACCCCATACATTACAGATCAGTATCTGAATGACCTATGGTTCATCTAATATCAGCAAGAAAAAACACCTTTAAATATTTAACCATTATGCATGTCAAAAGTCAATAAAAACGTAAGGATAGCAGACTCAATCATCAGGCTGTGAATAACTTTTACGCCGATCTATTCGAATCTTGTCGAACAATCAACAATTTATTCACAATATGTAGTGTTGTTGATAACTTTTGACCACAAGTTATTGAGATTGTGGATAAATTAACGAAATCCGTTGAAATCGCGGCTTTATTTTGCTATCATAAAGATGTTTTCGTTGTGAATAACTAATTTTATAGCTAATTTATACACAGTCTGTGGATAACATTGTGAACAAAATTCCTCTACTGTGGTTAGATTTATCCTCAACCATGTAAGTATGTGAATAATATCGACAAATTTCAACCGCCAAAGTTGAAATTTCTTTTTCTTCTTCGCATTATTTATCCACATCCACTCACCCACGCCCGCGTTTAAGTCTGAGAAGGAGTGAACATAAATTGGAAGACCAGGTCCACGAGCTGTGGCAACAAGTTTTATCTGCAATTCAGACGAAAATCAGCAAGCCGAGCTTCGATACGTGGTTCAAATCGACGAAAATCATCCACTCTGACGATTCCCAGCTCACGATCCTTGCACCGAATGAATTCGCGCGCGATTGGCTTGAGGGCAAGTACTCGCAATTGATCAAGAATACGCTGATCGAACTGTTCGGGGAAGCCAAAGAGGTCAAGTTTGTCATTGAACCGGATGCCGTTCAGACAACCGCCAGCAAACCGCAACTGCCAAAGCCCGAACAGCCCAGGGTAGAAGTCCATGAGGAATCCTACGCCAAGCTGCTTAACCCGAAATATACCTTTGATACATTCGTCATCGGTGCGGGCAATCGTTTTGCGCACGCTGCTTCACTCGCAGTGGCAGAGCAGCCGGCCAAGGCGTACAATCCGTTATTTATCTATGGTGGTGTCGGTCTCGGCAAGACTCATCTGATGCATGCGATAGGACACTACATACTTGAGCATAATCCTCGGAGTCGTGTTTTATACCTGTCGTCAGAGAAATTTACTAATGAATTTATCAATGCGATCCGCGACAACCGCGGCGAAGAGTTCCGTTTGAAGTACCGCAATATCGATATTTTGCTGATCGACGATATTCAATTTATCGCTGGGAAGGAGCAGACGCAGGAGGAGTTTTTCCATACCTTCAACGCGCTTCATGAAGCCCACAAACAGATCATCATTTCGAGCGACCGGCAACCGAAGGAGATTCCTACATTGGAAGAACGACTGCGCTCACGCTTCGAATGGGGACTCATCACCGATATTCAGCCGCCTGATCTGGAAACCAGGGTCGCCATCCTGCGCAAAAAGGCTAAGGCTGAGAATCTGGAGATCCCGAATGAAGCAATCATGTACATTGCGAATCATATCAATACGAACATTCGAGAGCTGGAAGGCGCGTTGATCCGCGTAATTGCCTATTCTTCTCTCGTCAACGAAGATATTACTGCTCATCTCGCCGCACAGGCGCTGAAGGATATCATTCCGGCAGGCCGGCCGAAATCAATCACGATCCACGATATTCAACAGGTTGTTGGCGAGTATTTTGGCATGAAGATCGAGGATTTCAAGGCGCGCAAGAGAACCAAGGCTGTCGCCTTCCCTCGTCAAGTAGCGATGTATCTGTCACGCGAACTGACAGATTTCTCTCTTCCCAAGATCGGAGAGGCCTTTGGCGGTCGTGACCATACGACGGTCATCCATGCACACGAGAAGATCTCCCAAGCGATTCAGGAAGATCAAGAATTGTATAAGGTAATCAATAATTTGAACGAGAAGATCAAAAATATGAAGGGCATTTCCTGATATTCCGAAGCTGTTGATAAGTGTTACATGCTACGCCGTTTTGTCAACAACTTATCCACAAATGGATAACCTCGTCATTTCAAGGATTTGCCCACATATTCACATAATCACATCGCCTACTACTACTG